>Ga0126381_100002767_pt1 | contig 19011 bp, 35 predicted proteins | sample PanSoiMetPlot_28_FD_96465 | JGI IMG/M metagenome (GOLD analysis project Ga0126381, IMG submission 96465) | Tropical forest soil microbial communities from Panama - MetaG Plot_28 | ecosystem: Environmental > Terrestrial > Soil > Tropical forest > Bulk soil | place: Panama | collected 2016-02-17
CTGGCGATCGAACCCGGTGGGGGCCGGCGCGCCGATCGCTGCCGCGATCGACGGCACGCCGGTAAACCAAAGTGGCACCGCGTCGTCATTCACGATCGGGCCGCTCTCGACCACGTACGCCGGCGGCTTTGCTGTTATCGACCTCTTGGCGAACGCTGCTGGTTGGGCCAGCGGCGTCACTGGCGGCGGGCTAACTTGGACACGGCACGCGACCATCAATGGCGGCAACGGTCCCGTCGACCGATGGACGGCACCGATCACGTCACCTCTCAGCGCAGTGACATTCACGGTAACCGGCACAAGCTCGGTTTTCTACTCGGCGTCGCTCTACGCCGTGTCGGCGAGCGGCAACACCGTATCCTTCGACGCTGGCGGACCACAGACCGCAGGCACCGGCGCCTATGCCAGCATGACCACGGGCGAGACTGCGCTCGTGACCTTCGCCGCGCGGTTCGGTTCGGTCAGCGCGCCGGTTGTCGGTAGCGGGTGGACAGGGATCTGCAGCGGCGTCGCCGGATCGTTCTTCTGTGTCGGCCGGCAAACGGGCGCCGCTGGCACCTATACCGGATCATCGACATCCGGCGCGCCGTCTGGCGCCAACCCCAACGCCTCTATCATTGACGGCTTCTATGCCACGGCCGCGGTCGGCCCCGTGGTGCAACCGAAGTTCACGGCGAACATCGCCAGCCTACCGCGTATCGGCGCGCGGACCGTTGCCGCCATATCAACCACGGCGATTTCGGCCGCGCTGGTCGCCATCGCGGCTACCGCGGTCGCGGTGCGCGGTTCGCTGGCAGTTACCGCGCTGCTCGGCGGCCGGATGCCTACCCAGGCAACAATCCGGGCGCCGATCGCGCCAACTAGCTTCCTCGCTGGAAGGCTGAACGCCGCACTACCGTTGCGCGCTGGTGCGTCTTTCGCGGCTGGCCTACTCGGCAGGGTCCTTGCGGCCATACGCGCACAGGCGAGCCCGCCTACAGGAACCGTAGGCCTTGCGGCGCGAGCTTTCGCCCGGGTAATCCTGCGAGCAGTCCCGCCCGGGGCCATGGCCCTCATCGCGCGTGCCATGATCATGGCCGCCGGACGGGGCGCGCCGACGGGCACCCTCACGCTAACGTCGCGGACCGCGACTAGGGCGTCCATCCAGTCGGCCGCGACCGTCGCGATGGGGCTTGCAGGGCGCGCTAAGCTCCAGAACGCCGTCCGTGTGCCGATTGTTGCTTCGGCATACGTCTCGGCTGCAACGAAAGCGGTCCTGCGTGCAACGGCTACCCCTTCCGGGGTAGTCGCGATCGCCGGTCGACTCCTGACTCGGGCGACCCTGCGGGCGGTTCCGCCAGGCGCGATCGCGCTGCTCGCTCGTACGCTATCGATGATCACCGGGCGGGCTACCCCCTCCGGCACCCTCACCCTAAGCGGACGCGCCTCGACTAAAATATCAGTGACTTCAGCGATCAGCGCCGCGGCTGCCGTACAGGCGCTCGCTGGTAGGCTATCCGTTGGGGTCCGTGCGACCGCGGGCCTGCTTTCCGTTGCCCGTTTGGCGGGCTCCACGGCCGCACAGGGGCGCATTCGCGCCGCCGGGACGTTCGTTTCGCCACTGACCGCCCGGGTCAGCGCCGGCGTCTCGGGCGTCGCCGGGCTCCTCTCCGCGGCGCGGCTCCAGGCGCGCACCGCCGTTTCGTTACGTTACGCGGCAGGCCTCTCGCGCGCCGCGTTTCTGCAAAGCGCCGCCAAAATATCCATAAGTGCCCGCGGAATATCCACGGGGATCCTGCATTTATCCGCGCGGGCGGCGACCAGAATTGCCATGCGCGGCATCCTCTCGGGTGTCGCGATCCTGCAATTCCTCGCCGCCCGTACCTCGATCGGCGTACGTATTCGTGCGGGGGCGGCATACCTCATTCGGATGGCAGGGCGGCCGTTCGCCGGCACCCGCGGTCGCGGCGAGGTAACGGGACAAGGCGGCCCAGACGAGATCGCCGGCCAGAGTGGCAGCCCAGACGAGTCGACGGGCTCGCGCGGCGATGGCGGCGTAGTCGGGCGGCGCGGCAACGTCAATCAAACCGGATCGGTGGACTAAGGCCATGCTGGTCATTCACCCGCTGCAGGAATTCGTGATAGGTGACGACTGGGTCATCAACGGCCAAATGACCGACGAGCTCGGCAACCCGCTAGATCCTACGCCAGCCTCCTCGATCATCTGGAAGTTCGACGACGAGACGGGCGAAACCAACCTATTCACGCTCACCTTAGCCGGGGGCGGGATCGTCATCGGCGCCATCCCCGCATGGTCGGTCCCGGGCGTGATCGTCAAGCTCCCCGTAGCGTCGACGAGCACGCTAACCCCTGGCACCTATCGCGATCAGATCCGCATGGTGCTCGGGGGGCAGACGTCTACGTACTGGATGGGTCCGATCCAGGCGGTCCAGCAACTAACGTGAAGGAAAAAGGATGCGACAGTTATTACTTGCCGCGGTCTTTTGCGGCGTCTCATGTGCCGCTTATGCTCACGATGATAATCACCAAAGCGACTGGATCGGTGACCACCATTACGTGAGCCCAGCCGGGAAAGGTCACTGTTGCGGTGTCGGGGACTGCGGCATGCTCGACGATGGCGCTGTGCGCCCGGTTCCAGGCGGCTACCAAGTGCACGGTACCGTACGATATTTTTACAAGGACGCCTTCATGGGGGATCACGAACGTATCGATGAATTCGAGCCGGCCGATACCGTGCTACATTCTGAGGACGCGCACTACTGGCGCTGCCGGATGAATTCACAGACGGCCAGATGCTTCTTTGTCCCGCCGACATTTTCCATGGCCGATTGACCGGGCCGGCACATCGGACCGAGGCCGTAGCGCTCGACGTTGTTCGCCGGAATGCAATAGCACTTCCCGGGTCCGCCGCAGATACGGTACGCCTCACCCTGGCAGAGACCGAGGCCGTAATACTGCGTATCACTGACCGGTTGCCAACAAACCTGCGCGCTTATGGCGGCGATGATCCACCAGTTCATTGATTAAGCTCATCCTGCAGCCATAGCGACTGGCCTCGATCCAAGTAATCTTGAAGGTGGTCGCGCGGCCGACATTGCGCCGTCCGCCATTTGTGCTCCGGCAATTCCAGCACCCATGTCGTCACGCTGCGCGCACGATCTCTCGCCGGCATGCACGCTTCTTTGTCCGGATAGGTTTCTTCTCCAAGCGGCCGCCAACACGGCTGATAGCCCACGTTCGGACAAACTGTCGTCAGCACCGCAACCACCCAGAAGGTCACCATCGCATGCGCCTTCGCTACGCGAGCATAGATCATAGCCGCGTCATCGACGAAGACTCCGGCGAGTACATCGAATGGGATCCCGACGGCGACGAGCCGTTGGATATTCTGGGCCATTTCGGCAGAAAATGGGAGTCGCTTGGCCGACCTAGACCGAGCCCATTTGAGGAAGGTCCGGACAATTCCTAACAATTGTCATTCCACCGCCGCAAAACCGTCGGTATAATACCGCTTAGACTCCTGTTAGTAAGACTCGACAGAGGCGCCCGCGGATCTGTGCCGGTTAAACAGACCTCACGGGCGCCCCCTTTTTACCGCGTGATGGGCCACGCGGTTAGGTTCGCCGAGAGCTCGCCGCACGGGACGGGGGAAAGTACAGCGAGTCTCGGCAAACCTTACCAGTTATAAGAAATCCCGCCTTCGACGACTGTTGCTTGAAAGTGCACGTGCTCTAGCCCCGGCGGCAACGCGTTGAGCGGCACGGCCGTCGTGCGACCGGGTACGGTAAATGATGCTGCCTGCGATGCGGGCGTGCTGAAGTCCGCGCTCCCCCAATCGTAATGTAACGCCTGCGCTTTGAAGCCCCAGTGTCCACCTTCGCCCCATCGGGTCTCGGTACCGGCGCCGAAGACGATGCCGGTACGCGAAGAGTTGAAGGATCCAGACTCGGAGAAGGACGCGGTACCGGATAGGCCGCGACCGTTGATAGAGGCCGCAATCTGATCTGAGAAGTTCGCGTTGGCGAAACACTGACATATGCTACCTCCTACGGTGCCGTAGATCAGCCAGTTAGGAGCGCCGAGGAAACCAGCGCGGATACGCAATGACTCGAAGCTGTTCTCACCGGCGTTGAAGGTCGCAATGCCTGTGTTGGAGAAGCTAACCAAGCCGCGGGTCAGGCCGTTTATGTTGAATGCAAACGGCGAGGCTAGGGTGCGCGTGTCCGTGCCCTTGATGCCCGACCAAAGGCCATCGATCACGCCGCCGACCACAAAGAGCGGCGACACCTGATAGTCGCCGCCGAACTCCCCGCCACCGACGAAACCATTTCCGCGCGGGCGGAATTCGTTTGGCGTGTTCCAGAAACCTAGCGGCGCACCGCGCAACACCAGGGCAAGCTGCGTCGGCGCGAACGCGTCGACGCTGTCGTTGTTGTCGGTGTCGTCGCCGGCCCATCCCCAACCAAACAGACCGCCGACGTAGAGGCGAGTCCATGTGGGTGGCGGTGGAAGCGGCGGCGGAGGCGGCGCTGCCTTAACGTACAGATCCGCGGCAAAACTTGTCCCCAGGCTGCCCAGCAAGAGGGCAACCGTACATCCCGTTTTTCGCATAGCTTATTGTGTCCCCTGTTAGTGCCTGGAAACTAACGCGCAAACCCGGGGACGTCACGGGATCAATCTATTCGGTCACAATGATTTTGGTGTGCTGTGGCTTTTCGGTCACGGTATCAACACAAATTCGCGGTCCGTCACGGCCGCGAATGCCCCCGCCCTCAAGCTGATCGAGGGCACCTGGGCGTTTCCTCCCTAAGACTTGGGCCGCTCCTTAAAAGGGAGCGGCCCATTTTTCTTTTTAGACTCGTGGATCAAGCTCAACCGTTCTCCGAAGGTCGAGATATTCCGTTCTTCCGAATGCTTGGAACTACCGTTCTCCTCCTCGGTTCCTGCTTCGCAGATCATCACCTTCCATCACCGATGGCGAGGACTTACATAATCTCCACAGGCTTTCGAGCCGCCTACTCATGGGCATTGCTCCGGATCCGGGTGAACTCTCCGTACCGTATCTGGTGGAGCGCCCCAGGCCATTGCACCCAGGCTTCAGCATTAACGCGCTTGCGCCCCAAATTCAACGACCGTCCCTTCCCGCCGAGCAGTCCATGCGCGTCGCCCATATCGGATGCGCGATCTTGCTGCGCGAAGCCCACTTGGCGCTGTTGACTACCGTGTTGTCCTTGTTGATGGCAACCGCATATGAGCACGTCTTGCCCTTGCACGTACCGTAATATGGGCAGTGCTTGCCCATCATTTTTCTTGGCAGTTCCCCCTTGCGAAAGTACGCCAGCACGTTCCACAGCCAGCCAAGGCGGAGAACCCACCGGCAAAAGTTTTCCAACATGGCGGCGCCTCCCTAGCAGCCGGCATCGTCCGGCCGCATCATGCAATGCTCGCCCGTGTGATACCGATAGACGCGGCCGCGCGGATCGCAGTTGCCGTACCAGCGGCAATACCAAGGCGGGCCGCCGCGCATTTGAACGTCCCAATTATAGTAGGCCATCGGCGGTGGCCGACCGTATCCGTAAGGGCCGTCGAAGTAGTATTGCGCATATGCCGGCGTGCAAAGCGCTACGATAAGCAACGTCCAAACATATTTCATCGTGTTCCTCCTCAATCGTAGAACCCGTAATCGAAGCCCTCTTTGTAGCGGGCCTCGCTCTGCGCGTGCCGATCCCTCTCGGCTTGTGTCAGCCGACCATAAATACCGTACTGACCTTGACCACCACCGCCAGTTCCCGTGGTCCCCTCACCAGGGTTATAGGTGCTGTACGGATCGAGTTGACCTTGACCATAAGGATTGTCCGCCGTCTCAGTTTGCTGCCACGTGTAGAGATCCTGAGTCTGTGCCCAGTTGCCTTGGAAGGCGCCGCCGCTGAACGGCGCTCGCGGAAATGTCGGCTCGGCGGGCATTCATTTGCTCTCCGTGTCTGGTTCGTCGTCGAAGACGTCGCGAATATCACCGGGGCCCAGGTTGGAATTGAAATAGTTGTACGCCCAGCCTGCCATCTCTCCCGGCGAGATCGGTTCGTAATTGCGGTCGCGCATGATCTCATCATCTTGCTTCTGCGCATCTTCCTGCATGTTGCGCCACACATCCATCGGCGAGGGGATTAGCGGCTTCTTCTTCGGCGGCGGCAGATCCGTCGGCATGGCCTCAGTACGGTATCTCCGACTCGTCCAAGGCCTTGTCGTTCTCTTGCTGGGCCTTCTGGTAAAGTTCTTGGATAGCTCCCCACGGGGTATGCCGCCGATCGCCGGGAGGACTCGCGTTCCAAACCGCTTCAGCCTCTTGCGTTAAGGCCTCCGCGCGCATCACCCGTTCGAGCTCATTCTCAGCCGGCATCATCGACACTTGAACGCATAGGCCAGGAGCGCGATAACAAATAAGAAAGCGATAGTTTGTCCCACAGTAGGATCTTGCATTGCTCGCCCCATGCGACCGCCGCCGCTACCGCGACCACGATTACGATAGCCAACACACTACCAAGCAGGCGGTCGAGCACTTGGTTGATCTGGTGTGCGGCAACTAAGATGGCAGTCCAGCGCGCCAACTCTAGGTTCACTTGCCGTCGCTCCCGTCGGCCTTGTTAACGTCAGTGTAGGGTGAGTCCTCGGGCGTCGGGCCGGAATTGCCGGGCAAGTCTGGATCGCCTGGCTGTTCCTCTGTGGGCCGATCGCGTGACTGCGTCGTGTAACTGCGTCCGAAATCCTTGAACGGATTACTGAAGAAATCGTTTAGGATAGTGCGAAACGGTTCGGCGACGTTAGAGCTGCCCTTCGGCTTGTCGTCTTCTTCAGCTGGCATTATTTTCCGTCGCCTCCCTTGATCTCATCCCACGGCGGCAGATACGTGGTGCCTGGCATTGGCGGCGGCGCGGGCGCTTGTTGTTGTTGAGGTTCGGGCGGGTTGTTCGGTGTTGAAAAAGAGTAGCCGCTGTCGCCGAAGATCATGTTGAGGGCATTAGCCATGTGTTCGAGCTTGGCGTTCTCGATCCGCATCATGCGCTCGAACGGAGTTTCGGGCGGCAAAATTTCTTCTTCAGCTGGCATGTTCGCCCCAAAAAAAGAGGGGACCGGTCGCGACAACCGATCCCCTTACGTGCTACTCCCGCACAGTTAAGTAGGATTGCGCACTTTCAATGCTTCGATCAGTAAGTCTCGCGCCATTTGACCTGGCGATTTCCCCGACCCTGTCTCTTTTGCTCTTGTTTTGAGACATTCCACCACTTCGGGCGGAACCCGAATACTGAGTGGTTCGCATAATCGCTCGCCGTATATGGGCGGCCGTCCCTTCATCACAGGCCTTTAGTGCACGGTTTCAAAGCGTCAATCAGGATATCCCGCGCTATCTCTCTGGCCGGTCGGCCTTCCTTTTCGGCCCGCTCATCGAGACATTCCCGCGCCTCTTTCGGCAACCGCGTAACGAACAGTTCCATCGCATCTTGGTACTGTCGCGGCCGGCCCACTCTCTTTCCTGTTTTTCGCTTGGTTGACACCGTAGCACCATTTCGTATAACTAAATACGTGCCCCGGGTCAAGCACCCATTTTCAAAACTGCGGCTCAAGGGCACTCGGACGGAACGTGTCGGATGGAACCGCAGTCCTGACCGTCGCATCGACGGTCCTAGAGCTCGCGGCGTCGGTCAGTTACGATGTTCTTGCACTCTTTTGGATGCTGCCGGTCCCAGTGCAAGGCGCCGTAGCTGCCGGCGTCGCGGGCCTATTGTATGATCATCCTTCTAATCCTCTGATGTACGCTAGGAAGCGCGTTCGCGCTGCAGCCGAGCGCCGGCTTCGTACGTACTGGCACCAAGAAGTCTTCGACCGCGACGATCCCAACCTCGGTGGGATCATCGAATTCGTCGCAGAGGGTACCGTCTATCGTCCGCAATGGCACCCGATCTGGAAAACCAAATCAGTATGGCGCGGCAAGATCCGCACGGCTCACGAGCTTGAAGCGGTATTGCTCACTTACCCTACGATGACGCCGCCATTGCGGCGCCGGGCGGCCAAGTGGATTGCGAGCGTGCTCCAGCTCGCCGGCGAAAGGGGTACTCTACACGATTTCATTCTCGGCGCACCCACCGCGGTCAAGGAGTTCTTGGCGCCGTATTTCATCTTTACGGTACGCGACGGTGGCACGTTGCCGGCCGCCAACCTCGACCTCTCGGATCTGCGTATCGGCCGCGCGGTCTACTCTGCCGGCAATGGGCTACTGAGCGAGGAAAACTACAAGGCGCGCACGCTCGACTTCGAGCGCATGTGGCAGTGCAAAGTTGTCATCGAAACGCTCAAGGACCGTAACGGCAAGCCGGTCGCCGGGCATATCGTGGTCCGCGCCTACCCCACACTCCCCGAGGAGATCCCGCTCGACACGGTGCTGGATGGCGACCGCATGAAAATCCACATCGGCGTCAACGCGCAGAACGCGCGGCCGGTGTGGATACCCTACGACAAACTTTTGCATCTCTGCATCCAGGGCATTACCGGCTTCGGCAAGTCATGGTGGATCAAGGTATTGCTCCGCCAGCTGAAGGAATGTCCGCAGGTTAACAGCATCACCCTGATCTGTTTCAAAGGGGCGGTCGACTACATGGACATGTTTGGTCCGCGGCTGGAAAACGGCCAGCCTTCGACCGACTACTACTATTGCCGCGGCGGCGTGTGGCTAGAGCGGCCGCCGGGAGTCGACGCGATCCGGATACGCATCATCTGGGACCTCGACGCCGCGCGTACGCTAATCAAGGCTGCTGTCCGCGAAATGGAAGAGGTTCGCCAACCGCTGATGCGCGAGTACGGCTACGATTACTGGCCTGGTGGTGACGACTGGATCATTTGTGATGAGTTCGCGTACATCCTGCAGCAACCCAACGCGAAAGACGTCGTCAATACGTGGACAATGGTAGGGCTGCGCGGGCGAGCTCCAGGCTTCCGACTCCTATGCTGCACCCAGCAATGTACGGTGGACGCTATCCCCTCGCAGCTGCGTCAGTGTCTCGAAACCAAAATCTGCTTGCGCGTTGAGACGCTACAAATCGCCGCCGGCATGTTCGGGAGCACGCAGTATCTGCCGCAGGATCCAACTAAGACGGAGAATGGAAAATTCCAAACGTATCTAAATCTGAAGCACGATGACCAGCAGTATTATATTTGTCAGGGCTATCGGGCTTAGGGGCGGGGCGATGCAGCAACTTATCTCTACGGCACATGCGCGTCACCTTGCGAATTACCGTAGCAGTTTGACGCGACTTCCGCCGATCTCTCCAGGCACATTTGAACGCGAACACTCGCGCCATCAGCGCCCGCTCGACGAAGTAGTAGGGGCCCGCGAACTCCCCGGGCAGCGGATCGTCGTACGCCCACTTGACCTTCTGCCATCGGCGGTCGCGCAGCTTAGCCCAGTATTCACGCTCTTTGAGCGGGATCAACTCGGGAAACCGCCGGCGCCACATGCGTTTGTCGACCGGCCGATCGAACTCTTTGACTCCAAATGGAACTGTGGCGAAGAACCCATAATCCGGGGCGGGAGGATAGAGCTTTCCGTAGCACCACGGGAACGTGCGATGGAGCGTCCGCAGGTAGGTTATGCGAAGAAAGCGGGACGCCACCATTACCGTAACTCACGCATTGCTGAATACGGCATGACGGCGTCCCCTCCAGCGCTACCAGATAACGCGGTCCGGACGCGCCAGAATTTCATTCAACGTGATGTAGAAGCCGCACGCAAGACCAAGCACGCCCGACAGAACGAAACGATCTGGAGTCATGAGATCGCCCATGGCATGAGTTGTCAGGGTGATGAGCATTGCCACGGCTCCTACGGCTACCCCGGTTTGTACGAAGAAAGTCGGCAGCACTCGCATGTGGAGATACCGTCGACCGCGCGGGACACGATCCGTCCAGGGCCTATAGGCCGTGATTACCCGCACCGTGCGCTTCCGTTGACGTTTCTGCCTTGTGGGCATGGGTGGCAACCATCCCTATCGTTCAAGCGTCAACTCAGCAAACTAATCAGCGTCGTCGTTCTCGCGATACAAGAGATCATCGTAGGACACGACGCTGATCGCTACCGTCGCAGGCTTTCGCCAGCCCAAATAGAGGAGAGCCGCGTTGCCAACGTGGATGGAGAGAGAGAAGAGAGCGGAGAGAACGACCGACACAAAGACCACGCCGATCGGTATGGCTCGGACACCGTCATACCCAAAGACAGCCACGTAGGCAGCGGTCCCCAAGTGCACCACCAGATAGGCGACGAGCGTGCCATACAGCCACTCTACCACCCACTCACTAATACGGTAACCAAACATCAGGCAGTCCCTCGGTCTAACCGTCCCAGTATCCCACACTCACCTGCCAAGCGCAATAGTTTCGCGACCACTTTGCGCGAAATATTTGCGATCACACTGCCGCTACTCCCCGTTGCTGCGGTGCTGCTAAGGGGCCCTATTGGAACAGAACTTGCGGCGCATCGCTTTGTGCACCGTAGCGCCTGGAACCGTTGTTTGTTGCACGACACCGAAAGGGGGCACCTAAGCCCCATTCCACACTCCCCCCTCTTATCTCTCCCTTCTCTCTTATCGCTCCACTGTCTCTTTTCGGTCGTGCAACAAACTACGGTAGGCGCACGGTGCAAAAAGCGGCGCATGCAAGTTTCTGTGCCAATGGGTCTTAGCGCACCGCAGCAACGGGGCTTGACACTTGACGTAACTAGGAGATGGGCAAAGTGTTCACAGATTTTCAGATAACGGAGATGTTCCTCCGTAAAAACCCTAGAGCGAGGCCGATAACCTTCACCCTTACGCGGCGGAATATGCCGTTCCGCGACCTTCATAATGCGGTGGTCGAGATGAGTCGGGCGTACGATATGTTCGCTGGTCTTAGGCTATGGTTTGCGCTCGGGACGTTCCGGCACTTCGAGGTTACATTTCCACAGAACGACGAGTGTCACCCGCACATTCATTGTTTGATGGTCGTGGGCTCGGACTACTTCTCGCCGGCGAACAAGGTTTATGTGCACGCGCGCGAGCTCGGATCATTTTGGAAAATTGCACTCGGCGTCGACTATGAGCCGGTGACCGACATGCGTGCGGTGCGCGAGCTCTACAATGTCGCACGGTGGTTCGACTATTTGGAAGCGCCTAGCGTACATCTAACGGACGTTCGCATTAGCAAGTTCGGAGGCAGGCTCGCCGAGCTTGAACGGCAACTCAGGAGCCAGGAGGAAGAGAGCTATGGAATTGAACGACAAGACTCAGGTGTTTCATATCAAGATCGGCGAGAGCGAAGTGAAGGTGCACGCTACGGGTGACCCAGGCGTGTGGGCACTGCCGCTGAGCTCGTGGGTGAAAGCTCTCAAGCCGGACAAAGAGGCCAAGACAAATGGCAATGACGAACGGCCACGAGGTTCTACCTCTCCAATTGCAACCGCAATGGGCACTAGGACATAGTGTCGAACTACTGCATCCCGCCATCGAGAACCCGACTCGGTGGCGGGCGATGCACAAGCCGGTGTTCGACAGGTACGGGCACTTTTGCTTGTACCGTAATCGTCTCGGGATCATGTGCGGCCGCGCCGACGGCGAGGCCTTCTGGCGGATCCATCATTGGCGCGGGATCCCCTATCCATGGCGCCACATAACCGTATTAGAGCTCGACCATGTCACTCCTGTCTCGGTTGATTATGAACAAAGGTGGTCGCAAGCAAACTGCCAACCCCTCTGCCGCGAACACAATCGAGGCGAAGGCATTGGGAAATGGACGCGGACGGCAGACTACCGCCCTGAGCACTACCCTGCAGCCATGCGCATGTGCGGAGCCCTGTGCGCCCAACTGCTCTCGGTTCTACCTTTCACAAGATACGGCTCCCCGGCGTACCGGGCGCGATGCCGATACGCCGCGACGGGGCCGCACGGCGACCTTCCCGCGGATTAGCTTCGGCAAGGTGGTGGTCGTGGGCGCGATCCTCGCCGTCATCGTCTACGGTAACTGGCCGCAGCAACACGTGTCGAAGCGGGCGGCGCTCGGCTTCCTGACGAATAACATACCCGACCGCGACGCCTCGGATAACGTCGAGGATAACCGCGGCGAGCGATACGACAGCCGCCAACGCGCAGCGGACATGCCGACGGCGCCCAAGAAAAAATGGTGGCAACCGCTACCGCCTGACTTCTCGGTCGCCGGGCGAGACGGGCGAGGACCGCCTTGGCAGGCGTGGACGATAGAACCGGATCCGGAACCCAGCCAGGAAACCGGAGTCTATCAGCGCCAGCAATTCAACTCGCCGACCTACCCGTTTTGTCCGCCGGAGCGCCGACAATGCTGGCGACCAAATCGATACCGGCCGTATTAACCCGGCGCGACTCGTGCTATAAATCGCGCCGGGCGCTTCTGACGTCTTCGACCGCCCCCAGCCCCCCGTCCCCGCGGTCAGGCCGTTGGAGGCGCTTCTATCTCCGCGAACCGCCACCAAATATCGACCCACTTTCCAGCTCTCCCCTTGCCCGGGCGCAGGGCAATATCGAGAGGAATGGGCACCGTCGTAAACGTGTCGCAGAATTCGCCAGCCGAGATCGCCTGGTAGTGGTGACCGGCAGACACGATAAACGGACCGCCGCTACCGTATCGAGAAGCGAACTCGGCGAGCGTCATGAGCTTGACCTTTTGGCCTTTGTTGTAGGCCGCTCCTCCGCTCTCGGCGATCCGCCACCCGAGCAGATCCATAGCGCCGATCAGATCCTCGGTTTCCAGGCCGGCGATCTTTTCGTAGCGTCCGGATGCAGTTCGTCTATAATCTCGCGTCTCTAAGATTGCTTGCCGAACCCGTTCCAGCGGGTACCCAGTTACGGCAGCCATTGCAGTGGGGCCGCAATAATCTCGTTTGCGGCCCCTTTGTATGGGGACATGCAGCATGTTTCACCTTTTCAAACAGCCCGGTCTTTGTCGACCGTGAGAGTATTATAACACACTCGATTTTCTGATTGTTTGGTCAGGGCGCGATTTTGTATATCACGCAGCAGTTTCGCCAAATGGTTAGACCGCGACAATCTGCCGCTTTTGTTTGTTAGGCGTCAACGATCTCGATCGTAGTACATGTCATCGGTCGGTTAGGTCTACCGTCTGGTCGCCTCGGGTTTGTCTTGCTCTGTCGTTTCCAAAACGCCATCGCCGCAGCTGCGTCATCAAATTTCATCGCGCGATCAATGCGCGCAGTAGAGCGCATGTAGCCCTGTCCGTCGTAAGCCTCGAAGTCAAAGCTCTTAACGTATTCTCCCGCGATCGGACACGGAGTCCCGTTAACAAATGCTATTATTCTGATCACCTTAGCCATGTGTCATTTGCCTGACATAAAGACAATTGGCCGCAACGTGAGCCGGTTCACACTCCACGATTTTGCCTGCATATAGCCTCGCTTCGGGCAGGAATGTGGAGGATGGGGCTGTGGTCCTAACATTACCCCGTATTACTATGGTGCAAACACTACTGGGCGCGGCAGCCGTTGCGTTCATTTTGTACGTCGTATTTGATCCGCCGGCTCGCCGCTGGATCGATCCGCGAACTTACGTCGACGAGCCGTACGTGTCGGCGATCCCCAAGGATTAGACGGGGTACAGGATGCGCTCACGAATGCCGGCGAGCTCGACCCGCTTCAACAGGAGTGGCTTGAGCTCTTTCATCTCGTGACGATCAACCGGCATTGTGATCTCGCCGCTGAATGGGCAATACCAGGCTTCGCCTAGCGTCGTCGGCGTACCGCTCGGACGCCATCGCTCCCGCTCTTTTCGGATCGGTCCCCAAAAGAACTTCGGCAGCGGCGGCGCCGTCCACGTGGCAACCGGTATGGGAATTCCGCCCATCGTGTCAACGAGAGTCAAGCCAGTATGCGACGCGCCTTCACGCTGCCAGAGCGGCAGCGAGAAGTCGATCCAGTCTCGATCGGACCGGACCCATATGTGACCATGGAATACGCCATCAATAAAGCGACCGACATTACCGTGCCCACACCATGCGACGGTATCCACCATGGCATCGGGGCCGCAACGGTAAACCAGGCCGCCATACTCGAATTCCGCCGGCAGGTCGCAGAGATCCAGCACCATGACGCCTACGGCATTGACGAACGCGCAGGACCCGCAGCCGGGCGGGAGCTCGAAGCGGACCGCGTGCACGATCTTGGCGATATCCTCACGCACGTCGTCGGGAACGACCCTCGACTGTGGTCGGCGGTTTGCTTCGCCCATCGTCTTTCTCCTGTGCGGTTCGCAACGCTGATATCTGCCAACCCTTGAGAGCGTCCCGCGCGTCTGTCCGTACCGTAACTGGCAACTCCGCGCTGATCCGGTACGCGCAAAACTTCACACCGTCTTGCTCGCGCTGCACGTTAACCCACACGGTATTGTCGGTTACATGCAATTCGACAGTCACGAACCTGCCAATGTCCGTGCTCATACCTTCAACTCCGCCGCCATCCTGACCAGCACCACGGCCAGGTCGATGCACTCTTTCTTCAGTGCGCGCCGGTCGTTCGCCCAAACCTCGCGCACGATCTCTACGGCTTCCTCGACAGCGACGCCGAAGCCTTCGTGCACCGAGTTGAACGGCGGGAACGCGCGCATCCGATCGCATGTCTTAGTGCGCACGTACTCAAGGATCACGTCGGCGTCGCGAATGCGATCTGCCAGGTCAGGCCACCACCATTTGTGCTCCGGCGCAGCCGGCGGCTCCGGTCGCATCGCGGCGACTCGGTTCGCCATTTCGAGCACGATCTCAACCATGCTCGCATGCTGGAGAGGCGGCCCGGCCGATATCTCGGCGGAAACATCGACCGGGCCTCTGGCGCCCCCGTCCTTTGGGTAATCGTTCATCACTGACTCCGTGTTCGGTTAGACCGAATATGGCGAAAGTTTTTCGCAAGCGCAAGGGATATCAGAAGGGGATTTCGTCGTCGATATCCCGGCTCTCTTGGCGTCTACCACGCGGCGGATCACGCTCGCGATTGTCGTCGGGATCGTCGCGATCCTCTTTGCTGCGGCCACCGGAGAGCACTTCGAGCTTGCCGCTGTACCCCTTGAGCACGACTTCAGTGCTGTAGCGATCGTTGCCGTCCGATCCCTGCCACTTACGGGTTTCGAGAGCGCCTTCGACGTAGACTCGCGTGCCCTTGATAACGTACTTCGCGACCACGCCTACGGTATGCTCATTCCACACCACGATATTGTGCCATTGCGTTTTCTCTTGCCACTCGCCCTGTTTATTCTTCCACTTCTCGGACGTGGCGATTGAAAAGCTGGCGAACTTCGATCCGCTCTGCAGGTTCTTGATGTCGGGATCTCTGCCGAGCCGTCCCATAAGACACACGCGATTTAAGTCAGGCATGTTAGGCCAGGCCTCCCTTATTGTCCGTTAGCGGTGGCGCGCCCGATCCTTCTGCGTTGAAGTGGGCTGCGCGCCAAGCGAGTTTCGCTTTCGCGGTGGCGATCACATCCTCGTCGAAGTCTCTAGTAAGCATCCAGCGAAAATAGCTCGACGGTATCGTATCAGTCGGCTGCATCGCATGCTCGCCAAAGGTAAAGAACGGCAGGATCGCCGGGCTGCGCTGCAGTTCCAGCATGCGGGCGACCGTCATCACGTTGAGCTCGCGCTTGAGCAAGTGCGCGGCGACATAAGTATCCGGTCCGGCACGGTGCGCTGGGTCGGCGAGCTCTTTGCTTACGTCGAGTTTGAGCCAGTACCGTAGCGTCTGCAGCTTATGGCCGTACTTCGCGCGCGGCGCTAGGGTAATGGCATTCTTCCATGTGCAAATCCAATGTGGCTCCGGCGTTTTGTTTTCTCCGTGCACCCTCTTAAACACTGGATCGAGAAACAGCCGTTCGAACCTAGCAACATGCGCGGCCAAGAGTGTAATCTTCGCGTCGAAAAAGCCGGCGGCGTCGAGCGCTTCGCCGATCCACGGTTTACCTTGCACGTCGTCGTCAGTGATACCGTGAATGCCGGACATATCAGGCGGGATCGCGCACCCAGGGTTGACCAGCATCGAACGCGGATTGCCTACTTCCCATTCTTCCGTGTCGACTTGCGTTAGATCGGTCCACCCAAGCTCGCACACACCGCCAGCCGTCCCGGATACCGGCGGTTCCTTGCCTGTGGTCTCGATATCGACCAAGCGGATTTTGATCATCCAAAACCCAGTTCCGGATCGTCGTCGGGAATGATGTCTTGAATTCGCGGTGGTTTATAGCCTTTGACCAGAGACCAGAGTCGATGGTTGTCGGTACCGCTCGCCACGAAGATCGCAGCGTACCCCTTCGGTCCCCAGGTATCCTTGTAGATTTTACTTTCCCCCCAATTGCGTTGGATGCGATTGCGTAGGTTATTCGGAACGCCGAGCTTGAAATCGTGGTAACCTAACTCACGCATCCTCGAACACATGGCGATAATTTCATCCTCATGCGCCGGCCTCTTTATAAGGTACAGCGCATGAGCGATGATGCACGCTGCAAGCGGGACCATTTACCCACCCACTTTTTTAGCAACTAGATCCTTCATCTCGTCGCGCTTGTCGGGATTGACATTGCAGCGATTGCGCAAATCTTTCTCTCGGTTCCAGCGGGCGAGTGCTTTTTGTGGATCTGCCTCGTTAGTAAACCACTTCTCGAAGTGGGCGACGTATTCCTTTTCGTTCGTCGGATCCGGATCGGCCTGCGCCTCTCCGCTATCGCCGGCGCCGGTCTTGATCGACCCTGCCGGCGGCTTCTTCTCGGTGGCGGCGGAGCCCGTCTGATCAGCGCTGCGGGGCTGCCCAGGAGACTCCGCCGCCTTCTCCGGCGTGGGACCGGAGCTCTGCCCGGCGAGCTGGTCGAGGGCGGACTGACCGTTGGGTTTGCCGTCCTGCTTGATCTCGCCGGTTTCTTTGTCGATTACCGTACCGTCCTGCGTGATCGTCACGAGGGCCGGATAGGCTTCGTCCCAAGTAATCTCGCCGCGCTCGATCGATTTCCCGGTCGCCAGAATGTTGGCAACGTCGCGCGAATTCCATTTGTCCTGCGTCTTGCCGATACGTTGCTCAACCCGGGCGAGCTCTATGTTGTTGGCCGCAAGGCGCGCGACCACCCGCTCTTTCCACTTCGGTAGATCCTTACCCACCTTATTAGCAAGCGAGTCCTTCGCCATCTCGAAGCAAACGTCGACCCAGATACCGAGCGAGTGCACGACCACGTTGCGCGCGCTTTTCGAGCACCCGATCTGATAGGCGATATCAAGCTGGCGTTCCCGGTCCATCTTGCCGGAAACCTTCTGGCTTTTACGCTGCTGATAAGGCCGCGTCTGCGAGTAGCCGGTTTCGAGATCAATGAAGCGTGAGAGGAACAACCAATGGTCACCCATGTCCATCGATCGCGTATCGAGATCGCAGTTGCCGAACATTTGCACAAGCGCATCGGTTAGCTTGCGCGATGGCCCTTCGATCGTCTCTGTTACTTCCTTTCCGCTCTTGTCTTTGGTCTTTACCTCCCAGCTGTAATACCAATCTTCGCCTGCCATATCGGCGGCCCTGATCAGCCGTTGTCGGAGCAATTCCTCGTCGCGTGGTCGAGCGATCTGTTGTGAGCCATAAACCCGGTCCATGCTTTGCAGCAATTCGCCGGCTTTGACTTCGACCATATCTTGGCGTCGCATCGCACCGTCACTGGTGCCTGCGAACTTTTCGAGTTGCGCTACGCGCTCCTCGGTCTCGTCGGTGTAGGCCATCTAAGTTCCCTTTTGTTCAAGTAGCGGTAGCGTAGGTTGCTCTTGCCTGCCGCGCAGCAAATAGTCTTCGAGGATTTCCTCAAAAATACCGATCTGATAGTCGGCCTGCGTCTGCAGCATGATGTTCTGGGCGACGCGCTTAGCGTAGACCGGGCGACGCAATGCGAGCTCGCGACGTATCGCGGCGATCTTCTGAGCGTTCGTGTATCGTGGTCCCTTGGTGCTCATCGGCGGTACAATGGCTGTTTGTCATCTTTAATTTCGACGCCCGGTATCCCGCCCTTACCCTCGGGATCTTTGAGCCTGCCGTTTTCCAAGTGCTGGTCCGCTTTGATATAGGCTTCGATAGCTTTACCGTATTCCTTGACGGTAAAATATGGGAGCAGCATCTTGATGCTGGCCTGCAATAAACCAATGTCCTCGATTGTATGCACATAGTTGTGCTTCAAACTCGAAGTGCCGGCCATCGTGCGCGTTACCGTATGAACTGGCTTCGCCATCGCGGCGACCGCTGCACCGTGCTGTGCGGATACGGCGGTCGACTCTCGGCGCCGTGCCTCCTCGGCTGCTGCAGCTGCGACGCGATCGGCTTCAGCCTTGCGCTCGGCATCGGCTTTCGCGGCTGCAGCTGCCGCTGCGTCGGCGATACGCCGGGCATCTTCGGCCGCCTTGCGCTCCGCTTCGGCCTTCTCGCGAGCAACGCGCGCTTCCTCGTCGCGCTTCGCTTGTGCCTTATCTTCTTTCCGTTGCATGTACGCGCCACCGCTGGCGGCGGGAACCTTGAGGGCAGTACGGACACGAGTCTCTAGCCCTTTGAAAAATGACTGAACGACTTCGTTAGCGTCGAGATATGGACGCTTGACTATAACCCGCGCCGCCTCGATCCCGTCAGCCGCATCCGTACCCAAACCGACTAGCGCATTAGCTCTGTCGAGATCGTCATCGTCTTCAAGGATCTTCGGAAACTTGGCCGCGAGCCGTTCATATTCCTCGACCGCCGCAATGAGACTAGGGTGCTGCGCCGCCAATTCTTCTACGGTAATCAGCGGCGCGCGGTTCGCACCGATCTGCAAGCGGGGATCCGTGATGGTGTTGTCGTTCATCCGAGCCCTATACCCTTCTTTGCCATCAACAGTTGGCGATATGGTTTGCGTACATACGCGGGCACTAGCGCCTCGCGTACTGGGAGCAGTGAAACTCGCCGGCCATCCGAAA
>Ga0126381_100002768_pt1 | contig 19006 bp, 9 predicted proteins | sample PanSoiMetPlot_28_FD_96465 | JGI IMG/M metagenome (GOLD analysis project Ga0126381, IMG submission 96465) | Tropical forest soil microbial communities from Panama - MetaG Plot_28 | ecosystem: Environmental > Terrestrial > Soil > Tropical forest > Bulk soil | place: Panama | collected 2016-02-17
GTCGTAGTCGAATTCACGCCACGCTTCCTGAAGGCTCATCCCAATTGGAAGAAATCAAAGTTGTCGCCCTGGATCAATTCGGACAGCCCGGTTCGAATCAGCGGTTGGTTAATGCTTGACCCTCACCACCGAAATCATCTAAATCGCTTTCGTTCTACGCTTTGGGAAATCCACCCAATCACAAAGATTGAGGTGTGGCAGGACAACGCTTGGGTGAACTTGGACACTTCAAAATAGGGAAAGTTTCCTGTTCGAAGATATTGTCGTTCGCCAAAACCGCTGCCGTCCATAATCTCAGGCCTGATCTTGTCTTCCTCCTTGATCGCCTCGATAAGCAGAGGATCGGCTCGTGGTAGGCGACTTTCTTGTAGCCAGCTTTGTCCGCGGTGACTGCCTCAGGCAAAACGGCCTCGACATCCTGCGCTAGCACGCCGACATTGGTCTGCGAGAGTTCCTTGTATTGCCTTGCCCTTTCTGCCTGCCACATCTTCTGATTAGCTTCGGGAGTGGCATTCGGTCCAGCCGAGATCATCTGCTCGACGTCCCGCGTAAAGTAATCCAACGCTGTCTGGTTCCAGCGATAGGTGATTTCTTTCAGTCTGTTCACCTTGTCGAGCGCAGACGGGATGAGATGGATGTCACTCTTGAGTCTAACGTCGGACTGAAACTCGCGCGGAAAGGGCTTCGGTGAGAGACACCCCGCCTGGTCGTTGGGAATGGAGAGGATTACTCTCTCTCTGTTTTTAAACGAAATGAATTGCAGTTGATCTTCAGAAATATGAATCTTCCAGTAAGAAGTGACGCGTGGTGCCCGCACAAAGCTCACGTCTCCCATAATCTCGACATTCCCCCTAAATAGTTCTTGCCTTCGTCCCCGATTGATTCTTCGCCTTCCTCACACACTCACTTGGCGCACAACGCGCCAACCCTTACGATGTGACTCCAGTTACCAAAGGCGCGTGGATCTATATTGTTTACACCGCAGACCCACTGTGAAGAATTAGTCCGAACATCTAGATTGGGCCCACTGTAGTTAACGATCGTATATCTTGCGTCTTCATTCTCCACATCTGCGCCGCAGTATCCAGAGAGCAAGTGGGGATGGTCCGCAGGACATTGCGCCATAAGACGCCGATGGGAGTTCTGGTCTAGAGTCGCGTCGCTATATATGAGAATCGTGTCCAACGTCCAAGGCGGTTGCCCGGAGGTGACGTTCAGTGTTCCCACACTCAGATTACCGGCCACCCGCGCACTTTGCGCGACCATATCACCTTTCACGGTCGCGTTCTGCGTGATCAGCATTCCTCCGATGATCTCGTCCTTACTGACGTTCTCATCGCCATTCACATCCAACGTGTAGTTCGGATCAGTGATGCCGATGCCGACGTTACCGGTTTTAGTAATCACCATCCGATCAGTCCAGGCGCTCGGCCAATCGTTAGCTATATGCAGCTTGTAACTCCCGGTCCCAAGGGACCAGCGCGCGCTTGATATATCATTCAGCGCAACCTTTTGCCCGCCTGTAGGGGCTCCCACGACGAGCGGTAGGTCGGGGGTCTCTGTGCCGATGCCAACATTGCCAAACAAACTGGTTCGACCGGTCCGCCCATCGAAGGTCGCCACCCGATTAAAATCGGTTGCGCCATTGTTTTTTGTCCCGTAGAGTTCTAGCATTCCGGTATCGCGGATTTCGAGCGTAAATGCTCCTTTACTCGGATCCTTGATCTGCCACTGATTATTCGCATTGACGAAAGCATTTGTTGTTACGTGAATAGTATTCCCAGATTTTCGAAGGAACAGACTGTCATTGATAACAACATTTCCAACATTGTCAATAAAGAGAGCATCCTGGCTGTACAGCAACTTCGTAAGTAAGGACAGAAAAGCAAGCAGCACTACGGAGCTTGTCCGTAGAACTCGCCACACCTTTCTTGTGGTGCTGTGCTCCCGGGACATCAGTCCCTGTTCTTGTAAGTCGATGGGGATCATGCTTCGTTCCTTTTCACTTGAGTTGTGACTGTATTCTGCAGCTCAACTGCGCGCCCAGCTGCACAGAAAGTCCACGCTGGAAGTTTATTTGCTGTCCGGCTTCAAGGATGGTATTCGACAAACTGGAAAGCTTAAACGTGCTTTCCACAGTAATGGTCTGCCGCGCCAGGAATGAGGTCTGATTCGCGGTTGCGCTGTTTTCCTTCTTCAGCGAAAGGCTGTCCACCAGCGCCTTTGGCTGGATGGCAAACAGGTGATCGCCATTTGTGTTGTACAAGGTCCCGTCAGGGCCGAGCAGGAGATTGTCTCCGCCGAAGTTTGTGCTTTTCTTTGCTTGGTCCTTATCTACGTTAGCCAGCGAGTACAATTTGCCGGCAGTCAACTGCATGTCGGTGCCTTCGCCAGGCGTAAACTCCAGCACACTTTGCGGATTGTTCTCCGAATCCAGGATGTAAATGTTTCCACGCCCATCTGCCGCCAGGAGGCTGAGACGACTGAGCGGGAAACCAGTGGCCGGTCCCATTATGAAGCTCTTTGAAGCCGGGTCGAAGCGAGGCTTCGTACCGGCACAAAACTCAGCTGAGTCATTTCGCAACCCGCAGACCTGCCCCGTACCATCCTTCGGTTCCTTGACGAAATAAACGTAAGTCACAGGCGACGAAGAGTCAGAGAGATCAGTATGAAGGACCACCTGCGACACCGGATCATTGATACTAAGGTCCGCATTGAGCCTGGTAGTACGGTCCGCCTTGGCCTTGCGCGGTATTTCTTCGCAGTCGCAGAATACCTTCAGGCCCTGGCCTTTGAGGGCGACATAGACGAACGTGTCCCTGCTTCGCATTCCCGGCCCGACTACGGGGACGGGCACATTCCCGCCGATCGCGCTATCTGAGAGTTTGCCCGTCCATCGCGTCGCTCCATCCGTCGTATCTATGGCGTAGAGGGTGCCCGCTTTGGTGGCAACAAAGACGGTGGATTCTGTTGCGTCAAGCACCGGAGTGCCGATCTCTTTGTCATCCGCCACACTCACCTCAGACTTCCATAAAACCTTCAGGTTCGGGTAGCGAGTCATCGCAAAAAAACCTTGCGCAGTGGGAAGATATAGCGTGCCGCTGGCGCCTACCGTAGGAGCGTTCTGAACAGAAAATCTGTCCAACCCGATAAGTTTGTCCAAACTTCGGCAGAGGTCCACTTCAGATTTGTCGGGCTGAAGCAGAGGAGCTTGGCCGGTTTTTGGATCCAGCCCGGTATTGGCGCTCAAGACGTAAAGACAATTCTGGCTGATGACATACAGGAGTCCTTCCCTATCGATAGTTGCAAAGTTCTCCTGGGCGCGTATCGGCCTGCTCCACGCAGTTTCCCCGTTGCTGCGCACCGCTGCAATGTAATTTTTGTAGTTATTCGTGCCCACCCCCTGTGCCCCAAGGATTATCTGATCGTTGTAGATGAGAGGCGACTGCAATCCGGTCATCGTGATGCCTTCCAACTTAGGATCAAGGTTCTTTACTGTGTAATATGCGTTGAGCCTGGGCGGTGGATTGATGGAGTCTTGCAAATCGGGATACGTCCGCCATGTTGTTTGGCTGGTTTGCTGCGGATCATGGCGGAGCTGCGGCCAGTTGGCAGCCGTCCTTCTGGGTTTATCTGGGTCGTCGCGATAGTGGACTATGAGCCTGGGCTGCTTATTGCAAAGCTTCGAATCACAATGTTCCGTGGCACCATAGTATCGGTATTCCACCCATGGGGAGCTTGACTCGACCTTAAAACCTAGATTGCCAGGGCTATCGAGCCACGCGCATTGTTTCCCCTGTGGAATGTCGGCCTTGATCACTTCCAGTTTGTCGGCGTCAGTTGCAATCTCGCCAGAAGCGACGCTTGTGGCTTCCGGCGCGACCACCGAGATCTTCTTCGTCTCCCCATTAACACCATTCGGCACAAGAACCTCTTGGAACACCACGGGATATACACGAACTCGCTGCGAATATGTTGCCTTATGCTGGTCCTCGGAGCAGGAAGACTTGAGCGCAGCGTTGCACTTCAAGTACAAGCGTAGCGTCCAGGAAGTGACACAAGCATCCGGGGGCAGGCTCTCGCGGTCAAACTCCAGAATAGCCGTTTGCAGGGGGGCAAACTTCTTGCCCTCAGAGCTCGCTGAGATGCTAATTTCCGACGGATTGTTCCTGTTCCAGGGGCCCGTCGCCGACGCCGATTGATAGATGGCACGGGGCAGAACAGTCACAGTGCGGACGCCCGGGCCCTCCTGGTCTGTACTCTGCGCCCAAAGTAGTTTTGTGCCGCTCGGAGACCATGGACCGAGAACCAGCGCAACCGAGAGCAGATACCCGACCTGTGTCTTCATCCGACCACCTCTTGTTTGGTTGGAATCCAGTAGCGAAGTTGCGACGATAGAAGCTTAGCGCTGCCCGAGGTTTCCAGATGAAGGGAAAACACCCAGATACAGCCGTTGAAAGCCACCGCCTCAATTCTTCTATGGGTCGTGGGATCGTTATCAAAGTCTGGGCCGGCTTGCTCCGGCGACGCGGGCGAGAATGGTGAGATTGCTTTCGAAGCGTCTCGCGCCTCTAGGGAAGTGAACAGCGATCGCCTGGCTCTTGTACCGCGTCCCACATCAGCACCGTAACATTGCGTGCAAAAGGCGTACACCCAGTTGTTCAGAACCACCAGGGACACACCGGATGTTCTCCAATCGTCTTCTGGCATGATGTCCTTTTGCAGTGGCTGGGCCTGAGCGCCGTTGATGCTGCCAACCTGCTGCGGGAATATGTGAAGTTCATCATAAGGGTCGCCGTTATAACAGTCCTGGAAGCCTCCCGCCAGCCAGAGCTCGGGACCCCAGGGTATCAATCTTGTTCCAGTCTGTTTTGCGGCGGCGGCGAAATGGTAACAGCCGGGCCAACCGGGAAGTTCGATGGGATCCCATTTGCCCTGACCAGGGTCTGACAATACATAGGCATCGGCGAGCGTCTGGTCGTTTTTGCTCAGGCCCCCTATAATGCAGAGTTTGCTCACTCCATCCTTGTCAGTCAGCACCAGACACGCATGTCCGGCCCTAGGTGTCCACGGGGCAGTTTTCCACTGACCTCCTGTTTTTGAGTCCAGGTTGTTCAAATCAACTACATATATCTTGTTAGAGAAATTTGAAGGCGTTCCTGGATTGAAGTCAATCTTGCTGCCGCCAACAAATATCAAAATAGGCTTGGGGTTGTTGCGGTCCGTCGAAGGCAGCGCGACAACAGGCGAAGTTAGTACCTCCAGCGGAATGTCTACACTAAGGCAGGTCCAGGAAAGACCATCTTCCGAGCACCACAGCCCCCCAGTCGGCTGGGTCCCCAAAGGATCTGTGTCAGCAGGTTCGGAAAGCACCACGGCATACAAAGTTTCAGCCTTGGTCAGGCAATTGATGCCAACGCATAGGCCGGTGGTTTTGTCGTCCTCCCACGGCTGAAATGGTAGTCGCCACTCCTTCGTATCCACTACTCGAAGACGGGCCCTTGCCTCTATTGAGGCTCCTTTGTCGTTACCAGCTACCAGCCGGTAGATATACCTCCCCTCAGCGCGACTAAGTGGTTGCGAGGTGACCGTGCACCATCCTCCTTCCGGTTTCGCTGCGTTCAACTTCGTATCAACCGGAGTGGTGTCATCTTCGAACAATTTCCATGAGGACGCGTTTCTTGCGGTCCACTGCAGGCGAAATGGGCTCTGGACACTGATCAATGACGGAACGGCGCGCAAACCCCTGATCTCTGGTAACCCCGCCGGCACTGTTTTTTCCAGCTTCTGTGGCGCCTGCTGTTCCCCATTTATGGTCGCAGTGATGGTCACAGCGATCTTTATCCCGTTTTCGGGTTTCGCGATTATGAGCTCAATGGCAATTCCATCGACCTGCCCTGTGGCTTTTGAATCCGGCTTGTATATTCCCGCGTCAACGTCGAACCACCATGGCGGGCGACGAGCTTTGTCTACGTTGTCAGTTCTTTGCTTGTCCGCCGGAGGCTGGTCAATTCTCTCGCTGTGCACCTCCGCCTTGACTCCGTCCGGCACGCCGTCAAGACGGATTTTGTCGCCTCTCTTGATGACAAGCTTGCCCTTGTTATCGGTGGTGGTAAGGCTCCATATCAGGGAAGAGGAGTCGCCCGTGGCCGCATTTTTCTGTTCTTCGCATTTGATGACCATCTTGTTATCCGCCCTGACTACTGCTTGGTCCCAAACCAGTTCAAAACTCCCGCCCAGAAGCTATTCCCGTTTGCTGTGCGACAGCCAGCCATCGTAAACCTCGACACGCTGGGAGGGCAGAGCTGGGGCACTGGGAGCTTTAGCAACGTCAGGCTGCACTTGCCAGCCGGCCCCCTTTTTCAGGTCACGATTGAACCAGCGCCAATCGCCCGCCACATCCGCCGGCAGTGGCAATCGCAGTACCCCATCCACGGCAAGTACCGGCCCGGCGCGAAAGCTCAGTTCGATGTTTGCAAGCGGTTCCGTTACCGCGTTCTCGGGTAGCTCCAGGAATTGGCTGGGTAGGATCCCGGAAACAATGTGTACGCCTGCACGCGGGTCCATCAACAGCGTCAACTTCAAGGACACTTCTCCCAGACCGACTTCGGCATAACTATTCGGCGCAAAGTACTCCGGGCGACTTTGCAGCGGAGCCCCATATGGAAGTCGCATTTTGCTGTAGTCGTACCCGTTACCGGGCACATCGGAAATGAAGTAGCCAATCAGACCATCATCACCTTTGCGGGCATCGCCAATGCGCACCGGGAATCTTATTCTGGATGGCGACGGCTCAGCCCAAGGCGGGTTGGCCGCCAGCTTTCCCCAAACCTGCAAGCTAAGCGATGCGCGTGCCAGGGCCAGCGGCTGTCCTAGCACCAGATCCATGGTTTGCGTCTGCTGTGCCGCCGGTGTGGGGATGCACATGGAGAGTTTTCCCATCAGCGTGAGGCAGGCTTCCAGGGCAGACGGGCCCCTGCTGCAAATCCCCTTCACGAAGTCCCGCAGTTGAAAACAATCCGCATCTTCCAGGAATGCGTCCCCTCCGGCAGACAATACGCAACCAGGAAGCGGCGACAGTTGTACTTCCGGTTTCTGCCCTGCTAGTGCGCGAAGCTCGCCGCGCAATATTCCCTTGCGGTCGCAGATGACGAGACTACGGTCGAAGTAATTAGGAATAATCCAGCCTAGTATTGGGCCGGTTGCCGGGTTGGAATTGCTCTCCTTATAACCTTTGCCATGGCATTCATCGGCCACGGAAATCCACGAACACTTCAGCCTGGCTGCCTGCGCAATCCGCGGCGGAGGAGTAATCCAGTCTTGCAACTCTCTAGTGTCGCCACCAAAACTTTCGCCCAGACAGATCTTCTCGTCCTGAGAAAGCAAAGGCAGGGGCTTATTGTCCGTATCGTCCACCAACTTCTTGATCCGGCCAAACCCATCTACCAGCAGCAGTTGGGAAAGCCTGAACTGCCCGGCCCGGATAGGCGAGAAAGCCGGAGCAAGCGGTTCGCTACTGGCTCGTACCAATGGCGACCATCGAGGCGCAGAGCCTACAAGGTCCTGCACTGTGTTTAGAAGCTTGCTGTCCTTGTCCAGTGGCGGGAGCTGCAGGGTTTCCTCCCGGAGGAGAAGCATGCTGGTCAGGCCATTGGCGGATTGGCTCACGAAATCCCAATCCCTGAAAAGTTTTGCAGGAATAGCGCCGTCCTTTTCTATCTCCGCAAGCTTAATCAATCGTTCGAGTCGCTCTCCCAAGGAGATGGACAACGGAGCCCATCCGTAACACACATGCTTCTCATTCGCCGCCGGACCAACGCCCATGACAGGCTCATAATCTGAGCTGTCACCGAGTGTCCGGCCGCACTTGTTCCATTCTCCGGGATCCGAATAGACCGGAGACCATTCCAGCTTCCATACCATGAACAAGGGATCCCAGCCAGGCTCCAATTTAGCGATGCCATCCATCGTCCCCAACTTCATTCCGGCATCCTTGTTAAGAGCGTCCAGAGCGTCAGCTTTCGAGCCGAGCGACCGATTCTTGTCGCATTTGGGCGTGGCCAGCCACTCAATGCGATCGGCATCAAGCAGCAGGGCCTCATAATAAAGTCCTGCGATCGCTTCGAAGGGCATATTGGAGCCCGTTCTTTTCTCGAACGGTAACTTGGCGATTTCTTTAATTTCCTGACTATCAATCCAGAAATTGTCTTTCCAACTCAGCTTCGAGATCAGGCTCTCCACGATGCGGCACTTCGGACCGCCTGATGAGCTTGCATAGCGATGCCGCCTTGGTCCTGCCGAACTGGCGACCAGAATAGCTGGGTCCGTGGGCCGCCAAAAGCAAGGCATTGGAGTCGCGACCAGTTCATAAGCAGGATCACCTTTTCCGGTGGGCTTGAGGGCCTCTGTTATGTACTCACGAATGGCCTTAATAAGGTCCTGGGTGCCTTGAAGTTTGGAGTCTCCGTGAAGCATTAAGTCGGTGCGCTGTATGGCAGCTTGCAGGTCTGTCTCAAGCTTGCTTCCAGGCTTGAGTTCTTGGCTTCTTTCCGATTTTTTCTTCAGTTCGTCCCGTTGTCGCTGATACCACAGCGCAAAATACTGCTCCCCTAAAGCTATGCGCTGACGTGCTAACTGGTCATACTCCGCCTGCTTGTCACATAGTTGGTCGAACCAGAGCGCAATATCTGGATTGTCCGGAAAGGATGGCGGCCTTTGTTGTTGTTTGCCGGATGTTGCGGAAACAGAGTGCGGGATCAGCCTGAGCACCCATCGTGTACCACTGCCTTCCACAGGCTCGAACGCCCGCCGATGTATTTCCTCATCCAGTTCGAGCATTCCGTGCAGCTTCTCCATGCTGCCCAGCATGCCGTACTGGAAGGCCGACAGCAGTGACTCAAAGCGCTGGCTATTTAATTCATGACTTATGAACGTACTCAACGCCTCGGTTGCTGTGTTAGCCACCGCGACAACGTACCTCTCCGTCGATGTTATGCTTGCTTCCTTGGGCCAGGTGATACCGTAGAGGGCGCCGTGACATAAAGTTCTGTTCGGAACATCATATTTGGTGCCACTTTGGTTCGGATCCTCCCACCGCCATCGTTTAGCAGCTTCGTCCCACTTCAGATTCGGAACTTCATATTTTGTGGCATCCGGGTTCGGATCCCTCCACCAGCATCGTTTAGCATCTTGGTCCCACGTCAGATTCGGCTCGAGCCAGCTCTTCCGGAAATGCGCAGTCCAGTCTATGCCATCTTTGGCGCCGGTTTCGTCAGAGCAAATCGGATCGTCGCCCAACGTTTCGTACCAGCCGGCAACCAAATAGGAAAATGTGCCGGCATCGACCCCGTCGAGTTCGTCGTGAAAAGCAAAAACATTCCGGCATCCGGGATAAAAAGCTGCGAAGCCGGGATTGCCAGGTGTCACCGCAGTGAGCGGCCGCCATGTATGATCTTCATCCAGCTTTGTTTCCCACCCTTGTTCTTCATATTTGAACCTGCGTCCGATCTGATACACAGCATAACGGCCATTTCGTGGCGCTAGAATACAGCTGGAATTTTGTCGATGCGGATCTCCGTCGTCATCCCGCTCTCCAACGTAGTCGCTTTGTAGCACCCAAGCCTTAGTAAGTTTCGGATCGCCGGAAATTCGCAGCACCAGCCAGCGATTGGGCGCTGGGGGAAACTGGATTTCGCCACTCTGGGTCTGCTTTCCATTTCTCAGCGCCGCCGGCAGGGCCCAGTGCAAGTGCACCCCGGCTTCCATGTCGATATTTGTTGCGTAATCCCAGGGTTTAGGACGGACAGAGCTGCCTAGCTTAATTGTTGTGTCGTCGAGCAAATGATCAAAGGTCGGCGCCATGTTGGCCATCCTCTGCTCTTCGGACATTACCAGCGCATCCAAAGACATGGGAACCAGCAATATCCGTTCGCTCATGCGCCTTGCTCCCCAGGCTTCGTAGCTCTTACATCCAGCCGTATCGTTCTTTGCACTCTCTTCTTCAGCAGCGCTGCGGCGAAGACTGCCGGCCTATCGAGCGCAGAAACCGGCCTACCATTTTTACCCGGCGCAGAAACCTGCTTAGCCGTTTCATTGAGTTTCACCCTCTTCGCTTCAGACAGCACGGCCCGTTCGTCCACCCCGAAGTGTAGTCCCTGCGGCGGCTGGGTAATCACCACCGACCTGATATGGCCGTTATAAATACCCAGGAGAGTATCCTTGCTGATCCGCTGCATGCGCAGGATAGAGGCCGGTCCTTCCGAACCGGTTGCGTTGCACGCCATCGCCACTATTTCTATTCCTCGCCAAGCTTCGATGAGCCGGGAGCGAAGCAGAAAACCCGTGATATGACCCACGATATTTGCGTCATTTTTAGCAGGAACGTAGATGTCTTTGTCAGCATCTAAGTTATCGGAGCACTGCAACTCCTTTGTAGCGATGTCGGCCAGAAAATTACCGGCCATTGCCTTATCCAGATAGAGCTGCGACTGAGGAGTTCTCCCAACACTTAATGCCCCGTCCATCAAAGCTGCAATCCAGCTGCTATCCAGATAGAAAACGCGCAACGACTCAGCCGGCAACAGCTCCGGGTCAGGTACGAGGTAGTGAAACGGGACACCATGCAGGAGAAACAAATGCCCAAGCCATTGTCTTATCTCCAAAGGAATCTCAGTTCCTTGTTCGATCTTTAACTCCAACGACTTGTAGTAGTCATCGTCCTTTGTTTTTTCAGATCCGGATGGCGGCTTAGGGGCGTTGCCCTGGAAGATATTTTCGACTAGCTCTTTCCATTTATTCAGAGACGTACCGAAGCGCGCCGCTACGGTCTCCGCCACCACATTCTCGGCAGCCTTCCTGGCAACACTAGATGTAATCCGCCTTAGCGCCCGCGCAAATGGCTGGTCCTGCAGGCCCAGTAAGCGGCCTAACTGCCAGGCGGCCGCGTAGGAAACATCTAACAAGCCCTTCTGCGGGTCATAGCGCAGGGCAGCGTCGGCAGAAGGGTAGGATATGTTTTTTGGCGGCGTTGGAATGAAGTGAGGCGTCAACGGTCCTCTATACCAGGAGACGGTACGGTAACCCTCCGTTGTGTGGTGTATTACGGGAACATAGCCGAACTGCAGTATGGAGTTGATTTCCTTATCCAAGGAAATCCGCCTCAAGGCGCTGCAATTCAAACCGTCCAACAGCTCAGCGAAAGTTTCACCATCGGGATTGCGATTGCCAGTGGCGCCGGCGGCCGCTCCGGTTTCGGATTCGTTCCTCGACGAGCAATCCACGAAGCGCCACTTTGCCAACACAACTAGGGTGACAAGCTCGCCATCGTTTTGGGCGGTCTCGCTGGGAGGATAGCTCTTCAAACCTTCAAGTGAAACCAGGAAGACATGGTTTTCCTTGCCAGGCGCTGGCAGCCGGTTGCACACAATGACAGAAAACCAGCCCTTATCGTCAATGCCGGCTGAGTCCATGTTCTCCGTGTTTCCCACTTCGCGAACGTGGGCGCTATACGGCAGGTCGTCCCAGGTGGGCGCGATTTTTGCAAATAGCGTAACGGGTAGCTTTAGGACCTGGCACTTCTCGCTTTCCGTTGACCGCTGGCCTTGAGGTAGTTCGTTGGCAGCGACCGTTTCTACGTTATAAAGTGGGAAGTAACTACCGTCTCTCGTTATTCCCAATTCATCCTGGCTTAACAAGAGCAATGCAAGCCACGGACAAGCGAGTGCAGAGCTTCCGGGAGGAGCTTTCTGTCCGGTTCCTGGAGTTCGTTCCCACGGAAGCGTACGCCGACTCAGCACCACGTGCGGCAATGTGTCACTGAAGACTCCTTTCACCCCGTCGGCGGGATAGCACTCGAAGATGTCCGCAGGTGGCAGCGAAAATTGTGCTGTGGCCACGCGAAACTTAAGTCTGCGGACAAGCTTTTCGTTGATAGTAAGACTGTCCTCAGGTTTAGGGCGTGGGATGCTGTCAAGATAGCTAAGCTCGCGCGTCACCTCAACTGCGTACTCGCCTCCTTTTAGCGACGGCTCACACGTGCTATGTAGCACCAGTCGTTGTTGTTTCTCGTCGTTCATGCGCGTCTACGCACCGCTAAGCTCTAGTTGTTGACTTGTGGATTACGACCCACTAAACACTCCACTGGAGGATCGCGGAATTGCATCTTTGTATATGCCCAGGTCAGCACATCTTTTGTGACTTGGTCCTGTGGAAGCCAGCCTTGCCTCGTCAGTTGCTGAACAAAGGAGTAACGATCGGGTTGCTGCTTCTCATCTTTTATCCTGGCCACAATCTTCTCAGGATCATACGTACCTCCCTTCATGGCTAGATCGTAATGCCAGGCTTCGTCTGGTTTGTCCTTGCCGCAAGTCTTCAGAAAGCTATCGAACTTGCTGATTTCGAAACTATCGGCCGCTTTGGGTTGATCCGGCGGGACAAGCTGCATGCCGCACAGCGCATCCGCTATCAGTTGTTCCTTCTGTGACTGTGCATCAGATGCCTTTTTGCCCTCCCACATCGCCTTGGGCACATTCTGCAGGACCGGAACCGTTTTCATCTCATCAAAAGCGCCCGCATTCCTGGATACCTTGATCGTCAGTGAAGAAACATCCAGCTTCTCAAGGCCCATGGGTTTGATTCCGAGGGTTGGAGCCTGCAGGTTCATGTCCTGGAGGATTGGCGCCTGCTTTTTATCCTTCGCGTCCTTGAAAGCTTTTTGGACCGGCACCGCCGATTTCACCAGCAACTGCAATTGGTATGGATTGACAACCACATAGCTAGTTCCGGGCTCTTCGCACTTAAGCTCCTTTATCAGTCCCCCCACAACGGCAATAGTCAACGACTGATTATCCTCGGGCAGTAAAGCCCTCTTAAACTGCTCCCAATTCAGAGGCTTCGGTTCTGGTTTTGTCCCAAATTCAATGGTGAACGAAATGAAGGTGCACTGGATTTCGGCCCTACCCCACAAGGGTGGTCCGCAGAGCTCAAGTTGTGCGCTTAATTCGATTCCGAAATTGATGGCGATCCCGGCTATCGTGCCCAAATAGGCCACGCCGATACGAAGACCAACCTCGGCCTGGTAGGCGAGAGGCTGCCAGGCAATCATGAAGTCTACGTATGCCACAAACCAGGCGCGGAATCCCTGGTCCTGGAACATCGCACTCAGGCGCCCGCCCAGCATCAGGCAACTGGGAGTCAGCGCAAAGTACACTTCGCCCGTGATCTGCAGCTTGTCCAGCTTCCAATCCAATTGCAGCCGGGGCACCTTGGGATAGTGCGCCGGCAAATCGAACTTTGGATGGTAGCCGCCTAAACTCACTACAAAGTCCCCAGCCGAAATCTTCTTATTGGCAACCTTCGGATCGGGTATGTCTTTGAACCAGGCGTAGAAGGCGAAGCCACCGGAAATCTTGCAGTCCGTGCTAAAGACGTAAGAATTGGCAGTCAGTTGTGCCTCAGCCGCCAACACTCCACTGTCCGGACGGAAGCTGACCTTGAACGCCAATTCTGCGCAGGCAATGATTGGGACATCCTTCGAGGCCTGCTGCAGTTTGGCCGGCACAGTTATCTTCGACAGTCCGAGGATTGTTACTACAGTCTCGGTTCCGAAACTGACGGATAATAGCGCAAACGACTGAATCATCTCGAAGGAGGTGAACTTGACACCTGCGGCCAGCCAGTATTCGCCCACTGCTGGAGTGCTCACCTGCTCGTTGATCTGGAGCGCTTGCGTTAGCAGATTGGTGGGATCAGGTTGCGTTGCGGCTTTGACCAGGCCACACTCCGAGACTCCTTCAATCGCAGGCAGAGTGAGTTTCCGGTTGTAGCCGAACCCGAATGCCAGCCCTGTCACGTGGAAGCACGGTGGGCCGCCGAGATCTTTGTCCAATACCGCGAAGATGAACAAGGATGGCTGGCCCTCGATATCCTCATAAGCGCCCAGTCCGAATATGCTGAACAGTTCGCTCTTGATGAGGACGCTGCCGACAAAACCATCGTCCAACAGCAGCAAACCGCCACTGATGGTAATCGGCCCTCGCTGGACGGAAAGCTCCAGTCCGTCCAGCTCAAATTTCGGACCACCGGCCAGATTCGCGATGTTCAGACCAACGCGCAGTCCCATCAGCGCCAGCCGCAAACCCAGCAGCTCAATGCTGGAATCCACCAGGAAGTTGACTGTTTTTTTCTGGGTGCGGTACTGGAAACCTACGCGCCCCAGGTAGAGAGGTCCTAGCGACTTTTGTATGTCGAACCACTTGGTCGCCGGCGCATCACTCTTCTGGGCCAGCGCTTTGGGCGTCCCCGCCACGGCCAGTTTCTGAGTCAATTCCGCTGGCATTTTCAGCGGCATCGCCCCGCCAGGAAGAAGAAGCTTGCCAGACAAGTTAACGCCCTGGTGCAGCGCCTCGTCGTCACCGGGCTGTGCTGCTGGCAGCGGGATCGGCCGGAAGTTTCTCGGCAGCAACTGGTTCAGTTCGCTAACTTCGTTGGACTTGAAACTGTCGTTCGCGATGAGGATTTGCAGGTCTTCGAAGCCGATCCTGCCAAGTGTAAGGCCTGCGCTCTTGAGGAACTCTAGCGACGAGATGGTGTTCGCCAGATCGATGTCCACGCCAAAATCAACCGCGAACAGGCACTTGGATTGCTCACCTCCCACGAACGCAACAAGAACGTTTCTGAACTCGAGATTGAAGTCCTGCGGCACATACTCGGCCAAAGCGGTCGGAGCAACGGCCGCTCCTGCGCCCCCGCCAACCCCAACACCCGGCTGTGGCGGCGGAGAAATCGCTCCCACCAGATTGCCCAAGCTAAGTCCCTGCGCGTCCAGCGCTGCCAGGAAGGCTGTGCTGTCGCGTTTCGAGACTGAGACCCTGGCGCGAACCGTAATCTGTCCATCACTAGCCGTGCCCGTTCGGAAGCTGCCGTCGCATACCAACGCAAACTGATTGCCGCTGTACGACAGCGAGAGGTAATCGACTGTGAAGCCCTTGAGCGCCGCCGGCGGTTTGACTTTTGCGAAGCTGTTACGCAGGTCGCCGGCTTCTTTGCCCAACTGATACAGCACTGCCACAATGGGTACGCCGCCATGCTCTTCGTCGGTACTGGCTTCGATCTGCCAGTCTCGGTTTGAGAACCTGAGCCGTACGCGAGGCAGTACATATTTCTCGTTCTCGTATAAGCCTTCGATTGGCCACGAGTCAACTTCAATGGAAAAGTAAAAATCAGGCGGCTGAACAACAAGACTAAGACCCCTGAACGCGAAATTCGGCGGAGCGGGCAGTCCTTTCTCCCTAAAGTAGCTTCCCGGTTCCACCTTCGTTTCTCCGATCTGCTCGGCAGAAATAAAGATGTCCGGGAAACTCGCGGTAACAGATAGTTCGACGCCGAATCGCTTTAGGCTTGTACTGCCTGTGATGGTGGCAGTAACAAATCGTAGTTGCGCGTCAAAAGGGTTCGCGACCGCGATTCCCAGGGACTCGAAGCTAATATCAACGTCCGGGGCAACATTCCACGAACTACCCTTCTTCATTCCAACCGTGAACTGGAGAGCCGCGACGCCATACTTACCGTCGGCCGATGCCAACTGGATGGACGCGCTTTTTGGCCCGAGTTCCCCAATGGCGCTGGCAACTTCAGAGGGCAGAACGCTGGTGAGGCCCTTGATATCAGCTACTTTTTCCAGTGCCTCTTCGAAGTCCTTCAAACCTAAATCGTTGAAAATAAGCGAAAGGACTAGCTGGCTTCTGGAATCGCTCGGTACCTTGCACGCCAGCGTCGCAACCGGTGCCGAACGGAAGGTCGGAACTATCAGGTCAGCCAAGTAAACTATCGTTGGTCCGCAGGGGAGATCAACGTCCCATAAGCTACGAATCAGGGGGGAATATGCCTGCATCCGAAGGTTGCTGAACTTTACCTTCGGGTTAGTTGGAGGGAGGCTAACTTCCCGGCCGAGGCTCGCTTGTAAGTAGCTGCCGGGTGGCTGGGGGCTGACATCCCAGGGAAACTTATCAAACGGCAGGGTCGGAATGCTTGTGTTTCCCTTCAGCACCACATAGCCAGTCAATTCCTGTTTATCCATGCCCTGGCCGCTACCCAAAATGCCGAGGTCTTTGAGCAGCTCCAGCACGGAATCTGGCTTCCAAGCAGCGACAAAATTGATGCCGGCCCGCAGAGGTAGATTGATTCTGTCATCCTGGTGAAGATGAGGCCGAGTTGTCACATACAAGCAGGCACTAGCCGTATTAAACGGAAGATATGAAAACGTCTGCGACAAAACCCAATTCGACGGCAGCTCGTACCGCAGAGTTACTGTGAGCTCGTTAGCTTGCAGGACGAAGACAGCCAGAACGTCCGTGGACAACTTTGCAATCGGACACCATGCTTTCCCCCTGATTGCGACCTTTTCGTCAGCGCCAGGATCGACGGGGGTTGCATCGCTAATGTCAACCTGATTTTGTGGGTAAATCTCGGAATTCAGCAGCAAGGAGCGCAAGCCGGCGTCGCCCAATCCATCGGCTTCAAGATGGAGTGCAGTATCCTTGATTTTCAGCTGCTGGCGAAGCTCCGTTATGTTCATGACACAGGCCGCATGTCAGCTTTTTAAAGGCCAGTAGTACTCGTCCCAACCAGTCTTGTCGAACGTAGGTTGTTCCTGATTGGGATGTTCGAGATCTGAAGAATTTGGTCGATAGCAATTCTGGATCGTGTCAATGGAAATCTGCTGCGGCATTGGACCGACAATGACAGAGCCCTTGCCTTGGCTTTTGCCGCTTAAAAGCTCGATTATCTCGCGAAATGCATTCGGGTATCGCTTCTCAAAGTCATTTCGCACGAATATAGGCCCGGAAAAGAACTGCCCTCTGGGAGTTGTCCACACGCGACGAAAACCAAATATATTCTCCTTCCAGATAGCACCGAGTTGAGTAATCTCCTGCTCCGTATAAGTTCCTGCAATAGGTTTGACAACCTTCTTATCCTTGTCGAACGACTGGATTTCGAAGCCGCCAATGCACTTCACGACGTAACAATAGGCACATGTTCCTCCCTGCTCGCCCCACTTGGCGTAATAGGGGCAAGGTGCGGTCTTGTTTTCTGAATAGGTAGTGAAGCACTTTGCCATGGCTATCGATTTTGTAGTTGAAATAAAAGCCCTACCCCGTGCGCTAAACAGGAACACCTGCAGGTTAAGGAAATCCTTTTGCATACCTAGCAAGTACTCGTGAGCTGTATTTTTCAAAAGATCGTCAACTGGAGCAGCAGCAGCAGCGCCTTTGGGGTCCTTCCGTGTGGTGTTTGCAAGCATTCCACCTGCATCCAGTATCGCCTCCGGACTTCGCCCGGCATCGCCTCGGAATGTAAAACAGCAAAGCCTTCGCCCGACCGCCGCGTAGGTTTTCTGCATTTCTTCATACCGCTTTCGCACCTCCGGATCGCTGTGGCTACGCAGGTAGTCCTGGAGCAACTCCCAAATATCGCGGTAGTCTTTGGGCTGCGGTAAATCCGTAGTTATGGGCAGGATGGGACGTGCGTCGCTATTTTCGGTCTTACCTTTTTGTTGCGGATCCGATGTATCGATCAACATGGTTCGCTGTTCTTCGAGAACATTACTGGGAATAGGGAAGTAAGGCGCAAAGCCAATATTCTTGTATCTCAGGTAAGACAGATCGGCTGGATTTGACAGCGGGTTCTTCTCCTCTAATATCAGCTGCTTGATCACCGAAATGATGGGCGCGTGGTCGCCCTTCATGGTCCCGAACACAGCAGCGAAGTACTTTTGTGGGTCGCTGGTCTGCAGCAGACCCGCTCTTTCGTTGGACTCTACGGCCTTGATGAAAGCTTGCTGGAATCTCACGATTTCGAGAACATCGAACAGATGGCCAATGGAAACGATCGGTAGATTTTTCGGGAGTTTGCCAGGACCGAACACCCGCACCGGATTTGTTTTGGAATAGTTCTTGAGTGCGACACAGCGGCTTTCTTCAACCGGGCAAACTCCGATTGTCTCGCTATATTCAACCAGGCTATCGGAGAACTTACCCATATCATCCCGCCGGGGTTATTCGCAGAGGACACTGTGGTTCGTTAGCAGCAGCAGGCGCGGTAGCCCACGTCCACGCCTCATCCAAGGCTCTCAATTTGAAAGCATCGGGATATAGATGAGCAGTAGAAGCGCCATGCGTTGTTACCCCCGCAGGAGGAAGCCCCGGGAATCCTGCCCCTCCCCTCTGTGACGCTCCAACAGCGACAAGTGAAATGTCGGGGTGTGGCGCACGTTTTACTTCTCCAGATTATGGTGCGAACGATATCACGAATGTCCGCCTCTTACAAACAATTGCTCCGGTGTCCGAGGGCTCAGCTTGGGCGGAGACGTCGCAGATATTCACAGGCGTCCCAATCGCGCACGCAGGAAAATGGCTGAACAGGTACGGTGGTGGTGGAGAGAAAATGCCTGGAAATATGTCTCCGGACTGGATGAATTGCGGAGCATAAGAATCCCAGTCCACGGCTTCACGGTCACACCTGTTGTGAGTTTTCCGCACGAGAGGGTAATTGTCTTGGACTTCAGAGGCTCGTCCATGGCTTCCAAGACGGGTGGCAAAGCCGAAACCCCAATTCCAGCCGCGGCCCCTGCGGCTACAATAATCTTGTAGTCGTCGTAGAAGCGATTGTGTCTCTTCGCCAACAAGTTGCGCATCGCATGACAAGAAGCCACGCTGGGAAGAAACCAGAGAGTGTGTGTCAGGACGGTTAGGAGCCGCACGTCCGAGAACGGCAGAGGCGCCTTCCGGAGCCGAGCTTCAGGTTATCAACGGTACCCGGCATAAACGCCCCGCGAATCAGGTCGAGCCACTTCTGAACCTCGTCCTCGTGCCTGAATTTCGCATTGCGCTTGGGAAGAAAACGCAAACTGGGAGAGTGCAATAATCGCGACTAGTTGGCGGCCGGCTAGTCGAGGACCGTTCCTGCGCCGACAACCACTGCCTCGCCGCCGACCCGAACTTCCTCGAGA
>Ga0126381_100002770_pt1 | contig 19003 bp, 14 predicted proteins | sample PanSoiMetPlot_28_FD_96465 | JGI IMG/M metagenome (GOLD analysis project Ga0126381, IMG submission 96465) | Tropical forest soil microbial communities from Panama - MetaG Plot_28 | ecosystem: Environmental > Terrestrial > Soil > Tropical forest > Bulk soil | place: Panama | collected 2016-02-17
CCGGTTACGCCGTTGCAGACGAAGAATTCGAGGCCGTCTTCCTCGAATTGAGGTTTGTCGAAACAGGCGAGCGACAGACCTTTCATCGTCATGAAGCGCGGGGGAGGCGGAGGTGCGGGCGGCGGGCCTTGCGCCAGGGTTATGACCGGAAAGAGCGACAGGAGGAGGAGGGCGGACTCTTTCACCATGGGCACAGGATACCGCCGCTTACTTATCGTTGGCGATGATTCGACGTATCGCTCTCTCTTGGCAGGAATCACGAAAGCGGCGAAAAGGGCATGATCTGCGTTCATGGGCAACCATGATTATCGCAACGTGAAGCCATAGTTGTCGGCAAGTGGAAACTATCCGGTATCGCGGTCTTGCGCCGCGCCAGAATAGATTGAGCGGGCATCTCCGTCTACCCCAACACTGCGAACGTGATCTCCCGCATGTCGTTTGTTCCGTCGGGCCCGGTCACGGAATGAGAGTACGTCAGGCGCGCGCCATCGTCGAGAAGCCAAATTCGCTCCTCGACGACAATCTCGTGGCCTCCATGGTACCGGTGGGTCGTCACCACCACGGCATCATCCTCCCAGTGGCTATGCGAATGGCCACCGTACTCAATCCGGCCGCCCGGTCCCATGAGGTGGCTACCCCCGCCACCGCCGCCGCCTGCCGTGCCGGGCCGCATCGACCTGCGCATCCGATCCATATTCGCTTTCCTAATGGCATCCAGTTGTGCAGGTTGCTGAGGGGGCCAGGTTTGATAATGCTCCAGTGCACCTTGAGCGACGGCGAGCGCGGCTTCCGGCAAGCTATCAACAAGTTCGTGGAGACGGGAACGGTTGGGCATGGCTCGATTGTAAGCCAGGTGCCGCCGGCTGGGCCTGGACGAAAATCCACTTCGGCGATAACGGCGTTTGTCCAGAACGCGGAACACACGATCCGTCCAGCACACTTCCGCAGGGACACGTTACTCCTGTGGACGCCTTCCCCGCCCGATTTCGAGGTCTACTGCACGGCTAAGGTTACCGAGTTACTGGAACGGCCGAGGTATGTCAATCGTGTCTCGATGGCGCCGGGGGCCGTCTTGGACGGCACCAGCACATTGATTTGGTTCAGCCCCGCGAAACCGGGTGCGCCGCCAAAATAGAGCACCTCCGCCAAGCGGCCGCCGATGGCTACTTGCGGCGGGATCACGCTTCCCTCGATCAGTCCTGTACAGTAGATTTCTAGCGCCTCGCCTGCCGACGCGGGGTCATCCGGTGAGACGAGCGCCTGCGTTCCCGCATGCAGAATCGCAGGCTGCCCATTTGCCGTTGCGACCAACTGCAGTGCTGGGGCAGCTGCCGTCGGCTCATACAGTTCGCTGGCTGCCACCCAACCTCCGGTAATCAGCACCTTGCCGCTGTTGAGCAATGTCACCATGGGAGTTATCAGTGCGCTGGCCATTCACACTAAATTGTCCGTTTGACGCGCGTGACGGTGGGACCATCTCGACACCGGGAACTAGAGTAAATAATGACTGGAGTGTACGTCCATTCAATGGTGCCGATTCCAAGAATTGCCGATCTGCTACGCTGCTTACCGACGCGTCCTCCCGGTTGATCAATGCTCCCGCATCTCCTTTTATGGTCACCGATTGCTCCACTCCTCCCACTTCCAACGTCGCATCCACGCGCGCGTTGGCCGCTGTATCAAGCTTGATGTCGTCCTGTTGATAGGTCTTGAATCCCTTTGCTTCGAAGGTCATTCGGTACATTCCGGCAGGGAGTAGCGGAACCGTGTACAGTCCTGACTCGTTGGTTTCGGCGGTGCGTCGCGCGGCGGTGCCCTGATTGATGATGGTGACCGCCGCGTGTGGAACGACTGCCCCGGCCGGGTCCTTCACGAAACCGATAATTTGAGCATCCTGGGCAAGCGCGGCGCCCGCCGCGAGGCAGATAAGGCATGGGATGAAGACGATTCTGTTCACTGAGTTCCTCCTGAAAAACAAAACCTGTCAAAAAGGCTGGTCTCTAAATGAACTACTGAGAGTTGTGGCGTCTCTACGGAGACGCCAGTAGCGTTGCAGCTCGGCCTCAGGGCCGGTCGATTCCTGATTCTCCGTGCCTTCGGCGAAGAGCCTGGAGAGGCAACGATCAAATTCATTCAGATCGTTCAGCAGCCTGGCAGTTCGATCTGCGGAAGGGCCAGCGGCTGTTTCCAGAGATTCATGCGTCTCAGGGCCAGCGGCCGGTTCCGTCGCGGCAAGCAACTCGGTCCAACTCCTGCGAAAAGCCGACAGATGGTCACGCCACATCGTTGCAATTGCGGGATCAACCCGCGAAACATCCCCGTACCGGCCCGCCAGTTCCTTCAGAGCGTAAGCACGGCTGAGGCTCTGTCGAGAGAGCGCAAGGACGCGCCCAACAAACTCGCGGCTAGCCGCCTCGTCAGGGAATTTCTGCCTGAGCCAAGGTTCCAGCAGCGCGGGGCGCCGCGCATTTCCGAACCGCATCGGCGTCGACGCAAGAGCCTCGCGGACGCGGTCCGTGGCATTCGCGGATGCGGCCAAATCTTCGGGCGAGACCAGGGAGGTCCGTATATGCGGGAGATCCCGAACCGCCGCTTGAATCTCTTCTTTTCTGCGGGCTGAATCGACGATTCCCGCGATGTCGATCTCCTGTTCGCGCCGCAGCACATGAATTTCTTCGCCGAGGTCGGCATTGAGACGATGGAGCGCCAGGCGCGCGGCCACCTCGGTGGCGTCCAGTTCTGCAGCGGACAGGTGTGGCAGCACTACGGCTGGCGGTTCTGGCCGCTTGGCTTCGGACGGACGAACCGGGGCAGGCGGAAGCGAAGGCGACTCGGCCGCGGACGGCGCGAGCGGGCTCAGGCTTTCCGGCGTGGCCCCGGTCGCGGTTTCGCGGAATTCGAATTCTGTCCCCCCGGTCTCGACCGTTTCGGCCAAGGGTTTGTAGGTCTGGGAATCCACTCGCAGCCGAATTTTGGCGGAGGCCAGTTGGAGTTCATCGCCGTGGCGGGACACACGGGACTGCTTGAGATCGCCCGCTAGAGCCCGAAACGTATCTGGGGCGGGTTCGAACTGCCACGCATTTGAAGCTGTGAGGGTTGGCAACGAACCGCTCAGCCGGGCGGTTTCCAGCAAGGCACCTGATTCGCTGTAAATGCGGCTGATCTTCGCTCCCGAATCCGGTTTTCGCCACACCTCAACATGACGGCGCTTCGCTTCGCCGGAATGCCCCGGACGCCCCGTTAAAGCACGCTCCGTGAAATCAAAAGTCCGGTGCAGAACCATCGCCGGAGGAGCCGACTTCCGCTGCCATCCCTCCATCCGCTCCACAAGGACGGCGGCGCTGGCGGTGGTCTCACGTGTCTGGACGAACAGAACGGCGACGATCAGAAGAACGGCAATGGCTGGCGTCCAGAAACGCGGCGACCAGAGCGCGGTGAGATGCCGGAGGTTCAGAACGCCGGCGAAAGGCGCTCGTGCCGCGATCTCATGCGAAGCAGCAACCGGCGCGTTTGGTGTGTCCTCTATCAGGCCGGCCTCGGAGGCCTGCGGCTCCGCGTAGTGGATATGAATCGTGGGCCACGGCTCGGTAAATGTCAGGGTGATCGAAAGCACACGGCCATCGGTGAAATTGAGATGCGAACTCTGCCGGAATTCCCCCGCCGGAGGAGCGCTTTCCACCTGCAGCATCAGGAGACGAACATCCTGCTCGGAAAGCACCTCAACGAATTCGACCTCGTCGCGCATGGGGACGCTGATCGACAGCTCTCCACGGCCGGAAACAAGTGCATGGTTCGCAAGTGGCAGGCCATTAACGGCGATCCGTAGTTCCTGGGGGCGATGCTCTAACACGCGGTCGAGGCGGCGCTTCCATCGCTGGATTCGCTGGCGCCGGACGGGCTGGGATCCCTCTTTCGCCGATGCATCGGCATTCCCGCCGCCTTCTTTCGGGGACTGATTTGCGGGAGGTAGTTGACGATGGCGGCAGGCACCGGCGAGGCATGCACGACAGCAAGCGATGTGAGCCAATGTGGCGTGGTCTACGGATCGCGGCGGAACAGGATAGATTCGTTCGAAATCCTGTTTCGAGAGACAACGGGCCCCGCGCGGCAGCGAAGATTCGTTTTTCCAGGGCGTCGAGAAGGTCGGAATCAGCACGCGCGCCCTGGCCTAGTTCGTCAGGCTCCTTCAAAGCGACGAGCTTGCCGCCGGCTCTGGCAACGCGTTCGAGCAGGTATTCGTGAGCCTCTTTGCGGGCGAGCCGAAGACGTTCGTCCACCGCTGCGCGCGAAATCCCCATGATTGCAGCGGTCTCATGAACGCCGAAGCCGTGGAAGAAGCGCAGGATCAGCAGGCTTCCTGCTTTTGACGTTTCTTTCCGCTGACACGCGAACTCACAGATCGCCGTGAGATTCTGGGCAACTTTCCGAAGATGCTCTTTGGCGTTTCTGTCGATCGAGCGCAGGCCGTCTTCGATGGAGTCGAAGTCGAGAATCGAAAGCGAGACCGGACGCAGAGGCCAGTTGCGATAAAGCGGCGAGCGATACAGGTTGCGGACCAAAGTGAAGAGATACCCGTCCAGGTTTCCGATGCGATCCAGGTCCGGCCTCATCGCCATGAACTGGACAAATGCATCCTGAGCCAAGTCCTCGGCCTGCCACGGACGGTCCGCGCAGAGCTGCCGTGACCATTTCAGGATCTGATCGTGGCGGGCGAGGAATGCCTGCTCGTGCCGGTCGACCCTACTCGCCCTGTGCCAGACCTCGAGCATGGTTCTACTTCATTGAGTGAAAACCTGGCGTGATCTCACACGCCTGAGAGCACTTTTTTGGTTACGGTACCACGACAGTCTGCAAGACGATTACGAGACAAGGCGAACGCGTAGCGCTATATCGTCATTTTGGGAAGCTGGCTCTCCATCGCAAATATTATCTAGGTACCGGTCGGCGGACGTGGAGCGTCCGGTGCAAGCCCAGGGGGTCGGCCGTGGTGGGAATCGGACTTGCCGCTTGCTTTCAAGTAGATAGGGCTCACCAACGGCGGCTGGTTTGGGACAGTAGATGATTTTGCATGGCGGAGAGCAACAGGGTTCAACGGCTTGCCGTTTAGCCTTGTTGAATCTAAAGGAGTTCTTCTGGGGCAACCCGCTGGCTCGGCATAGCGTCGCGTTGAGGTGCGCCAACCTGATGGTTTCATGGCGTTTGGCCTGGAATTTCGGCAGGGCCGGCCACCTGGTGTTTGCCCGGATCCCCGGAGTTTTTGACAAGCCCGGAACATCGCTCAGAGCCGGGCGAAAAACAGATGCGGGACTCGGCACCAGCCAGAAAACTGGCTTATGCCTTGCGGCCGCGTCTTAAAGCAAATGAAAACAGACACGCCGAAAGATGTCTGTCCCATCATTCAGTTTTCCGAGGTGGAATCGGTGAACCCGCTTTACGCGACAAAACAAACAGCTCCCCACCGCGAAACTCCGCCGGAGCAACGAGAAGCGATTTGCGGTCGGGAGAAAACGCAAAGCCCATCCCAAGGTCCTGCACCAAGTTCCCGAGCGTCCTTATGTGCCGGGTTGCGAAATCGTAAAAGGAGAGCGTTCGCGGAGGCGAGTCAGGTGCGAAGTAGATTCCGTCCGAAACCACCCGGAAGGTTGGCCAGCCCTTGATCGTTTCGATGACTCTTTCTTCTTCCCCACCGGCGAGAGGGAGCCGAAAGACAGAATACGGCCGGAGAAAGCGCCTGGCATAGTACAAATCTTTGCGATCCCTCGATTCAAAGGCGAGTAGCCCGCCATTGTGGGTGACTTGTGCGGCCTGTCCGCCGAGGGCAGCGATTCTCCATATCTCCTGGGTTCCGGTACGATTGGAGGTGAAATAGATGGTCTTGCCATCTCGGGACCAGCTAGGCAAGCGCTCGTCGCTCGCATCAAAGGTCAGTCGGCGCGGCTGCCCGCCGTTGGAAGATATCACGTAGATGTCCGCGTTGCCGTGCTCGGTAAGATCGAACGCGATCTCTGTCCCATCCGGAGACCAGCGCGGTGAGCCGGACTCCGCTCCATAATACGTGAGCCTCACCGGCGCAGACCCATCGGACGCGCTGATCCAGATCTCCATCGCGCCGCTTCGGTCGGACGCAAACGCAATTCTACTCCCGTCCGGGGAGAAATCCGGAGATACGTCCCACCGGGCGGAGGAGATCAGTCTGGCAGGCCGTGTCGATGTTCCCGGCACCGGAATACGCCAGATATCCGTGTCCAAGTAGCCATTCGTATAGGCGAACAATCGTCCGTCGGCGGAGGAACTCACTTGTGCAGCGGCGGCGTCCGGCGCCGGCATCCTGCGCGGCGTACCACCCTCGGAACTCACCACTGAGAAGAATGCTCTGGGACCTCCCGAAACGTACAAGATCCGGCTACCGCCGTCGATCCAGAATATGCCGGTGATATCATCCGCAACATGAGTGAGCCTTCGCGCTGCTCCCGCGGGGAGGCCGCCGGTACCGAGCGGCAGCAGGTAAACATCTCGAACCTGCGGGAAGGTGCTCCTGGTAAAGGCTAGGAACCGCCCGTCCGGGGAGATCGCCGGAGCTGCGTCGTCGGAACTGGCACCGGTAGGAGCCGTAATCTGCCGGCGCTCTCCGCTCGCCAAAGAAAGGAGGAATAGCCCGATACGATCCGACGCTGCCTCGCGATTTCGCAGGACGAGCCACTGGTTGTCCCGGGTCCATGCCAGCTGGGGCAGATAATGATCAGTGGGGGCGCGCACTTCAGCGACTTGCCGCTTCCCTCCACCTGCCGAAGGGATCACGTACACCGGAGCACTACCTGCAATGTAACCGTCCAACCCGCCAGGGTTGCAGTGCTCGAATGCGATCCACTTGCCGTCCGGCGACCAGGCGGGGTAGCATTCGGCAGCCTCATCGTCCGTCAGCCGTGTAAGATCGCTCCCGCCGATCGTCATCACGTAGAGATCGGGATGGGAGGAGGGGTTTCCTGTCCAGATGAAAGCGATCTTCCGGCCGTCCGGTGACAGGGCCGGAAAAACCTGGGTGCCGCGGAGGGCGCTCAAGGCCTCCACCTTCCAGGCTCCTTCGGAAGCCACGTCGAGCCGCAACACGACACGGCCGGCAACGGCCACCATTCCGGCAGACATGATGGCGCAGATCCACCAGAAACGAGCACCGAGCCTGCCGGCAACACCCCGTCCTTCGCCGCTTTGCCAGACTGGCGGGGCGTGTTCCGCCCGCCCGGATTCCAAGGCTGTTCCGATTGTAGTCACTACCGGAAGAAAACGGTAGCCCAAGCGAGGCACGGTCTCAATGAACTTCGGAGCACCCGCGTTGTCCCGCAGGGCATCCCGGATCTGCCGAATAGCCTTGTTGATACTGTGCTCGAAATCGACGAATGTATTGTCGCCCCAGATGTGGCTCTGGATTTGCTCGCGAGTAACCAACTTGCCGGGATTGCTCGCGAGAAGGACCAGGAGCCGGAAAGCTTGCGGGGCAAGCCGTACCCTCTCCCCACTCCTTCTCAGGGCGAGGGCCTCGAAATCGAGTTCAAATATGTCAAAATGAGCCCTGCCGTTTGGAGTTGGATCTGACATCCGTCCGCTCCGTTGCGGATGGGTTGATTATACTCTGGTGAACCAGGGATATGACCAATCAATGAGAGTCCAAAGAAAACAGGCAATTTAGCTGGTCACCAAATAGTCACCTAAAAGTTACCCGCAACGCTATTGCCCGGTCGACGTCGCTCGAAGTAGGATCGGACCCACAACCGCCCTTCCGCAATTAGGAGGAGATGGACGTTGACAAGGTTTTCCGGGCGATGCAGCCAATACGGAATCTCATTTTTCTCACCCGGCAGTCTCTCCAGCGCCCAACATTTCACGAACCCCTGGGCCAATGGACTTACGGTGAGTCGAACAGATGCACAATATCCCGGCTCACTTATCACAAGCACCACTCTGCCTGACGGCACATCGTACAGCTCCAGCATAAAACGCGGCCCGCGGTGGGGCATTCAACCCCCGATTACAACAAGTGCAACCCTTCAGACCAGCAACCTGAGCGAGCGTACCACCGCAACCCGCACATCGCAATTGAGCGAACCCAGTAATCCATTCAGCTTTAGCGTCAAGACTGATACGGCCACTATCAACCAGCGGACACACTCTTCGCAGTTCACAGCATCCAACCTGACCTACTCTTTAACGACACCGGTAGGACGAAGCCAAACCGTGACGCTCGATTGCCTCGAGCTCGTCGTTCGGCTACGACGTCTGTGGAAGGTCGAAGCACGATCACGCAGGGCCCGCGGGTGACCACGCTTGGCTATGACACGAAGGATAATCTCAGCAGCGTCACAATCCGATGGACCTGACAACCAGGTTCGCATACGATCTCGATGGGCGCTTACTGAGACAGCCTTTTCAAATAACCGCGTCATCATCTACAGTTCCGAATCTTATGTCCCGTTTCGATGCAATTATGTCGCTCAGCTTAAACACCTGGCATGAGGTAATCCGAGCGGTCCATCCGCTCGGGCGGCCGGCGAGAATTTGTACCCAACAGGCGGTACTCCGAGCTAAATTCGGAGCAATATAACGCAGGAGGAGCAAATGGGAATATTAGACGATCTTCGAGTACTTATCCCAAAACCGCTGTCGCGTGAAAAGTCGAATCAAGGATCGCCGAACGCCGGTTTGCGTATTCGCGGGTGGTCAATTTTGGGCGCCCAGCTCATTGTGTGCTCCGGTTGTTTACATTTGCCGCCGGTCACCAAACCCGGGACCGGGATTGCCCAGCGATCGGCGGCTATCGTCTCAGCGAGCTCCCACGCGATCATCATTCCCGAGAGCGCTTTTCAGAGCGCTCTGAAGCAATCGAAGCACTATCACGTGGACAGGAACGCGCAAATGCAGGCTGTGGGTCTGAGCGCGACGGCCAATGACGCTCGCTCGCTGGGAGTCCTGGGGTCCTTGCAGACCAAGCGTGGGTCCATGGCCTTCCATAGCAACTTATTTGTGGTGACCCGCGACGCGACTCGTTCGCCGGATGGCAAACAAGTGCAGGCGACCGACTATTACGTCGCGAGCGTCGAGATGTCGGGACGGACGCCATGGATCGGTATGGCGCCGGCGTTCGGGATGAACCAGCCTTCGGCCCCTTCGACCGGGCGATGTTGCGGCCCGGCGAACATCTGCGTGCCCAATCAAGGGCCGATCGGCCCCTGCGATTCGGGGACCGGAATCTGCCCCGGTCTAGATTTGGGGATCAGCGGCATCAACCCTCCTACCCTCCAGGCCCGCATGCAGAGCGGCCTGCCTGTGATCGGCTTGCAGGTCTTTCCAGATGGCCCGCCGCAAGAAGTGGCCGTACCCGACGTTCTGGGCTGCACCCGGGTCATCGATCAGGTCTGCACTATGTCTACGCCACTGTGCGATCCCAACGACACCGGCTATACCACCGACAGCAACGGACAGCCTGATTACGGCTCGGGATCGGCAAGTTGCAATGGAGTTGGGACTTCGGGAGGAGGAGGCGGGGGGGCGGGGGGCTGCGGGGCCTGCAGCTCGGTTCCCGAGATTTGCACGATGGTGGAGACCGCTGAAAACGTCATTGGGTCGTGTCCGAGTCAGTGCGGCGACTGCGGCGGAAATTTATTTCAACCTTTCGGCATGCCGAATCGGCTGCCGCCTGGCTGCACCACAGCAATGCCGGAGGAAGGCTCCGATGTCTGCGATCCGCCAAGCCCCGAAAAGCAGGCTCTTAACAATTTGCAGATGCAGATCATTTCGGGCTGGACCGCGAATCCCGGAAGACCGTCGCAGAGCTGCGAGACGGGAGAGCACGGCATCCGCACCTGCACGTCCTGCGATAGCGGAGGCCAGAATTGCCAACAGACTGTGAACGTTCCCCAGGTGGATCCAACGATTGCCGACGACGCGACATCGAACAGCGAACAGCGGGCTGCATGTGTCTGCGCTGGCGATCCACCTACATGCGATGGTCCAGGATGTGCATCCAGCGGTGGCGGCTCAGGCGGCGGTGGCGGCACACAACCCAACCCCTCAACCGACAATCCGCCGCAGGCGCCTCCGCCGAATCCACCGCCTCCAGACAAGACCGTCGCTCCCCCCGATACCCCTCCCCCTGCTTCACCACCCAATACGTCGGGAGATCCAACCCAAAAAGCGTCCGGCCTCGATGCGAATCCAAGCCAGCCTGGTGGACTAGGATTCGGCTGGGGCCTCCCGGACCTGGCCGATTTCTTCTTGTTTTCCCAGGGCAGCGCCGCCGATCCGGTGGCGTTGGGAGACGGCAGCTTCGGCCTGAGGTCGACAGACCTTTCCTTCGACGGGCCGGTTCGGGCGTTGGAATTCCGGCGAAGTTACAACTCCCGCAGCCTCGACCGTGGAACCATGGGCAGCAATTGGCATCACAATTGGGACGTCCGAATTCAGCCGCTGAATATCGATACCGTGCCGGCGTGGGCCCTGCCCTTTTGCACTGGGTCGTCCACCGTCACCACCTGCTTGTTGCTCCACGACGGCAATGGCGGCGTGACTCTCTTCTTTTTTGATATCGGATCCCGTCTCTTCATGCCGCAGGCCGGCAGCACTGACACCATCACTACAACGATCGATGGCGGCTGGGCGCTGCGCACCGCCGCCGGCCGGATCCTCTACTTCAACGCGCAGGGATTCCTGGTGAACGATCGGGACCGCTTCGGCAACGGCTTCCGCATCGATTACGAAAACACGCCCTTGTACGAGATGTACAGCCATTTCTGTAATACCACCACGGACGCGCAAAGCAACACGACCAAATACTCGCGTACGTGCGCGGTGCTCGCCTACCTCATGGAAGACTCGTTCCGTCCCGACACGGCGAGCGACGCGTGGCATGTGACGCTTGCCGATTACCCGCTGCCCTCGCAATCGGACCATCGCTACTTTCCCCTCGCATACGCCCGCGCCTACTTCCTCTCCCTCATTAGCTTGGGACCCGGCGTGCAGAATGTCACCGGCGGATTAAAGCTGCGACCCACCCGCGTAACAGACGACCTCGGACGGAGCTTCCTGTTTCGTTATTACTCGCCAGTGAACCGCATATTCGATCCCCAGGCGGGACTACTGAAGGCGGTTCAGGGCCCTGCGGGAACAACTTTGGAATTCTCCTACGCGCGTCCGGCGGACTACCCCGGGGAACTAAACGAGATGTTTCTCGTCAAGGTGGATCGCACGGATGTCCCCAAGGCGGCGGATGTCCGAGCCGCGCCGGATCGCCATATCGAGTATCAATACGACTGGCCGGGAGGGCCTGCCGTATCGTGGGACACCGGAACCGCGCAGGTGCTGTTTCAAAAATATCTGGATTACTATACGACCTTTACGAACTGCCTGATCACGACCGGTTCCGCTTGCGGGAGCGTGGTATCTATCCCCCCGCGCGTTGCCGGCGGCGATCCGAACCAACTTGCCAGGCAACAGGAAGACGCCTACATTTCCACCGTGGCCGACAATATCGTTCGCGTAATCGCCGATGGGAAGACGGAATCGGAGACCCGGTACGACGTCGATCCGGCTTCGCCCAATTTCGACCGTGTCCAGGCGCAGCGTTACGGGAGCAGCCAGGCGCGCCAGGACTCACCGGCGATCCCGCCGGACCTTCCGACCGACCATTGGCAAAGCGGCCTGCCGAAGGCTGTGCTGCGTTACCGCGGGGCCGGGCGGACGGACACCGATGGGGATCCGACGGATGGCTTTCTACCGCACCAGATCCGCGACCGCTATCCGCTCGAGTCGGTTCCCGCGCAAGCGGTTCCTCCGGGCCCGCGATTCACACCCGTGCCCAATGCCGGAACTGTCATGGCATCGCGAGTCGGCGCCGTCATCCCGGCATGCAACTACGTGTTGCAAGCAGTCAAGCTGAAAGAGCTGCCAGGATATCAGCCGCAATTCCTGTATTACGATCGGCAGTCATCGGATCCTCTGCAGCGCAGCCGATTAAGCTGCGGACAGCTGGCGCAAGCACAGCTTTCCGATCCCACCCATAACGACCTGCTCAGCGCGCTGCAGCCGATCACGGATACTCCGATTACCACCGACTTCACCATCACGCGGATCCTCGGGAGGCGGGCCGCCGTGAGCGTGAACGCAAATCGCATTTGCACCTGGACGGAGTTGATCGATCGCGATGGCAACAATCATTACTATGGTCTGAACTACCTGGGCGAAGTCGTGGTCGATGCGGTCCAGGACAGCAGCACGGGCGACTTCATCTTCCGCGAAACTCTGTACAACGCAGACGGCTCGGTTGTAGAACAGCGCCGGCCGGTAAGGGGAACACTCCCGTGGCAACCGGCGAACGGTTTCACCCGGTACACGTACGACGAGGTGGATCCCTCCGCGAATTCCGGATGGAATGGCTGGATACCGGTCTACTGGAGCCATCGCGGCAACGTGGTGCGGATTGAGGAGCACGCCGCCGGGTCAGGAGTTCTGAATGTGGATGAACAATCCGGCGCCTCCAACATCGGCATCGGACGCTACACGCGACTGGCATATGAGCCGCTGTTCAACCAAGTTCTGACCGTGGAAAGGGGCAGTGTGGAGCTTCTCCAGTCATCAGCGGGACGCGGACCCGTGCCGACGGATGTGCCCCACTCTCGTGTGGACTCGGTGTTCGATTACCAGGAACTGGCTTTGGCGGACGGTGCGCCGCCCAACGCCAGCATGAAACCAGTGCTCGATTCCTTGCAGGCATGGGGTTTTAACTGGATCACAAAGCCCGGGCCGAACGGTCCGGTGTATGACTACCAGGCGATCGCCTCGTGGCAAATCCCGCTGGATTTTTATAACACCGACCTGAACGGCGACGGAAAGGTGGGCTTTGGCTACGGGACCAACGACTCGGACCGGGCAAAGGGGGCAGCCATCGTAGCCGTGCGCACGCCTGATCGGGGAGTTGGCGACCCGGAAAGGGTAGTGACTGTCTGGTCCCCCCAAGGCCGCCCAGGATTGCTGGCCGGCCCGGATGGCTCGCTCAAGGCATACGAGTATTATTCGATTGCCGGCTCAGGGGGATCGGGCATTTATGGACACGATCGCCCGCCTGAGAATGACGAGGTGAACATCGGGTATCGCGGCCTGCTCGGCAGAGTGCGCAATCTGCGATTCGCCCGTTCCTATCCGCAGAACTACGGTCCGGCGGATGTGCCGTGTCCGTCCCTGGCCGGACCCTATCAGTGGTTGCTGCCCTCGACCTGCTCGTCCTCGCCCGGAAGCGAACTGCTCGCGCTCGGGCTGCCCAGAGCGGTGGTGGACGCAATTCTGGCTGCAAGCGCCGCAAACTCCCGCGATGCCTGGAGCACCCAGACTTTCAGTTACTCCGAGCTCGGCAAGGGGCGGCGCATGTGGACCGACACGGGCAGCCAGTCCACCGTGCGAGACGCCGATGGGCGGCCGCTGGAGGCGATCGACCCGCTAGGGAACCGGGCAATTTACAACTATACGGTGCAGGGTTACTTGCAGCGGGCTCTATGGACGGACTCACATCGCGTTGTGCTGCGCGACACGTGGCAGCAGTTCGACGACGAGGGACGGCCGGTTTACACCTGCGCCGCCAAGGTCGTGTCGGGGTGCGACCAGTCAAATACGGGCACGGCTCTCCAGGGAGTCATCCGCCGTTACGAATACTTTCCCGAAGGGAGTTTGCGCCGCGCTGTCGATCCGGTGGGACTGCGGACCGAATACGGCTACAACGAGCGCCGCCTGCTGACCTCGGCGCGAAGTTCGCCCGCGGGTTCGGGCATCACGGACCGGGGCAAACTGTATTCCTACAATGACGACGGGGACGTGGTGGGGGTCACCTCGACGGATTTCCCAGCGCCGCCCCATCAGCCTCAGCAGCTCAAAGAGACATTTCTATACGATGGCCTTCGACGCCTCGTGACTCTGATCGGAACAAGGCAGTATGCCTGGCAGATCGCCTATTCGGGCCGGGATGTCGTCCTGAGATTTAAGCGGGACGACCAGCCTTACAGCGGGTCGTTGAAGCCGAACAATCATTGGGAATCGATGCTCACTTATGACGGTTTCGGGAGGTTGACAGCCCGATCTTTAAACGGAACGGTCACCTCGCGGCAGTCCTTGACGGCTCGCGGCCTCCCCTTCGCCGCTAGCGCCGACGGCTTCGGCATTTCTTATACTACTTACGACCTTCTCGGCCAACCGGTGTGGAGCCGGGATGCGGCCGGGACGCAGACGGTCTATACGTGGCGCGCATCTCCGCACGCCGCGACCTTTTCAAGAATTCGAGCCGACACTGCCGGAAACCGTCTGACGACAACTTCCTGGGACGAACTCAATCCCGTGGACCTGCCGCTCGCACGGACGATTTACGGCTTAGGAGCCGAACAGCACTGGAACTGGACGCGGGACGGTTCGGGAGCCGTGCTGGAGCAGAGGAATCCACGAGGCGACGCCGCCACCTACGGGTACGACCTGTTGGGATGGCCCCGCTCGGCCTCGGTGCAACGCACCAGGGGAAGAGATCCGCTATTCGACAGCTCGGTATTCGATTACAACGATCTAGGCGAGGTGACCTCGGTGACGGACCCGGCAGGCCAAGTGACTGCCATGACTTACAACGGTTTCGGGGAACTGACTTCACGCCGCGAACCGGGGGCGCCTTCCGTCGCCCTATCGTTTTCCTACGACGGGCTGGGCCGGCTGTGCCTGGAGGACACGGGCACGGGCACGATCAAGCACATGTACGCCGGCAATGGCGACCCGACTAATGAAGCTGTGATTGCCGCTGGCGCCGAGATTCCGCTGGCGCAGCGCACATTGGATGATCTGGGCCGGATCACCGACTCCACCAACTTCAATCCTCTGGACGGAGCGCCCGGGCGGGGCGTGGCGGATCACCTGGAATATGACAACCTGGGGCGCACTTCGGGCGACTCGCTCCAGGTGGGGGCAGCCGCTGCCTTCAACGGAATCGGCACATCCTGGAAGATCGCGAACGGCGTCTGGCAGCGCGAGATCACATACTCGGGCGGCAATGGTCCGATCGCCTGGGACGACAGCTACGACGGCAATGGAAGACTTGCGGACATGGCTAGAATCTCCGGCGGGGATCACGAGGCGCAGGCGACCTTCAAATGGCTTGGTGACTTATACCAGGGCCGCACGCAGAAACAGGAGCCCAAACTCGGGTCATTTCGAGAACAGCGCAGCTTCGATGCCTTCGGAAATCCGCGGGCTTGGCGATATACCGGGATTGATCTGACACCCGAAAACCAGCCCGTGGACCCCCGGGTGGGAGCGATCTATTGCGGAGGGGCGTGGAATCCCGCCGAGTGTGCGGCTCCGCTGCTGACCATCGGGTCTCTGCGGGAGAGCGGCGGCGGAATAGCCAGCCTGCAGTGGACTTTCGGGAATCCCGTATTTGAGGGCGACAACCTAGTTCCCACGAAACATCCGCAACCGTGGCGTGGATACACGTATGACTCGATGTCGCAGCTCCATAGAACCTGGGAAAACCCCGGAGACAAAGACCCAGTGTCCACGGCAGGGCTACCCGCAAATTCGGTCTCCGATGGGGAAGTGGCGCGCCTCGGAGCCCAAAGCCCTTCCTGGGAGTATCAACGCGAGACGCCGGTCGGAAGCACGGTAACTATCCAGAGTACCCAGAGTGGGGCGCAACGCTGGTCGCTGACGGCCCCGCGCGCGCCCGGCTATCAAATCCGACAACTCGCGCTCGACTCCGCCACGCGGAACGTAGCCTATGATGGAGCTGGGCGGATCGTGGGCGACGGAAACAGGACCTACCGATACTACCCGAATGGGACGCTGGCATCGGTGATGGTCGACGGCGCTCCCGTGGAATCATATGCATATGATGCCAACGGCAGGCTGGCTGCGGTGTTTGACGGGAGTGGCAATCTCTCAGCGACATTCATCTGGGATGGAGCGCAGATGGCCGCTGCGTACGATGGCCAGGGCCAGTTCCTCTGGACCTCGCTATGGGGACCAGGAACAGACCGGTTGGTCGCCTATTTCGATGCGCAGGGGCGCGACTACATTCCTTTGACGGATACCCGAAACTCGGTGGTGGGGGTGTGGGACCGGGAACACCTTCGTCTGGTTGAAAGCGCCGAGTACAATCCTGAGGGCCGGATGCAGGTGTTCCACGCCGACGGCCAGCCGAGGTGTCAGGAGGAGGGCTCCGGGCGGGTTTGCGCAAACGCGGGCGGGCTGCCGTTTGGCGTTCTCTCCGCGTGGCGTTCGCCGGCAAGCGGTCTGATCTATTTGCGGAGCCGTTGGTATTCGACCGAATTGGGCCAGTTCCTTTCTCACGATCCGGTGGGCTACGCGGACAGCTACAACCTGTATGCTTATGCCGGCTACGATCCTATAAACGGCTGGGACCCGCTGGGCTTAAGTAGCTCGGGTCTTGTCGGAGCCCCACCGCAGGCTACCGATACACAAACGCCGCCGACAGCTCCAACGTCGCAGGGACTCGACGTGGCTGGCGTCACCCAAACCAATCCGCTCGATTTCGATTGGCGCTCTCCTCAGGGAATGAGGCAAATCGCATTTAGTGGCGTGGATCTCAGTCTTCAAGAGCGTGCTGCGCGCTTCGGGCCACAACCCGCCTTCAACCCCGAGAGGCAGGGACCGGACGCTCTGGGGCTAGGTTTTACGCTGTGGCTTGCCAACACGTTAGAGGCGACTGCCCACACCGTGACGGCGACGGATGAGGCCGGAAACTTTTCTCTTGATCGGTTGGGGGAACTTAGCAACACTGTTCTCGATCCGATTAATCTCCTCGGCACCACGCTTCAGGGAATTTACGATACTGGCACGAACATACTCACAGGCGTCCATGCATTGGCCAACGGGGACGACATGACCGCTGGAGGAACCCTCATTCCCGGTATCTTAACCGCGGGGGGGTATCTAGCGGGGGTGGAAGAGAGTCTCGGCCCGTTCTCGACTGAGCCGGTCGCAGTGGAGGCCACAACGGGAGCCGCGGTAGGACCGTGGTCGCGGGTCCCGTTGCAGGGTCCAGGCGAGAGCGATCTCAATTACGGTACGCGGGTACACCAGGAGATGCCGAGAATCCTTGCTGAAACTAATCCCGGCGCAGGTGGCACTTTCAACGTTTCGCCAGGTCTGAATGGACCTGACGTGGAGAATCCCACGCGAATGAACGCAACTTTTGCTGAGAAGAAGTCGCTTTGGACCCGTCAGAGAGAGATTCTTAGACAGGTTCGTGGTTGGAGCTTCGAGGGTTGGAGGTTCGAGGGCTTTTCCAATGAGGGCAAAGTTACGGCGCAGACGGGACGTTTCTTTTTCTACGACCGGCAAACCGGTCTCGTATTCGAAGGAATAATCCAGACTGAGAAATATCCCAGTGGCCGGTTTCGTGACCCAACGAAGACCGGACGCTAGAGGTGTGCGAGATGAGGTTTCAGAATACGAACACCGATATTCCGATATTCGAACGCGGCGAGCGCGCCTTCCGTCCCTGGTTGTGTAGACGATTTTGTGGTTGCGAAAGCATGCAGATTCCATCGGCCTCAGTTCTGCGCGGTCCGCTCCGCCTTCGGATGAGCCGTCACCGCGAAATGCAGGATCCGGCGCCGCTCGTGAGCCAGGACCAGGAAGACGTACAGCACCTGAAACCGAATGCTCGGCACCGTGAAGAAGTCGACGGAGACCGTCGACTTCAGATGGTTTTCCAGGAACGTTCGCCAGGTCTGCGAGGGCGGATTCCGATGGCGAACCATATATTTGCCTACGCTGGTCTCGCCGATGTCGATGCCGAGTTTCGAGAGTTCTCCATGGATGCGCGGTGCTCCCCAAAGCGGATTGTCACGACTCATCCTGCGAATCAGTTGGCGAGTCTCGACCGGCACCGCCGACTGTCCAAATGTAGGAAGAGGAGCACGTAATAGGTGGCCAGCCCTCGCCGGCCTCATTTCGCTGAGGCCTGGGCGACTTGCCTGAAGAAGAGCTGCAGACTAATATTAATCACAGACCGATGCCGAAGATCACAACGCCCGGCCAACCACCAATCGCCGCCCCACGGGATCACGAGAGGTCCCCGCTCAGCCAACGGGAGCGCGAGATCGTGGCTCTCATGGCCCAAGGCTTTACGAACAAGGAGATGGCGAAGAAGATGTTCATCAGCGAGCAGACGGTGGAGAACCACCTGCACAACATCCTTGAGAAGCTCGGCATCAGCCGGCCCCCTGATGGCGAGCCTGCCGCACAAGCCCTGCTACGCGAGTGGCACACTCTTAAAGTGCGGGCTGTTGGTGGGAAGCTCGCTTAGGCACGCCGCGTTAGTTGCGCCCAGTTACATCACTTCGTGTTGGTGGTAGTGCTGGCCTTCGGGTGGCCTTTCTTGGCACCCTTCTTCTTCGTCGACTTCGAGGTGTTGTCGGTGGACTGGGCAACAACGATGGTCGTGGTGAGGAAGGCCAGGCCGAGCATCAGCGTCATCAGGTTCTTCATTGCGGTTCTCCTTTTGGCTTGGAACAACGCTCAAGTGTGCCTGAAGGTGAGTGGGGCACGCGAGTGGCTCACGCTGCCTGCGCCCGCAGCTCGCGTTATAGTTTGAGACGCAACCCCCTCGCCTGTCACCTACCCCGCGCAGCGATTTAAGACGCATCAAATAGGGCAAGAACTGCATTTCTCGCCATTTAGTTTTGCTTTCAGACGGCACTCCGAGTGGTCCGAATGTCCGATTGGCGCAGACTTGAGGCACTGAAGGTGGCTAGAGTTGCGGCGCTTTTTGCGCGGCTCGCCGCGTGGGGAGGGCGCAATGTCCGGCTGCTCTCCCTCCGGCGGTCAGTCCGATATCCAGCAGCGACTTGATGTTCACCTATCAATTGACGCCGCAAATTGGCCTTACCGCAACACTACCGTTCCTGTACGCGAGTAGACGCCTGCAATCCCAATACGCCACCCTTCACACCTCTGGAATTAGTGA
>Ga0126381_100002771_pt1 | contig 19000 bp, 16 predicted proteins | sample PanSoiMetPlot_28_FD_96465 | JGI IMG/M metagenome (GOLD analysis project Ga0126381, IMG submission 96465) | Tropical forest soil microbial communities from Panama - MetaG Plot_28 | ecosystem: Environmental > Terrestrial > Soil > Tropical forest > Bulk soil | place: Panama | collected 2016-02-17
CCAGGGCCAGCAGGTTCTGGACGCGCTCCCCGCTCACGTCGCCAGCCTATCTCGACGAACTCGGCACTCCGACGTGACAGTTCCGGTCCTAGTCTCGCCGGATGCTTGCACGCGCGGTGACCCATGCTCTCGTCGGCCTCGAGCCGCGTCGAGTCGACGTCGAGGCGCATGTCCGTGACGGCCTCCCCGGCTTCGCCATCGTCGGTCTTGCCGACCGCGCTTGCCAGGAGGCGCGTGAGCGCGTCCGCTCCGGGATCTCCGCCGCCGAGCTGAGCTTCCCGCCCGGACGGATCACCGTGAACCTCGCGCCCGCTGAGCTGCGCAAGGAGGGCTCCGGCTTCGACCTTCCCATCGCGCTCGCCCTGCTTGCCGCCTCGCAGCAGCTTCCACGCAGCGCGCTCGAGCGTACGCAGTTGAAGGGCTCATCAGGGATTGAGCTGCACTGTCTGGGTGGTGATTGCCTTGCCGTCGATTGACACTCGAACACTCCACTCCCCAGTGATTCGCCTTTGCGAAATCCAGGCTCCTGCCACCGGCAGGTTTCGCGTCATTGTCAGCGAGCTTCGCGCATCGCTCACCAAAAACGAGCTTTGGCTCGCCTGATAAAGCCCGCCGTCCGGCTGCAGCACCTCAAGCATTTGAGTATGATTGCCGCCAGAAAGATTCTCCCAATTCACATTGATCACAAGGTCGCGCAGGGACGCAACGTTAAACGATGTGGCCGGCGTGCAAGCTCCGTCGGCGATGTCGCAGAACGAAACGGTTGCACCGGTCACAGGCGGTGGGTTCCCACCATTTCCTGAAGTCATTCCCGTTTGGCAGGCCGAGAACCCGATTGCCAGGCACACAGCAACGCAACCCAGTAACGCCGTGCTCCGGAAGCGTCTTGCCAGCCTTGTCTTTTCCCTCTGCATCACTTCCTCGCTTGTACTCGCTCAGAATGGGAATGCGAAGCCATACGCGCGCTGGTCATTCGTTGATATATAGATTCGAGATAGCACAAAATCCAGGGCCGGATCACCCACAATTCCCGGCTGTCCCGTGTTGGCCGTTCGCTGCTTACCGTCCACCCCGGTTACGGCATCGAGTTCATGAATCTTCCCGTCAGCCGAACCTACGTACACCTTTGCGCCCCCTGTAAAGCCGATGGGGGCCGAGGGCGTGTTGATTGCTGTTGACCACAGATTCGTGAACGTGTTCGCGGTCTTGTCGTATTTCATCGCATGGACCGCCGTCTGCCCCGAAAAAATCACTGTGTAGGGCGAGGTCAGCCCCAGAACGATTGGGAACGAAATGATCGCGCCATCTCCGCCGGCTACGGATTTGAGGGGCGCCGCCGTAGTTGGATTAATCGCAAAAATCGTGCCGGCATTGTTGGCCACGAACAAGACGTCGCCGGGAATCGAGAGTGTCGGGTCGGTATCCGTATCGCCCAGGGCCGCCGTGGTAAGAACTGCACCTGTATTCGGATTCAGCTTCCAAAGACTTGGCTGCGCTGTGCCTGCAGCGCTCCGGCTCGTGACCCAAACTGCGTGATTCACAAAGTCGATCGCCGGCGATGAGCTAATAATGTCCATCTTAGCGACGCCACCCGCGTTGCCGATTGTCTGCCACAAGGTAGCACCCGTGTTTCCATCGATTCCCACGATTCGATTCGCCGTGGTGGAGGCGCCATTTCTCGTGCCGGCCACAAGTAAATCGTGCGTGAGGGTAAACGTGGAGTCGCTGAACGATTTCAGTTGCACGGAAGGTGCGCCCGTAAACCCGTTCGTCGTTAGACTCGTAGGATTCACGGCCCAAAGAATTTGCCCCGTATCCGTCGCGATTGCGTACACCAGTCCGTCGTTATCCGCCACATACATCACATTGGCCGCTAGCGACGAATCCGCCGCATCGATCACCGGTGAACGCCCGGTCACCGGACCGCCGAGCGACACGGGCGGATATTTTCTGAGACCCGTTACGGCGTCGATGCCAAACGACAGGTTCGTCTGCGAACCCGCCATCACGATCGAGCCGGGAAAAAGCGACGGAGCAGCCAGCGTGGTCGAAAATGTTGCCGCAATCCAAATTGAGCTCTGCAGGTTGGCAGCGGTTGCGCTCGGTGTAGCAGAGATTTCCTCGGTAAATACGGAGCCTTGCACAATCGGCTGCGTGGCGTAATAGTTCTTCTGATCCCGCAGGAAAACCTTGTAGAACCAAGTCGTATCGTTCGTGGGCGCCCCGCATGGATCGGAACTATCGTCCGTAAAGCTTGTCGCCAGGGAGGTATTGTCAAATACCACGGTCCCCGTCCCCACCACAGAACACATCGCCGGATCCTGGGTATCGGTTGGAACGGAGCTCTTGTCCACCGGAAGGTTTGCGCGCCTAAGGATCAGAACGCCGTTATAGCTTTCTCCAAAGTTCACTCTGCCGATCAGCGCTGGATAACCCCAGCTTACAGTCACTGTGCCGTTGCCGGGAACCGCAGCTAGGTTCGTCACGTTCTGAACAAACGTGATATCAACTTCGGGCGCGTCCGCTGCGGTGCCATTGCGAGAACCGAAAGTTGTTTTGGGATCTCGATTCGAATTTTCCGCTTGGTCTCGAATCAAAGTGCCGTAGTTCGGCGTGCCGTTGTACCAGTTCTGGACATCTGAGGTAATATCGAATTGAACCGGCGTCGAGGTCCCGATCGCGCCCACTACCGTCGCCGTAGCCGTTGCAGTTCCTCCAATATCGCCGCCGGCAGCATTCCAGCCCAGGTTGGCCACGCGAGTGTTCCAAGTTACGTCCGGCTCACGAAAAAATGAGGTAAGACCGTATGCTCCATACGTGCGGGGAAATCCATTCGTCGTACTCGCAGTTGCATGCATGATAAGCAGTGCTTGCTTGATAGCCACGTTGGGAAGCACGGAGAGATCAAACTGCACGACCGCCCGCTGGTTTGAACTTCCGTTGTTGGATTCAACTATCAAACTGGCGGCGCCGCCGGAATTGGCGTTCGGTGAAGCCTGATTGAGCGTTGCGTCCGCGCTTCGCACCTGGGTGGCTGTGGAGTGAATGGCGATTACCTCTCGCGCCAGGATGGGTGCGGCCAAGAAAAGCGCTAGTCCGAGGCATAGCGTCTTCTGCCATGCGGCATACCGCTTCGCTGTGTATAAAAGCCAGCTGTTCATGAAGCGTGTTGCCTCCGTCCCGAAGACTTCCAACTGTTCCTCGAATCTGTTACGAACGCCTCGGCGCGGCGTGGCAAATCCCTTGTTGTCCTGGCACTTTTCCGCAGGCGAGCGCGAGCGTTTCGTAGATGGGTTCGGATGCGCAAGTGGGCTTGACGTATGGTTTCTTACCCGCAGCCTCAGCGCCGCTTTGCTCCGCCTGCTGTTTCGATTGTTCCATCTTTTCTCCCGACGTAACCACGTCGCTTCAAAGCGATACTTGAAGCAAATCCCTGCGCTGCATACTTTGACCAGCGGCACCTTGCGTACCGTTCTGCAGGTGCATGGCGCTGATTGGATTTTCAATCCCCGCCAGGCGCGCATTCATTTCCGCTAGTTCGCAGGCTCGCTCGTATGCACCGAGCAAATCCCCGCCTTCCATCTGCGCGAGGCCGGGGCAGCGCTCGCAATAATTCCGGATCGAGCAGGATGAGCAGAGCGGCAACTGCGACTCGCGTACCGCTCGTACCCGATTCATCTCCGTTGAGCGATACCATATCTCGTCGAACCTTTGCTTCCTGAGATTCCCCGCTGGCTTCGGCATCTGCACGCAGGGTGACACATCTCCATAGGGTGAGATGTAGCAACTGTTGTGACCAGCGCTGCAGGGGATGTCGTCATACGCTCCGCTTTCGATTCCGCTCGAAGTGGCGCTGCCCGTCGCGAAAAAAGCCTCGCTCTCTGCCTCAGGCGGCACGCATGCCCGTGAATTCAGATTCCGATCCTGCAGCACTTGCAGGAGTTCTGTCGCAGAACTGCGCAGGCCTAGAACGCCGTCACCGCCGTCCATCATCGGCGTGATCGTGAGATCCAGCATGTACGACACACCCAGCTTCTCGGCTAACGACTGAACTTCGCGAAAAGCCGCCAGGTTCTGCTTCATCAACGGACAGGCCAGCTTCACCTGCAAACCCTCCGCGAGCAGAAATTCAATGGCTCGCAGCGAACGTTCCAGCGAGCCTGGCACTTTCGTAATCGCGTCATGAATCGCTGGCTCAGCGCTGTAGATGCTGATCTGAATCTTGCGAATATCCAATTCGCGAAGTTTGCTCGCGCGGCTTTCATCGATCAGCAGGGCGTTGGTCTTCAGGCTTACGTCAAAATTCAACCTGCGTGCGTAGCCAATCAGCTCGAACAGGTCGTGGCGAAGGAAAATTTCGCCGCCGCTGAAGGTCAGGAACAGCGCACCGGCTTCGGCAAGCTGCTCAAGCGCATTTTTCACCTCGCGCGTGGTCATCTCGCCATAATCATGATGATCGAGATAGCAGTGCACGCAATGCTCATTGCAGCGATATGTAAGATCGATATGCACGTTCCACGGCAGACGGCGCTGCACCGTTTTGCGAACGAGCCGGTCCATGATGCGTGTGTCAGGCACCGACTGGCACCTCCGCGCTCTTCGAGGCCTGCAAAAGCCCCTTGGCCGAAAGGACCTCGATCAATTCATCGACGTCAGCTTTCGCTTCACGCAATTCCACCTCGTATCTCGCCGCGATCACGCCCGCAATCTCGTCCACGCTATGCTTGCCGTCGGCGTTCGCCCACATGAGACTGGCTGTCTCATTCAACTCATGCACCTGGCTGTCTGCCGGCGAAATAATCACTGTTTCACCATCAATTTCGCGCCACGCAACTCTTGGATTCCGCTCCGGAAAGGGGTTCATGCCGCAACCACCTTCCAGAACCCATCGTTGCGGCGAAAATGAAGTAGGTGACAGGGAACTTGCTCGACGAACCCGAGCAACAGACGCAGCAAATCCTCGTTGGACTCGACCTTCGAATTAAAAAACAGCACGCAAGGCAACAGGGCTCTTATCATTTCCTTCGTGGTTAGGCCCTCCACGCGGTCTTGAGTGGATTGAACCAGAGTATACACACCCGCGATTGGGTAATGTTCGTTTTGCCCGGCCGCCCGAAATTCTCCCCAGAACGGCGTGCCGTAGGCTTGCCAGCAATCGTCAGAAAATCGCAGAAGCGAGATTTCATCGGTAAGCACAGTTCCCGCAGGCGAGAGAGACGCTACGGTGCTTTTTCCCGCGCCCGACCGGCCCATAAACACGTAAGCGCGGCCGTCACGGACTACCGTTGCTGCATGAAGCAGAAATCCGCGCTGCGGTAGCAGGACCATCGTCAGAAGAATGCGTATTAAGGAATCGAGCGCATATTCATGCCGCACGCCGTGGAATTCGGCCCCGGACGAATCCAGGCGCAGCGAGGCATCATCCAGAACGTAGCAAAAATTTGGATCGTTGCGCGCAGGCCGAGCGTCGCTTTGAGCGTCGCTGCGCAATACCACTGGGAACCCGCCTTCGCTGTCAGCCGTAAACTCGCGATACCGTGTGAGCGCCTTTTCGCGCAGATTTGGGGTGGGTATCGAAAGCGAGATCGGAACACGTCCGATCGAAATATGGAGAGGACGCAGGCTATCCTGCGCGCTGGCTTGCGGTCCCAAGTGTCAATAACACCTTTACTGCACTCTGCAACGCCTGCGAGCGGCGCCCGAAGCGCTTTCCGCTCAAAGCGATGCGCCAAATCCCCTACAGTGACCGAGAGGAAGCTGCTCTAGTCTTGCCGGGGGTATCAGGGGGGTCAACAGAGATTTATCCCAGCGTGTCGTAATTGTGACTAATTTCCCAAAGACGTGCTTGGAGCGAATACCGAGGCGGCCAAACAGGGAGCAAATTCGATCCGCAGGACAAGAATTGCCCGGCCTTACTCACGTGAATCGATCTTCTTGATGAACAGGGCTGAATTCCTCAGAAGCCTGCATCATGATGATGGACTCTGCCTCCGTCCTGCCAATCCATACTTGACCAGCAACCGCAGTGGTCGCAGCGCAAGATAAAGCGGCGCAAGCATCCCGGGCAATGGAACCATTTCCCAGTCCTCCTCCGCCGGAATCATAGCCAAGCGTATCGAATAGCGCCACCCCGCCAGCATCCCCGGCACCATCCGCCGCCGAAATCGCATCCGGTTTCCAGCACTGACTCCGCAAAGATTTCGACTCAGCGTTCGCTTTTCCACCTCTCGCGCGACGGAGAGAGCTTCGCCATCGCCACCAATCCGCTTGCGACTCTCTTCGGGCAGCGGGGCTTGCAACAGACCATTCGTCAGCGCGAGCCCCAGGTGAAGCATTCGCTCCACCCGCAAAGATTCCGCCGTTTGAAACGCGCGGTCCCAATCAAGGTCCGGTTGCCTCTGGATAAGTTCCGACACATCCGCGATCCAGGATATTCGTTCCCAAAAATCCTTCGAGCCGTGGACACAAAGCGCCACCAACAAGTCCTCTGCCGCGAACGTCGGCACCGCCTGCGCGGCCACCGCCACATTCACCAGCCTCTGCGCGAATTGATCGAGGTTGGGAGCAACCGGAAAATGCCGCAGCGTTAATTCCGTATGAAGTTCGACCACCGCCCGGCGCTTTTCGTCGCGATAGTTGTACTCCCCCGGAACCAACGCTGCCTTCGAGTTTTTCGACAGAATCCATGGAAATCGCGCCTCGTAGCCGAGCCCCAGCATCACCTCATGCGCTTTCTGCAAATCGCGTTGCGGCAGAATGATGTCGAGGTCGTCGAAGTCACGAAGACTCAGGTTCCCGTAGGCTTGCTCCGCGAGCACAGGCCCTTTGTAAGGAATTGCCACGATCCCGGCTGTTCGGAACAACTCGAGAATCTTGTGCAATTCTGAGGCTAGGAAAAGGCAGCGAACCGTATTCGCCCGGCATGCGAGCTTCAGGCGTTCCATCGCAGCGGCGGGCGCCCCGTCTGGCACCACAGCCCGCAGATTCATTTCCAGCAATGGCTCTACGGAATTCTCTGTCGCTTCGCCGAGGACAAAATCCCAATCGAGAGGCTCCGCGACGATCTCGCGAATCCGTTCCGCGATTTCCGGAATCATGCGTGTGCGTGCGCAGCTCGCCAGCAGCTGCTTCTCAGCACAGACAGTGTCCGTTCCTTTTGGGCGCACCATTTCGTTATCGCGCAAACGCTCCCCTCGCGAAATACTACGCTATTTGAAGTTATGCCACTGTTGGAATCTGATCGAGGAGGGATGCTCCTGCGACGCCAGACCGCGCGGCAGCGCAGGAAACTCATAGGAATTGGTTCTTATAAGTTATGAAGTACGGAAAAATCGAACAGTCCAAGCCGAATAGGATCCTATGCCGCCATCGGCTGAAAATATTCAATCCTCCGTCACCCTTCGTGCTCCACGATCCTTGCGCCGCCCTTAGTTCCATCTTGAATTCATCGTTGCTCCCTGTGCCTGGCAGCTCCTTACTTGTTCTCGCCGCTCACTTCTGACAAATGCACCTGATGGACCAATCGCACCATTACAAACTAAGAGCCACATAGGCCGCAATGGCCACGTATGCATGGAGTTACAGCCGGTCACAAACCTCGAAAGCGAGAGAGGACCACCGCGTCCGGATTGCCCGCCAAGCCCCACACGCGCACACCTGTCTCACAGGTATACATAAGGCGCTTTTCTGTTTGGTTGATTCGCTTCTAACGCGGCTAATCTATTCGCAGCTATTGAACGGCGGGAACCGCCAGCAACTCGCGAAGCTTTCCGGCCAGCGTCATAAGCGTGAAAGGCTTTTGCAGCAGCACCGCATCATTCTGGAGAATTCCATGGTGCACCACGGCCTGATCGGTGTACCCCGACATGTAAATGATCTTGATCCCCGGTCGAATCTGGCTCACACGTTCCGCCAATTCCCTGCCGCTGATTCCCGGCATCACCACATCGGTAAGCAGCAAGTGAATCTGCCCCACATGCATGGCGGCCAGTTCCAGCGCCGTGTGCCCGTCCTCTGCCTCAATCACCGTGTACCCGCTCGACGCAAGATACTCGCGGGCCAGCTCTCGCACGCCCTTCTCGTCTTCGACCAGGAGGATTGTTTCAGATCCGCACTGCGGAATCTGCGTTTCGCTCTTGCCATCTCGTCCGGCAGGCACTGCCGTCTCTTCGATTCTCGGCAGGTAAATCTTGAAACTCGTGCCTCGCCCCGGTTCGCTATACACCCACACATATCCGCCACTCTGCTTTACCACGCCATATACGGTTGCCAGCCCAAGCCCGGTGCCCTTTCCTTTTTCTTTCGTGGTGAAGAAAGGCTCGAAGACATGCGCCTGCGTCTCAGCGTCCATGCCGCATCCGTTATCCGTCACCGCCAGCATCACGTACCGGCCGGGTGAGAGCACCGCCGGTGGGTGCGAATACGACGAGTCGAGCTCCACGTTCGCAGTTTCAATCGTCAAGCGGCCGCCCTGCGGCATCGCATCGCGCGCATTCACAGCCAGGTTCAAGATCACCTGCTCAATCTGGCTTCGATCCGCTCTCACCAATCCGAGATCGGCCGACGACGACGTCTCGAGCTGGATGTCTTCGCCAATCAGCCGCCGCAAAATTTTCTCCATCTCCGCCACAACACTTTGCACATTCAAAATCTTTGGCGCCAGCATCTGCTTCCGGCTGAACGCCAGCAACTGCCTCGTCAATGACGACGCCCGCTGCGACGCCATCTGAATCTGCTCGGCATTCCGTCGCAGTGGGTCGGCACCCGGAAGCCGCTCGACCAGAAGATCGCTATAGCCCTGAATCACCATGAGCAGATTATTGAAGTCGTGCGCGATGCCGCCGGCCAGCCGCCCCACGGCCTCCATCTTCTGCGCCTGCCGCAGCTGTTCTTCCAGCTGTTTCCGATCCGTGATATCGAGCGACATGCAGATCGCGCCCGACACCTGCCCATCGGAATCCCGCAGCGGCTCCACATGGCATGCGTAAGAGCCGCTCTTCCACTCCACGTGGAACGTCATCGGCTCGCCCGCCACCGCGCGGCGATGCGCTGCAATCGGCAAGAATGTCTGATCGGAGGTTTCGAAATAATCCAGCAGCGACGTGCCTAAGAGCGCGTCCGGCTTTATCTTCAACCGCGTAAATCCAGCTCCCAGCGCTGAGGTAAAACGCAAATTTCGATCCACGGTCCACAGCACCGCCGGCAGTTGCTCCACCAGCACGCGCAACCGCGCTTCGCTCTCCCGCACTCTTTCTTCCGAGCGCTTGCGCTCGATCGCCAGCGCAATCTGCCCGCCCACCGAGCCTAGGAACTCCTGGTCGCGCTCCGTGTACGCGTTCTCGTCTTCGTAGTGCTGCACCACAAGCACGCCGATCGTCGCCGCCGGCGTCCTCAGCGGTACGCCGAGCCACGCAGGTGACGGAGTCCCCACCAGTTCCACCTTCCCTTCCTCCGCCAGCAAATCAAAAGTCCGTTGCGGAATCAGCATCGCCTGGCCGGTTCGATACACGTACGCCGTGCAACTCTTCCCCACACGCTGCGGCGGCGGCACCTGGTCAAACTGATCCACGAAAAATGGAAAGTGAAACTTCCCCGTCCCCGATTCATACAGCGCGATGAAACAGTTTTCCGCGTACAGCACTTTTTTCAGCGCAAGATGAATCAACCCCAGCAAATCATCCAGGTTGTCCGTTACATTCACCGCATGGATGATTTCAAAACTTACCTGGCGCTCCAGTTCCGCCCGCTTCCGGGCCGTAATATCCTCGATCGTTCCTTCGTACGATAAAATTTCCCCATCCGGATTCCGCACCACGTGCGCGTTCTCGGAGATCCAGATTTTTGCCCCGTCTCTTCGCCGCACCTCGTATTCGAAATCCTTCACCGACCCGTATTTCTCGATCAACAGCTTGAATACGTCCCGAACATTCGGGTCGGCATACATCTCCCTTCCCAAATCTTCCACCGTCGCAATCATTTCCGCAGGGGACGCGAACCCGCACATCCGCGCCAGCGCCGGATTTACGCTCAGGTACCGGCCGTCCGTGGTGGTCTGAAAAATTCCTTCCGTGGCGTTCTCGAAAAGACTGCGGAATCGCTCTTCCGCTTCCCTCTGCGCCTGCTCTGCGCGTCTGCGCTCCGTGATGTCTTCATATATCCCGAAGCTGCCTATCAGTTTCCCGTCTGCCGAAATCGGAACTCCCAGTATCTGCACATCTACGAGCGACCCGTCACTCCGCAATCTCTTCGCTTTCTCCCGCACCACATGTCCCGCGTTCGACCGGCGCGTCAACGCCGCGGCGTCCTTCATCGAACCATGCGGCGCCAGCAACGAATCAAGGTCCGCGCCTAAAATTTCTGATTGCTGATAGCCGAAGAGTGTCTCAAAAGCAGGATTGCACATCAGCACCCGGTGCTGCACATCGAGCACTACGATTCCCAATGGATTGTTTTCGGTTAGCGCTTGCAGGTAAGCCGCGTGCGCTGCAGGGCACGGACTCTCTGCGCCCGCTGCCACACTTACATCTTTTCGTTTCTCGGCCCCGCGCCGCGATTTCGGTCGCTCGGCGCCGGCTTCCTCAGTTCGTGATGGCATAGGACAAGTTTCGGAGCCGGCACGCAACTCCGCAGGACACCCTACGCTCTAGGTATAGCGGCGGGTGCTACGCGTCACAATGGTACGTTCGTACCAAAGCTAAGCATTTAGAGACACTTACGACACACTCCGTACTCTTTCGGACCCGATCGCGCGGCAAACGCCGACAAAACAAAACTGCACCTCAGGTCCCTCCCGATCGCCGTTGGATCGGGATGACCTCAGGCCTTGCCCCGATGTCTGCGATGAACGCCGCGCTATTTTGTGGAAACCGCCTGAGGAATCGCCGCGCCATCCTTGCGCGGGTCCGATGCTCCGAAATTCACGCCCGTCGAAAAATCGCGCCTTACCGCCTGCCCTCCACCCATATCCGAGGAAAAACTCCCATCCACCTGAATCTCATGTCCGCGCTCGCCAAGCGCTTTCCGCACACCGGCGTCAATGCGATCCTCCATCTCCACATCGCATCCCGCAAACGTATGCTTCGAGAATCGCGCCGCCTCCAGCGCCGCCTGAATATTCATCCCAAAATCCACCACATTCGCCACAAACTGTGCATGCGCCTGCGCCTGATTGAATCCGCCCATGATCCCAAATGCGATTCGCTCATCCCCTCGCGTCATAAATCCGGGAACAATCGTATGCAAAGACCGCTTGTGCCCGGCCAGCGCATTCGGTGACGCTGGATCGAGACTGAACAACGCTCCGCGATTCTGAAGCACAAAGCCAGTCCCATCCGGAACGATACCCGATCCAAACTCCGAGAAATTGCTCTGAATCAGCGACACCATGTTCCCGTCGCGGTCCACCACTGTCAGGTAAGTGGTGTCGCCCTTCACCGGAAATTCAGGCTCCGGTGAAACATTGCAATTTGCTTTCGCCATATCAATCAGCTTCGCGCGCCGGGCGGCGTAGTCTTTCGATAGCATCCCCGAAACTGGCACGCGGCTGAATTTTTGATCCGCCACATAGCGGTACATATCCGCATACGCCAATTTCTTCGCCTCAATAATCGCGTGCAACGCATCCGTGGAATTGTGCCCGTACTTCGCGAGCGGAAATGTCTCCATCATATTCAACATCATCAGCGCCGCGATTCCCTGCCCGTTCGGCGGAATCTCGTAAACGGTCCAGCCGCGATACGTTGTCGAAATGGGTTCCACCCATTCGCTCGCGAACCCCGCCAAATCCTCTGCGGTCATCACACCGCCCAACTTCGATTCCGTCGCCACAATGCGCTGCGCAATTTCGCCTTTATAGAATTCATCGCGCCCGTCTTTGGCGATCAATTCAAGAGAATGCGCGATAGCGGGATTGCGAAACACCTCGCCAACCCGCGGCGCTCGCCCGTTGATCAAAAAAGTTGCCGCGGCATTTGCATCGGCTTTCAGAACGGCTTCGGCAAGATTCCAGTAGGCCGCGTCCCACTCCGGCACGGGAAATCCTTCCTTCGCGTAGCGAATCGCCGGCTCGAGCGCTTCCGAAAATTTCTTCGACCCCAATCGCGAAAGCAGCTGTGACCACCCATCCACCGCTCCCGGCACAGTCACAGATTGAATGCCACCGTCCGGCATCTTTCCGCTGATTCCCTTGCTCTTCAGAAATTCAATCGAAAGCTTCGCCGGCGCCCAACCGCTCGCGTTCAGTCCGTAAAGCTTCCCGGTCTTCGCTTCGTAAACAATCGCGAAAAGATCGCCGCCGATTCCATTCATCATCGGCTCAACCACGCCCATCACCGCATTCGTCGCCACAGCCGCATCCACAGCATTGCCCCCGCGAGCCAGGATCGTCGCGCCGGCTTGCGCCGCCAGCGGACTCTCCGCCGCCACAATCCCCTCCCGCGTCAGCACCATCGAACGCCCCTGCGTCCGATCCTGCCCCCGCGCACGCGCCACAAAAGTCGGCAACACACTCATCGCCACCACCACCGAAATCGCCTTAGCCGCCGCCTTAGCTGTACCGTTCCACAAGGCCCCATTCCGCACGCCCTCAATCTCCCAGTAGGGGCGAATCTAAGACCCGCCCGCGTATAACTCCGCCTCGCATCTGTGAGTGCACCGCAAGGTGGCACAGCACTCCTGCTTGTCCTGAGGCACGAAGGGCCTGTGCGCCTTTCTTGAGGCCGCCCACAACAAACCTTGGCACAGACACCACCTCGCAATGATTTTTTCCTTGCCTCCCTGTCTCCTTGCTTCCCTACCTCCGTGTCTCCGTGGCCCACCCTACTTCTTCGGCCTCGACTCCGGCGGCACGCCGCCACTCGCCCGGTAATAAGCCACCAACAACCCATAATGCTCGCCCATGTGCTCCGTATACCCGTCCCAATACTCCAGCAGCTTGATCACCCCCGCGTCCCCCTGCTTCTTCGCCAACGCCGCTCCATCCTCAATCGACTTCCTCAAAAACGCCACAGTAGCCGCCTTCGTCTTGTAGTCCGCCACCGCCGGGTCATTCCGTCCATCGCCCATCTTCGATTTCGTCATCTTGTTCAACATGTCGTAATTCGACCCCGCCACATGCAGAATCACTTCCTGGAAGGTGCGCGTCGTAGACGCCAGCTTGTAGTCGTATTTATCCCCCGGCCAGTCTTCCGCCATCATCACGAGCCGGTTGCCAACGTCGTTCCAGTTCGCTATCACAGCTTCCGTCGCCGTCGGTGGTTTCTTCGGCTGCGCGTTCTCCTGCGCGCGCGCACCACCGGCAAGAAACGCCATGCACAGCGCAGCAAGAACAAAAATCGGGCGAACGAGTCTCATCATCGAATTTCTCCTTGATCTGGATTGCCCCGCTGCCGGCCCCAGGGACGCCGCTAACCTACCTGACTTTCCCGCTCAAGTCCAAACAAACACTCCCGCGTGATGGCAGCCACTTCACTCGAACCAATATTCCAACCACCCGTCGGAGCCTTTTCCAAACTGGCCTTCAAATCCTCCCTCGCCGCGCAGCCCGGAAAGATCGCCTGTCCCCGACCCCGGAACAACAAACCATGTTGCCTTGATCTTGCCGCTCTCAACGATTTCTGAGCCTTGCAGCACGAAGCTTCCCTAGCGCCCGCCCAGTTTCCCGCGGAAGCGTTGCATGCTCACAAGAGAGGCGGACTTGTCGTCGCGTAGCAGCTGTAAAGCCCGCACCGGTGATCCGCCCTCGATATCGCCCGTGAACACTTCGTTCAGCTGGAGCTCCATTAATGCCGGGCTCGGGCTTTGGTCGTAGGCCTTGGCTTCAGAACTCTGCACGGTAATCTTTGCTTCCGCTTTTGTGCGCCTACGCTGCTCGGCCACGTATCGCGTGATTGCATGATTGGTTTGATCGTCTTTCATTCCCACACCTCCTTCGTCATATTGCCGCCCCATAACGGCATCAACGCGTGACGCGGGCGTTCGTGGCTTTTTCCCCGGCTGAACGCTCGCCACCTGCCAGGTAATGAGAGACCAGACGACGAGAGAAATGATCGCGACTTTTGTTATGGCGTTAACTTTCATCGTATTTTCTCCTTCACTCCAATACTGTCGAATTCCAGGACAAGCCGTCTATTGGGGAGGTTTTGGAGGAACCCAAGTTCCAGTTGAAACGCAGGTAGCCATCTGCTACCGTTATCGCAGAGTTGCGGACGCTAGACGCTAACTCGGCCGGAGGACCCGCGAAGAAATCGCGGGAGAGATGAGTGTTCTAATCTACGGTTCGGCGATTAAGACGCCGCGTAACATCTCTCTTTCCAATCACTTACATTTTTCTAATCGGCGGTTTTTGGCCCCCCTCGCCGCAAAGCATCGAACCGAAACCGGTCCGGTTTGAGCCCACGAAAAACCCTTCCCAGCCAGCAACCAAGCGAGTTCGCCCATGTCACTACGAGATTCCAAATCCGAAGCAGTCGATAAGTCCCTCGACGCGAGCCAAGGCGAGATCGAGCGCATCGTTCGCGCCGAATCGTCTGACCCGTTTCATTTCCTCGGGCCGCACTGGATCGAACGCGATGGCAAGCGAGTGCTCGCCATCCGCGCCTACCATCCGGCGGCGACTGAGATGGCCGTCGAATGGTTGCGCAAACCTCCCTTACGGCATTCCGCCATTGCGGCAGAAAAAATTCATCCGGGCGGAGTGTTTGAAGCGATTGTTCAGAATGCTGTCAGCCAGCTAGGTGACAACCAGGAAGTCGCCCCGGCTTCCTATCGCCTGCATTTCAGATTTCCGGATGGCAATTCGCTCAATCGATCTGACGCGTACGCTTTTCCGCCGCTGCTTACCGATTACGATCTCTATCTTTCCGGCGAAGGCACGCACTACCAGAAGTACGAAAAGCTGGGAGCGCACGTGCGCGAAGTCGCGGGTGTTCGCGGCGTTCACTTCGGCGTCTGGGCGCCGAACGCGCTTCGCGTCAGCGTTGTCGGAGATTTTAACTTCTGGGATGGCCGTGTTCATCCGATGCGCCTGCGCGGCGAGACGGGTATTTGGGAACTCTTCGTTCCCGGCCTCGATGAAGGAACGCTATACAAATTCGAAATTAGATCTCGCGTTGGTTACTGGGGTTTGAAATCCGATCCGTACGGATTCGCCGCCGAAAAGCGCCCACACAATGCGTCGGTCGTCGTGAATATCGACAAGCATCAGTGGAACGACGCGCCTTGGCTTGCGCAGCGCGCCTCGCGCGACTGGCTGCATTCGCCCATGTCGATCTATGAGCTGCATCTTGGATCGTGGCGGCGAAAGCCAGATGAAGGCAACCGCTGGCTGACCTATCGCGAACTCGCCGGTGAACTGATTCCTTACGTCAAGCGAATGGGCTACACGCATATCGAGATGATGCCGGTGATGGAGCATCCGCTCGATAAATCCTGGGGATATCAGACGGTCGGTTATTTCGCCGTCACCAGCCGCTTCGGAACGCCAGAAGATTTTATGTACTTCATTGACCGCTGCCACCAGGAAGGCATCGGGGTGATTCTCGATTGGACGCCCGCGCATTTCCCGCGCGACGCGTACGGCCTGGCCTTCTTCGACGGCACGCATCTCTACGAACACGCCGATCCGCGCAAAGGCGCGCATCCCGACTGGGGCACGCTAGTTTTCAACTACGGCCGCAACGAAGTGCAAAATTTTTTGATTTCGAATGCGCTGTTCTGGATCGACAAATACCACATTGACGGACTGCGCGTGGACGCGGTCGCGTCCATGCTTTATCTCGACTACTCGCGCAAGGCCGGCGAGTGGATTCCCAACCGCTACGGCGGCCGCGAAAATCTCGAAGCGATCGGCTTCCTCAAGCACTTGAACGAAGTGCTGCACACGCAGCATCCCGGCGCGCTCACGATTGCCGAAGAATCCACTTCGTGGCCGGCGGTTTCGCGCCCTGTCTATCTCGGCGGGCTCGGTTTCGATTTGAAGTGGAACATGGGTTGGATGAACGACACGTTGCGATTCATCGGCTACGATCCGATTCACCGCAAATATCACCACAACGAACTTACCTTCTCGATGATCTATGCCTTCACCGAGAATTTCATTTTGCCGCTCTCGCACGACGAAGTGGTCCACGGCAAACGCTCTCTGCTCGAGAAAATGCCGGGCGACAACTGGCAAAAATTCGCGAATCTCCGCGTGCTCTTCGGCTACATGTGGGCGCATCCCGGCAAGAAGCTTCTGTTCATGGGCAGCGAACTCGGGATGCGCCGCGAATTCTGGGAAGACGGCGCGGTCGATTGGGCTCTGCAGGATTCCGAGGCGCATCGCGGCATCCAGCAACTAATGGCGGACTTGAACAAGCTGCACGTGCAAGAGCCCGCGTTGCACGAACTCGACTTCGAATGGGCGGGTTTCGAGTGGCTGGAAGCGAACGATGCCGAGAACAGCGCGATCGCGTTCCTTCGTCGCGCGAAAAATCAGAACGATGCGATCGCTGTGGTTTGCAACTTCACGCCTGTAGTTCGCGACAACTATCGAGTAGGCGTTCCTCGCTCCGGCTGCTACCCCGAGATCCTCAACACCGACTCCGGCTACTACTGGGGCAGCGGCGCGGGAAACGGCGGCGGTGTGAACGCCGAACCCATCCCGTGGAATGGAAAGCCATGGTCCATCAGCCTACGCCTGCCGCCTCTTGCCGCGAGCTATTTCAAGTGTCCCTCCGATTGACGAAGTAGGAGCTTTCATTTCGAGAACGCATTCTTCTTACAAATTCCAGGGAACATTCTCGCTGCCGCCTCCGTACATAGCGACAGAGAAACTCGAGGAGGCTTCAGACCATGCGAAGAGAAAGATCAGCGGTGGTAGTTTCGTGCCTGCTGCTCGTGGCGACGATCGCCGTGGCGATCGGAATCGCCAGAGGCGCAACGGCGGCAAAGCCAGCCGCCGAACGCTACTTGCACGTAAAGGTCGACGGCGGAAAAGACGGCGAGAGCGTCAACGTGAACGTGCCGCTTTCGATGGCGGTGAAGATTCTGCCGACGATCAATCATGGAGATTTGCACAACGGCCGCGTGACGATTTCGAGTACTGACATCAACGACGTAGATCTGCACACGATTCTCGACGCCGTTCGCACGGCGCCGGACAACGAATTTGTGACCGTCCAGAGTAACGAGCAGGATGTGCGCGTGGCCAAATCAAACGGAAACCTGATCATCCATGTGCGCGACTCCGGAAAAGAAAGCGGCAAGAACGGGCAGAAGGTGGACGTTACGGTTCCAATGAAAGTGGTGGACGCGCTGTTTTCCACTGCGAAGCAGAACGAGCTGGATGTGGCTGCCGCAATCCGTGCACTGGGCGAAGCGGGCGAGACAGTGCTGGTAACGGTGCAGGATGCGGAGCAGAGCGTGAAGATCTGGATCGATTCGAAGAGCGGAGCGGAATAGAAGCTGCGTCTTGAGGTGATACATGATTCTGCTGGGAAAAGTTGGGATGGCGATTGCGGGAACCGTTCTTGCCGGCGCTGGAATTATCTGTAGCGAAGGAATGATTTCGGTGAATGTGGAGACGAGGTCACCGGAAAAGCATCATGTCTTTGTCGTGGCGCCGGCGATGCTTGTGCCGATTGCGATGCATTTCATTCCCAAAGAGCATCTTGCGGACCACACGCAGGAAATTCAGCCGTGGCTGCCGACGATCCGCGCAAGCCTGGACGCGGTGAGTGAAGCGGACGACATCACATTTGTAGAGGTGAATGAACCGGGTCAAAAGGTGCGGGTGGCGAAAAGCGGAGGGTCCATCGTGGTGGATTTGAACGATAACGACGAGACCGTGCACGTATCCACGCCGATTCGCGCGATGTCCAGCGCGATCGAAGAGCTTGCTGCGGCGAGTCCTGCGCTCACGCGCTAGGCTCGCAGCGGATTCCTTTCCGGCGGGCGTCGCAAGCCCCTTGCAGGCGCTCGCCCGGATTGAGACTCGATCAAGCCCCCGCGGTTTTTGCCGGAACCCAGTAAACTTCCTTCTTCAGCGACTGATTCGGAAACCCGCGGCGTTTCAAGATTCCCATTCCCAACTCAATCATCTGCGGATGACCACAAAGATAGCCAGTTGTGGTATCGCCAGTCAGTCCCCATTTGTCGCCATACTTGCGAATCAAATCTTCGACGCGGCCTGTCTCGCCGCGCCATTGCGGGTCTTCCCAAGGCCGGCTGATGGATGGAACGTAGGTGAGCCACGGAACTTCCGAGGCGACTCGCTCGATTTCCTCGCGGTAGCCAAATTCGAGCGACCGACTGGCGGCGTTGATCATGTAGAGATGCAAATCCGCCGGCATATTGTTTTCCTTCCAGTCCTCGTGAAGAGTTCGGATGTAGGAGACGTAGGGAGCAATACCGGTGACGGTGCAGAGCAGCAGATGATTTTTGTGGCCGCTCTGGAGGTCGAGCGTGAAGCGCCCTTTCGGAATCTTACGCATGCTGATTTCATCGCCTACGTGCAAGTGATGGAGCTGCGGAGTGAGTTTGCCGTGAGGGACGAGCTCAAAAAAAATCTCGAGTTGCGGTTCGTACGGCGAAGAGACGATCGAATAGGCACGCTCGATCAGGTGTTCGCCGTCCGGCACGCCCAGCGTGGTGTACTGGCCCGCAACAAAATCGAACTTGCCTCCGGGCTCGAGCTTGACCTTCCAGAGATCAGGGGAGATCTCGCTGCGATCGGTGATGCGGGCGCGATAGAACTTGTCCCCGCTGAGCGCCATGCGCGGATTGCCTCCCAAAGCTGCTTCCGAATTTAGATGAAGTTCCCGAGGGCCGGAATCAATAAAAAAAAAGACGCCCCGGCAGCACCGGGGTCTCGCGCGATTCGTTGAAGGGAATGCTAGGCGAATGCTAGCGCTGCTGTCCACCGCCCATCATCATGGGATTGAAAGGCTGGGGCGTTCCGGTGATTTTGTCTTTGTAATCTGAAAAGACTTTGGTCAGCACCATGGTCGAGTCCTTCCCTTGA
>Ga0126381_100002772_pt1 | contig 18995 bp, 7 predicted proteins | sample PanSoiMetPlot_28_FD_96465 | JGI IMG/M metagenome (GOLD analysis project Ga0126381, IMG submission 96465) | Tropical forest soil microbial communities from Panama - MetaG Plot_28 | ecosystem: Environmental > Terrestrial > Soil > Tropical forest > Bulk soil | place: Panama | collected 2016-02-17
GGCGTGTTCGGGAATTCGGTGTTCGCCCCCGCCATTAGCGGCGGGAAACTGACCTCCTGGCAGGTGCACACGTTCGCCAAGGACGGCACGGACACCGTGACCACGGTCACCGGCGTGCCAGCGGGCGCGGCCCTCGTGGCAACGCAGCCGGACATCGGCGACGCGACGGCGCAGGTGGTCGCGTACGGCGTGAGTGGCGTTGTGTACGACGGGCTGCTCGACTTGACCACCGCGGTCTTCGCGCCGATCCCGGATCCAGACCATAAGGTTCAGTCGATCACGCTGTCCGCTGACAGCGTCGGGTTCTACGATCCATCCACTGAGGCGGTACGGGTGTACTCGCGCGCCGGGCTCCTGGACGGATCGGATACCTCCCCGCGGACCGTAACGCTGCCGGGCGCGTCGGGCGCCTACCATGTGGCGCTGGCCGGCGATCATGTCATCGCGGCCCCCGCGGCGAGCGGATGCCTCAACTGCGCCTACCCGCTCGCGCCCGCGCTGGACGTTCCGCTGTCCGGCGCCGCTCCCGGCCAGGCCCTGCCGCAGGCGCAGACCACCGAGGGCGGCATCACGCAGGCTGCCGGCGGGGCCGCGCTCATCATAGGCGGCACCGGCGCGAGCGACTGGTCCGTGCGCAAGCTCACGGTCGACGGCGGCGACTCCCTCACCGACACCGCCGTCCTCCCGCTGACCGGGCCCTTGAGCAACGCCGGGCTGAGCATTTCCCAGGGCCTGGTCCGGCACATCGAGGCCGAGCCGGTACCCGCCGGCCAGCCGTATTTCCAGCTGTTCAACCACCAGCTCGTCCCTGATACCAGCCCGTACCTGACCGATCCGACGCTGGTCGGCGGACCGCTGGCCGGCGCGCTGCCGTGCGCCACGGGCGGCTCATGCGTGCGGACGATCGACGGCAACGTGTATGGCACCTCGTACCTGTCGGCCGGGACGACGCATTCGATCGTGCTCCAGCAGGACATGGACGGGTGGACCAGCACTGAGAGGATGTACTTGCCGTCGGCGGGTGGCACGCTCACCGATGCCGCGCTCTACTACGCGATCGTCGATGGCGTCAGCCCCGCCCGCCAGTATGTCGCGAACGTTGGCCAGCGTCAGATTCTCAGCAGCGGACCAGTCACTGGCGCCGCCCTCTGGTTCGACACCCTGTGGCGCAGCGCCGGCGCGGGGCGCCTGCGGTCCACCGACCTGGACGCGCGCACGACGGCCGCGATCGCGACCGGGGTGAAATGCACCGCGAGCGAGATCCAGGCGACGCAGCGGTGGATCTACTGGTCCTGCGGCCAGAAAGGCCCGGCCGGCGTCTACGACCTGCGCGAGAAGACTGACATCCGGGTGCCCGCGGGACCGATGCTGTTCGGCGACGGCTACCTCGTTCACCACGACGGCGCGACCGGGAACCTGATCCTGTATGACGTGCACGCCGGCAAACTCGCCGCGCCTGTCACGCTGGCCACCGTCCCCGCGGGCCCGGCGGCCGACGACCGCGGCATCACATGGGCCGTCGACAAATACAGCGGCGACGTGGCGTACGTCGCCGCCGACGACTCGGTGCACGTGATCAGCACGGGCGTGCCGGCGACGCCCCCGGCGATCACCTACCCGCCGGGCCCGTGGCTGCCGGGCCTCGTCTCGCCCGCGCCCGGCGGCGGATGGGGTCAAGACATGACGCTCTCCCGGCCGGTCACCTCATGGACGCTGACTATCCGCCGGGCCGGCACGGCGCAGGTGGTGCGCACCCAGTCCGGAGGGGCCGCCCGGACAGGCTTGTTCGCCAGCTGGAACGGTCGGCTGCCGGGTGGCGCCGAACCATACAGCGGGGTCTACACCTGGTCGCTTTCCGCGACGACAGCGGGTTCTAGCGCGCGGTTGGCCGTCCCGGGCAGCACGCTGATTGTGCGATGCGGCCGGATCCCGTTCCGCAGTTACGACTGCAACGGTGAGCCGTCGCTGCTAGCCGACAACGCCGCGCTTGGCGGGGAATCCGACTGGTTCAACGGCACGGGCGCGGGGCGGCTCTACGACAACGGGTACACCGACAACTGGCCGCTGTGCCCGGGTAGCCCGTGTGTCTCGGCGATCGTGCCGTTCGGCGATTTCAACGGAGACGGCTACGCCGACGTCCTGGTCCGCTACGGCAACGGCGTACTCCGCGCCTATCTCGGTTTCGGCCAGACATGGTTCAACACCCAGGGGACGAAGTCGATCAGCCTCGGCACGGGCTGGAACGCCTACAACGCGCTGGCGTACCCGGGAGACCTGACCGGCGACGGGAAGCCGGACCTGGTGGCGCGCGACGCCCATGGCAGGCTCTGGCTGTTCGCGAGCACCGGCAAGGGCAAGTTCCGCGCCCGCACCGAGATCAGCGGCGGCTGGGGTGGCTACGCGAGGCTGATCGGCGCGGGCGACCTCACCGGGTACGCCTTCAGCGGCGGCGCCGGTGACCTGCTTGCCATCGACAAGTCCGGGGTCATGTGGCTGTTCAAGGGCACCGGCCACGGCGGTTTCCTGCCGCGGCACCGGGTGAGTTCCGGCTGGTCCCGTTACAACGCGGTCATCGGCATCGGCGACCTGAGCATCGACGGGTGCAATGACCTGGTCGCCCGCGACCGGCATGGCACGCTGTGGCGCTTCGACGGCAACTGCCGTGGCGGGTTCGCGGGGCCCGTCAAGATCGGCACAGGCTGGGGGAAGTACCAGGCCCTGTTCTAGCGGCCCGCTGAGCTAGCTCAGCGCAGGGCCGGGATGATCTCGTCGCCGTAGGCTTCGAGCGTGTTCTCCTCGTCGTCGTGCATCAGGTACAGCGCGAACTGGTCGGCGCCGACCTCGGCGAGCTCGCGCAGCCGCGCTATGTGTGCCTTCGCCGGGCCGAGCAGGCAGAAGCGGTCCACGATTTCGTCCGGCACGAACTCCGTCGACGGGTTGCCGGCCCGGCCGTGGTGCGCGTAGTCGTACGCCGACCGGCCCTCGATGTAGTCGGTGAGCGCACGCGGGATGGGCCCGTCGACTCCGTACCGGGCGACCAGGTCCGCGACATGGTTCCCCACCATCCCGCCGAACCACCGCAACTGCTCCCGTTGGTGCGCCAGGTCCGCGCCGACATAGGCGGGCGCCGCGACGCACATGGTGATCGACGACGGATCGCGCCCGGCGTCAAGGGCCGCCGCCCGCACCGATCCGAAGGTCCAGCGGGCGATGTCCGGGTCGGCGGTCTGCAGGATGAACCCGTCGGCCCGCTCGCCGACCAGCCGCAGCGCCTTCGGCCCGTAGGCGGCCATCCATATTGGCAGTGTCCCGCCGCGCACCCATGGGATACGCAGCGGCTGGCCGTGGTGGATCACCTCGCGGCCTTCGGCGAGCCCCTTGATCACCGTCATCGCGGACGCCACGGTGTCCAGTGACGCCGGCTCCTGGCCGATATACCGCCGCGCCGAGTCCCCGCGGCCGATGCCGCATATCGTCCGGTTGCCGTACTCGTCGTTGAGCGTCGCGAACATGGACGCGATCACGGACCAGTCGCGCGTGCCCGGGTTGGTCACCATCGGCCCGACGATCATCGTCGACGTCTCGGCGAGGATCCGCGGGTAGATCACGAACGGCTCCTGCCACAGCACGTGCGAGTCGAACGTCCACCCGTACCCGAACCCGGCGGCCTCGGCGAGCTTCATCATCGCCACCAGCCCGCTCGCGGGCGGATTGGGCTGCAGCACCACCCCGAACTCCATGATCCCCTCCCGAGTAAGCCTGCCGGGTGCAGTCACCACCGCCCGTTCAGACGAGATATTGATTAAGTGCGCGCCGCAGGAAGCTGCCGTGGCCGGCGGAGCCCGTGAACTCCCCGTCCGCGACGATCACCCGTCCGCGCGAGATCGTCACGTCAACCTTGCCGGTGATCTCCATCCCCTCGTAGGCGGAGTAGTCGACGTTCATGTGGTGGGTCGCCACCGACAGCGTCTGCCGCGCCGCCGGGTCGTAGATCACGATGTCGGCGTCGGCGCCGACCGCGACCACGCCCTTGCGCGGGTAAAGCCCGAACATCCGGGCCGGGGTCGTCGAGCAGATCTCCACCCACCGCGGCAGCGTGATCTGCCCGGCGAGAACCCCCTGGTGCAGCAGGTCGATCCGGTGCTCCACGCCTGGAATCCCGTTAGGGATCTTCGCGAAGTCTCCCCGTCCGAGCTCCTTCTGTTCTTTGAAGCAGAACGGACAGTGGTCGGTCGAAACCACCGAAAGGTCATTGGTGCGCAGGCCACGCCACAGGGCGGCGGAATGGTCGGGGGTACGCAGCGGCGGCGAGCAGACGAACTTGGCGCCCTCGAAGTCCGGCCTTGCCAGGTCGTCCAGGGACAGGTAGAGGTACTGCGGGCAGGTCTCCGCGAACACGTTCTGCCCGGCGTCGCGCGCCTCCGCCACCGCCTCGAGCGCGTGCGCCGCCGACAGGTGGACGATGTACAGCGGACAGCCGGCCACCTTGGCCAGCGCGATAGCGCGATGCGTGGCCTCACCCTCGAGCTCTGGCGGCCGGGTCAGTCCGTGGTACACAGGGTCGGTGTCGCCCGCGGCCAGCGCCTGCGCGACAAGCTGGTCGATCGCGATGCCGTTCTCGGCGTGCATCATGATCGTCGCGCCCGTCCGCCGCGCCTGCTGCATCGCGAGCAGGATCTCGCCGTCGGTCGCGTAGAAGACGCCAGGGTAGGCCATGAACATCTTGAAGCTGGTCACGCCGGCGCCCACGCAGGTGTCCATCTCCTTGAGCGTGACCTCGTTCACGTCGGAGACGATCATGTGGAAGCCGTAGTCGATCGCGCAGTTGCCGTCGGCCTTCTCGTGCCACTTGTCGAGCGTGGCGAGCAGGCTGGTGCCCTTGGCCTGCACCGCGAAGTCGACGATCGTCGTGGTGCCGCCCCACGCGGCCGCCTTCGTCCCGGTCTCGAAGGTGTCCACGGAGAATGTCCCGCCGAACGGCATCTCCATGTGCGTGTGCCCGTCGATCCCGCCAGGGATCACGTACTTGCCGGCCGCGTCGATGATCTCGTCGGCGGCGACGCTCGTCGCCGTGCTCGCGTCGCGCGCGAAAACAGCCGCGATCTTCTCGCCCACGATGAGCACGTCGGCGTTAAGCGTCCCTTCGGAGGTCACCACCGTGCCGCCATTGATCAGGATGCTCACTGCTGGCCTCCGCTCGTCTCCGGGCCGCCTTCACACGCCGTCTTCCCTCGTCGCTCGTCGCAGGCTCCTCGCTCCTGCGTCCAGACGGCGCGGCGGCCCTGCAACTCGCTCATGGCTGCACCAGGCGCTGGTAAGAGTCCGGGCGGCGGTCCCTGTAGAACTGCCACAGGTCCCTGACCTCGGCCAGCTTGTCCAGGTCGAGGTCGCGTACGACAACCTCGTCGTCGCGGTCGGAAGCGGTCTCACCCACGGTCTGGCCCCGCGGGTCCACGAAGTAGGACTGGCCGTAGAAGTCGTTGTCGCCAAGGGGTTCCACGCCGACCCTGTTGATGGCGCCGATGTAGTACTCGTTGGCCACCGCGGCGGCAGGCTGCTCGAGCTGCCACAGGTAGGAAGACAGTCCCCGGCTGGTCGCCGACGGGTTGAACACGATTCGCGCGCCGGCCAGGCCCAGTGCCCGCCAGCCTTCGGGGAAGTGCCTGTCGTAGCAGATGTACACGCCGATCCGCCCGACCGCGGTGTCGAACACCGGGTAGCCCAGGTTGCCCGGCCGGAAGTAGAACTTCTCCCAGAACCCCTTCACCTGCGGGATGTGGTTCTTCCGGTACTTGCCCAGGTAGCTGCCGTCCGCGTCGATGACCGCCGCGGTGTTGTAGTACAGGCCGGGCTGTTCTTCCTCATACATCGGCGCGACGATCACGATGTTGTGCCGGCGCGCGACGTCCTGCAGGAGCCGCGTGGTCGGCCCGTCGGGGATCGCTTCGGTGTAGGAGTAGTAGTCGGCGTCCTGCACCTGGCAGAAATACGGCCCGTAGAACAGTTCCTGCAGGCACACCACCTGCGCCCCGGCACTGGCCGCCGTGGCGATATGGGCGACCGCCGCCGCGGTCATCGATTCCTTGTCCCCGGTCCACGCCTGCTGGACGAGGGCAGCACGGACAATCTCCGGCATGCCGGCCTCCCCTTGTCTGCGCGGCCACTGTTCGCGCGGCCACCGCCGCGTGCCTCGCGGCCCTATCGTCGTGTCACAGCCTCATCTTCCCCCTCAGCGACCGGTTTTGTAACCGGCAGGGCCCGTCGGCTGGCCGCGTCGGCGCGCGAACGAGCGCCGGGCCTGTCCGGCGATGCCCACCGGACAGGCCCAGCGCTTTCCCCGGAATTGGGTTAATAGGCGTTCTCGACGTCAGGCAGGGCGACGTTGTAGAGCGTGACGTTGGATATGTCTCCGTTGAAGTAGGAGATTCCGACGCTTCCGCTCGGGGCGTTGTTGTTGGGGTAGTTTGGCCAGCTCCCGCCGATATAACCGGCGCCGAAGTTGAGGTTGCTCCACGTACTCGGCAATTGTCCGCTCAGCCACGTCGTAACTGGCGCCTGGTTGTCGAGGTAGAGGGTTTGCTCGTCGGTGCAGGTGACCACACCATGCGGCAGCGGCACGCACATCGCCTGCGTAATGGTGAGAACGGCGTGATGCCATGTGCCGTCATCGACGACGGAACCGGATACTGCTGGCGCGACATCACTTCCGGCCTCGATTTCGCCGTACAGCAGGCCGTTGGTGCCGATGTACAGAATCGGGTCATAGCTGCCTGTGGTGGTCGCGCCGGCGGAGAGCGGCTGGCTCTGCGTAGAGACCAGTACGCCCGGGCTGGTCGTCCTGAACCAGACGGAGACGGTGTTGACGGAGGACGTCACGGAGGACGGAGAGGGCGTGACGTACCCGCTGGTGCCGCCGAGGTTGATGTCGGTGGCGAACGTATTGTCGTAGGCCCAGGCGGCGTTGCCCTTGACGGCGGCGGCGGCGCCGCTGATGCTGTCCAGGGCGCTGGTCGCGGTGGAGCCGGCGGCGCTCGGGTTCCCGTCGGTGAGCGCCCACGCCGCGGTCGGCAGCGGTGCCGACGCGTTCGCGGCCTCCTCGCTCAGCGTGGTGCCGCTGAGGGTGTACGAGACCGGCGCGCCGCTCTCGAAGTCCCAGACCTCAACGAGGCCAGCGTTGTTGACGTCGGCCTGCGCAAGCCCGGTGAGCGTGGCAGGGGCGGTGATTGTCTTCCAGGCAGGCTGCGCGATCGTGCTGCCGAAGCAGTTCGGGCTGCTGTTCCCGGGAGTGGACAGGGTGAGCGGGCTCGTCGTCTCGTACAGGACGTGGGTGCTGGTGTTGAGGGCGAACAGCAGCTGGGCGCTGCTGCCGGCCGTGGTGATCAGGTAGTGAGCCCAGGTGTCGGAGCTACCGCCGGGCGCGGTTGCCGTGATCGTGTTGCAGAAGCCGTAGCCGCCGGCGGTGGCGCCTTGTGGCGAGGTGCCGTTGGTGAACAGGTCGAGCTCGGCGTGGCCCGCGCCGTCCTGGTCGATGCCGATGAGGTCCTCGGTTCCTGTGGCCATGCCGCTGGCGTTGCCCGCCGCGGTTAGCTGGACCGGGGCGTTGCCCATCGGGGTGGCGCCCATCAGCGACGAGCTGACGAGGTAGTTGTGGGACGGGTCGAGCGCTGAGGCGTTGCCGTTGCCGAAGACGAGGATCCCGGTGCCGGCCGTGACACCCGCGGAGTTGCCCGGCGGGTAGTAGGCCATGACGTCCTGGACGTGACGGCCGGTGAAGTCGCCGTGCAGGGCGATGGCGCCCTTCCAGTCCGCATCGCCGTCAGTTCCAGGGTGGAGGTTGTCGCCGAGGCTGCCGATGTCGATGGGCGGGTGGACGGTCCCGTTGCCGCTGCCGGTGAAGAGCCATAGGCCCGGGGTGCTGCTGGTTCCCACGGATAGCAGGTCGGGATACGTGCCGCCGGTGAAGTAGCCGTCGTTGTAGGGGGTGGCGGGAATCGTCCCTGTGATCGTCTGGGTGTCGTTCTCGCTGAGGTTGTTGGCCGAGTCGGCGGAGTGGACGGTGAGCGTGACCGGCCCGACCTGGGTGACCTGGATGGGGCCGCTCCAGCTGGTGACGCCGGAGGCCAGTGCCACCGTGACAGGGGCGCCGGCGCCCTCCTGGTACACGTACTTGACCGGGCAGGGGTTAGTGGAAGGACTGCAACCCGGGGAGGAGAACGAGGCGGTAACCGTCTGTCCGAGCACGGCGGTGCCGGGGGAGTAGGTGACGGTGGGGACCTGCGGCCCGTTGGGGTTGAACAGGATCCAGCACTTATCGGACAGCTTGCTGGTCAGGCCGTCGTTGTCGACGACCTGGGTTTGGAAGTAGTACTCCAACGCGGTGGTCTTGCCGCTGGTCCCCCCGAAGCCTTCCATGGCTGTCGGCGAAATGGTTATCTTCGCAGGCCCCGGGTCGCCGGTGTTCGCGGCCTTGGCGCTGAAGACGCTGGTCCCGCTCGCGTTGTACAGGGTGAACGTGGTGGTGAGGCTGCTATCGCCGTCTTGGTCCTGGCCAGTAGAGGTGAAAATGATGTCGTCGTTGCCGATCACGCGGGGGGCGGTCGATGAGGTGGAGCAGCCGCCGCCGGGACTGGTGGTCAGGCCGCTGGGCTGGTCGGGCGGATAGTTGTAGGTGACGACGAAGTTGAAGTCGCTGTACTTGAACTTCTTCCAGTACAGCTCGCTGACGGGGATGTTGCTCGTGTCCTCGTTGCCGGCCTGCAGGGCGAAGGTCTGGTAGGTCTGCTTGCCGATGTCGTTGGTGAGGAATGTCAGGTCGGTGTAGCTGAAGGTCACGTCCCACTTCGAATAGCCGCAGCCGGGATATCCGAAGGCGGCGGTCTGACTGTTGTAAGCGGCGGACCCGCCGGACAGCGCGGGCGCGTTCTGCCAGTCGGTGCCGGAGCCGATGGTGCCCGCCACGTGCCACAGCCGGACCGCTTCCTTGGTGCAGGACGGCGACCAGTCCTCGGTGGAGTTCACGGTGGCCGAGTGGAAGACCGTGCCGGCGCGCTGGATCTGCGAGGGCAGGTTCACCGTGAAGTAGGTGTGGGCGACGCCCATGCCGTTGCACGTCGAGGAGAGGTCGGAGGGGCACACGCCGACGCGCAGGTCCTCCTTCTCGCCGTAATAGCTGGTGGTGGTCGGCCAGCCGGAGAAGACCTGGGTCCACTTGGCCGCGCCGGCCGGCACGGAGTTGTCCCAGACCGGGTCGATGTAGACCGGGTAGACGGTGGACGATCCGGTGAGGACCGACGTCGGCGGGGTCAGCGTGATGGTGTTGCCGGACAGGCTGACCGGGATGTTGGCGACGGCGGCGCCCTCGCCTGGCGAGGCGATGGTGGAGTAGGCCGGGTCGCCGCTAGCGGCATCGACGGTCGTCCCGTCGCCGTTGGTGACCAGCGTTTCTGTGGCGGGCGGCGGGGCGGAGTCCCAGATCTGCGGCGTGCTGAAGGTGATCAACGGCGGGTCGCCCGCGGCGGCGGAGGCGATGAGGTCGCCGGAGCCGTCGGTGGACAGCACGAGGCCGCCGGTGGTGCTCGCGGTGAGCTTCAGCGAGTCAAGGGCGGGGTTGGCGGCTGCGGTGGCGTTATGCACGATGAGGTCGTCAGAGAAGCCGCCCTGGGTGTCCGCGGTGACCACGAGGTCCACACCAGGGAACACGTTCGCGTACGTCGCGGCCGCGCCCGAGACCGACGGAGCCGGCAAGGCGGTGGGCCAGGACAGGCTGAGGGTGCGGTTGTCGGCGGTCATGCTGGCCACGACTGGCCCGCCGCCGCCGGACAGTGTCAGCGGCTGGGCGGACAGCGCCGGGGAGTAAGAGCCGTTGGCGTTCTGCACCAGGGACGCGTTCAGCGGGGTCCATGTCCCGTTGACGAGCTGCTGGACGGGTGCCGTGGACACGTCGGTGGTGAAGGTGCCATCCGGGTTCGCGGTGGTCGTCGTCGTGGGCGTGCTGTCCGCGGTCGCGACCACCGGCTGGCCGGTCGACTCGGCCTGTGCCTGCGCCTGTTCCTCGGTCACCAGCGTCGCCGCGTGCGCGGCGGGCGCGATGACGGGTGCCGCGGCTACCCCGGTAGCCAGGGCCGCGACCAGCAAGGCGCTCGACACGATGCGCAGGCCACGTGACCGCGGGCCCGCCTTAAAGAATATTCTCCGAGGTGACACGTATGCCGGGCCTTTCCGCGGACCAGATCCGCCGTTCTCTGGCAATAGGACTGCGCGAGAATAAAATGCACTGGCCACCGGCCAGCTGAAAAGTTCCGGCTCAAAAGCTTTGCCAACACTTTAACGTTGTCACGCGGTTGTCACGCGAATATCACGCGGCTATGCGAGCATCCGCCTGCGGGACAGATTTCACGGTCGGCGGTTTGGCCGCAGGCTGGTTATCGCCCCGTATTTCTCGCTTTCTCTGGCCCCCGCATGCCGTGAGGTAGAAATGGCTGGCTGCTCGCCCGTAGTAGGTTTTCGATTTCGGCTTACTGGCACCGCGGTGGCTGTCGCGGCATTGGTCGCGTCGTACATCGGCGCCGCTCCGGCGATCGCATCGCCTGTTTCTGGCGGCCCGCCGCCGTTGCCGAAGATGGCCGCCGCTACCCGGGTGGGGGCGCTGAAGCCGCGGGCGGTGCCCGTCGTGAAGTCGCCCGTGTCGGTGCCGACGGCGACGTCATGGCCGGCGGCGGGATTCGCGGTGGTAACAGTGCCAGGGGCCGGTTCCGCGGCCTCGACTTTGACGCCATCCGTCGCGGACGGGCAGGCGGCAGCGCTGACGTCGCCGGCGACCGGACGGGGCACGGCGGCGGGGCTGCCGGTGTGGGTGCGGAGCGTGCCAGGACGGGCTGGCGTGGTGCGGTCAGTGCGGATGAGCGTGCTGCCGCACGCGGCGGCGGTCAGGGCGGGCGTGCGTGGCGTGGTCTTCACGCTCGCGGCGGCAGGCGGCGCCGGTGGCGCGGTACGAGCCGGGATCAGCTACGCGGGCTTCTCCCAGGTGTCGGGCGGCAACTACGGTCTCGGCCTTGGCCTGGTTGAACTGCCGGCCTGTGCGCTGACGACGCCATCGAGGCCGGCCTGCGAGAAGCAGACGCCTGTCTCCTCGACGGTGAACAACCCCGCGACGCAGTCGGTGTCTGGCCAGGTGACCGTGCCGGCGAGCGGGCCGCTCGTGCTGGCTGCCGCGCCTACTTACTCCGATGGCGGGGGCCCAGGGGGGACGTACAACGCGTCGTCGCTGAAGCCGTCGGGATCGTGGAGCGAGGGCGGTTCGACAGGGTCGTTCCAGTACTCTTACCCGCTCGCGGCGCCGCCGGCGCCGTCGTCGCTTTCGCCGTCGCTGGCGCTGTCCTATGACTCGGGGTCGATCGACGGGCAGACGGCGTCGACGCAGGCGCAGTCGTCGTGGATCGGTGACGGGTGGTCGCTGTCGGGCGGGTCGTCGTACGTCGAGCAGTCGTTCAAGGCGTGCCAGGACAGCCCGGAAGGAGTCACCCTGCCGTCAGCTGAGTCCACGCCTGACGACTGCTATGACGGGCCCGTGATCACGCTGTCGCAGGCGGGGTCGTCAGGATCGCTGGTCTGCCCGGTGCCGTTCTCCTACACGGCCAGCAGCACGTGCGCCGTGTCGGCGGATACCGGTGCGGTGGTCACCCATCATGTGGCGTCGGGGAACGGCAGCGGGACCAAGTTCACCGACTACTGGACGGTGCAGACGCGGGACGGGACGACGTACTACTTCGGGCGCAATCACCTGCCGGGGTGGTCGTCCACGGCCTCCCCGCCGGACGCGGCGACGAACTCGGTGGACTCGGTGCGGGTCTACAGCTCGCAGACCACCGACCCGTGCTATTCCAGCTCGGGCTTCGGTTCGTCGCAGTGCGTGATGGCGTACCGGTGGAACCTGGATTACGTGACCGACGCGCACGGCAACGCGATGGCCTACTACTACAAGCAGGACTCCAACGCCTACGCCGCCGACGGCGCCACCTCAAGCGCGGTGTCCTACACCCGTGACAGCCACCTGGACCACATCGACTACGGATTCACCGCCGGGAACGCGTACGCGAACTCCGGCAACGCGCCTGAGCGAGTAGCGTTCGGCACCGCCGACCGGTGCTTCGCCAGCTCGTGCGACCCGATCGCGTCGAACGCCTCGAACTGGCAGGACGTGCCGTACACGCAGGATTTCTGCTCGTCCGGCGCGAGCTGCCAGGTCAAGTGGCCGACGTTCTGGTCGACGGTGCGGCTGGCGTCGGTGGCCACCGAGCAGTGGAACGGCACGGCATACGCCAAGGCGGACTCATGGGCGCTGGCGCAGAACTTCCCGCCGCCCGGGGACGGGACCAGCCCGGCGCTGTTCCTGGACTCCATCACCCGAACCGGCCAGGACACCGTCGGCGGCGGCCCGGCCGAGCCTGCGATGGCCCCGGTGACGTTCAACTGGGAGACCCCGGCCGGGGTCGCGTTCGGCCAGCTGCCCGACCGGGTCAACCCGGGGACTTACCCGGCGCTGAACCGGTTCCGCATCGTGTCCATCACCACCGAGACCGGCGCCCAGATCAGCGTCACTTACGAGACCACCACCACCTGCAACCCGTCGTCGTTCCCGACGCCGTCGGCGAACACGTCCTCGTGCTTCCCTGTGTTCTGGCAGCAGTTCACCCCGACCACCGGCCCGGACTGGTTCAACAAGTACGCCGTGCAGTCGGTCTCGGTGTCCGACCCATCCGGCGGCTCCCCGGGCACATATACCTCCTACGCCTACTCCGGTGCGGCGTGGCACTACGACGACAACGAGCTGGTGGCGAAGAAGTACCGCACATACGGGCAGTGGCGCGGCTACCACGACGTGATCACCTACACCGGGACAGGCACCGACCCGCAGACCGAGTCCGAGGTCACCTACTACCAGGGCATGTCCGACGACAACAACACCACCGCGGTGACACTGACCGACTCCCAGGGCGGCAAGCACGACGACACCAACCAGCTGTCCGGCATCGCGCTCGAGACGACCGGCTACCTCGGCGCCGGCGGCCCGGTCGACCACTCCGCGATCGACTCGTACTGGGTGTCGCCCGCGGTCGCGACCCGCACCAGGTCCGGGCTGCCCGCGCTGACCGCGAACGCCGTCGCGCAGGTCGAGCACTGGACACGGCAGGCCATCACGGACAACGGCACCTCCTCGTGGCGCAAGACCGAGACCGACACCAGCTTCGACGCGACCGCCGCTAGCCCGACGTTCGGTCTTGCGCTGTTCACCGACGCGCACGGGGACCTGTCCCAGCCCGCGCAGGAGACGTGCACCGCGACCAGCTACGCGAAGGCGAACACCACGTCGAACCTGGCCGGCCTGGTCAGCGAGACCAAGATCAGCGCCGGGGCGTGCGGCGGCACCAATCCCGGCGGGGCCAGCGCCCCCGGCGCCGGGCAGGTCAACGCGCTGACCGCGGGCAGCGGCGCGGTCATCTCCGACACCCGCACCTTCTACGACGCCCTGACCTCGTCGAGCACCTGGCCGCAGGCCACGCCCCCCGCGTTCCCGCAGGCCAGCGCGCCCGCCAAGGGAGACGTGTCCGAGGTCTGGCAGGCACTGTCCGGATCGGGCACCTCGTTCACCTGGCAGGCCAAGGCCGCCAGCGTCTACGACTCCTACGGCCGCCCGACCGATGCCTACGACGGCGACGCCAACCACACCAAGACCGCCTACACGATGACCAACGGGGTGACCGCCAAGGTCCAGGTGACCAACCCGCTCGGCCAGGTCACCAGCACGACCTACGACCCGCTGCGCGGCCTGCCGCTGACCGTCACTGACCCGAACAACGTCGTCACCACCGAGCAGTACGACAGCCTTGGCCTGCTGACCGGCGTGTGGGAGTTCGGCAGGGCCGCGAGCAGCCCGGCGAATCTGATCTTCTCCTACGCCTTCGGCAACGCCACCACCCCGACGATGGTCACCACCCAGACGCTCAACGACGAGTCGGGGTACATCACCGCCACGACCCTGTACGACGCGCTGCTGCGCCCCCGGCAGTCGCAGACACCGACCCCGCAGGGCGGCATCCTGGTCACCGATCACTTCTACGATTCCCGTGGCTTTGAGTGGAAGACCAACACCAACTGGTGGGATTCCGCCGACACCCCCAGCGCCACCATCCGCACGGTGGACGACAGCCAGGTCCCCGACCAGACCCAGACCGCCTACGACGGCCTCGGCCGGCCCATCATGGTGCAAAGCTACGACGACTCGACCCTGGTGCGACAGAGCGCCGCCGCCTACTACGGCGACACTGTGCTGACCGTCCCGCCGCAGGGCGGAACGCCGACGGCCGAGGTCACCGACGCGCTCGGCCGCACCAGCGAACTCGACTCCTACACCTCCCGGCCTACGGTCACCACCACCCTGGACGCGGCCGGGTTCATCACCGCCGTCAGCATCAGCGGCGGAACCTACCAGGCAACTGACTACAGCTACGGCAGCAATGGCCTGCAGTCGGCGGTCAAGGACGCCACCACCGGCGAGCAGTGGACCAAGTCCTACAACAACCTGCTCGGCGAGGTCACCGGCAGCACCGACCCGAACTCCGGCGCCAGCAGCATGTCCTACGACGCCAACGGGAACCTCACCCAGGCCAACGGCGCCAACGGGCACACCATCACCTATACCTACGACGCGCTGAACCGCAAGACCGGCGAGTACGACGGCACCTCCACCACCGCGCCGCAGATCGCCTCCTGGACCTACGACAACTCCAACAACGCCGTGCCGGGCATGACCAACCCGGTCGGGCACCTGACCACCGAGACGTCCATCAGCAACGGAGTCACCTACACCCTGCAGCAGGCCGGGTTCAACGTATTCGGCGAGACCACCGGCGAATCGGTCACCGTCCCGGCCGGCCAGCCGCTGGCCGGCACCTACAGCGTGTACAACCTGTACTCCTCGACCACGGGCCTGCTGCTGCGCGAGTCCTACCCGGCCGCGCCAGCCCCGGCGAACGGCTCAACCCCGCTGCCCGCCGAGACGGTGACGCATGGCTACCAGGCCGGGTTCGACCTGCCCGCCGGGCTGACCGGGCTCAGCGCCTACGCGCAGAACGTCACCTGGAGCGACCTGTCACAGGTGCAGCAGGAGGAGGTCGGCTCCACCACCGCCAACGCCTATGTCACCAACACCTACGACGAGAACTCCGGCAAGCTAACCGACTCCACGGTGCAGAACACCACCGCTTCTCCCGGCACCGCCTACGACGACACCTTCTACGCCTACGACCCGGCCGGGAACATCTCCGCCCAGACCGACACCCGCAACGGGTCCCAGACCGAGACCCAGTGCTTCGGATACGACACCCTGGACCGGCTGACCCAGGCGTGGACCACCGCCACCAGCGCCGAAACCAGCCCCACCGCCTGCGACACCGCCCCGACCGCAGGCACCGCCGCCAGCGTGGTAACCGACGGCATCCCCGGGTCCGCCTACTGGACGAGCTGGGCCTACAACGCGCTCGGCGACCGCACCAGCCAGACCCAGCACTCCCTGACCGGCGGAAACGACACCGTTACCAGCTACACCTACGGCACCAGCAGCGGCGGCCAGCCTGACACCCTGGCCAATGCGACGACCACGGTCGGCTCTACCACCACTGGCACCGTCAGCTACGCCCCCGACCCGGCCGGCGACACCACCACCCTTGGCGGCCAGTCCCTCACCTGGACCGACGACGGCAAGCTGGCCACGGACACCACGGGAACCGGGACGACCAGCTACACCTACGACGGCGGCGGCGGCCTGCTGATGGCCAAGGACCCGACCACCACCACCTTGTACCTGTTCGGCGGCGCGCAGCAGATCACCCTGGTGACCAGCGGCGCCGCCGCCGGGACGATCACAGGTACCCGAGTCCTCGGCCTGCCAGGCGGCGGGCAAGCCGTCCGCACCGGCACAGCCACGCCCGGCACCAGCACCACCCCCGGCACCACCACCACCGGCTACAGCTTCGAGGTCGCCGACCAGCACGGCACCGGCGTGCTCTCCCTGGCCAGCACGGCCACCACGCCGGCCTGGCGCCAGTTCGACGCCTTCGGCAACCCTCGCGGCACGGCACCCGGCACCTGGCCTGACCCGGCCAACGCCTTCCTCGGCAAGCCCCAGGACACCAACACCGGCCTGGACATCCTCGGCGCCCGCGACTACGACCCCACTACGGGCCGCTTCATCTCCATCGACCCGGTCCTTAACCTGAACTCACCCCAGGCGCTCAACGGGTACACCTACGCCACCGACAATCCCATCACCAGCAGCGACCCAACCGGCCTCGACAGCACCCCCAACTACTGCGCGGTCAATATCACCTACTGCCTGAACCAGACCTACCAGCAGATGGGCGGCCAGTACAACTCCCAGGGCATACCCATCACCACCAACATCTGCTACTCCTGTTACACCCCCGGCAAGTATCCGTCTTCCTACTACTCACCCGCGGGACTCATTCCCGTTCGCGCCGCCCAGACCCAGGCCAAGAACACCCGGCCGAATCAGTGGTGCATCCCAGCCCTCTGCTCCGCGCAAGGGCCGAACTGCTCCGGACTAAGCTGCTTCGGGCAAACCTCATCTCCAGCGGCCGCCTGCGCCGCGCTGAACCCGCAGATCAACTGCAACGGGAGCAGCAGCAGCAGCAGCGGCGGCGGCGGCCTATGGAACGACATCTGGCGGCCTGTCCGCTCCGTGATTAATTTGGGAGAATCCGCGCCGACTATCGGGCTTTCCATGGTGCTCGGGTCCGACTGCCGCTGGGACAGTGGCAACTGGCAGACAGTCTGCTACAACGACCCGCTGGCGCGAGTGCGAAACCAGCCGTTTACGGTCGGCTCCCTCACGATGGCGCCGAAATCTTACGATTACATGCAGCACCATTATGTCGTCAGCTATTCTGACTGGATGGCCCACGAGACTAAGCATTCGGATCAATGGGCTATTATCGGCCCGGCCTTCGGCCCGATATATATCGTGTCAACGTGGATTTGGCCCGATCCCCGGAGCAACCCATTCGAGCAATGGGCTGGACTCAGGAACGGCGGGTACGTGAAATGACGCCGCGCCAACTAGGGGATGATGGGCAGCTGAGCCGTCACATGCCCGCGAGCCCGAGCACTTCGAGGGTCAGGTAGAGGGTGAGGGACGCGCGCAGGTCCTCATCGGCCGTGATCGTCGTGTCGCCGGTGCTGCCCGCGCTGCCGTCGTGCCGTTCCGTACGGACGAACAGCGCTCCCTTGCGCAGCTTGCCGGGTCGGCGCAGCCTGGCCTCGACCGTGCCGCGGGATGTGGTGACCGAGGCCTCGCCGCGAGCCAGCACGCCGTCGGCGAGCTCGTTCACCCACCCGGACACCCAGTCCTCGACGCGGTTCACCGGATCCCGCGGCGTGGCGGGCAGCGCCTCGATCCGTTCGTCGGCGAGGATCGCCGAGATCAGTTCGGGCCAGCCGCCGACGTAGGTCCACGGCAGGTCGATCTCGCTGGCCACGCACCAGGAACGGTCCGCGGGCCACCACAGGTTCGCGCACTGCCCCCGTGTGCCGTGCAACCTGGCGGGCGCGACGACGTCCTCGGCCGGCCCCCGGTAGAGCAGGTACTCCCGATGCGGCAGCAGCACCCGCGGGCCGTCGCGCACCTGCCCGGGCACGGGATCCCGCCGCGGTTCCTCGACGATCGCCGGCGGCTCGCCGTCCGCGGCGAGGTAGGCGGACACGCTGGGTCCGTCCCAGCCGTAGCCGTCCCACACGCAGAACCAGCAGTCCTGTGGTGTCGCCGTCCATTCGCGCGCGATCGACGCCAGGGCCATGGCGTCTCCGGTGTACAGGCTGCCCTCCAGCGGGCTCTGCCCGTCGCCCGGGGGAGACCCGCCCGGGTCGGTCGGCGGCAGCGCCACGGAGTGGTACTGCGCGTCGGGCCGCAGCGGCATCCCGCTCCACGCGGCCACGTCGGCCCAGCGGACCAGGCTGCCGCCGTTCTCTGGGGTGTCCACGGGGTGCAGCACCCGCGCGTAGGCCTCGAACCCGGCCGGAATCACCCCGGTGATGGTGTAGTCGCCCTCCCATGGCGTCAGCGCCCGCGCGATCCAGTCGGCCTGCCGCACGTCGCTGCTCCACCGCGGCGCGTTTCCGTCCACACAAGGATTATCGCCGGCACAAACGAGCACCAGGGAAACGCGAACGGCCTGGCAAAACGTGGCCCAGGTCCGTCGCCCCCCGCCAAGCCAAGCTGCTTAGCGCTCCCGCTCTCCCCCCAGGAGGATTCCATGCCCCTCCGGTCGCGACTCAGCATTGCCAAAACCACGGTTTTGGCAACCGCGATGACGACCGCTGCCGCGGCGGCCGTTATTCTAGGCCCCGTCGGCGACGCGTCCGCAAGCACGGGTAACGCCTGCAATTCGAATTACAACAGCACCGACTACCCCGTGCTCACGTGCATCAACATAGTTGGGACAGGACTCCACGTTAACTCCGATACGGGCTGGTTCAGGAACATCTCAGGGTCCACGGAAAAGAACGTCCATCTCGAGCTGACGGGCAATGCCGCTTAGCTTAAGTTGATCTTGGTGAGGTGGGGCTTCGCCTCGGCACCGGCGGAACGGCCCGCGCCCTTGACCCGTCAGCCACGGCGCCACACCGGTAACATCATTCCCAGCGGCCACCAAGATCGGATTAGCGCGAAAGATCCTCCAGGTCAGGACCTGGAGGATCTTTCGCGTTATCGAAAACCGGGCCGACACCGGCTGCGGGCCGAGGCGGCGGCACTCGGCACCGAGCTCAGCCGTCCCTCCGGCACCGGCAGTCGCATCCGCTGAACCCCGTGGCGCCCAGGAACTGCCGCCGACGAAGCCAGGCCTAGCAAGCTAAGCGGCATTGAGCTGACGGGCCCAAACGGGCACATCAAGAACGGTGCGCAGGTTAACCTCGCCGCGAAC
>Ga0126381_100002773_pt1 | contig 18995 bp, 10 predicted proteins | sample PanSoiMetPlot_28_FD_96465 | JGI IMG/M metagenome (GOLD analysis project Ga0126381, IMG submission 96465) | Tropical forest soil microbial communities from Panama - MetaG Plot_28 | ecosystem: Environmental > Terrestrial > Soil > Tropical forest > Bulk soil | place: Panama | collected 2016-02-17
GCGAGAGCCCGCCATACTTCATGCTCTTGGCCGCTTCCTGGTTGAGGTGCGTGGCCTCTTCCGCATCGTCGGAATTGATGGAAACGATTACCCCGCGGCGCGTCATTACTGCCGCGTTGTACGGAATGGCGTCATAGGCTTCGACCTTGTACGCCCACCAATCGGAAAACGTGGAGGCGCCAACGCCGGCGGCGGCGAGTTCGTCGGCGACTTTGTAACCTTCAAGGACGTGCTGCAGGGTGCGAACTTTGAATCCGAATTCTTTGGCCACGCGAAGGAGCATGAGGATTTCGTCTTCGCGGTAGCAGTGCGAGTGCACGTAGCGCTTGCCTTCGAGCACTTCGACGAGCGGCTCGAGTTTCAGGTCGCGCCGCGGCGGAACGAGGTTCTTTTCTCCTGCCGCGACTCGCCGGTTGTAATCGTCCCGGGTTTTCTTGTAGTCGCGGGCCTCGCTGAACGCCGTCCGAATGGTTTCTTCCACGCCCATGCGCGTGGCCGGATAGCGGCGGGACTGGCCGGGAAGGCTGAAGTTCGAGCGCTTGGGGTTTTCGCCAAGAGCAAACTTGATGCCGGGCATGGCCCCTTCAAAGGGAAGCTTCGATGCGGGCTGGCCCCAGCGCAGCTTGATTACCAGAGTTTGCCCGCCGATGGAATTGGCGGAGCCGTGAAGAATGTTTGCGGAAGTGACCCCGCCGGCAAGATCACGGTAAATGTCGAGGTCGTCGGGATTGAGAACCTCTTCCATATTGACCATGGAGGAAACCGACACGCTGCCTTCATTGATGGCTTCCGCGGCAATGTGCGAATGGCAATCGATGATTCCCGGAATGACAAACTGCGCCGAAGCATCGATCACTTGAGCGCCCGCCGGAGCCTTGATGGACTGGCCGACTTCGGCGATCTTGCCGTCCTTAATCAAGATGGACCCGTGTTCGATGGTGCCGTGAGAAACGGTCATCACCGTGGCATTTTGAATCAGGAACACGGGCGGAGCGTCCGGAGGAGTTGCGGCGGGCACCGACGGCGCGAAGCAAAGGCCGCAAACGAACGGGAGGAGTGAGAGGAAAGCGATACGAGCGCAACTCTGATTCATGGTGAAAATCCTCATTGCGCGCCTCCCACGGTAGCGGCATCCCTCACACCGTTGCCGGGTTTGACGCCGGTGAAATCGAGCGCCATACCCAACACGCTGATCGAGCCTCGCAACGCCTTGCCGTCAAAGGTGCCGGAAAACGTGACGTCCGTGGGGCCCTGGTCGAGCGCAATGTTGATGGTGAAGTTGAACTTGTCGCCGCTGAGATAACCGCTGATGATGTTGGCCGTGCCGCGGGGGCTCGTGAGCGAGCCGGAAATCGTGCCGTCTTTGTCCATCGCCAGATCGGCGGTGGATTCTTCAGCGCCTTCCGGTGTGGTGTATGAGAGCTTCCATTTACCGGTGATGTCGCCCTTGGGCGGTTCCTTGGGTTTTTCCGGTTCGTGTACTTCAAACCGTTGTCCGTCCACGAAAACCATCTTGATTTTGGTTTTCTCTTCGAAGAGATCGCCGTCGGTCACCACGAGATTCGCGATTTTGCCGCTTTCGATCGAGCCGAGGCGGTCAGCCACGCCAAAGATTTCCGCCGGGGAAAGGGTGAAGGCCCGCAAAGCGGCATCGGGCGTCAGGCCAGCGTCAATGGATTTCTTCGCCGCCTTGAGGATGTCCTTCGGAGCAGCGATGCCTCCGGAATAAAACGCAAATTTCACGCCCGCCTTGGCGAGGGCTGCCGGGGTAGAAGGCGCGCGGTCGCGGAACCGCAGCGTTCGCAGCGAGGGTTTGGCTTCTGGATCGGCGTCCCTTTCCGCCTCCGGCCATTTCAGATCCACGAGCACGGGAAGTTTCTTTGCTGCAATTTCCGGAGCGACTTCGTAGCCCATCTGGCCTCCGTAAATGCCCGCCTTCACTTCCCAACGGTCGATCAGCTCAAACGCCCTGCGGATCTGCACCGTGTTATTCGCAGGCACGAGAACCAGGGCATGGTCTTCGAGCGCTTCAGCAAGGGTGGCCTCGGTGCGGTCATAGCGTGGCCGCGCCACACCCCGCGGATTCTTCTCGTAGATGGTCTGCGCCTTTACGCTCCAATCGGTATCGAGCCAAACCTGATGAATATAGGCCAGCACGCCGAGGAGAGAATCGGGGAAGCCCGCGCCAAATCCTCCGGTGGGCTGGAAGGAAAGGGGGATCGCCACCGGAGATTTCACCACGAGATCTCCGGCGCGTTCACCGGCAAGGTCCAGAACCGCAGCCTGCCCGGGAAAGAAACCGCCCTTTGGCGAGCAAATAACCGTCGTGAAGCCGCCGTCGCGCCAGGTCTCGATGCGCTTGTCGCTGAGGCTTACTTCGTCCGCGCCGCTGCGCCAAGGGCTTGTGGCCGGGCGATCTTCTGGACCGCGAGCCGGCTGCGGCGGACGACGGGGACCGCCACTCTCTCCGCCGGAAGGAGGCACGGAGGGAATGCCGACGTCGGTGAAGGCATCTACGAGCCCGGGATAGACCGTCAGCCCCTTGCCGTCAATCACCCAGGCTTCCGGCGGGATGGCGGCGTCTTTCGCGACGGCGGTGATGATTCCCCGAGAAACGACGATCGTCGCGCCTTCAATCGCTGGTCCCGATACCGGAACGACTTTTGCTCCGCGAATGGCGAAGTATTGCGGTTCACCGCCCTGCGCATGCCCCAGTGGCGGATACAGGAAGAGTGACCCAAGAGTTGCTAAGCCCGCCGTGAACGCACACCGGCGGAGCAGTTTCAAGTGCATGCGAATCCCCCAACCACAAGATTTTGAAGGAGACCGAGAAACCGACCTTTTGAATAGACGCACGAGGCTATTGCGAGGTTTCCCCGGAGTCAAGAATAAGCTGCCTGTTTCCCGCCACTTCTCAACGGAAGCGGAATGACAATCCTTTTTTAGGAACAGGCGGGATGAGAGGGACGCTGCTCGACCGGTGGGTCATCCTTTGGCGCTCGAGTAGTCGGCGGGTCGTTCGGGGGTAATCATGGGGAAAAATTGTTCAGGCGCTCGGCCGCGTTTTTGTTGTTCGCCTGCCGTTTGGCCGGGCGAAAAGAGAAAAAGGTCTTGAAGAACGGCGATCTGGTGATGACCGAGAACCACTTGGAGGGTGATACGCTCGTCAAAGTGAACCGCAAAGGGCCCCGTGCAGACACCGGGCGGGAAAAAGAGGTAGCGGCGACCAAAAGGGGAAACATCGAGATGCCCAAGGGCGCTCTTCAACTCCCCACGAGCATGGCCATGGACTCTAAGGTTTTTTCTTTTTGAAGAGGCCGGTGATGGCATCCACCGGATTAGGATTCGCTTGCGAGTTTGCGCCAGCAGCCGTGCTGCTTCCACCAACGCACCCTAGCTTCGATTTGAACATGTCGGCAGCCAGGCCACCCACATCGGGGACAAATTTTGGGTCGGCGGTCGTGCCCTTGACCTGGAACGGCACGGTCAAGCTAGTTTTGCAGCCGCCGCCAGTAACCTTGGCCAAGATACCGCCAAAGCTGCTCGTTGCGTCTGCTGATCCGCCGCCCCCCGCGGCCTGCACGCTGTTGAGTGTCGCAACCATTTTGAAATCCAGATTGTTTTTGGCATCGGCGGTGCCCGCGCCGGTGAGCTCGCCGAGTTGCGGAAGGACCGCAATGAAATTGTCGGCTCTCAGTCCCTCAGGCGACATGCGCACGCCCGAAGTGAGTCTATCGATGAGCAGGTCGCTCCCCGTCTTGATCCCCGCAAGCGCGGCCACGGTGGCCATTTTCGAGCCCAGATCAAACCCAGCCAGCTTCGCATTGAACAACCCGACGTTGCCGGCAATGACCAGCTTGTTGGTCGGCCCGGTGATGTCGAGATTGGAATTGAGTGTGCCCGCCGCAAGCGACGCGCCTTTGGGGATGTTGATGCCCAGAGCGGGGAGAAACGCCTGCAAGTCTTTCGCGGGCATATCCTTCGCATCCATTCTGATTTTGACCACGGTGACGGCCCCCGAGCCGTCATACGTGCCACTGAGGCGCGCCGTCGCGCTGCCAATTTTCAATACCGATGGGTTCAACACCCCGGCATTTTTGCGCAGGTTGTATTTGGTATTGAAGTTCACATCGACAGGCACTCCCGCAGGCGCGCCGCCGGCAACAAGAAGCGCTTTGGAAAGTTTCACATTGCCCTTGATTTCCGCCTGGCCATCCCGCGAGGACACCGTGCCGTCCAGATCGACCACGCCGCCGAGACCTGCCGAAGAGTCCAGGAAACCCGTCGAGGCAAGATTCAGCGCGGTAATCGCAAGCTTGGCGTCAAGTGGCGTGAGCGAGGTGTCCTCTTGGTCCACGGGCCCGGCCGTGCCGTCGAGCTTGAATCTGCCGCCTTGCGGAAGGTCCGCGGTCACGGTGACCGGGAACCTCGAAACCATGGAAACGTTCGAAGCGGTGATATTGAGGTCATCGTAGCTGCTGAGCTTGTGCGAGCCCGTTTCGCCTACGCTGATTCTCCCGTTTTGCAATCCCAGTCTGCTGATGGAGAGATCTGCCCCGGCCTTTGACGTTTTCTCGGGGGGAGCCTGTTTGGCCTGTGCTTTTGCGGCGGCGCCGCCGAGCGAAGAGAAATTCCACACGCCGGCAGAATTGTGCAGCAGCGTGACCTGCGGCGTGTCGATGGTGATGCCGGTAACGTTCAACGTTTTTGAGAAAATCAGGGGCATAAGCTCCACACCCACGTTCAGGGATTTCGCGGTAAGAAAAGGCGAGGAGCTGAATTTGGGGTCGTCCCCGATGGAGAGGTTGGCCGCGGACAGCGAACCATTGAGAAGCGAGAGCCTCAGATCCCCGATTTGCACCTTGCGTCCCAACGCCGCGGACGCTTTTTCCTCGATGGTAGGGCGGAACTGGTTCACCGGAATCAGAAAGGGAAGGACCAGGATCACAACAATAAAAGCGGCCACAACAAGGAGCACAATGCGGAGCTTGCTGCCCATAAAGGACCTCCTGTGCCGACGGCATGCCAATCACTGGCATCGAAAAACGAATCATAGCATAAAGAAATGCCGTGCTTTGCCGATGCAAGACGATGCCAAGTGAATCAGAAGCCCGCCTTAGCGCACAGAAAACAGGAGTTTTTCGCAACTACCGCGCTGCTCGTTCGGAATTGCGCTATCCTAAAAGGGTGAACACTCCAGGTCATGTTCTTGCACGCCGGATGTCGCCGTATCTTGCCTACGGAAGGAGACGACGATCTTCAAACGCGGGGCGGCGCTCGGAGGGAGGCTTTACGCTTCTCGAGCTCATCATCGCCTCGTTCACCCTTCTCATCCTCGCGTCTGCCGCGCTGCCGGTCGTGCGCGTGACGATTCAAAGGTCCAAGGAGGAGCAGCTCCACAAGGCCCTGCGCGAGATCCGCGACGCCCTCGATCGGTATAAGGACTACGCGGACCGCAACCTCATCCGCGTCGAAGTAGGAAGCGAAGGATATCCGCCGGATCTGGAAACGCTCGTCAAAGTCACGCAGATTGGCGCCGGCTCCGACCGCAAGGTTCGCTTCCTGCGCCACATCCCGGTGGATCCGATGACCGGGCGAGCCGAGTGGAATCTGCAATCCATCCAGGACGATCCTGATTCCACTTCCTGGGGCGGCAGTAACGTGTTTGATGTGCACTCCAAGTCCCAAGGAACGGCCCTCGACGGCACCCGCTACGCGGACTGGTAGAAACGGATTGGTATTGCAACGGGCTGAAGCTACCGGGCCGTAGCTCAACGGGTTTTGCGGCACAGCAAACCTCGCACGACGCAAAATATCTACATCAAGGCAAACATCGAAGCCGCCCGGGATGCCGTTCGCAAGGTCGGCGCAGCCTACACCCGCAAGGTCGTCCCGATCAAAAAAGTGCGACCAGTCAACACGGATAGCATCATCGAACTCAAGACCGTCATTGGCGTCCGTCCCGCTTTTGCGCTATGGCGATACCTCGCGGCGTGGGTAGCAGCACGGTCGAGATGAGTTCCTCTTTTTCCAGCCGCAGCATCACTTCCCGCACCTTCTGGATCTGGGAACTCGCATCATGGACCAGGATGAGTCGGCAAGGGGAAATCTGCGGCAAGAAGTGCCGCAGCTCCTTCTCTCGAATCGGCAGATAGCTGTCGCTGAAAAAAACATCAATTGTGCCGCTGATCTTCGTTGTCTAGACTCGATTGGTTGCGACACTCGATCGGGAATCGCAGGCGGAAGAACTAGGGTAAATACCTTAGGCGGCAGTGAGCGAGCGCGTCCTCGTGTGATGTTCCGTGCGGTCAACCAGCCTGCTGGGCTACAGGACTACTAAAACAAACATGGTGGGACCGCCCGGACTTGAACCGGGATTGGCGGGTTAGGAACCCGCTGCTTTATCCATTTAAGCCACGGCCCCTCGATCCGATTTTACCACGGGGATGATCTCATTTCGCCGAGGCAGGCGTTGATAGAGGTGACCGAGCCTGCTCGTGTTTTTTTGGCTGCGCGCTTGGTACCTGGTCCATGGTGAACCGGGTATTGCTTGCACGCCGCTCGAGCCCATTTTCCGATTATCTCGGGCGGTTGGCAGCGTACACGCGGCACTTCGCGTCTCCCCGAACGGCTAGTTTGGCTTTTTGTGCAGTTCCCAAGTTTTCACGCTTCCATCTGCTTTGCTTTTCGACGATGCGTGTATGGTTTTGCCGTCGAGCGTAATCTCCAGTCGCACCACAAACACGACCTTGCCATCACGCTGATTGGTCTGCTCGACGGTGTAGGGATTGATCAATTTTACCGAGACCATCGTATGGGCCGGGTCATCTTCGATCAGGCAGAACTTGCCATCAAATCTTGCGTCGAACTTTTCTCCCAGTGGAGTCTTGGCACTGAATCCCTGTGTTATGCACTTGTAGGTGATAACTGTGCTGTTTTCCGATCGGCTCTGCTTAAACACTTTCCACGCGCGACGCTTACCTTGAGGTGTCGGGTTGGCATCTTCATCGGGGCACGGTGTTACGCTCGTGATAACATGGCGGAATGCATTACGGCTCCTGGGCCCTGCGACTCGGTTCGCTTTTGTTTCTTGCCGCGGAAGCGGTCGCGCAGCAACCGCCGAAACCGAAAGACCTTCCTGAAGCCCCCACGCCCAAGCAGGAGCCGCATTCCCACAAGCGCGATAGCGCCCTGCAAGAGACGTTTGAAATTCTGGGCCGGCGCTCGATTTTCTTTCCCGACCTCGCGGCCAGTCCCGGCCCTCTCTCCAGCAAACAGAAACTGGAACTCTTTGCCGGGAAGAGCCTGGCCCCTTCACGGTTCCTCTCCTCCGCGCTTAGCTCCGGGATCAGCCAGGCACGCGATGCCCTGCCCGATTATGGTCAGGGAATGGCTGGGTACGGAAAGCGTTTTGGCTCTTCCATGGCCACCGGCGCCTCGACGGAGTTCTTCACTACGTTTTTGTTTGCGTCCTTATTCCGCCGCGACCCACGGTACTTTGTCAGTTTGCACGGCGGTCCTTGGCGCCGCATCGGCTATGGCGCCAGCCGCTTGGTCGTTGCGCGCACCGATCGAGCCGGGGAAGGTCTGAATTGGCCGGGAATCCTTGGGCCGCTGTTTGCCGAAAGCCTGGCCAATAGCTATCTCCCCGCGACGCAACAGACCGCCGGGCAAACGTTTCGTCGTTACGGGGTTCGGCTTGGATTCACCGCTGGCGGCAATGTAGTCAAAGAGTATTGGCCGACGATCTTCCGGAACTTGCGCATCTCGAAGATTGTCCCGGGGCTTGGCCCGGAATCCTCTCCTGTCGGGCCTCGGCCGCCGCCGGGACCGCGTTTCTTGCCCTGACCTGGCCAGCAATCTAGCTAACCGGCTTGACGTCCTCCATGAGCGTGAAAAATCCCTCAGCCAGCGTCGGGTGGATGTATACCGCGCCCTTCAGCAGCGTATAGGGCTGATTCGCCAGCATGACCGCGCCGAGGATTTGCACCAGTTCTCCGCCTTCGGAAGCCAGGATCGAAGCACCCAGAATGCGGTCGTTCGACGCATCCACAACAATTTTCATCAGACCGGCGGTTTCTCCGCGCTCGATGGCCCGCGCGACGTAGCTCATCGGACATCTTCCAATCTTGAGCGGGTAACCTTTGAGGCGAGCTTCTTTTTCGGTTATACCCACGCCGCCGAGCTGCGGATCGGTGAACACGCAATAAGGCACAAGCCGGTTCTTGGTACTGAGATTCTTTCCTTCCACCAGGTTGCCGATCACGATTTGAAAATCGTTGTAAGAGATATGGGTGAAGGCTGGACCGCCTTTGCAGTCGCCCAACGCCCATACGCCGGGCACGTTCGTTTCCAGGCGAGCGTTCACTTTGACCGATCCATCCTCATTGGTGGCAATGCCGGCCTTCGCAAGACCCAAATCATCGGTATTAGGAACGCGGCCGGTGGCCACCAGCAGATGCGAGCCGCTAAATTCGAGCGCGCCAGCCCCGACTCTCGAAGAGAGGGTGATTCGACCGTCCTTCCCGCGCACCGCTTCCGTCCGGGCATTCAAGACAAACTGCAAACCTTCACTTTCCAGAGCTTTCTGCAGTTCGGTGGCTATTTCCGGATCTTCGTGCGGCACAATCTGCGTCCCGCGGTGAATTATGGTTACGCGGCTTCCGTAACGCCGGAACATTTGGCCAAATTCGAGGCCGATATACCCGCCGCCGAGAATAAGCAGGTGTTCTGGGATGGTCGTGAGCTGCATGATGGATTCGTTGGTGAGAAACGGCACTTCCTGCAGTCCCGGAATCGCCGGGATGCCCGCGCGGCCTCCGGTATTAATGAAAATCTTTTCGCTTTCGATGGTTTCTTCTCCGACCTGCACTTGGTGTGGCGCAACAAATCGCGCTCGAGTGCGATAAAGACGAAGATTCTTGCGCTCGTCTACCCGCCTTTGGAGGCCGCCACGAAAGCTCAGCACCACCTCATCTTTTTGCGCGACGATTTTGGCCAAATCCACAGCGACTCCGGAAACACTCACCCCCCAGCGCGCTGCGTTTCGCGCGTAATGCGCAACCTGCGCCCGATGCACCATGGTCTTCGTCGGCGTACATCCCACGTTAATGCATGTTCCTCCCAGATTCTCTTCCTCCACAAGAGCGACCGACCACCCCAGATCCGCAAGGCGATAGCACAGGGGGTTGCCGGCCTGGCCGGAGCCGATCACGATGGCGTCATATTTCATAGAGTCCTCCGATGCGGGGGTCGAAACCAGACTCTACATCGGCTGCCCGCGACTCCAGGAGGAATAAGGGTCGCGAAAATCCCTCACAAATAGGACGTGTAGCGGGGCGCCCATTGCGAAGAAATGATCGCATTGCGCAAGGATTCTGGAGAAGACTTAACGCACAATCCCTCACGCTGCGCTTGTTCCCCCACCTCAAAGGCGATTTCGACCGCGACACGGCGAAGTCCGGCCAACGCAGGCAACAAAGGCGCCTCCGGTTTCGCCAGCGCGGGAGAATGCTTGGCGAGCGCGCGCGCCGCGGCCAGGAACATGCCGTCGGTGACGCGCCGCGCCCGGGTCGCGGACACCGCAAGCCCCATAGCGGGGAAGATGAACACGTTGTTGCATTGGGAAACGCGGACTTGGCGGCCTCGATAGGCAACATCAGCGAACGGCGAGCCCGTGGCAATGAACGCGCGGCCGTCGGTCCAATGGAGCAGGTCCGCGGGAACCGCTTCCGACTTCGAGGTCGGGTTGGACAGCGGCAAAATAATCGGTCGTTGGCACTTGCGAGCCATTTCGCGAACGATGGATTCCGTGAAGGCCCCCGGGAGAGTCGAGAGCCCGATAAGGATTGTGGCGTCAATTTTGTGAACCACGTCGCTGAGGCCAATCCGATGGTTCCGAAGCGTGGGTGTGAAATTCCCGAGGCGCTCTGCGGGCTGGGCATACAGACGCTGCTCTCGGGACAAATCCGTCCGGCCGGAATCGAGTAAACCGCCGCTGTTAATGAGCCAGAACCGCGCTCGCGCTTCCGCTTCTGATAATCCATCGGCAACGAAAGCCTCGCGCAGCGAATCGGCAACGCCAATTCCCGCCGAGCCGGCACCCAGCATCACTACCTGCTGATCGCGGAGTCGCCCGCCGGAAGCGCGCACGGCGGAAAAAACCGCTCCCGCGGTGACCGCGGCGGTGCCTTGAATGTCGTCGTTAAAGGTAACGAGCTCGTCGCGATAGCGGTCCAGGATCGGTCGGGCGTGCGCCTTGGAAAAGTCTTCCCACTGCAAGAGCGTATCCGGCAGCTCCTTTTTCAGCGCTTGCACAAAACGATCAACGAAATCGTCGTATTCATCTCCGCTGATGCGCTCATGCCGCCATCCCAGGTATTCGGGATCGGCGAGCCTTTGCTCGTTGTTCGTTCCTACGTCCAGAACGATAGGCAGAGTCTCGGCGGGCGGAACGCCGCCAATCAGGGTGTAGAGCGACAGCTTGCCGACAGGGATGGCAAGACCGCCTACCCCCTGGTCTCCGATTCCCAGAATACGTTCGCCATCGGTAACCACAACCACACTCACTTCTTTATTAGGACGGTTGCCGAGCAGGCCCTCGATGTGATCTCGCAAGGGATAGGAGATGATCAATCCGCGCGGACGACGGTAAATGTGGCTGAACTCCTGGCATGCCTCGGCCACCACCGGAGTGTACACAATGGGCAGCATCTCCTCGATGTGGTCCAGAAGCAGCCGGTAGAAAAGAACCTCGTTGGTGTCTTGCAATTGCCGGAGGTAGATGTGCCGTTCTAAGTCGTCGGGCTTGCGAAGATAGGCCTTGTAAGCCCGGAAGGACTGCTCTTCAATGGTTTCGACAGCCGGCGGAAGCAGTCCGTCCAGTCCCAAAGCCTGGCGCTCGGGCAAGGAGAAAGCGGTGCCCTTATTTAAGGCTGGCGTTTCAAGCAGCGCGCGGCCCCGCAGATTCGAGGCCAGCCGGGTTGGCATCTGGGGGTTATAGATAGCGGCTATGGGAACCTCCAAGCGCACCGGCGGAAGCACACCATCCTGTGAGGCTCGCGAGGAAGGGGCGGAAAGCAACGCAAGCGCCGCATTATAGCACGCAGAATGTGGTGAGTTCCGGCCTTCCTTCGACCAGACCAGGCTTACGGACAGTAGGAAAATGCTTTGAACGATTTGGGGTGGGTTTTTCGGGCCGCCCAAACAGCCAAGTATCGAGTCCGAAACACTGGTACCCCCGTAGCGTTGACCTGTAGAAATCCCGCTGGGTACTTTGCCAAGTAGGGCGCCCAGGTGTCCGCGGACGTATGTCCGCAAAACAACCTCCGGCGAAAAGAGAATGCCTAGGTCCAGCGCCGTTAGGCCTTCGGGCCTTCCCTGACGCCGCGCCGCCCGGATGGATTCAGGGATTTTCGATGGGAGGCGCGCTGGCTCTAAGCAGCCGAGCTTCGAGATGGAAACGGTAACCAAAGCCGGAAGATACGAGATCGTCGGCGAGCTCGGCCGCGGCGCCATGGGCGTTGTCTACAAGGCCGTCGACCCGGTCATCGGCCGCTCCGTGGCGGTAAAAACTATCCGCCTTAGCGAAGAAGGCACGGGGCTCAAGCGCGCGGAACTTCTGGCTCGGTTCCAGACCGAAGCGCGCGCCGCCGGCCTGCTGACGCATCCCAACATTGTGGTGGTCTATGACGCCGGCGAAGAAGACGGCCGGTACTACATCACCATGGAGCTGGTGGAGGGCAAGAGCCTGCAAGCGCTGCTGGACGGCGGACATTCCTTCCCTCTGCCACGCACACTGCGCATCATGGACCAGACCTGCAGCGCTTTGCAATTTGCCCATGAACGCAACGTTGTGCACCGCGACATCAAACCCGCGAACCTGATGCTCACCGCCGACGACACCGTCAAAATCACGGACTTCGGCACGGCCAAGATCTTGCAGTTCGGCAGCACGCAGCAAACTTCGCATGTCATGGGCACTCCCAGTTATATGTCCCCGGAACAAGTGAAGGGGCGCGCCGTGGATGGCCGCAGCGATATTTTCTCTCTGGGTGTGATGCTTTATGAAATGATTACCGGCGAAAAGCCCTTTCCCGGCCAGAACATCACCACGGTCATCTATAAGATTGTCAACGAGGATCCCGTTCCGCTGCGCCAGATCGATCCCTCGATTCATCCTGGCATCAGCACGGTGGTGATGAAAGCCCTCGCGAAAGAACCCGAGCAGCGCTATCAAAGCTGCCGCGAAATGCTGGAAGACTTGCGCAATTACCGGGCGCAAGGGATTGCCGGAGGCAGCCCCAATTCAACGGTGGTCATGGGTGGTGGCCCGCCTGCGGCAACTTTGGCGTCGAGCAATGTGGGCGGCCACGGATTTCCAGGCCACACGTCTACCGGGCACGCACCCGCCACGGATGATCCGACGGTTATTGCTCCCGCGCCCGCTCTAGGCGCGCGGGCCGCTTACCCAGGGCAGACTCCCGTGGTTCGCCGTGCGGGAACGATTCCGCTAACCGCCGTCGAGCTTCCCAAGAAAAAGAGCGTTGTGGGCACGATTTTCGCGACGTTGCTGCTTCTCGGCGTCATCTATTACGGCGCAAACAAGATCAAACCCGTTTTTGAGGCCGCGCGCGCCCTGCATAACGCCCAGGTCAAAGAGACCGTTTCGTCCACTTCCGCCGAACCCGCGTCGCAAGCTGCCTCTGACAATTCGGAGGCCGGCCCGAGCGCCGGCCGCGCCGCGCAGGGCCCGAACGAGGCTTCGAGCGCGCCGGACACCGCGGCCGAACCGAAATCCGTAGATCCTTCGCCGGCAAAGGCGGCATCAAGGAGAACGGACAATTTGCCGAGCCCCAAGGTCGCGGAATACAAAGGCCGTATTGAGGAAGCCATTTCCGAAAAAGGACTTGGCGGTCGCGCGAAAGTACAGGGCACCGGCAACACTTTGACTCTGGTCGGCAAACTACGTCCCGCCGAACACGGCGAACTCTTGAAGTTCCTCCGCAATGCACCGCCAAACGTGCATGTCATCGATCATGTCGAGTACGACGATGCCGCGATAAGTACGGGAGCCGGCTCTGACGACACCAGCCATCCTGTTCCGGCTGCTGGCCGCGGCGCGATTCACGTCATTACCGACGTGATCGGGGCCACCGCAGTTCTCCACGGACCGGCGGGCCATGTCCTGAACAAATGCGAGACGCCTTGCAGCTTCAACAATCTCAAGCCGCAGCGCTACAGCCTGGAAGTGCAAAAGGACGGGTATCAAGCGGTGCAAACCGCGCTCGAGATCAAAGGCGACGAGGCCCGGGATCAAAAGATTAAGCTCGAACCACTCGCCAGGGGCATTTTCATCAGCACGCAGCCGCCGGGAGCGGACGTGTTCATCAACGGCGCAAAGCAGGCCGGCCAGACTCCGGTAACGCTGCCGCTCGCTCCGGGACAGTACAACTTGGTGTTGCGGCTGCCCGGCTACGAACCGTACTCCGGGAACATTCAGGTGACGGAGATTCAAACGCAACTCAACGTATCGCTGACAGAAAGATCGGCTACGCGGGTGGCCTGGGCGCAAGTCACGAGCAATCCCAATGGTGCGGAAATCATGGTGGACGGCAATTCCACCGGACAGTTCACCCCCGCGCGCGTGCAGATACCTTCGGGAATTCACACGATCACCCTCAAGCTCGATGGCTACCAGCTCGCAAGGCGGACCGTCCAGGCCAGCGAAGGGGGCACGGTCCCGATCAACGAGACGCTGCGGCAACGATAAGCGGCCGTCGCCCTATGAGGCGGTTCCTCCAAGATTGAGTTTTTCTCGGCCTAATGGCGGGCTACCCAAAGCGTAACAATTTGTTACATGGGCCTGTCTTTGGCTCCAGAGCGCCCCGCCTTGCCCATTTATTCTAAAGGGCTTACCCCACGACTCGTAAGGTTGCTCAGTTGCTTGATGACCAAGCAGGTTTTCTCGCCTTCTCGATGCTGAGAGGCGGAGACGTCGAAGAGGTTGCTTTTGGGGAGGATGGTTTGGCTTTTCAGGCGACATTGCCAACCAATCTAGGTGAGCGCGGCCGACGGCCGAGCGCGGAGAGCGATCTCGGTGCCAAAGCGGCCGGCAGCGTGACCGCCGTCTCGACCTTACTGCCCGCAAGCGCGGATCATCGACCCATCGAGGTTCATCGCGCGCTTCGCAACTTCCACCTCCTGCTGCGGTCTGAACGCCTGTATGAAAAGAATCACCCCAGTCGGCTCGACAGCCTGGACAGCGCCTACGATTCCCTGCGGCAAGTCGCGGAATCGCTCGAAGGGCTCGAGATTCGAATCGAGCGCGGCGGAATTGTCGCTCACAAAATAAGTGAGGGACACTTGCCCGATGCGCGTGGAGAAATGCAAGCGTTGGCCGCGGATTTGCAGCGCGTGGGCGTCTGGTCCGTGGTCTTCTCGAGGAAGTTCCATGTGGGCGAACTGGACACGATCGTGCGATTGATGAGAGAGTCATTACTAAAACCAGAGGAGCCCGCAAACGACTCCCGCAATGCGTGGTGGCCCGCCCGCCTCCTGGAGAATCGTGTGGAAGGCATTTCGGTCAACACACACACCGACCGCAAAGTCGACACGGTGCTGGCAAGCCTGATTGGTGCCCTGGTCGCCTACGGCGGCCATGCTCCCAGGGAAAACGCGGACTCGCCCATCAAGGCGCCGGACATTGAAGATTTGATGGCCACGCTGCGCTTGCTCGCGCGCCTTACACCGCCGCTCGAGACTGCGCGCGGCCTCTCTCCGGAAGAAGCGGCGCGCGCCATTCACGGCGCGATGGAGGAAGCCAGCCGCGAGAGCGTGCGCACGCTGCTCCACTCGGTCTCGCAATACGCTCCGCGCGACGGCGAGCAACCTCTTCCGTACCTGCTGCGGCTCTCGGAAAACATCATTCTGGAATTTCTTAGAGCCGAGTTCGCCGGCGGCTCGTTGCACCCTCCCTCGGTCCGCGCGGCATTCCACCGCTTTGCTGACGTCTTGGTGGAATCGGGCGCCTACACCGGTCCTCACGCCTCGCAACACCTTTCCTCGCTGGCGGTCACCTGGGCAACCGACACGCATCGCGAGCAGTTGATCGACCGCTTCTGGCTGAACCTGCCCGCCCGGGAAAAATCAGCGGTGGTGCGTGGCCCGGAGGTCTGGTGCGTTCCCGTCGCGGCCCTGCGGCAAACCCTTGGCCAACTCGTCGACACTGGCGCGGATGCTCCCCGGCGCGAAGCGCGAAACATTGTGCTGAATTATCTGCGTCGTCTGGAACTTTCTGACGCTTCGGCAAGGCGTTCGGTGGCGGCCGGCCTGAATGAGCTTGTTCCTATTCTCGAATCCCTGTGGCCAAACCAGTTGCCAGAGGAGCTCAGCCGCTCAGCCATGAGAACTCTCCAGGCGGAAACGGCTCCGGAGACGGCAGCGCTGCTCGCCGCCCTCGTCGAAGCTCTCGGGCGCATCGCCGTGAATCGGGCCGACTACGCCGGATTCGAATCTATCCTCACCGGTCTTGAGCGCGCCCCGCGCGACAAAGAACACGGCCACATGGCTGCTCTGGCGGCCCGCCTGGTTGCGCAAGACCGCTGGTTTTTATTGGTGGACGCTTCCCTCGCCAAACGACCGCTGGATCCGATTCTTCCGCGGCTCTTGCAGCGCGATCCTGACCGTTTACTCGACCGCTTAACGCTGCATTTGACCGAACCCCGAGGCGCGGAAATGCTGCCGGCGATGGCTCGTCTCCTGCGCACCATTGGCGTACCCGTCCTTAACGTTCTCGAAACCCGGTTATACGAGGCCCGCCGCCAGCGGGTGACCGCGGCAATCAAGCTCCTGGCGGTCGCGGACCCCGAGCGTTTGCTCCGTGGCCTCGCGCGCGCCATCGCGAGCTGGGAATGGAATCTTCAGGATCTGGCGGTAAGCGAGCTCTCGCGGCCCTCTAATTCCGCCTCGGCGCAAAGCGCTGCTTTCGTTTTCTCCGCGATCCTCGCCGACGCGCATCCGATGGTTGTGCCCATGATGATTGACCACATCGGGCTGGCGCAGGAAGCCACCGCGGTCCCGCAGCTTTTGGAGATCGCCGCCGGGGAACACGAAGTTTTGCGCGACCAGTTTGTCCGCATCAAGGCCATCGAAGCCCTCGGACGCATGTGCTCGACCGATGCCGCGGAACTCCTCAAGACCCTCGTAGGGAAGCGCGACGGCCTGGCCTATGCCGAGCCCGCAGGCTTGCGCGCCGCCGCCGAAGACGCGCTTGCCCTCATCGAGAATCGGCCTTCGTTCAAGCAAGCAGCCGCTGCTTTTGGTGCCCCGACCCAAGCGAGCTCCGGGTACCTCATTCCGCGCCGCTATGTCCGGGTGCTGCTCGAGTCGCCGCTGCGCGCGCAGATTGAAGGAGCATCCGCCGGCCTCGCCCGCGTCAAGAGCATCAGCCTGGGGGGCGCATACCTCGAGTCTCGGGGAAAACTCGCGGTGGGCGACTCCATCAAGCTCGAAGTGCGTGCCGGCTTTCGCAAAATCATTTTCACCGCCGTGGTCCGCAATATCCGCGAGGACGGCACCGGCGTGGAATTCGTCCACATGCGTGACGAAGACCGAGAGCGGCTCCGCAAGTTCGTCCAGCGCCATCTGCAACTCTAGCTCTTACCACGCTTTTCGCCTTGCTGTTTTAGCTTCTAGCGGCCTCCGCCGAAGAGATCGACCTCTAGTACAATGCTCCGGCTTTCCTGTCGGTGAAAATTCTCTCGCAACTTCTTTTCGCGTCATTGATGGAGCACACCAGCTGCGAATCCAATTTGCCGGGAGCCACATCGAACAATCCTGGTCGCGCTCGCATCCACTCCTCGCGTGCGAGAGTAGGCCGCCGGAGTTGACCTGCCGAGCCCCGCGGTGGCGACAAGAAGCGACACTCCCTCCGTTTTCTGTCGTTTCTCGTCTTGTCGCTTGCCAAAAGGGCCCATTCGGCACCATGCTGCCGTTTGCACCCGGGGTCGTGACCTGAAAGACAAGCCCGGGAGAAGTTTTCAGTTGAAAGCCGGGCTCCATTGCAGTAAAAGCCCTGTATTCAATTGTTTCGGGTGTGAAGCGGCGGGGCAAGCTCGCCACCGCTAGGGGTAGCGGCAGATTCAGGTACCAGAGGAGGACTCATGCAACGCAGGCAACGGGTGTGTGCTTTGGCGGCGTGGCAGTTTATGTTCAAAGGCGTGTTGCTGATTTTATTGCTCCTGGCCGGTTCCGTCATCGGGTCAGCCCAGGTCAATACCGCGACTCTTTCTGGCTCGGTTTCCGATCCGCAGAATCTCGCGGTGAAGGGCGCAAAAGTAACGCTAACCAACGCGGCTACAGGCGCGACGCGCACCGCGGTCACCGACGACGGCGGCCGCTACAATCTTCTGGGAATTCCTCCCGGCCAGTACAAATTGACCGTGGACGGTGGCGCCAACTTTGCGCTCTATGAAAATGCTTCGATCGTTTTGACCGTAGGCGAGAGCGCCTCCTTTGATCGCCGCCTGGAACTGAAAGACGTGCCGCAAACGGTCATGGTCTCGGAAACCGCTCCGATTGAAACCACCAAAACCGAAGTGTCCGATACCGTCGCACAGCGCCGTATCGAGAACCTGCCCATCAACGGCCGCAATTACATCAACTTTACGCTCACGAATTCGCAGGCCACGCGCGACATGGCACCCACCATCGGCCCGGCTCCCAACAGCGGGCTGAGCATCGGCGGCGCGCGGGCCCGCGGCAATATGGTCAGCGTGGACGGCGCCGACGCGGTGGACAACTCGGTTAACGGGATCCGCTCGACCATTTCACAGGAGGGAGTGCAGGAGTTTCAGCTCATCCTGAGCAACTACAACGCGGAATATGGCCGCGCCACCGGCGGCGTGGTCAACATCGTAACCAAGACCGGAAGCAACGAGTTTCACGGTGACGCCTTTGGCTATTTCCGGAACAAGGCTTTTCAGGCGCGCAACGCTTTCTCGGGCCAAATCGACCCGACAACCGGCGCGCTTGATCCCGTCAAGCAGGCTTACACCCGCACGCAGAGCGGTCTGACCTTCGGCGGCCCATTGAAGAAAGACAAGACGTTTTATTTCTTCTCTTACGAGTACACGCAGCGTGAGGAAACCGGGTTTTCCAGCATCGGCATCGGTAATTTCGGCATGGTACCGGTAACCTTGCCTACGCCCGGCGGGCCCCTCCCGGTCGAATTGACCGGGCCCCAAGCGGCGGCGGTCGGTGCGCTGCTGAGCTCCGGCAACTCCGCGCTGCAAACGCTCGGTGTGCAATACGGGGTGTTCATGGGCTCGGCATCGAGTGTGGCGCTGAACCGCCTGGATTTTGGCGCGGTCGCCCAGGGATTTGGATTTCCGAATCCGGGACCGGGAGCGCGCTTCCCGATCCCCGTCGCGTGTCCCGCTGGAATGGTTGTCAATGCCATGCAGTGCGGGCCTTCCGGTCTTGGCCTGGCGCCACTCCCGGCTTCCTATGTCGGTCTGAATTCCATCCGCGGCAATTACCCTGTCATGGAAAAGACCAGCCTGTGGTCCGCTCGCCTCGACCAACGCTGGAACAATCGCAACAATTCCTTTTTGCGCGTTGGCGTATCACCCTCGCTCGTTACCGGACTTCCGTCGACCTCGCAGAATCAGGTGTTCGGGCAAAACTCCGGCTCGCGCGCCGGCTACGACCAATATCGTGACCTTAACGCCACGTTTCAGCACGACACCATCGTAAGCGACAAAACCTTTAACGAATTCCGCGCGCAAATTGCTCGCCGCGGTTTACATTTTGGCTATTCGCAGCTCCCCGGCGGTTCCAACATCGGCGTGAATATCCCCGGGTACGCCTACTTCGGCCGCGAGCCTTATTCAACGGTCGATCGCATCGAGCGCCGCTTCGAATTCACTGACAACGTGACGCTCGTCCGTGGCGGCCACACCTTCAAATTCGGCGGCGACTACAATCTCATCCAA
>Ga0126381_100002774_pt1 | contig 18989 bp, 17 predicted proteins | sample PanSoiMetPlot_28_FD_96465 | JGI IMG/M metagenome (GOLD analysis project Ga0126381, IMG submission 96465) | Tropical forest soil microbial communities from Panama - MetaG Plot_28 | ecosystem: Environmental > Terrestrial > Soil > Tropical forest > Bulk soil | place: Panama | collected 2016-02-17
TCGTTGCCGCCGCCCGTACCCGGTAGCCGTACGGTTGGCGCCTTCCAATTCCCGATGAACGACGAATTGAGGTTGCCGTACTGATCAATCTGGGCACCGCCCATAAAACCAATGTCCACATAGCCCCGCTGCAACAGCAGCAACACGTCGGCGCTTCCGAGCACCATGTTGGCGCGCTTCGTGCAGCGCTGGTCATTGGTGGAAGGCGGTAGCTTACCCGGTTCTACGAAAGCCCCGATCACACCTCCCTCGAACAGGATCGTCAGGCCCGGACAACCGAGGCGTTGCGCGAGCGTTGCCGCCAAAAGTGGAATGCCAACGCCAGCAAACACCACCTGCCCATCTTTAAGCTGGCGCGCGCTCAGAATGGTGAGGATTTCCGACGCGGTATATTGTGATGACTTAGACATCGAAAAGGCTCTGGCCCCTGCGCGTTGCCGACATGACTTCCTCCGTACCGATTAGAGAGAGGAAGTCGTTCCAGGATTTCGGTGCGTATACATACGTGTCGAGATATCGCCGCATGCCCTCGACCGGATCGCCGTTGACCTGATCGACGTAGGCATCAAGATGATTCATCGCTGGCTCGTAGAGACCGTAGCATTCATGCGGCATTGAGCCATAGGGAACCTCAACCACCGCGTCTACGCATAAGAATGGAATTTTGGTCTGATCCGGCGCGCGGCGGATTTGATCGTTCGATACAATCCGCTCTGTTGTGAGGATCACGCGGTTAGCGGCGAGCGCCAAATCAATGTCCATAAATTGGAGTCCGTCGATCTGGGCATTGCCGTAAGCGTCGCAACGTTGAACGTGAATCAGGGCGACATCAGGATTAAGCGCGGGGATGAGAAGAAGCTTTTCGCCTGTGAAGGGGCAATCAATTTCTTTAACTTCGGGACGAACGTGCGCGACATCCGATCCAAGCATCGAGCGCATCGGAAGGAACGGAACGCCCATGCCACCAGCGCGATAGCGCATGCCCATGCCCATGTGGCTCCACTCGTCGTAACGCGCCAAATTCTTTTCGACGTAGTGACGCATGACCTTCGACAGGCCCCACAGAATGCCTTGGGCAAACCAGCTCGACGTGATCTGATTTGCGGCGCCCGAACCGAAGAGAAGATCGCCGTCGGTTGAGATGATGCAACGCGAGCAGGAAAGGTTCTTTTTTCGGGCGCGGATTAACTGCCAAATCATCGCCATCGGCGTGCGCGATAACGTTGAGCCTCCGATACCAACCGTCGCCCCGTCATTCACGAAAGATGGTGCCTCTTCGAGACTAACGACCTTCTCTCGCAGGGAACGGTCGCGCTTCTGTATATTATCACGGAGGGTGTGATACGGTTGGACAAGCTCAGATGTCACGCAAATGTCCCTGAATTTCGCGCGTTATCACCACGCTGAAAAGCGCTGCGCAGTAAACATACTATCATTAGTAAAATAGCAAGTCGACTCGCGGCCCCCAAAGCTTCTTTTGATTCAGTCCTGGCAGAACAAAAGTCAGAGGTTGCTTCGCTTCTTTGCCGGGACAATTGTCGTACTTTTTCGTTGTGATGCCTTGTGCATTTCAAAACTGAGGAGTTCAGCAAACGCGACGCATTCGGATGCAACGCGTTCCCGATCTTGGAGAGTTTGCATCAACGTCGCCGTCACGCGTACAGGTACAGGCATGGCGGCGTGCCTATCTTCATAATCGACGACCAGGCCATCGATCAGATCTTGATAGTGAGCAGCGATCGCTAATGGACCGCAGTCATGTTTCAATTCAGACATAATTTTAGCAGTTGGGCCCTTTACGGCTTTGCCACCAATTAACGGTGATACCGCGACCACCGGCGCTGCTGCAGAGCGGATTGCGTCGCGCATCGAGGGAACTGAGAGAATTGGATCAATGCTCAAGTATGGATTGGACGGGCAAATGATGATTGCGGTCAAATCCGGATCTTGCAACGCAGCAAGGGCGGCCCTCGACGGTTGTGCCCGCTCGGCATTTTTGAACTCGACTCGCTGAAGTACCGGCTCACACTGCCGACCGACGAAATATCCCTGGAATGGCAGCGCGCCTTCCTCAGTATGCACTACAGTCGAAATCGGATCGTCCGACATCGGAACGACCGTTGTAACGACACCCAATCGTTTCGCAACGGAAGCGGTAAACTCGGTCAATGAAATACCTGAACGCAATTGCCGAGTTCGCTCAATATGCATCGCGAGGTCTCGGTCACCGAGCCTAAACCAGGTCTCACCGCCAATCGCGCTGAGGCTCTTCATGCAGTTCCAAGTCTCGTCGGCCCGACCCCACCCCCGTTCGGGATCACTCAACTCCGCAAGCGTGTAGAGCACCGTGTCGACATCAGGTGAGATGTGCAAACCGAGATGCTCGAAGTCGTCGCCGGTATTGACGATCGCCGTCACGCCGGCGCCAAAGCGGCGATCAAGCCCGAGCACGAGCTTGGCGCCTCCGACGCCGCCGCAAAGAGCGACAATTTTGGGACCGCTACTCATCGAAACAGATCCCTAGCGCTACTGCGGATCGAGGCGCAAGCCAGGGCTTTATTCCACAGAATCCCCCACACAAGCGATAAAAGTAGGTCGTGACTGCCTTAGCCGTCCGATGGCAAGCCAGTGATGCGAATGCCGGCGCCGGGCACTTTGTAGCGCCGATTGATTCCGATTAGCACTGACGTCAGCGCTTCAGCAGCAGCCGAATTGGCGAGCACACCGCCGTCTACACCTCTCGTCGCAACATCGCCAGCCAGAGCAATGACAACTTCACGCGATTCCTTGTCATTCCCGAACACCAATACATCACAGTCTGCCCGCTCGCCCATGCGAAGCTTTGTCGCCCCGATATTGTGGAATGCCGATACGACCTTCACGCCATCGCCAAGCAGGCGCTGAGCAATCTGAGCCGCCGAGCCTTCGGTCGGCAGCTGCACGGTCGAGACCTTCGGCGGCACGAGCGGGACTGCGGCGTCCACAACAATCTTACCCTGCACCGCGGCCTTTATCTCTGTGATCGTCGTGTCATGGCTCGAGAATGGCACGGAGAGCACGACGATGTCGGCTGCCTTTGCAGCGTTGAAATTGTCGTAACCTTGTGCGTTGCCGCCCAATTCCTTGGCGAAGTCCTGCGCTTTTGTGGCGGAGCGCGAGCCGACCACGACCGTATGCCCCGCCGCGAGCCACAGCTTCGCAAGCCCCGACCCGAGATCACCCGTGCCACCTAGAATTGCGATTGTGCGCTTGATCCCTGGGGTCACGCCACGTCTCATATAGTTATTCTATTTATAGGATGACAGAACCTTTGTGGAAAGCAAGGTCCTTACTTGCGGCTAACCAGCAAGCGGGGCACCAATTTGCGACTTTGGTGATGGCTTACTTCCTGCGACCATTCAACTTTGCGGTCTGAACTCCAGAGCCAAGCAGATCAACCTCAAGCTTGATGCAGTCAGCGCGATATATAATGTCGCCGACATAGATCGCTTCGCCGGCGTCGTCGATGATGACCAAGTGACTCTCAACGGTCGGCGCGCCGAGCGGGATCTTCATGAGGTCAGCAATTTCTGGACTCGCGCTGCCGATCAGCAAAGTTTGGTGCGCATCGCGCAGGGTAATGTCGTCACGGGAATCGATGGTTGACAATGCCGCTGCTCTCATGAACTGCTGCGGGTCGAGCTCATAGATGCGCCGCGCGAGGCATAGAGCAACGACAGAATACGGTTCGTTATTGCGATATTGCAGGCTGTGCAATCCTACATACTTATCCGCGAGCTCGCCATCGCCCGCCTGTAGCACCGGTGGCGGGCAATTCTCCTCAAGCCTGATACTGCGCGGAACATTGTCCTTTAAGGAGTCTACAAGGCTCGTCCAATTGACCGCCAGTTTGAGCCAATGACGGTCCTGCGTCTTTTTGGCAACAAATGTCCCGCGGCCTTGCAAAGCTCGCAACAGACCTTCTTCGCGCAGCACGTCGACCGCTTGTCGAACTGTGACGCGCGCCACCTGGAATTCGGATTCGAGCTCCTCAAGGGTGGATATCTTCTCGCCTTGTGACCATTGTCCAGAGTCGATGCGCTGACGCAGCACCGATGCCACCTGGATATACAGCGGCACTCGGCTTCGGTTGTACGCTTTGAGGAGTTTTGACAAGTCTGGCTTCTCGAAACTGAGACTACCTAAAAATGAGCCAAATTTTTGCGCTTTGACCAGCAGGAATAGAGAACTTTGCAGATTCTGGCAAAGGCATTCTTATGGGTACGTGCAGACCTACTTTAACCCTATCCATCACCACCAGCGTACAAAACCGTTTCGCGTTGTGGCTATTAAAGAACAGCCTACGGGTTAGGGCCTCGTAATCTTGCATCGTCGCGACGGTGACGACCACCACAAAATCAGCTTCGCCCGTGACTTAGTAACATTGCTGTACTTCAGGAGCAGCCAAGAGGCTCGCTCGCACAGCTTCGATCGGGTCGATCCGCTCGCTCTCAACGACAATCTCGACCAAAATCGTGATGGCACGGCCAAGTCGAGCCGGGTCTACCACCGCAATATTCCCTACGATGATGCCGTCTTCGCGCATCCGCTTGACCCGCCGCTGGCGGCCGACAGATTCACAGCTTGGCCTATGGTCCCGCAGCGGGGTTGTGTTTTCACGCTGAAGAATCTCGAGAATAGCAACGTCGAACGAATCGAGACCTTCCGCCGGCGGTTCGGCGGTTCTTGGTGTCGCCGCTCATGAGACTACCCCATCTCGCAACGAAGCTGGGCGTTGCAGAATTGCTCATCAAGGATGAGAGCCAGCGGCTTGGCCTCGGCAGCTTCAAGGCACTGGGTGGTGCCTTTGCCGTCTTGAACCTGGTTGGTCGAGCTTGGCCCATTGTCGCGCGTCCTGCTAATCAACACTGAAGGCGCGACGGATCCTGACCGCTATGAGTGGTTGATCGGGAAAACAGCCGCTGAAGTGTTAGCAGTCTAGGCTGCATTCGCAGCTGGGCGATCCCCACAAACGCGGATACGCTGATCTCCGGGTATGCGTTGGTAATCACAATGGCAAAAAACTCATCTCTAATGTTCGACGTCGACCTTGCGGTTCATATCGGCCGCCGCCGCTCGATTCGCCGCTATCGACCATCCAGCGTTCGTCGCGATGTGGTGAAACGGTTGCTCTCGGCGGCGAGTGGCGCGCCTTCTGCACACAATAAGCAGCCCTGGCGCTTTGTGGTTCTCGACAGATTCGCTAGCCGCCACAAGCTGGCGCAAGCCATGGGGCGCAAGCTGCGGCAAGATCGCACCGCAGACGGCGACGCTCCTCAGTTGATTGAAGCTGATATTGACCGCTCCTACCAGCGCATCACTCAGGCGCCGATCGCGATCTTATTGTGCGTCGACATGCGCGACATGCATCGCTATCCCGACCAGTCAAGAACGGACGCCGAATATTTGATGGCCGTACAAAGTACGGCCATGGCGGCGCAAAATTTGCTGCTGGCGGCGCACGCCGAAGGCCTCGGTGCCTGCATCATGTGTGCACCGCTATTCTGCCCCGAAGTCGTCATCGAAAGCCTGCAGCTCTCGCCGCAGTGGCGGGCCCAAATGCTTGTCACAATCGGCGAACCAGCCGCGCCTGGTAAGGACCGACCACGGCTGCCGCTTGATGAGATATCGCAATGGCACTCGGACAAGTAGGCTTGTTGCCATTTGTCTATAAATAGACTCATAATTGCTGATGTTGCGGTGGCCTTTGTAGCATGGCGAAGTTCGGTGTCGGCGCCTCGGTTACGCGCAAGGAAGACGACCGATTTCTGCGCGGCAAGGGGCAATACGTTGGCGATTTCCGCGTCGCCGGAATGCGTGAGGTCGCGTTCGTCCGCAGCCCCGTCGCCCATGCCCGTCTCAAGGGCATCAACATTCCCTCGCAGTTCCGCGATGCCGTCTACACCGCGAAGGATCTGACAACCGTCAGTCCCATCGTTTCGGCGCCGCCGCTGAAGGGCTTCAAGCGTTCCGCCGAACACGTGCTTGCGACCGACAAGATCCGGTACGTCGGCGAAATTGCCGCGATGTGCGTCGCCGACACGCGCGCCGAAGCGGAAGACGTCGCATCTGCGGTGACACTCGACCTCGAGGAGTTGCCGGCAGTCACCGATATGCTCGCCGCACTCGACCCTAAGTCAACGCTAGTCCATGAGGAATGGGGCGATAATATCTTCGTCGAGTTTGGCGACAATCGCGCCTTCGACGACACAGTCAAAAGCTCACCGATCAGGGTCAGCAGGACCATCCGCACTGCACGCCACTGCATGTTCCCGATGGAGGGGCGCGGCGTAATCGCATACGACGACACGCGCATGCGCCTGCTCACGGTTGTCACTTCCACCCAATTTCCACACTCGGTTCAGACAGGCCTCGCCGAATGTTTGGGTGTGGAGCATGGCCATATCCGCATCATTTCGCCCGATGTCGGCGGCGGCTTTGGCTATAAGGGCTTGCTGTGCCGCGAGGAAGTTCTGCTCGCCTGGCTGACCAGGCGGGTTAATTGCCCGGTGCGCTGGCTGGAGGATTGCCGCGAACACTTGGTTGCCAACGCCAATTGCCGCGAGCATTACTATCAGATCGATGGATATGCCGATACCGACGGGCGGCTTATTGCCATCGACTGCATTAGCTACGTCGATGCCGGGGCCTACTCGTCTTATCCGATCTCGTCCGCGGTGGAAGCGGCGCAAATTCCGAACTTACTTCCCGGCCCTTATATTTTGTCGCATTACCGCTGCCACTCGGCCGCCATTGCCACAAACAAATGTCCGATCATTCCGTACCGCGGAGTCGCACGAACCCATATATGCGTCGCGATCGAAGCGATCATGGATGCTATTGCCAAGGAAACTAAGCTTGAGCCTTACGAGGTCCGACTGCGCAACATGGTGCGGCCGGAGCAGATGCCCTACGACAACATCGTCGGCAAACATTTCGACAGCGGTGACCATCCCGAATGTCTGAACCGCGCCGTCAACGCCATTGGCCTCAAGAAAGTCCGTGAGCGTCAGAAGCAAGCCGAGCCAGATCGCCGCTATATTGGCGTCGGCGTTTCCTTCTTCGTCGAGCAGGGCGCACACGGCACCTCGGTCCTCGCGTCATGGGGACGTCCGATCGTTCCTGGCTACGAACAGGCCAACGTCAAGCTGACTGCCGACGGCGAAGTCGAAGTTCACGTCGGCACCCATTCGCACGGCCAAGGGCACGAAACGTCTTTCGCACAGGTCGCGCACGAAATCCTGACCGTGGATTTCGACAAGATCAAAGTCTACCAGGGCGATACTCTAACAACGCCCTATTCTACGGCAACGTGGGGTTCGCGCTCGATGGTTCATGGCGGCGGTGCCGTTGCTACCGCATCGCGCATTCTCGCGAAACGCGCGGCGCGTATCGGCGCATGGCTGCTGCAGGCCGATCCGGCGACCACGTGCGTTGCGGACAGCAAAGTCTATGCCGACAAAGGCAGCGTTTCGCTGCGCGAGGTCGCGCGGGCCTGGTACCTGCAACCGCAAAATCTGCCGCCCGATGTCGACATCGGCGGGCTCGACGTCACCGCAGGCTATCGTGCAGCGCGCGACAGCGGTACGTTCGCGTATGCGGCACATGCCGCTGTGGTCGCGGTCGATTCGCAGACTGGCATCATCGAGCTCCTCGACTTCGTCGTGGTCGAGGACGGCGGGACCCTGGTCAACCCGATGATCGTCGACGGCCAAATTCACGGTGGCACGGCGCAGGGTATCGGCACATGTCTCTATGAGGAAATGCCTTTCGACGCGCAGGGTCAGCCGCTCGCGTCGACAATGCTCGATTATCTCTTGCCGGGCGCGACTGAAGTGCCGGACATTCGCGTCCTGCACATGGAGTCACCCTCGCCCTATACCGAATTCGGAATCAAGGGCCTGGGCGAAGGCGGCGCGGTCGGCCCCCCAGCGGCGATTATCTCCGCGGTCAACGATGCACTACGGCCACTCGGCGTCGAGGTCCACGACCTACCACTGACGCCGGCAGCGGTGCTGACTGCAATCGCGCAAAGCCGCGGCAAGACGAAAGCCGCCGCACAGTGAAGCCGGCACCGTTCGAATTGGTGCGGCCAGCGACGCTCGTCGAAGCGTCGCGCCTCCTCGCCGAAGGCAATGGCAGCGCGCGGCTGGCCGCTGGCTGCCAATCCCTCGGCCCGATGCTGAATCTGCGGCTAGCGACGCCCCGGTTGCTGATTGATCTGACTGGAATTCCGGAGTTAACAAGGATCGAGGACGGTCGCGATAGCGTGACGGTTGGCGCCTGCGTGACGACAGCCTATATCGAGGACGGCCGCCTGCCTGGCCGCGGCATAGACACATTGGCGCGGATTGCCCGCAACATCGCGTATCGTGCAGTACGCAACCGCGGAACGGTCGGCGGCAGCCTCTGCCATGCCGATCCGGCCGCGGACTGGGTATCTACATTGTTCGTTTTCGATGCCGAATGCATCGTCCACAGCAATGGCAAGCAGCGCCGGATCGCGGCCGATCAATTTATCCTTGGCGCGTACGAGAATGCGCTAGCGGCAGACGAGATTCTGGAGGCAATCCGGATTCCTCGACTGCCTGATGGCGCCCGCTTCGGCTATTATAAAGTTTGCCGGAAGGCAGGGGAATTTGCATCCGCACTAGGCGCTGTTATTCACGATCCCTCCCGCGATCTGCTCCGAGCCGTAATCGGCGCAACGCACGGCAAGCCAATTGTCATTCCCGATGGGAAACCACTGCTGGGCCGAGATAAGTTGCTCGACGAAGCAGCCATCCTGGCTCTTCTCGGTCAAAATAACGTCAGCGACCGCATCGCACGCCAACAGCAGGTCGCCGCGCTGTCGCGGGCCTATCGCCAGGCGGTGTCGCCATGATTCAGATTACGCTCAACCTGAATGACCGCCAGGTGACCGACACAGTGCAGCCACGCACCCATCTCGCGGACTTTCTTCGTGAGCAGCTCGACCTGACAGGGACGCATCTGCGCTGCGAACAGGGGGCATGCGGAGCGTGCACGCTACTGATCGATGGGCAGCCTGCCCGCTCCTGCATCACTTACGCGGCAATGTGCAATGGCGCGTCAGTGCGCACCATCGAAGGCTTTGAGGGCGACGCCATCATGGCGGCATTACGGAAAGCATTTTCGCAGGAGCACGGTTTGCAGTGCGGTTTCTGTACGCCCGGTATGTTGATTACCGCGCGCGACATCGTGCAGCGGATTCCTGATGCCACCGCCGAGCGTGTACGGCTCGAGCTCAGTGGGAATCTTTGCCGCTGCACCGGCTACGTCAACATCGTCAAAGCAATCGTGCGTGTAATTGAAGAACGGCGTGGACAATTCGGTGGCCCTGTCTACGAGGTCGGCCCCGTTGGCCCTGTCGGTGCGCGAGCTAGCAGCAGTGGGGGCACAGGATCCGTGCCAACGACGCTTAAGACGAATAACAGGGCGCAAGACAACGCCATAGACGCGAGACCGCTGGGTCTTGGCGGCCGCAAGCCGAACATTGAAATCCAAAAAACCTTCTCTGTCTCACGGCCGGCCGACGAGGTCTGGGCATTCTTCGGCGACCCGGAACGGGTTATTACATGCCTGCCGGGTGCCAGCATCATTCGCCAGCGTAGCGCCGACGACTTCGACGGTGCGATGGCCGTCAAGCTTGGTCCGATCACCGCGAATTTCACGGGGCGCGCGCGCATTATACATGATGACAGCAGCTGCTCCGGCGTTATCATCGGTTCGGGCAACGACAAGGACGGCGGTTCGCGCGCAGCCGGCGAGGTTGAGTACGCTGTGCGCGACGCTGGCAGCGACCAAGCGACGGTCGAGTTAAAAATCCGGGCGCTACTCGCAGGCCCACTCGCACAGTTCGGCCGCGCCGGTATCGTCGACGATCTCGTGGCCAAAATGACCGAGCGGTTCTCTGCCAACCTTGAGGCGAGGCTGTCGGGCGCCGCGCCTGGCGACGATCAGAAGACGCTTAAGGTGGGATCGCTGTTCTGGAGCCTGCTGGTTGGACGGCTGAAGAGATTATTCTCGCGCGACAGTTCGTGACCAAAATCTGTCGACATTTTTAACTGGGCCCGTTCCTTTGGGAGCGAACGCGCCCCCCTCAGCCCGCCAGATAGGCGCTGCGCACGTGTGGATTGTCGACTAGGTCCCGTCCACTTCCAGAGAGCGCCAGCGACCCCGACTCCAGCAAATACGCGTGATCGCACATTTCCAATGCGGCCAAAGCGTTCTGCTCGACCATCAGAACCGTCGTCCCCGTATCGCGGATGTCTGTGATAATATCGAAAGTTCGCTCCACAATGTTTGGAGCAAGTCCAAGCGAAGGCTCGTCAAACATGATCAGCTTCGGCTTGGACATGAGCGCCCTAGCGATCGCGAGCATTTGCTGTTCGCCGCCGGATAGTGTGCCGGCCGGTTGCTGCCGCCGCTCAGCAATCCGCGGAAACTGCTCGAATATGCGCGCCAAGTCGGCGGCGACCTCCTTGCGGTCTTTCCGCAGATAGCTGCCCATCTCAAGATTCTCCTCCACAGTCATATGAGGGAATACATGACGACCTTCCGGGCAATGAGCGATACCGAGGGAAAGAATCCTTCGCGCCGAGGCGCTAGTAATGTCCTTGCCGTCGAAAATTATTTTTCCGCCAGCGAGAGGCAAAAGACCGGAAATAGCCCTCAGCGTCGTCGTTTTGCCGGCCCCATTGGCCCCAATCAGCGCAACGAGTTGGCCGCGCTCGACTGTGAGCGAGATGCCCTTAACTGCCGTCACCTGGCCATACCGGCAGACAACATCGCAGAGCTCAAGCACGCTTCTTCCCCTGCCCAAGATAAGCACGGATCACTTCGGGATTGTTCTGAATCTCCGCCGGCGGTCCCTCGGCTATAATGCGGCCGTGGTTAAGCACAACAATACGATCGCTCACCTGCATGACCATAGGCATATCGTGCTCGACGAGTAGGATCGTCACGCCGGTCGCTCCGATCTTTTTGACCAATTGAGTGAACCGAACAGTTTCCGAAGGATTCATCCCTGATACCGGCTCGTCGAGCAGCAACATTGATGGCTTCACGGCTAGCGCCATGGCCACACCAAGCAATCGCTGTTCGCCGTAAGGCAGGTTTCCTGCAGCTTCAGATGCGCGCCGCTCGAGGCCAACGAACTGCAATATCTCGTTGGCGTCATTGACCAGTTGCCGCTCGGCTTCTTTTTCGCGCCGCGTTTTGAGTAGCGACTGCCAGATATTCGATCGGCCCCTGCAATGCAGTCCTGTTAGCACATTCTCAAAGACACTGCTGTTGCGGAACACGCTTGTGCGCTGGAAAGTTCTGACCAACCCAAGCGCTGCAATTTCATGCGGCTTCAATCCATTCAACGGGGTTGATCGATACCGAACCTCGCCGCTCGTTGGCTTGAGGAAGCCGGTGATAACGTTGAATGCGGTCGTCTTGCCTGCCCCATTCGGTCCAATCAGGCCAACGATCTCTCCTGCACGCACGGAGAAGGTCATATCGGCTATGGCAACAAGCCCTTCGAAGTGCACGGCAACGTGCTCAATCGACAGAACGGTGTCCGCCTGGACGCTCATTTCGTCGAGCGCCTTTTGCCGCTAGAGGGCATCGACCGGTCGCCGCTTCCAGCCGGCCAGGGAACGCTTAATCGCAGGCACAATTCCCTCCGGCAAGAAATAGACCACAAGCACCATCAACACGCCGTAAATGATCCACTGCACTTCAGGGCGAATTGCCATGGCCCGCAGCACTTCCGGGAGAATTCCAAATATTGCGCCGCCCACGAGGGGGCCCGTGAGCGTGCCCTTGCCGCCAGTAATCACCATGATCACCATGGTTACTGTGTAAATGAATAGGAAAATGTCCGGGTCAACGATCCGAATGTAGTGAGTGTAAAGCGCGCCAGCCATGCCGGCCATGGCCGCGGAGACGATCGTGGCGATCACGAGATAGCGTGTCACGTCAATGCCCACCGACATTGCCAGCGATTCGTTCTCGCGGAGTGCAATCATCGCTCGCCCGGCGCGCGAAGTCACCAGCCGCACGATGATGATATAGCAGACGACCATTGCCGCCAGCACCAACAAATAGAAGGATGGCTTGCGCAAAAATGACAGCTCGATCGGGCCAATGCCAAGTGTCAGCGCCGGAATATTATTGAGCGCCATCGGTCCTTGAGTGAGCTCGACCCAGTTCACAGCGACGAGTCGCACGACTTCCGCGAAGCTGATCGACACAATCACGAAATAAGCTCCGCGCACCCGGAACGACAGCTTGCCGATGGCATAACCGGTGAGTCCGGCGACCGCGATGCCCGCAAGCATGGCAAACCACACGGGCTTTGGCGCCAGGCCGACGGTGACGTCAGGTAAAACATGGATCTCAAACCCGAGCGAAACCAGCGCGCTCGTGTAGGCACCGATCCCGAAGAACGCGACGTGTCCGAGCGACAGCTGTCCCGTGAAGCCGAGCAGCAAATTGAGGCTCATGGCTGCGATGATAAAGATGCCCGTCGTGATCAGCACGTGCAGCACATAGAAGTCGTGCAACCACAGTGGAACCGAAGCCAGCGCAGCGACAAGAACAAAGGAAAGGTAACGGCTCATCCGATCCGTTCCTTTTGCGCGAAAAGACCGGTGGGCCGCATCAGAAGGATGAAGATGATCAGCACAAAGCCCATGGCATCGCGGTAGCCGGAAGAGATGTAACCGGCACCGATCTCTTCGGCGAAAGCGAGAATGAAGCCGCCGACGGTGGCGCCCACGACGTTGCCCAGCCCACCCAGAATGACAATCGCGAAGGCCTTGGATGCGGCAAGATCACCCATCGTCGGCGTCACGACAAAAACGGGACCGAGCAGCGCACCGGCCGCAGCCGCGAGGCTCGAGCCAAGCGCAAAAGTGGCGGTATGAATGCGATCAATCTGGATGCCCATCAGAGCGGCTGTGTCGCGATCCTGGAATGTCGCGCGCATCGCCTTGCCCAACCGCGTACGGTTGACGAAATAATAAGTCGCACCAATGAGGACGACAGCGACCGCGAAGACATAGATTCGATTCCAGGAAACAGACATTGGACCGAGCACCAACGGGTCTGCCGGAAACGGGCTATTGACGGACAAGGCTACACCGGACCATGTCAGTTGTTCGGCATTCTGCATCACGATCCAGGCGCCGATCATTACGAGCATCGTAGTGTCGATGTCAGCGCCCCGTAGGCGATTGAGCAGCAGTATCTCGATCGCCCCTCCAAGTGCGGCGCCAAGGGCGACCGCCAGAAAAAATGCTAGAAAAAAATTTACGTTCAGCAACATTACCAGCAGATACATGCAGTAGGCACCAAAGGCATAGAGTTCGCCGTGCGTGAAATTGACCACGCGCATGATGCCGAAGATTAGAGTGAGCCCGATCCCGAGTAGCGCATAGGTGCCGCCAAGCACGGTGGCGTTCAGAAGATGCTGTAGTAGCTGGTCCAACCGTTCGCGCTCCGAAGGCGTATTTGATTAAACGAAAGCACGAGCGACCCATTGGTTGCTCGTGCCTTCGCTACAGATTTTCGGCTCAGAATTTGGTCCTGACGACCTTGCCGTTGTCGATCGTCACGAGATAGACGACCGGCACATTCTGCCCGCTCTCCTTGCCCGCCGGCCCCTGCTTGGTGAAGTGAATATCACCATAGATTCCTTTCACCGTGACGCCCCAGAGTGCTTTGCGGATCGCCTCAGGATCAGGTTTACCGGCCGCCTTGATGGCCGCGACCGCTACATAAACACCATCGTAGCCGCGAAAGCCTTCGGTCAGGCCGCCGACATTGTGGCCGCGCTTTTTCCACTCGTCCATGTAGCGCTTGGCGACATCGGGGTTCTTCGTCACCTCGGGGAACCACGGCGGGAAAAACGCGGTGTGGTAGGAGCCGTTGGCTGCGGCACCAGCCTGATCAATCAGCTGGTCGGGCGAGTTCGAGCCGCCGCACGATACGATTTTTACTTTGAGCTGCTGCTCTTCCGCCTGCTTCAAGATCAGCGTGAGTTGCTCCACCGCGGTTGTCACGAACAGGGTGTCGCCGCCTGTGGACTTGATTTTGGCGAGTTGCGCCGAAAAATCGGTAGCCTTTGGGTCCATCGTCTCCATGACGCCGATTTCGACACCATTGGCCTTCAGCATCTTCGAGTATTCGGCGCCCGAACCAATGCCGAAGTCATTGTTGGTGTACAGAAAGTTCGCCTTTTTAATGCCCATCTTGGCGACCAACGGCTGGAACGCCTTAGCCTCCATCTCGGAGGTCGGGCTGATGCGGAAGATATATGGATTGCCTGACGTGGTGATCTTTCCGGACGACGAGGTCTCGACGATCATCGGCACCTGATACTCGTCAAGCTTCGGCATCACGGCGAGCGTGAGCGTCGAGCTCCATGCTCCGATCAGCACCGGCACCTTGTCTTTCTGGATCAGCTTTTCGACCGTGCTCACCGCCTCGGTCGGGTTGGATTTATTGTCTTCAATGATGAGCTGGATCTGCTTTCCAAGTACGCCGCCGGCCTTATTGATTTCATCCTCAGCGATTTTTGCGCCTTGCGCCACGTAATTTCCCGACGCCGCGAACGCGCCGGTCAACGGCTGGGTCACCCCGATCTTGATAGTCTCCTGAGCCACGGCTCCGGAGAAGGCACTACCAGCGAGCAAGCCGGCGGCCGCCAAAACTGCGATTTTCTTCATTGCTACTCCCCTTGGATGCGAACTCGGACCCCGCCAACGCAACACGTCAGCTTGGCTCGACTACGCGGTTTCGTAAGACAAAAACGCCCGGTCCTGCTGGATCGAGTGGCAGACGAGAACACCGGCAAACGAGTGAAGATCGAGAAGACCGCAACCGGCCCGAAGGCAGCGGCGCAGTTGGGCATGAACACTCGGTCGAAAGCATCGCGACCACGAGAACAAGCTCTTCTGACCTGCAATCGTACTAAGTTTAGAATGTTAGACAATCCAAAAGGGGACACAAGCTAAAAGTTTGCGCGATGCTCGAGGCTTGGCCGCGTAGAGTATTCATCTGCTTGTTTAGTTAGGCGTTCGCACCGCCGACCTCGGCGTTGAAACCGTCAATTAGGCGATCCCAAGCAGAGATCGTCTCGACGAGGCCGTGCCAAAAGTCCTGGCTCCTTCGACGATCGAAATCTTCGACAGAAACGCCTTGCTGCTCAACCCAGGTGTAATAGCCGAGATTGAAGATGCGCTTGCGCTCTCCGTAAGTGAGATCGAGCAGATGGTCGTCCGTAATGCCACCAAGATAGCGACCAAACAATTCGCCCGCGTCGACATCGTCAAAGCCATTAGGATAGCGTCGAACGCGATAAGCATCACGTTCGCTGCCGTACATTGCTGCGCTGTCTGTTGCCACCGTCATGATGACATCGTTTGCGCCGTAGTCAAAGTGTCGCGCCATTTTGATCGCCGCGACAATATTCGCGAAGCCTGATATTCCGATGTTGTCGAACATTCGTACCAGTCGGGCATCGATCTTCTTGCGCTGGACGAGATAATTTCGACCGACATCTTCATTAAACAGGAAATTCAATGCGTCGCTGGCAGCGTCGGATACCGCAGCTACGACGTCTGTGTTCATAACATTGTGAATGAGCGGGATATGTTTGTCGCCGATGCCCTGAATGTTGTGTTCGCCATAGCCGTTGTTGAACATGGTCGGGCATTCAAGCGCTTCGACAGCCGCGATCTTGGTGCCGTGCAATTGCTTGAGGCGGTCGCCTGCCGCAATCGTACCAGCCGATCCGGTCGCCGCGACAAATCCTGCCAGGCGATATCCTTTGTTGGCGCGCTTGAGATGCTTGAACACAGAGTCGAATGCCGCTCCGGTGCAATTATAGTGAATGAGATAGTTCGGGAACTCGGAGAATTGATTGATAATAATGTTCTGCTTGTCGCGCGCCAGTTCAGCACACTTGTCGTAGATCTCCTTGACGTTACTTTCCGTGCCGGGCGTGCCCACGATGTCGGATGGGTCGGCTACCCAGCGCTGGAGCCAGTCGAACCGTTCGCGACTCATGCCTGCAGGCAGCACCGCAGTGCCATGGCAGCCAAGAATACGCGAGATAGCAACTCCACCGCGACAATAGTTGCCAGTCGACGGCCAAACCGCCCGGTCGGTTGTGGGATCAAACTGTCCAGTGACAAGACGCGGCACCAGACACGCATAGGCCGCTAGCACCTTGTGCGCTCCGATCATAGGGAAGCGGCACCCCAGCAGCACAACAATTGGCGCTTTCACGCCGGTCAGTTCTGGCGGCAGAACGATGTGGTCCGGAACGTCCACAGCCGTTTTGCGGTCGGGGCCATTGAACCAGTGTACACGCCACAAGTTGCGTGGATCGGCATCGTCGGGGCCCACGTCGCTCAGTTCATTAGACTTACCTTTCGGCGGCACCGCCAACTCGCTCCAGGTCGGTAGTCGACCGCCGATCTCACGCAAACGCTTGATGGCGGCGGCGCGGCGTGCATGGTCTTGAACGACTGGATCGATCGAAAGAGACATGAATGCGGCTTCCCCGAAGCGGCCGCGCTAGGCACGCTAAATTGTGGGCGATAGTAAAGGCTGAGCTGGTCCTTTGCCAACCAGCGCTCGTATCATAGCGGCGGTCTGAATGGATCGGACCGCCGTTTGAGTCTCCGGTCAATGGGACGCTAGTTAACGCCGCACCAGTCATAAATACTCAGGGCCATCACTTTGATGGCCGTTTGATAATCGTCGATGCTGACATACTCATCGTCGGAGTGCATCACCGCCGTCGAACCTGGTCCAAAGATTACCGTCGGCGTCTTGCCGTAAAGATTGAGGAAGCGAGTATCGGCTGCGCCCTGCCGCCCGCTGATCTCTGGATCGCGCCCGGTAATCTCCTGATAGTTCTTGCTCACCACCTTGACGATCGGGTGATCGACCGAAATCTCCGATGCCTGCGCGTCGTAACCTACGAAGCGAACGACAGGCGGGTGATCCTTCATCCAAGGATCCTGCGCCGCAAATTGTGCGATGTGATCGACCAGCGATTTCTTAACGCCCTCATGGTCTTCACCTGGAACTGTCGCCATGCTGCCCTTGAGCGTACAGGTCGCAGGAAACGAGCTCGCGTAGTTGCCCGCATGAAATGCGCCGACCATGCATGGCAGTGCGTCGATCGGCTTTGGATACAGCGGATGCTTTACGCTCGCGACGCGCTTGTCCTCGAGCGCCGACACCGCCTTGACGATCTTATAGCCGAGCTCGATGGCGCTGACCCCTTGATAGCGGCGCTGAATGCCGGCAGGCTTCCCTTGTACGTCGATCTCGAACCAGATCCGACCGATGCAGGCTGGCTGGACCGCGAGGCCGCTGGTCTCACCGGAGATGCCGGCGTCTGCCGTATAGCCACGAATGACGGTATCAAGTGTCCCGTGGCCGCTGACCTCCTCGTCGATCACGATATCGAGGTATACATCGCCTTTCGGCTTTAGGCCGGCAGCTTTCATGTTTTCAATCGCCATGATGTGGCTGGCGACGCCGCTCTTCATATCGCACGATCCGCGGCCATAGAGCTTGCCGTCCTTGACCGAAGCCGACCACGGATTGTCGCTCCAGCCCTCCCCATTGCCGACGGGAATGACGTCGGTGTGGCCGTTGAACAGCAACGATTTGCCTCCGCCAGTCCCTTTCCAGGTTGCCACAATATTCGGGCGCCCCTCGTAGCCACGGTCGACAGGAATGTAACCGGGATGTTTCTTAAGGGCCTCCCAGTCGGTTTCCCACATATCGACCTCAAGACCCATCTTGGTCAGATAGTCGGCGAGGAATTTTTGGATGGCGCCTTCGTCGCCGGTGACGCTCGGAATTGACACCATCTTCTGCAAGAACTTGAGGGACCTGTCCTTGTTGACGTCGATCTGCTCCAGAACTTTCTGACGGGTGTCAGTCATCAATTACTCCTTGGTCCGTACGCTTGACTTGAATTCGTTGCTACTCGAACAAGCGACGCAGCCGTGTCTTGATGCGACCCAATACTGCCGAAATGAAAAGACTTGTCGCACCGAGTTCGGTGGACGTACCCGGCATTGCATCGGGGCCGCACAGCCGCGCTTCGAGATTTTGCGCGAAGACAGTGACCAGCCGTGCTGCGATATCTTTCATCAGCTCGGAACGGCTGAACTGCGCCAGCGGACCGGTCACGCGGTAGCCAACACTGAGATCGACCTTGGTGGAACCGTTTCGCATGTCCGAAAGCCGATATGAAATAACGGCGCGGGTTGCCGAGCTGCTATTGGCGTCCTGTCCGCTACCGCGGATGATGCCGGAATAGCTGGCATCGTTACGTTCGATCTCGGCGACGCCGTGAAACTCTGGTGAAATCGGCCCGACCTTGACGCGCATCTTGCCGCGGACTGTGCGGCCGTCAGTGTCGCCCTCTATTGAAGCGCCCGGTAGACACGAGGCCACAGCCGGCACGTCGGCGAAGAAGCGCCAGACCTCATCAGTCGGATGGTTGACCGTGAAGCTCTGTTCGAAGGTTACCTGTGGTTGCCAGTCGCTCAGACCGCCCATCGCCGGCGCCTGCGTAGCGGCCGGACGTGTCGAACGGGGCGGTGCTACTGCGCTAATCGGGCCGCCATGACCGGCGCCGGCGGGACCGAGGGCGGTTCGGCCGGCCCCATGAACCGCTACAACGCCTTTCTTGCGACGATCAGCGATTACGCTCTGGATCGCCCGCACAATACCGACGTAGCCAGTGCAACGGCAGAGATTCCCACTCATGGCAATGCGGATCGCTTGTTCGTTGTCGTCTGCAGCGCGCAGAACGAAATCGCGGCCCGACACCAGCATGCCCGGCGTGCAATAGCCGCACTGCAAGGCGTGCTCACGCGAAAACGCCGCGCGCAACTCCTTCA
>Ga0126381_100002775_pt1 | contig 18989 bp, 34 predicted proteins | sample PanSoiMetPlot_28_FD_96465 | JGI IMG/M metagenome (GOLD analysis project Ga0126381, IMG submission 96465) | Tropical forest soil microbial communities from Panama - MetaG Plot_28 | ecosystem: Environmental > Terrestrial > Soil > Tropical forest > Bulk soil | place: Panama | collected 2016-02-17
ATTTGCAGAGAATGCGCCAATGGCACCTATAGTCTCGACAACCCCGACAACTGTTACAATAACAGCGGGAACAACATCGGCACTCTTGAAGAGGTGACTCAGATAGTCGATGCCTTAGAACAGTGGGAGGGAGGCCCTGACAAGACACTGGAGATCAACCTCCTAAACCACCAAGTAAAATTCCACATGGACGACGGTGGAGACCGTTACCTCATCATCGGCTGCACGGCCATTCTCTTGGCGGATGCCAAGGCTGTGCTGACAGGGCTTTGCCGCTTAACCTAAAAACTAGAAACAAACAAAGTAGAAAGGATAGATAAAATGATAAAGACAGAATACAACACCAACACCAAGTTGGTCACCATCCACGCCACGCACGACGACTACCGTTGGTTCGCGCTGGGCATCGCCATGGCCTCTTTCGGGCCGATGGCGAGTCACATGTTACAGCTGGTCACTGAAGCCGCTCAAGAGAGCCATTCGGATGACGAGTTCAAATATCGAGTGGGTGAAGTCATGGACCACTTCAAATCGGAGCACGGTCCCGCAGATGGGTTCAAGCAACACCAGCTGGACGCACTCACTAACCTCCAAGAGCTGGCCACTGCGCTGCCTCGCGAGGTCTTCGTGGGCCTGCACGAAGCGGCCCTTGGACAAGGTGACCAAACCTCAACCTCAGCATAAACGGTTATGGCACTCACACTAGAAGAGCGCAAGGACCTCTTGCGCCAAATCATCCCAAGGCTGGGCCGCACAAGCACCAGCCACGGAACAGGTCTGGACTGGAACTCCTACTTTAAGGAGCACACAGACCACGCCACCAAGCTGGGCTATAACGAGCCCAATGCCGGGAAAGGCGGCACCATCTGGGCAGCCAACAACGTGTTGGGCCGTGCCCTGATGCTTAAAGAGGGGATTGGGACAGCTCGCCCAACCCCCAAGCCCATCCCCACGGGCGCAACCCTGCTGAGTGACCCGGAGCAACGCCGAACGCTGCTCCAGCGAATCAGCCGCAACGTGCCGAAGTCGAAGCTGAAAGGACATCAGTCTTGGAAGCTCTACTTCGAGCAGAACCCCACGGAAGCGGTCATGCTGGGTTACGACCAAATCAAAACGAATCCCAAGCTTTGGGCAGCCAACTTGCGGATGACCCAGCAGCGAAACTTCAAGCAATCGGTGCGGGAAAGGGAATTCCCACCCTACGAAGTGAAGCCGCAAAACGGCCTCCACACACCTGAAGTGCAGCAGGGAATCGCGGAGCTGCAAGAACAGGCCTATCAGGAATGCAAGGCTGAGATCAAAAACCTCAGGGAGGAGATCAAGGGGTGCAACGCTAAAATCGCGGAGCTGAAAGAGCAGTTGAGTGATGCCAAAGGCATTGCTTACGACCTGCTGGCTCAGCTTTACCGCATAAAGAAAGGATAGTAAATGGCCACAAGGAACACACGAAAGGGGAAGACAGCTTCCCCGGTCAAAATCACTGACCGCCTCGCACGGGCTGTAGCTCTGGCGCAGGTCGGCATGAGTAACAAAATGATCGGGGATGAGTTAGGTCTTACCCCCAGTCAAGTCCAATACAAGCTGTCTCAGGCCAAGACCCGCGAGGGTTACGAGCCGGGACAGACTTACCGAAGCGAATGGAAGGCTGGAACCTCCTTCGCCGCACGCACCGTCGTCAACTCCATCGTCCATGAGTTGGAGGCCGACGCTGAAAAGAGGCTGCCGACGCTCTTTGAGCATCCAACGCCGCGAGTCAGCCCTATAGGCCGACGGGAATAGAACCTGCCCCATTACAAGGCCTTAATGAAAGGATAGTAACAATGGAAATTATCGACATTATCACGTTCGATAACAACACCACCTTCCTCCATCGGGACGAGGGTGCGGAGATCAACAGGTCGGCGCTGATAGGGGCATGCTTCCTGATGCCCAAAGCCGAAGACCTGAAGGGAATCCCCGACGTAATGGTGCGGTGCCACAAAGACACCAAGCGCTGGATGACGTGGGACAATGAGCGGGGAGAGCCCGTGGAGTTGTTCGACGCCTGCATCCTGATTGGCGCTCAGCTCGTCAGCTTCTTTCGAGGAGATGAATGGGCCGGGTTTGCCACAGGCAAGCGTTTGGCCTCTGGGGTGCCCATCACCGTCCCGACGGAGAGCATCAAGCAGCTCAAGTTCAATAACGGAGTGGGCTGCTTCCACACAGGCGAGCCGGGAGACTGCGACTGTCAAAAGTTGGAGTCAATCGACTGCCTGATTCTTAAACCGGGATGCCACCACCACTACATTGGTGGAATTGCCGTCCCGTTCGATAACACACCCAATCGGCTGCCGGATCTCGTATGAGAACCAGCCGGAAAACGAAAGGGATAGATGATCGAACTCACACACTACCTAAAGCGCAGCAAGGACAAAGCCCTGCTGCAAAAGATCCTAAAAAGACAAGCCGAAGAGATGCAAAAGGGTGGTTCGACCTTTTGCGGCTGCGGCACAGCACTCAATCCAATGAACAGTTTTCGGTGTTTATACTGTGGACTGTTCCTGTGTGTATCGTGTGCCGAGACTCACTTCGGTATTACAAGGGAAAGCTATGATGCCCAACCCTGACCGGGAGATGGCACGCCGGAAGGCCATACGCCGCGCTCTCGCGCTGGCAGCCCTCTGGGTGATTGCCTACCTCATCATGCTCATCATCGAAAGCCGATGGTTCAGCAGGCCATGAGCAAGAAGAAAGCTGAAGCAACCGATCCCGAGGTCTGGTATGAGACCTACTGGTGGTCCCCACCGCTGGCTGAGGTTTGCGGCGAGGCATTCAACCATTGGGGATATGGTAAGCGCCATAAGACCATGGCTGAAGCGGAAGCCCACTGCAAGGCAGCCCAAGAAAAGCAGCCTTACATCTGGTATAGCATCCGTGAAGTCAGGAGAGTGAAAATGCTCGAAGGGCGCTGATAGACACCTGCCCCCTTGGGGAATTCCCTATCGGGGCAGTAGTCTGTCAGGACATTGGTTCTGATGGAGCATGCAACGCAACAGCCTGCCGGGGGTTCAATGGTTTGGTTCCCTCCGGCAGGCATTAAAACCAAAACCAAAAGAAAGTGATAGAGAAAGTATGAAATTAAAGACAATAACAGTCAACGGTCGCCCTCTGGGTGCGATTAACAGTGAAGTGGTTCGCACAACCCGGAGCGGCGAGGTCCAAGGGCCAGAGCTGTCCTTCGAACAGATGGACAAGATCCTCGCGTGGCTGGAGGAGGGTAAAGAGCGGAGCCTCACCAGCATAACCACCGCGACCAGTGGCTACTACCCGGAGTATCGGGAGCGCGAATGTGGTAGTGATGGTCCTGAAGGTGAGAAGGTTCTCGCCTTTGGCTGCTGGGAAGTGGGACCGCTGGAGGAGTTCAAGGCGATCTATGAGAAGCTGAAGGAACTCAACAAGGACCCGGAGAAGAAGCCCTCGCCGGACGTGTTCAGCCTCGGGAACGGCTACTACCTTGGTATCAATCAAGGGGCTGTCTGGACCACCGACGAGGACGGCGGCAACTTCTACGATGAGATAACCACCGTGGAAGACATAGAGAAAGTGATCGTCGAAATGGAGCATCAGCGCACCATCCCGGTCATGCGTTACACGGGCCAGCCAGCCCAAATCTTCAACGATGGCGACAAGGTCTTCGTGAAGGTGGGCTGCGTTGCTTCCGATCTGGACCAGACCAAGAAAGCTGCGGAGTTCTTGGGGGCAGTCCTGAAGCGCCAGCAGAACCCCGTAGGGAAGTAAACCGTTGACACAATTCGCCAGATTGGTAAACTCCAGTCTGGCGACTTTGTTCAAAAGAAAGTGATAGGTATGAAGACTAAGACAGTGGAGATAGAGGATAAAGACGGGGTGAAAGTCCCGGCTGACCTCATCATCTGCCCGGAGTGCGGAGGCGCGTTCTTTCACGTTTACGTGTTCCAAGGGCAGCATCTCCACTTCCAATGCGAAGACTGCGAGGCCTCGTTTTGTGACGGGACCTGCGCAACCATAGGAAACTAATATGAAAGACCAATACGTAGTCAGTCGGTCGGGAATGATTGGGTTCCTGATCGGACTCTTCACCTACGCGCTCATTAGCCTCTACGCTTCAGTAGGGCTTAGTGGGACAGCCATCGGAGTAGCTATAGCGATACAGCTCTCCCTCTCAGCCGTGACCTCGGTCGCGGTCTTGTTCCTGATATTCAAACCTGTAAGGAGAAAGGATAGTAATGAGAAAACACACTAAGTTCATAGCCATTGTCAGCGTGGTGCTGATACTGGTCACACTCGAAATCACCTCACCCCCGATCATGGCGTCACCGCCGCCCGTGGGGCATCAAATCAGTGACCCCGGGGCGCAGCCTCAGGGTGTCATCTGCATCCTGTTCATCATCATCGCCGTGGTGGTGGGGGTTATTATCTGGGGCCTGCTCCAGATGTGTAAACGCATCCCTAATCCACCGCCGCCCAATGACGGCCAGCCGACGAACATCACCATTGCCTCGTTCGTGGTGGGACCGGACAGGTATATGCAGTTCCAGTTCGACCCGATGGTTGCGCAGAGCAATTACTTCTTGGGCGGCAAGGTATTCGATGAACAGGGAAATCCCTATGTCATTGAGTGTGCCTACGCCCTGTATTGCTCCAGCAACTTCACCGGGCCATGGAAGCTGGACGCCTATGTGACCAACTGGCTGGGCGGCAGCATGGTCCAATACAGCAACACCGCGAGCGTCACCCTGACCAATCAGGAGATGGCACTCTACGATACCAACGGGAACCTGCTGAGCGCTCGACGCTGGTGGGTGGATAACTATACGACACTGAGCAACTGCATCATGCCGCGCATTCTGATGCCGCCGCGCAGCATTGATAAGCAGTTCTACCGGGCAGTCCTACTGGAGCAATAATATGGAAGGACCCGGAAGATACGATAGCCTCGCCACACAGGCGCGGGTGATGTCAAAGGCAGCAGCAATCGTCCTCATCGTGGTGGACGGTAATAAGGGGAGTGGCTTTGCCGTGCAGAGCCTGACTCCTGAATTCCTTGAAAAGCTTCCCAAGATGTTGCGGGACATGGCCCTCGAAATCGAGGTCGATGTTGCGCACCGGAAAGGAAAACTCACCCCGGATGCACCTCAAAGTGAGAATCCCAAGTAAAGGCGAACTGGTTCGACAGATAAACGGCCCCTGCAAAGGGATGCTGTTTGTGGTCGAAGAAACCGATGGCGACTTGCTGCATGTCCGCTTGCTGGACCCGCCCAAGGGTTACAACAAGGACGCGGAGTGGAGCCATCAAACTAACTACATGGTAGTCAATGAAAAGTGATGAACATAAACTACTTGCGTTCCCGAATGTGGACTTGTATCTCAAGCTTACTAAGCCTGCTGAGGGAAATATTCAAGTGTTCCTACTGTCAACAGCGAGCCCCAAGCAGCAGCTGTTGCTTGCAGAAGGACCAGACGAACTCGGAGCCACCGCCACCGCCCTCGCCCAACTCGGACGAATGCTCAAAGCGTTGAGCTTCAACGTAACACCGGAGCCACCTCTATGAGCATGCAAAACAACTGGAACCCTAAGGGTATCCGGCGAGACCATCGCGGCCAGCTCCGCGACAAATGGGGCCGAGTTCGGGAGACCGACTGGGAACTGTTCAGGAAGAAACGCCGGAAGCCGGGGCAACGCCTTGGTGGAGGCAAGGTCCTGAACCCCCTCATCTGTTCCACTTGACCAACTGCCTCCAGCGCGGACTGGAGGTAGCCGTCAGTTGGATGAACCGACTGATAGGGAATTCCCCTACAAACAGGAAAGTGATAGTTAAATGAAAGACAACTTATACGAAGCGCATTCCCAGTGGCGCAGCAGGCCACAGGACCAGCGCTACGAATCGCTGCAAGAGCTGATTGACGCCGTCAAGGGAAGGCGCATGCGCTCGCGCAGCATCGACGTGGAGGTGGAGAAGCTCTCGGCCCAGACCGATGGTGAGGCCTTGGTATTCAGCTCACCGACGGTGGTTGCGGAGCCGACGCACTACTCATTTGGCCAACTCTCAGGGCTGATTAAAGCGCCCCCGGGCTACCTAAGAACGCTGCCTACCGACTTGGCCGTGCTCAACCTCAACCATGGCATCAAAGAGGCACGCGGCGGCAAGCCTGTGAAGCTGATGAGTATCAGTAGCGAGGAGGGAGGTCTCTCCACGTTGCAGGCAGTCACCTCATCCACTTACGGGCGCATCTGGGATGCCGACGTAGCCGACGGGGTCCAGCGTGTCGTTGAGAAGTCCGGTGGCCGTTTTTATAATCCCAAAGCCATGGTAGGTGGACAGGCTCGGCCTTCCGGCTTGTATGCCTCTGACCATGACATCTTTGTGTTCATGATCGACGGCGGCTCGGTGTTGGACGCAGGGCCACGGGCGCAACTCAACCGGGGTTTCTTCGCATGGAACAGTGAGACAGGAGCCAAAAGCTTCGGGCTCATGACGTTCCTTTTTAACATGGTCTGCGGCAACCATATCGTTTGGGGAGCCGAAGACGTAAATAAGATTGTGATCCGGCATACGGCTGGCGGTCCTACGCGCTTTGACGTTGAAGCGGTGCCGCTACTCTTGTCCTACGCCGATGCCCCCAGTAAACCACTGGAGGATGCGGTGAAGCGAGCCCAAGGCGCACTGCTGGACGAGAAGGTGCCTGAGAGTGAGGCGGAACTAACCAAGCAGGTCAACCGCTATGCTCAGCGCTTTGCCAAGTTCACCAATGGCGAAATCACATCGGCCATCGCCTTTGCCAAAGCCGAGGAAGGTGAATGCCGCACCGTCTGGCAGCTCATTCAGGGGTTCACTTCGTATGCGCGAGGCTTCGACTTCGTGGATGCGCGGGTGGATCTGGAAACGCGAGCTGGTAAACTCATGGACCCATTCAATAACTAATATGGCTAAAACAGTTGAAGGCAGTGGTGGCCTACCAAAGCACCACAAGAACAACTTCGAAACCATACTCAGGGCTGCTGCCAATGGCGACTTGGCCTTGGTGCAGTGTCGCATGAAATCAACCGGAGAAATCGTGGCCGCAGTCGCTGCGGTGAGTTGGGATGGTCAGCACTATACCATCACTCCTTTCGCTCTCATGATTGACGGCGATCCATTTGAATTGCTGGACCCGCCCAATCCTGACGGTGGTTTCTTTGAGGACAAGTGAACTATGAAGGACACAGGCGCATCAATCGCGGCTAGGAACAACGGTTACACAAACCTCCGCGAGGCAAGACGACACTTAAAGCAACAGAACTACAAATACCAGTCTTGGGTGTTTGTTCCAGTGCAACGCAGTGAGTGGCCTCCCTGCATGGATGGCCTGCCCATTGAGTCAGTCATGAGGAGCCGAGAGTTTCTCGTTCAGATTTACTCTGGCTACCCGAAAAGGCTCTCCATCTGCCGCGCAGAGATAAACGACAACTGGGAGTGGAGAGATAATATCAGCTGGGATGAGATGCAACGGATCAAGGATGCCTGCGGGTTTGGGCGGTTTGACGCAGTAGAGTGTTACCCCAAGACCGTGGACATTGTGAACGTTGCTAACATGCGTCACTTGTGGATCATCTCCGATGAGGAGGCGCACTTCTTCTGGCGACATAAGGAATGAATCTGGCTCTCCACAGTGCGCCCCTCCTAGGGGGTGCAGCACAGGCGATATCTATCCGCCTCGATAGTGGGGAGCCTTCGCCCCGGGTGGGATTAGTCGCCCCATCCGGGGTCTCTTACCATGAAACGTTTCCTATTCACCTACAGTATCAACAACCGCCTTGTCTCCGTAGACATTGAGGCCTTTAATATGTGGGAAGCTATGGTCAAGTTCGATGCCCTCGATGTCTCCGTGGACGAGGTCATTAATGTGACCAGAGTTCCCTTTAACCTGAAACCCTACCAAGATAAGAAATACCCAAAGTATGGCAACAGACCAAAAACAAGACAAACAACAGCAGCAGTTAGTCGTAGCTAAACGCGAAGCCGCAAGCTTCCTAGAGTCGCAAGCCCTCATTACACAGGTGAAGAGGGCCATTTCGCCAGTGATGCAAAAATACATGACCGCAGACCGAATGCTGCGCGTCGTCCAGACCGCAGTCATGCGGGACAACAGGCTGCTAGAGGCAGCCAATCACCCGCAAGGGAAGCTGACCTTACTCACGGCAATCATGAACTGCGCGGTGGCTGGCCTTGAGCCGGATGGCCGCAACGCTCACTTGGTTGCGTATTGGAACACTAAATGCCAGTGCTACGAGGTGCAGGCCCAGTTCGACTGGAAGGGGCTGGTGGCCTTGGGGCTGCGAGCTGGCTTCGATACCGTCTATCCAGAGATGGTGTGCAAGAACGACGAGTTCGAGGACTGGATTGAGAACGGAGTAAAGAAGCTACTCCACAAAATAAACCGCAAGGAACCACGGGGCGAACCCTACCTGTTCTATTGCGTTACCCTGAAAGGCGGGGCCTTCGACTACGAAATCATGACGATGGAGGAGACTGAGGCCATCCGCAAACGCAGTCCAGCCGGGGACAAGGGTCCATGGAAGACCGACACCAACGAGATGAGAAAGAAGTGTCCCATCCGCCGCATGAGCAAGCGGTGGGACCTAGCACCTGAGATTCGTCAGGCCATCTTCGGCGATGCGGATGTGCTGCCAGAGCTGGACAAGCCCGAACCAGACAAGCCTGCCACGCCACTCTTCAACGTGAGGGCGGAAACGCAGGGCCTACCAGCGTCCAACCCCGAGACTGACCCCGGCCTTGTGGCTGAGGTGAAGGAGCACGAAACACTGGCGAAGTCTATCGAAGCCAAGGCTAAGGCGTCCAAGATGGACTTCAAGGTTATGGCGGGGTTCCTGTTCGAGATGGGGGTGACTGATACGGCCCTCACTGAGATTAGGGAATTCCCTATCGACGTGCTCAGAACACTGGACAACCAGTGGGAGGACATGGTAGCGCGGGTGAATGGGGGGCAGGCATGAAGGAAAATGTAATGCCGGAACACACGTGCCCGACCTGTGGCAAGAAGATGGACCGTGCCTCCTCGGCCTTTGGAGATCACGCACCTAAGGTTGGGGACCTAACGGTCTGCATCAACTGCGGCAATGTCTCGCAGTTCGACGAAAAGTTCCAACTAATGATAGTGGACGTGAGTAAGCTTCCCCTAGAAACCAGAGCAGAGATTGCTGCGGTCAAGAGAGCACTGTCAGCTGTGAAAGGATTAAGCACATGAAGCTCAAGCGCTGCCCCTTCTGCAACAGTCATGTCCTCGGCATCGACTGTAACATCAATGGCTACTGGGTGAACTGCCATACCTGCAAGGCGTTAGGCCCAGCAGGGCCAACGCGAAAGGACGCCCAGCAATTATGGAATGGGGACCATATGTATTCAAACCCCAGTGCTCTGGTTTGCAGCACTTTCAGCAACCGAAACGAGAAAGCAGACATCAAATGAACCCAAAACGGGTAGAGGCGGTGCTCAAGCGGCTCCGCGCAGAAAGGAAGCAAATGACTGAATTCACGCAACGGGTCTGGGAGCCAGAGCAGGACGAGCTGGCTGCCCAAGACCTCATGAAGCAATGGGACCAAGGTGGCGAAACGCAGGCGCGTATTACCGCAGGTCTGGAGCTAGGCCCCGGAGCGTTCCGGGAAGAAGTCTACCAGAAGCTGCTCGCGGTCATCAAAAGTGACCATGAACACTGTGAAGTGTGGCGCAACGACACCTACCAAGTCGCCATCTACAACAAGGACAAGCCAATCCATAAGGACTGGCCGCGCATGATTCATCTCTCCATCAAGCGGATCGACCGCGAGGTCATCCGGGACTGGAGGGAATTGCAAATGATTAAAAACCGCCTCATTGGGCGGGAGAACGAAGCCGTGGAGCTGTTCCCGGCTGAGTCCAGACGGGTGGATATGGCTAACCAATACCACCTCTGGGTGCTTGCGGACCCGAAGAAACGCTTCCCCTTCGGGTTCAGTGAAGGCCTTGTGGCCGACGCAGTAGAGGGAAGCCTAAGCAAACAACGACCGTTGGAACAAACGAAAGGATAGAATGGCAACACCATGCCCAAACTGTAACAAGTTCCCCACCTTGGAGAATGGGGACCCTGAAGTTGAGAACCTCGACGTTAATTGGGACGGTGAAGGCGGCTTTTCCGTAACTGGATCGGTGCGCCTGACCCGAACGTGCTCGGATTGTAGTGAGGCCATGAAGGAACTCAACGACAATCTCGAAGACTCCGTCAGCCTCAAAGGGTTTGACTGGAAGAAGGGAAACAAGCCCTTCGAGCCAGACATTGAGATGGTTAAGAAGGAGCTAAATGAGGGAGGCGGCTCCGTCAGTATCGAGAGCGGAGACGGCTCGGTCAATGAAATGGGTGGAGGGCGATACAAAAAGAACATGATCGAGGCTGTGATTCCTTACACCATCACCATCAGTCTGCCGGGAGACCCCGGAGATGATGAAGTGGAAGGGCTCTACAGCAGCGACATCAAGCTGGCCAACCCGGCTGGCGCTTATGAGGAGTGCGTATGAGGGAAGCTCCAAGCGCACTAGAAGAACGGCACCTGCTATTCTTGGATGAACTCCGGGCGAGCAGTTGCGTAAACATGTTCGAAGCCACTGAGAACCTGCAAGAGCGGTTTAACCTTGCAGAAGAGGACGCAAGGCAGATCCTTTTGCATTGGATGCGAACATTCAAAGAAAGGCACAGCAATGGCTGAGCAACAAAGACAGGAACAAAACCGGGGCCAATGGACCCACGCCAGTAACGCAGGACCAGATGAGCTGTGTGCTGGCAGGCATTTGGCCGAAAGACAGATCCCCGACAAGCGCAACAGTGACAGCGCCCACGGGGATGTCATCCATCATGCGCTCGCGCTCCAGAACCCAGAGGGGTTGGATATCGAGCAGCATGACATCTACGAGGCCTGCAATCAGATCGCTGACAAGCAGGCCGCAGACTACTTCGGGCCTGAATGGCAGAAGGCCAAGGCGTTCCGCGAGGAGCGCATGTGGGCCAACTGGCCAGCACCGGAGGGGTTTGGGCTCTCGCACATCTCTCATTCAGGGATGGCAGACATCGTCCGGGTTCTGGGCACCAAAGCCCTGATACAGGACTACAAAACACTGGCGGGGGAGCAGGCTGCTTCGCCAGAGAACAGACAGCTGCGGGACTTGGCCGTGCTGAAGGCAGGCCAGCTTCCCATGCTGGAGGAGGTCGCGGTAAGTATCATCCAGCCGTTGGCCACCTACAGTCCAACGCTCACCGTTTACAAGCGTGAGCATTTGATCCGGGCAGAGCAGGACATGCAGGCGAGAGTCTTCGCCAGCAATAATCCCAACTCTCCCCGCACTCCCGGCCCCATTCAATGCAAGTTCTGCAAGGCGGCATTGAACGGTCAGTGTCTGGAGTATAGCCGCTGGGCAGGCTCACACGTCCCCCAGCTCTACACGGTGTCTAACGTGCCAGTAGCACAATGGACGCCTGAGATGCGTGCTGACTTCTGCGAGCGCAGAGGGATAGCTCAGCGCTGGCTGGACCAGTGCCAAAAATCGATAGAGGAAGGGCTGACCGCAGACCCTAACTTTGTCCCGGGCTGGTTCATGGAGCCGGGTAGCTGGCGGGAGTCCGTCACGAACCCGCAACTCCTCTTCACCCGATTCGAAGGACTGGGAGGCAAACTCCCGGACTTCATGGGAACACTCTCCGTGGGAAAGGAGAAATTCACTAAGGCAGTGGCGAAGTTGACTGGCCATAAAGGCGCAAAACTGGAAGCCACTGTTAAGCTCCTCTTGGACGGGCTGGTCAGCCGCAAGCAGGACAAGTCATCACTGGCCAGAAAGCCAGAGACGAAATGAGAATACTACTTACGGTGTTGATTCCAACCAGTGCCCTAGCTGCGAGCTATGGGATAGCGCTGGGAACAAGATGGTCTACGTGGGGCTGTGCCCTTGCGCTGGCCATTCTCTTAATATTGTGTGGATTCTTCATAATAATTAAACGTAAGTAGTTGACAAGAAGGTTCAAGGGTAGTAATATGCTCTCTTGAATTTAGATAATGACAGACAACATGAACAAGTTAATATTCATCAATGACATCGACATCGAAAACAGCCCGAAAGTCAGAGCGCAGCTCAACGAGGAAGTCGCGAATGACTACGGGCAAGCACTCAAAGCCAAAGCAAACCTCCCGGCTCCCATCCTCTACCAAGGAAAAGGCGAAAAGCACTTTCTTATCGGAGATGGGCTCCACCGGGTCACCGGAGCAAAAGCTGTTGGCATTAAAACACTTCTATGCGAGGTCCGTGAGGGCGGCTTCGAGGAAGCTCTTACTTACGCGCTCACGTGCAATACGACTCACGGGCTCCGCAGGTCGCAAGCCGACAAGAAGCGCGTTGTCGAAGCAGCGCTCGCGCAGTGGCCGAAGCTCAGTGACACGGAACTAGCGAAGCGAACCCACGTGGACCATAAGACCGTCGCCTCCTACCGCAAGGGGATGGAGGGCGAAGGTCGGATTGAGTCCTCGCCCGTTCGAACAACCCGAGACGGGGTGGTCCGAACCGCTACCCGAAAGGTTAAGGCTGCGGCTGAGGCGGCAGGGAATTCCCTAAAGGAGTCCAACGGGTCGGCGTCCAAGGAGGAGTTGAAGGACTCCATTGGGCGGCTCATCCCGAAGGACCTTGTCCCCCTGTGGCAGCGCATCCCGGAGGTCACCAACCTCATCGACTCTCTCCGCTCAGTGCGGGGCGAGGTCGAGATCGCGCAGAAGGATAAGGACCCCATGTGGGCTGAGGTAACCATGGACAATGTGGTTGCCTTGCTCAACGAGGTCATCACCAAACTGAAGGTGCTGATTCCTTACACCGTCTGCACCACCTGCCAAGGCAAGTTGAATTCGAAGTGTGCCTTGTGCCACGGGCGCGGCCTCATCAGCAAGTTCCGCTGGGACACCGTCCCGGAGGAAACCCAGAAGCTGGTGATCAAGGCTGCGAAAGAGGTGGCCAAGTGAGAACCCCCTCTGAGCTAATCTGCATATTGGCCAGAGTGGGTTACTGGTATGGGCTCAATGCCCAAGTCCATCACATCGATGAGTCTGGCGGGGTGTTCCTGATGGGCAAGGACGGAAAGATCGAGGCAGCGCTCGAACGTCCTCTGCCAGCAGGTCCTCAAGCCATTAAGACCGACGACTGATGGACCGGGACTACCAAATCACTTGCACGGGGAATATCCTGCGGGAATGGCAGTCTCGCCGCACGACCCTAGCGGTCGCGCCGACGGGCACTGGCAAGTCGCATATCATTGCGGCTATCTGCAAAGCAGTATTCCCCAAGCGGGTGATGGTATTGTCCTACCGCAAAGAGATCATCCTGCAACTCCGTAACACGATTGAGCAGGAGACGGGCTATGAGACTGGCGTGGAGATGGCAGACATGCACACCCACGCTGGTCTCTTTGGCCACAAACAGGTGATTGTGTCCACCGTTCAGACACAGATTAGTAAGCACAACGGCGTTAGGCGCATGGTGAAGTTTCCACCCGGGGAGTTCGGTGTGTTAATCCTCGATGAGAGCCACCATGCGCCAGCCTCTTCCAGCAAGGAGACGATTGACTACTACCTCACAAATCCTAGCCTTCGTGTGCTTGGCCTTACTGCCACCCCTGATCGACACGATCAAAAGGCTCTTGGACAAATCTTTGAGTCGGTTGCTTTCAACTACGAGATACTGGATGCCATCAACGACGGCTGGCTCGTTTACCCGGACCAACGGATGGTCAGTATCACAAGCCTCGATATTTCTCGTGTCCACACCACTGCCGGGGACCTTAACTCGGGTGAGTTGGCCACGGTCATGGAACACGAGCGGAACATTCTCGGCGTAGCCGATGCTACTTTGCAGATAGCTGAAGCCCGTCGAACCATCGTGTTCACTGCGTCTGTCATGCAGGCCGAGGCTATCTGCAACATCTTTAATCGCTACCGCCCCGGTTCGGCTGACTGGGTGTGTGGCGAAACCCCGGACGAGAGGCGCATCATCATGCTGGAGCGCTTCAAGTCCGGGGACCTCCAAATTGTCTGCAACTGCGACGTGCTCACCGAGGGCTATGATAACCCTTGGGTTGAGGTAATCGCAATGGCAGCTCCCACCAAATCGCGCAGCAAGTATGCCCAGAAGATTGGTCGCTGCTTGCGCCCCATTCCCAAGCTGGTGGACCTGCTGCCTAACCCGGACGCTCGCCGCATGGCCATTGCCTGTAGCCAGAAGCCCAGAGCCATCGTGCTCGATTTTGTCGGCGTGTCAGGCAAGCACAAGTTAGTGAACACGGCAGACATCCTCGGAGGAGATGCCTTCTGTGATGAGGCTCGGACCCGGGCTATTCAGCTGGCCAGCGAGATGGGGACCACGTGCCGACTGGTGGACGTGATGGAGCAGGAACAGGCGAAGCTGGAGGAGGAGAGGCGCAGGGTTGAGGAGCGGCGAGCGAAGGACCGCGCACGCCGCGCCAACCTCAAGGCCTCCATCTCGTTTACCCAGCGTCCGGTGAACGCTTTTAACAATTTGGATATAGACCCCACGACAGGCGCGTGGGATAGTGGAAGACGGCTTTCGCAAGCCCAGCTGGACTTCTTGAGGCGCAGTGGCGTAGATGCTGGCAACATGACCTACAAGCAGGGCATGCAAGAGCTGATTAAAGCCAAGTATCGGGCTTCAAAACGGAAATGCAGCGATGGTCAGGCAGCACTTCTTGGACGATTTGGGCTGGACCCCACCCGCTTCACGGGCGCGGCAGCCAGCAAGGTCATAGACAAACTCAAAGCCAATGGATGGAAACCATTAACACACCATGAAAGGGAAGAGATATACAACGAGCGAGGAAATCGAGCTAGAGATAGACAGGTGCAGGGCGAGATCGAATCAATACTTCGCGCAAGCGGAGGCTGACGAGTCGGAAGCCCTTATTAAGTTCCGGGCAGGTCACGTGAGCGATGGCAACAGGTTGTTAGAGTTGGCCACGAAGCGCAAGCGTCGAGCAATGAACATTCTCGAAAAGAGGCTACCCCTCTTGGGGCAGAAAATGGCCGAGTTTCTAACCTACCAACTCCCGGGGGTAGACAATGGCGACAGGTCAATTCCAGCAGCATTCTAAATGGGTTCGCGTCACCAAACATTGCCCGTGCCCGGTATGCCACAAGACTACGTGGTGCTTTATATCGGAAACGCACGCAATGTGCATGAGAGTCCAAGGGAGGATGACTTACGTCTTCAAAGACGGCTCTATTGGATACATCTGGCCGCGCACGGAAAAAAGCATCGCGTTGCCCGAGTCGAAGCCGCCGCCGCCAGTTATCAACGCACGGCGCATCATCGAAGAATGGACAAACGATACACCTGACGAATGGCTAGAAGAACAGGCATACAAACTCGGCGTTACCGTCCAGTCACTGCGGGATCTGGAAGCGTGTTACTCCCCGAAGGACAGAGCCACGGCATTCCCCATGCGGGATGGCTATGGAAATATCGTCGGTATCAGGCTAAGAAGCGACGGCGGTTTCAAGTGGGCCGTCACCGGGTCCCACCAAGGGATATTCTTGCCGAGATGCGACTCGCTAAGGACAGCCTATGTTTGTGAAGGTCCTACTGATACTGCTGCTGCTCTTTCTATTGGCCTGTGGAGTGTGGGCAGGGCGTCATGTAGCGCTGGCCTATCTGACATTCCTAAAGTCTTTAAGAGACTCAAAATCCAAAGAGCCGTCATCGTCTCAGACAACGACTCCCACGACGCCGGACTCAAAGGAGCCGCCATGTTAGGCCGACAGTTGGGAATTCCCTATTGCATCCTCATGCTCCCCTGCAAGGACCTGAGGGCTTTTGTCCGGTCTGGGGGCACCGCCCTCATGCTGGAGAACCTCCTGAACGACACGGTTTGGATTGTGCCATGAGGAAAACAGCGCTGGAAAGATTCGCTAGTAGAGTTACCAGAACTGAGTCGGGGTGCTGGGTTTGGGGAGGTGCCCTAAGCTCTGGTTACGGCAAGCTCAGGGTCAACGGGAAAGCCATGTATGCACACCGATTTGCCTACGAGGAATTCCGGCACCCAATACCGGATGGACTAGAGCTAGATCATCTCTGTCGCAATACGCAGTGCGTTAATCCATTTCACACACAACCAGTGACTCACACCATCAATGTGGGACGTGGGAACTGGCCATCCGCAATCAACTCTCGCAAGACCCACTGCAAGCGAGGGCACTTGCTTCAGGGTGATAACCTTATCATCATGAAGCGGGGTCGGCAGTGTAGGACTTGTGTCAACAGGAATCAGATGCTTGCACGATATAGGAGACGCAAATGAATGAACAAAAACTCAAAGACTCAATCCGATCCAAATCAACCCGTGCCCTTAACCCCCACATCTTTGGTCCTTCGGGTGGACCATGTGGGGCTGAGCCCAAACCAGCAGCTCACAAAGCACTGGCGGGTCGTAAGCCAAGAGCACCGAAAGGCACGCGCTGCATGGTTGAATGCTGTTTCCTCTCTCTCCGAAGAGCAGAAACGGATGATGACAACCTTGCAGGAGCGCATAAAGCACTACGGGACGCAGTCGCCGAAACCCTCGGACTCGACGACGGAGACCCTCGAATTAGGTTTCGATATGCCCAGTCAGTCACTCGCTCAAGGCCTCACACCATTGTCGTCCTCACCTTTCTTGGATGACCATGAAGATTTATGACAGAAGACACAGTTAAATTGATAGCACTGGAACGCAGAGTGGTAGAGCTAGAGTGCCAACTAAAGCAGTGGCAGCAACTGGCCCGGGACCTCTACGAGAGCAGCAACCGGATGATGAACAATATTGAAAGGGCAGTCGCTAGGACTTTACCATCTACCGCCAGTCCTATTTTCCCGTCCGCTGGAGGAGAAGGAGGTATGACTGGAGGATGTTCAACCGCTCCTCCATCGCTAAAGCGTAAGTAGACCTCTGCTCCGGTGTCATCTGCGCCACAAACTGCTGTTCATTACGCCGACTCCCAGTTAATGGAGCGCGAGCCCATACGTTCATGGCGTGGTATATCTGTTGGTCAGTGTGCTCTTTGCGGATGTCTGCGAGCATTCGCTGAGCGTTCTCCTCATCCCCAGCCCGAAGGATTGAGCGGAGTTTCGAGTAGCTCGGCTCCGTCGTTGGAGTCATTTCCATCGATTCAGGCCGCAGGTGGTGTTGCTGGACAAACCGAGACGCAAGACGGTTCATGCGTTGCAGAGGTGAGTCCGCAGGCTGACCTTTAACACCCAGACCGGAGGCAAAGAGCTGCCGGGTAAAGGCCCCCGGCTGAGGCTTCTGGGACAATCCCATCGGTGCGCCAGCGAAGCGGCGAATGGGGTCTGACAAGGTGATGGGCATGGGGGAACCCGCCCACGCTGCCTCCTTAATCCGGCCCCACGTGGTTGGGATGAACTCGCCCCGGCTGTTCTGCTTGCTGGCTAAGACGGCACCCATCCGGCCCCACGGTCCCAGCTTGTTCTTACCCACCTGCTCCACTGCGTCCCATGCCGTCGGCTTGGTCTCGAACATGCGGAGGATGTCATGGGAAAGTTCCGCAAAGACGCCCATCGGGGAAAGCCAGAACCCGTCAGTGGGCTTGGTGCCCGTCGGCACCCACGCATCCAGCTCGTGGCCTTCTTCCTCATTCTCGAAGGTGAACTTCTGGCGGCTCATCAGGTTGGCTACCTGAGTGAACGCAAAGTAGAAAAGCAAACCCTTGGCCATCGCACCACCCAACGCCCCCAGATAGGGACCTTGACGGCCAAGGAGAGTTGACGCCCCAGTAAGGCGGGACGCAAAGCGAGCTTCCTTTTGGGCAAGCCCTTCCACCCACTGGGGCGCAAGCATAATCATTTGAGCGAAGTCCCGGACCAGTGGACTCTTAATCATGCCCTGACGGCCAATGGAGCCAAAGAAGAAGTTCATGTCCTTGGCCACGTCCCGCATCAGCGAGCGCACCGGCATGTCGGGGTGCGCGGCGTTGAGCTTCTCGAAGTTGCGCACAATGGCTTCAGCCATGAGCCCACGGGTCAACCGCCTGAACACGAAACGGTTCATAGCATCGACACCCGGGAAGATGTGCTTAGTCTGGGAGAAGAGCGCGTCCTGCAACCGGGCCACGTTCGCCCCCTCTTCGAGCGCCAGCTTCATCACCTCATGGCGGGTCAGTTCCACCTGCTGGCCTTTCCCAAAGTTTACCTTCACGGTTCCCCGCGCCCAGTCAGCGTCGGCCTTGGTGATCGAACCCACCTCGACTGCATGGTCCAAGTCCTCGGGCTTGTATTCCAGTGCCGCGAAGCCCCGTTTGTATTTGGCGGGGTTGCCGCCTAACGCCATGGAATACTGCGTCAGCCTCGCCGGATGGAACGAGTCGTAGATGAGGATGCCGTAGTGCTTAATCACCTGTCCCCAGTGCAGGGCCTCCCGGGTGAAAGGGAGTTCCCTAAGCGGCGACTCACCAGCAGCCATCCTGACGGCATTCTTGAAAGCGGTGAGGACTGCCAGAGACCGCCGCCCGTTGTCGAGCGACACCATCTCATACCCATCCGGGATGCGAGCCTTCCCCGGCGTGGTCATGATGGTGCCTTTGTCGTCCACCTTGGGCTCGGGCTTGGCGTAGACCAGCTGGCCCTGCGGGTCGCGCACGGCCTTGCCCGTGGTCTTGTCGCGCAGCACCTGCCCCTTCTCCATGATGGGTTGGGGTTCACCCCGCTCAATCTCAGTGGCGATCTTCTTCTGGGTCACGGGGTCTTTGGCTCCCATGAGGTAGTCATACCACTTATTCTTGGCGAGCATCTCGTTTCCCTGCCGGGAGCGGTGCTCAACCAAGTCGGCAATGTCCAAGTTCTTAGCGATGTAAGGCCCGGACATAATAGCGTGGTAATAGTTGTCGAACGTGCTCGGCATCCTGA
>Ga0126381_100002776_pt1 | contig 18983 bp, 16 predicted proteins | sample PanSoiMetPlot_28_FD_96465 | JGI IMG/M metagenome (GOLD analysis project Ga0126381, IMG submission 96465) | Tropical forest soil microbial communities from Panama - MetaG Plot_28 | ecosystem: Environmental > Terrestrial > Soil > Tropical forest > Bulk soil | place: Panama | collected 2016-02-17
CGGCGACGCCGTCAACGACGCCGCCGCGCTCAAGCAGGCCGACGTGGGCGTCGCGATGGGCAGCGGGTCGGAGGTGTCCAAGCAGGCAGCCAAGATCGTGCTGACCGACGACAACTTCGCGACGCTGGTGAGCGCCGTGGACCTGGGCCGCGACATCTACCGGCGGATCTCTACCTACGTCAGGCTGCAGCTGACCGTCTTGTCGTCGGTGCTCCAGCTAATGGTCTACGCCACCATCCTGGACATCAATTCAGGTGTAGCGCTGTTCCCGCTGCAGCTGCTGTTCTGCAAGTTCTTCATCGTCATCACCGTGGTGATCGGCCTCATCGTCGACGTCCCCGACCCAGGGGTGATGCGGCGGCCGCCGCGCGACCCTGCCGCCAGGATCGTCAACGCCGCCCAGGTCATCCGCTGGTTCATCAGCGGCCTCCTGGTCGCCGCCTCCGCGCTGTGCGTGCTCGCGTTCGGGCCCGGCCCGCCCTCCACGACGCACGGCTCGGTCAACATGACCATGGCCTTCGCGATCGTCTCGCTCAGCGCCGTAAACCTCGGCCTGGTCATGCGGCGCGAGCGGGAACCAGCCTGGTCCCGGCCGGTCTTCCCCTACCTGGGATGGATCATCCTCGGCTGGGTCCTGACCTGGGCGGCCGTCGAGCTGCACATGCTCCAGCGACTGCTCGACACCACATCCCTCACCGGCGGGCAGTGGCTCGTCGTCCTCGGCCTGTCGCTCATCATGCCGACCGCTGTCGGCATCGACAAGATCGTGCAGTTGCGGCGCCAGGATCGGGGGCGCCAAGACGGAAGGCTGGCCGCGCAGGAGCGGGAGCCGGCCCTGCCGGGGGCGCCCTGACCGTGACATCGGCGCTGCAGTGGCTGCCAGGCCTGCGCCAGCTCACCTCGTACCGCCGCTCGTGGCTGGCCAGCGATATCGTCGCGGGAGTCGTGCTCACCACGTTGCTGGTCCCCCAGGGAATGGCCTACGCCGAGCTCGCTGGCCTGCCGCCGATCACCGGCCTGTACACCACGATCATGTGTCTGCTCGGCTACGCGATCTTCGGCCCGTCTCGCCTCCTGGTGCTAGGCCCGGATTCCTCGCTCGGGCCGATGATCGCCGCCACGATCCTGCCGCTGCTGTCCTCCGCCGGTCACCCAGCGCAGGCCATCGGCCTCGCGTCCGCGCTGGCCATCATGGTCGCGCTGATCATGATCTTGGCCGCGGTCGCGAAACTCGGCTTCGTCGCCAGCCTCATCTCCAAGCCGACGATGATCGGATACCTGAACGGGCTCGCGCTGACGATCCTGGTCGGCCAGCTGCCGAAGCTACTCGGCTTCAAGGTCGAGGCCAGCGGCCTCATCGGCGAGTTCACCGGGTTCGTCCGCGGTCTGGCCAGCGGGCTGGCCGTCCCGGCGGCGGCCGCGGTGGGGGTAGCCGGGATCGCGGTGATCCTGGCCTTGCAGCGCTGGCTGCCCAAGGTGCCGGCGGTGCTCGTCATGGTCGTGCTCGCGATCGCTGCCACCAGCGTGTTCAGCTTGGCCGATCACGGCGTCAGCCTCGTCGGCGTTCTCCCCAAGGGATTCCCGCCGCCGACATTCCCGCATGTCTCCGTCGCCGACCTCGGGCCGCTTTTCGCCGGGGCGCTCGGAATTGTCCTGGTCTCCCTCACCGACACCATCTCCACCGCCTCGGCATTCGCAGCCCGCACCGGACAGGAGGTCAGCGGCAACGCCGAACTGATCGGTATCGGAGCGGCCAACCTGGCGGCCGGCTTCTTCCAGGGTTTCCCGGTCAGCACCAGCGGATCCCGGACCGCGGTCGCGGAGCGGGCCGGCTCGAAAACTCAGCTCACCGGGATCACCGGGGCGGGCCTGATCATCCTGATGATCGTCCTGATCCCTGGCCTGTTCCGCAACCTGCCGACCCCCGCCCTTGCCGCCGTGGTGATCACCGCGGCGCTATCGCTGGCCGACGTCCAGGGAACAACGCGGCTGTGGCGGCAGCGCAAGACCGAGTTCAGCCTGTCGATCGCGGCCTTCCTCGGTGTGGCGCTGCTCGGCGTCCTGCCCGGAATCGCTGTCGCCGTCGCCCTGTCTATCCTCAACGTGTTCCGGCGCGCCTGGCGACCTTACGACACCGTGCTTGGCCGGGTAGACGGACTCGAGGGCTACCACGACACGCGGTCCTACCCGCACGCCAGCCTGCTGGCCGGATTGGTGATCTACCGATTCGACGGTCCGTTGTTCTTCGCCAACGCCAAGACATTCCGCGACGAGGTCAAGAAGCTGGCGGGCGGCGACCGGCCGGCGACGTGGATCCTCATCGCGGCCGAGCCCATCACCGACGTCGACACCACCGCATCCGACATGCTCACCGAACTAGACGAAGACCTCAATGGCCGCGGCATCAACCTCGTGTTCGCCGAGCTCAAGGACCCAGTCAGGGCCAAGATCGAACGCTACGGCCTCACCCGCACGATCAACCCGCAGCACTTCTATCCGACACTCGAAGCCGCCATCGCCGCCTTCCGCGCCCAGACCGGCGCGCAATGGACCCACCCGCACGAATGAGCTGAGGCGGGCGCTCAGCGGGTCAGCGGTAACGACCGGCCTGCGGCGATGGCCGCATCGACGGTCGGGTACACCGCGAGCGCGTCCTGCATCTCCAAGAGTTCCAGCACCCTGCGCAGCTGACCGTGGGGAGTGATCACGAATAGCAGTTCAGCCTTCGCCTCGCGAGCTTTCTCATTTGTCATCAGCAAGGTGTTGAAGCCGATCGAGTCGCAGAATGTCGTAGCCGTGCAGTCCGCGACTACTACCGAGGCGCCCCGGGCGAAGGCGGCGTCCAACGTGCCACCGACGGCACTTGCGTTCCCGGCGTCGATTCCCTCGGGCATCGTCACGATCACCGGCCGCTGCACATCAAGATCATCGGACACAGCTGGGCCCCTTCAGCTGACCATCCCGATACAGCCAGATTTGCTTAGCCTCTAGTAGCCTAACCGGGCCGCTTCCGACGAACTGAGCAGCGGGTGGCCGGCCGGAGGGAACACGGCCCGGACTACTCTCGTGAAATGGGCAGCTTTCCGGCTGACTTGCGGATGGCGGCCTCGCTCGGTGGCGAGATGGGCAGCCGGATCTTGTCCTACGAGTGGCCGGCCCACCCGCTAGGCGTTCCGGCAGAGTGGCCAGCTGCCTCGCGGACGACAGTCGCCACCGCGCTGGCGTGCCGGTTCCCGACCGTCCTGTTCCTGGGCGATCAGATGAGGCTGATCTACAACGACGCCTATATCCCGATGCTCGGTGATAAGCACCCCGCGGCCTTGGGCTCCGCGGTCGCCGACGTGTGGTGGGATATCTGGGACGTCATCGAGCCGCTTCTTGACGGGGTCGTGACCACGGGCAAGGCCACATGGTTCGATGACCTGAAGCTGATGCTGGTGAATGATGGCCGCCGCCGGGAGCGCTACTTCACGTTCAGCTACAGCCCGATCGTCGGGGCAGGCGGCGCGATAGAAGGTCTGTTCTGCGCCGTCGCCGAGACGACCGAGCGGGTGCTCAGCGAGCGGCGGCTCCGGATGCTGAGCACGTTGGCAGCCGCGCTGATGGACGCGCAGTCGCTGGAGGCGGCGCTGGACATCACCATCGACGTGTGCGCGCACCATCCCGCCGATCTCCCGTTCGCGGCGGTGTACGCCAGCGACGAGGCGGACAGCCGCGTGCGCCTGCGCGGTGCCACACCGGGCGCGGCTGGACTCATGCCCCACCTGCTCGCGCCTTTCACTGATCGCGGCTCCGTCGATGCGGATGGTCTGCGGCTCGTGCCAGAGCTTCCTGCCCTCCTCCCCTCCCTCGCCACCCGCCTAGGCTCGGACAGCCCAGAGCAGGGCCTGGTGATCACGCTCGGCGGTCCGGCTGATGCCATGCCGCATGGTTCGTCAGCGCCCGCTGCGCTGGTGCTTGGCTTGAGCCGCTACACGCCCCTCGATGACCAGTACCGCGGCTTCTGCCACCTGCTCGCTGACCAGGTGTCGGCCACCATGGCTAATGCCATGGCGTACCAAGGCGAACGACGCCGGGCAGAGTCGCTGGCGCAGCTTGACCAGGCCAAGACGACCTTCCTCGCCAACGTCAGCCATGAGTTCCGCACGCCGCTGACGCTGATGCTCGGGCCCCTTGATGATGCCATCGCGTCGATGAGCGGCGACGACGCGCTGGCGGACCGGCTGGGGATCGTGCAGCGCAATGGCCGGCGTCTGCTGCGGCTGGTCAACGCGCTGCTGGACTTCTCGCGCATCGAAGCGGGCCAGAGCCAGCCGCAGCTGGCCGATGTGGACCTCGGCGCGCTGACGGCCGGGATCGCATCGTCGTTCGCCGATGTGTGCAAGATCGCCGGCATCGAGCTGGTGCTTGATTGCCAGACCGCCTGGGCAGAGGCGGACGCGGCGATGTGGGAGACGATCGTGCTGAACCTCGTCTCCAACGCGTTCAAGTACACCCTGACCGGGTCAATCACCGTGGCGGTCGGCACGTGCCCCGACGACGGGATGTCGATGACGGTGTCAGATACCGGCACGGGCATCGCCGCCGAGCATCTGCCGCGGCTGTTCGAGCGGTTCTACCGCCCGGCCGAGGCCGGCGGCCGCACAGCTGAGGGTAGCGGGATCGGGCTGGCGCTAGTGCGCAGCCTGGTGGAGATGCACCACGGGACCATCGAGGTAGATAGCACTCCCGGCCAGGGGACCACCGTGCGGGTACGGCTGCCAGCCGCGCGTGCCGGGCCTCCCCCGAGCGCGGCTTGTACCATCGCGCGGCCGACCAGAGGAAAGGACTACGCCGACGAAGCCATGAGCTGGCTCGGTGCCGGCGCCGGAGCCGATGTTGAGCGGCAATACTCCTCGCGAAAGCTCGTGCTGGTCGCTGACGACAACGCGGACATGCGCCGTCATCTGGCGGCGGTGCTCGGCAGCCGGTGGGACGTGGTCGTCGCTGGCGACGGCCGGCAGGCGCTGGAACTGGCGCGGCGCCATCGGCCCGATCTGCTCATCACCGATGTGATGATGCCGCAGATGGACGGTTTCGAGCTGATCAGCGCAATCCGCGCCGACACCGGCCTTGCCTCCATGCCAGTGATTATGTTGTCGGCCCGCGCGGGGCAGGAGGCTGTCGGCGGCGGGCTGGCCGCCGGGGCTGACAACTACCTCGTGAAGCCGTTCACCTCAGCGGACCTGATCAGCCACGTCGCGGCACGGCTCGAGGCGGCGGAGCGGGACCGTTCCCTTTCGCCCGAGGAGGTGACCTCGCGGCGCGACCGCGCTCTCGTCGGCCTGAGTGCGGATATTGCAGCGGCCAAATCCCTGAGCCAGGCGCTTGACGTGCTGCTGAGGTCACCGGTCTGCTCGCTGCGAGCTACGGCGGCGGCTGTCGGGCTACTGGACGAGACGGGTACCAAGCTCCGCATCACGGTCGGCGGAGATATTCCTGGCGAGGTCACCGATCGCTACCACCTGGTGAGCCTGCGCTCACCCGTTCTGCTGGCGGAGACTGCCCGCACAGACCAGCGCATAGTGACTCCCGACACCGCCGCGCTTGATCCGCGGTTCCGCGCATCAGCCGCTGACCTGGCGCCGGCCGTTCGCGCCACGATCATGGAGCCACTGCATACCGACGATGGCGGCGTGCTCGGCGCCCTGGGCCTAGGCTGGCCGAGTCCGCGCGAGATAACCCCCGCCGACACCGACCTGACCAGGCGGGTCGCCGCGATCCTGGCCCGGGCCGTAACGCGCATTTCGGTGGCCGAGCGAGAGCATCAGATCGCGCTGTCGCTGCAGGAGCGCCTGCTAGGCCTCGGGGTGATCTCCGCCGCTGCCGCGGTGTCGGCCGCCTATCAGCCGGCCGGGGAGGTCATGCGCGTGGGTGGCGACTGGTACACGGCGACCCCGCTGGGCCCGGCGCGCATCGGCATCTCGGCCGGAGACGTCGTGGGCCATGGCCTGCATGCCGCGACAGTCATGAGCCAGCTGCGCAGCGCGCTCGGAGCCGCCGCCCTGGCAACAGACGATCCAGCCGCTGTGATCGACCTGCTCGACCGTTACGCCAGAACACTGGACGGCGCCGCGTTTGCTACGGTCGCCTACGCGATCATCGACACCACGACCAGCACCGTCAGCTATGCATGCGCCGGGCATCCCTACCCGCTCGTCGTCGGCTCGGAGGGAACGGTGACCTGGCTGCGAGACGGGAGGCGGCCGCCGCTGGCGGTCAGATCCTTCGCATCCCGTCTGGGGGCGAACACCGGCACCGCGGCCCTGCCGCCGGGCTCGCTTCTGCTGCTCTACACCGACGGCCTCATCGAGCGCCGGTCAGAGCCGCTGGACGACGGCTTCACTCGCCTAGGATCAGCGGCCGAGGGCTGCGCGACCATGCCAGCCGGCCAGGCATGCAAGACCCTGATCAGCCAGATGACACCCGCGGATGGCTACGCCGATGACGTCGCCATGATCGCGGTGCGCCCAGCTGGGACCACGGCAACCAGCCACGTCGACGCGATGCCAGCCAGCTTCGGCGAGCTGCAGCCGGCGCGGGACAGGATGCGGGACTGGCTCGCACATCTCGGCACCAGCCGCGCCACCACCCACGATGTGCTGCTCGGCACCGGCGAGGCGCTATGCAACGCCATTGAGCACGGAAGCGATCTAGATCCCCGCCGCACCGTCAGCGTCGAAGCCTTCGCGACTGGAGACGAAATCTCGGTGACTGTCACAGACTCGGGCCGCTGGCTGAAAGACTCTGCGGCTAGCCGCGCCCATCAGCGCGGACGCGGCCTCAAGCTGATTTACGGCCTCACGGAGGATGCCCAGACGGCCCGCACGATCCTCGGCACCCAGGTAACCATGACCTACCGCCATGTCCGCATCACCTGATGAGGAGGAGGCCGCACGCAACATGAGCTTCCAGCTACGGCCAGTCGGCCCGCCCGCAGACTCTGGCGGCACCGTGGCCGTCGCGATTTACGGCGAAGTCGACGCGACCAACTCGGCCGACCTCAGCAACGCTCTGCGCGAACTGGCCTCCCCGGCATTGATCGTTGACCTGAGCCCCGTCGACTATTTCGACAGTGCCGGGTTCGCGATGATCGACCGCCTGCTCGGCCAGGCTCCCGTAGCTCTGGTGATCTCCCCTGGCAGCGTCGTGCGCACGGCCGCCGAGCTTGTGGACCTGCCGTTTCACGACAGCCTCTCCGACGCGCGAGTGTCGATACCGCGAGATTGAACCTATGGCTGAACCTCATCCTCCGCCGCCTGCTGCTTCCGCAGCGTGGTGACCGCCTTAAGCATCGCGTCGGCGGCGGCCTCTGGAGTGCGGGTGCTCCCTGACTTGATGAGGGAACTGGTGAGCGCGTAGGCCATCTCGACCGCCTCGGCCGGAGGTGAAGCTAGCCTGCCTGGCGCGCGGGGATCGAGCAGGGCCCTGGCGGACGATACGGCCTGCCGGGCCTCGGCGAGCGACTCGGACACCTCAGCGTCGGTGACCTCGGAAGGCTGCGTGATGCGCCCGCGGCTGTCCATGTCCACGTACAGGCCGCGCTGCTTGAGCCGGCTTTGGTCCATCGCGAGCATCTTGCTCTTGTTCATGACCTGCGCTAGCTCGCCGTCCGACATGCCCGCGAGCCTCCGCGCCGGTGACGCGCCGGGCGGAGTCAAGGCGATCAGCAGGCCCCCAACCAGCTTCAGCTCATGCCATTCCAGCATCCGCCTGACGGGCGCCTGACCCTTCAGCTTCTCGGGCAAAAGACTCAGAGCCATCAGGCTGAGAGCCTTCCCGACCTCCTCGACGGCTAGCTCCGCGAGGAAGCAGGCCCGCGCCCGGCGGTCCGCCAAGGCCAGCAGTTCAGCGTCGTCCACGACACCCTGGGCGTTGGCCGCTGCAGCGACAGCGCACGCCACCAGGTCTTGCTTGGCGGCGACCTTCACAGTGGCAAGATCCATGGATCAAACCTAGCCAGCGACGTCATGCGACCGCCGACGGGAGGCCCCGAGGCGGAAAAGGCAAGGCCGCGTGCACGGGAGTGCACGCGGCCTTACCGGAACGCTGGCCTGGCCTGTCGCTGGCTCACGCCTTCGCTGCGGCCAGGATCGGGCGCTGATCCGCCTCGGTGACGGACTGCTGGCCGTGCGGGTCCTGGCTTGCGTCCGTCGTGCCTGTGGTCTGGTGCGGGGGCGTGGCCTTGCGGTTTCTGCCCGTGAGCTCGACATGGGCTGAGGGGACTGGCCAGGGATAGCCGACGATTATGAACGACATGCGACTGCTCCTTTTCCTGTTGACCTGCGAGCGGGTCGTTCTCCACAATCGGCCTTCCGGAATGCCAGACCATCGGCCAAAGATCGGAAGTGCGGTTCTGAGGGGGTCGTAAATGAGCGGAGGGGTCCGCGAAAACGTACGCGTTATCGCCGATGGCCGGGCTGCACTGGTTCACAGTGGGTGTTTTGGAGGAAACTGTGACCGGGATCGAGCGCCGTTTACGGGAGCTGGCATGGACGCGGCAGTGGAGTCGCCTGAGGTGCGGCCGGTGGGTGCCGGCTTGCATAACCTGCCGGTGCAGCTGACCAGCTTCATTGGCCGGGGAGCCGAGATAGCGCGGGTGCGCGGGCTGGTTGAGCAGAACCGGCTGGTGACATTGACGGGCGCGGGTGGGGTGGGAAAGACACGGCTCGCGCTGCAGGTGGCAGCAAGCGTGCTTTGCGAGTATCCAGCCGGGGTGTGGCTAGTTGATCTGGCGCCGCTCGCCGACCCAGCGCTAGTTCCTGTCGCGGTGGCGCGCGCTCTGGGCCTGCCGGACGAGGCTGGCCGCTCGACCATGGAGAGGGTCACCGGGTACGTCGGGTCCCGGGGTGCCCTTGTGGTGCTTGATAACTGCGAGCATCTGCTGGACGCGTGCGCGGTGCTGGCGGAGGACTTGCTGCGCGCCTGCCCCGAACTTGTCATCTTGGCAACGAGCCGGGAGCCGGTCGGCGCGGGCGGCGAGGCGACCTGGCGGGTGCCGTCGCTGTCGCAGGCTGGCGAGGCGGTGGAGTTCTTCGCCGACAGGGCGCGGCGCGCGGTACCTGATTTCGCGGTCACCTCAGATAACGAGGCGGCGGTCGCGGAGATCTGCCGTCGGCTCGATGGGATTCCGCTAGCGATCGAGTTGGCAGCCGCCCGGTTGCGGGCGTTCTCGCCGACCGAGATCGCCGATGGGCTGCACGACCGGTTCCGGCTGCTGACCGGGGGGTCGCGAACCGCGGTGCGCCGGCAGCAGACACTGCGGGCGTCGGTGGACTGGTCGCACGCCCTGCTGACCGAACCGGAGCGGGTAGTGTTCCGGCGATTGGCCGCGTTCGCCGACTGGTTCGCCCTGCAAGCCGCCGAGGTGGTGGGCGCCGGCGACGGCTTGGGACGCCATCAGGTTCTCGACCAGCTCGCACTGCTGGTCGACAAGTCAATGGTGGCGACCGAGGAGTCGCAGTCGGTGACCCGGTACCGGCTGCTCGAGACCGTACGCCAGTACGCGGCGGAGAAGCTCGGCGAGTCCGGCGAGGCCGACCAGGTCAGGACCCGCCATCGCGATTACTACGCCGCACAGGCTGGCCGGCTGCACGCGCCCGGTGACGGCGATCCGGGTCAGTCCATCAGGCAGCTGGAAACCGACATCGGCAACCTGCGGGCCGCGTTCGCGTGGAGCCTGGAGATAGCAGATCGCCAGACCGCGCTGCGGCTGGCATCGGCACTGCAGCCGGTCTGGCTGGGCCGGTGCCACATGGTCGAGGGGCTGGCTTGGTTCGACGCGGCCCTGGACGGCCCGCCGGCTGGCGCGGAACCGGTCGCGCCTGACGTCTGGGTCCGGGCGGTGGCCGACGCAGCGGTCCTAGCCGGATTGAGCGGGAATTCGGTTCGCATCGAGCAGGCCGACCAGGCCGTCGCGCTGGCCCGCCAACTCGGCGATGACGCCCTACTCGGACGAGCGCTGCTCGGGGCGGGTTATACCGCCGGCTACCCAGTTGAGGCCGGGCAGCCCTATTTTGCGGAAGCGATAGTGCTGGCCAGGCAGGCCGGGGACGACTGGACGCTGGCCCAGATACTCGGCCGGCAGGCGTTCGCCGGGATGGTCTCTGGCTACCCGGTCGGCGCACGGTCAGCCGCCGAAGAGGGACTCTCCCTGGCCGTTAAGACGGGCAACGAGCATTCCTCACGCCAATGCAGAATGTGGCTCAGCTGGGCCTTGATAGTGCACGGCGAACTGCACCGGGCCAGGTCGCTGCTCACTGCCCTGATCGCCGAAGCGGAAGCGGAGCGTACCCCGCTGTGGAAGACACTGGGCCTGGCCTTCCTCGGCTGGACCCTGGCGCAGATGGGCCAGCCCGACCAAGCCCGCGAAGCCGCGGAGGCGAGTCTGGCGATTGCCAGTGACCAAGGGCTCGCCCCCCTCAAGGCCTTCGGCTACGACTGCCTGTGCATGGCGGCGCTGGCGGCCGGGGATCCCGACGCCCTGCGCGATGCCAGCCAGGCCGCCTGGCGGGAAACAGGCTTCTCGGCCGAGCGCAGCATCCCGCATAACGCCGACATAGCCGAGGCTTTCCTCGCCGATGGCGACCTGCTCGCCGCGCGCCAGCACGCCGACGAAGCCGTCGCCACCGGCACCAAGCTGCGCACCAATATCCACCTGGTCTACGCGCTCATGACGAGCGCGAGAGTCGCGATCACCGCCGGCGAGGCCGGGCGCGCCAGCGACGACGCGCATCAGGCGCTCAGCATCGGCCGCGCGATGCAATCGCAGACCTTGATCATCGACGCGCTCGAATGCGTCGGCCGGCTAACGCAAGACACCGACGACGACAAGGCGGCCCGGCTGCTGGGTGCCGCCGATGCCCTCAGGCGCGCAACCGGCTACCAGCGCTTCCGGCTTCACCAAAGCGGCTACGACACCGCCGTCCGCGCGCTCAGGACCTCGATGGGCTCCGCCGCGTTCGACCAGGCATGGGAAGAAGGCGCCGCCCTCACCCTCGACGACGCGGTGAGCTACGCCCAGCGTGGCCGCGGCGAGCGCGGCCGGCCCGCCGTAGGGTGGCTGTCTCTGACGCCTGCCGAGCGCGACGTGGCCAGCCTGGTGGCCGAAGGACTTGCCAACAAGGACATCGCCGCTCGGCTGTTCGTCTCCCCCCGCACCGTGCAAACCCACCTCACCCACATTTACGGCAAGCTTGGCCTCACCTCCAGAGTTCAGCTCGCCCAGGAGGCCGCCCGCAACGCCTGAAGCTGGAGGGATTAGGACGACCAGACTGCAGGAAGCTGCGTATAACGCGCAATTGGCAGCAGGTCTGCCGATCAGCAACCTAGCCCGCGCAGTGCTGATCAATGAAGACGGAATAATAAGCTTTAAGCAGTGCGCAAGTTATATCCATGCCGTGCAGCAGATGGACTGGTTCGCGGCTGCGTTCGGGGCATACGCCGGTCCGGTAACCGTGGTGGGTGGAAAGGGAGACAGCCACGCTAGCGCTGTTCAGCGGCGGATCAAGATAGGCACGAACAACCGGTATAACGTCAATGAATGCGAACAGGCTTGCTTGCATGAACTGGCGCACATCGTTACCCCTGATTACGGGCCGGGCAAGGAGCTACGCGAGCCTCCGCGTGGCAGGGAAAGCAGTAAAGGTCATCATCACGCATGGCGCGTCAACTTTGTGCTGATCGTAAGAAAGACGCTGGGAAAGCAGGCAGCACTCCTGCTGAGGTATGAATTTAACCAGTGGGGGCTACCCACAAGCAAGTAAACGACCGCTCAGCTCCCGCTGACGTTGAAGACGGTCAGCACGACGAGCACAATCGTGACGATGGCGAAAGCAGCATGAGCGATAACTCCGGACACAGGGAGGTGTCGCTCTGGCGGAACGATCATATCGCCAGGTCTGACTGGGCGGCCGGGCGAGCCAGCCGCGACCGAGACGGCCTGGGCGATGGCCCGGGTCGGTCGGTCGCGGTATACCCCGATCCAGCGGACGGCCATAGTCATGCCCAACGCGGCGATAAACACCATGGCGCCGACGGCCATCCAGGAATACAGCCGCTTGTCCGTGATCAGGTACATCACCCAGGACGCCAGGCCACCGACAGCGAACAGGCCATGGCCCACCACAATCGGGATAGGCAGTCTCGTAGCGGCGGCGTGCCGGAATTTCGGGTCGTACTCGATGAGCCAGATCGCCAGGAGATATAGGCCAGCGATGGCGGTGACGCTCCAGGCAATCAATGCTAGAACGGGCATCCCGGCTCAATCGTAGGTAGCTTACTCATGCGAATCACTCCCAAGCAGTTCAGCACAATTAGGCACCCTCCGTGCCGGAAACGCGACAGATGGCGTGGGGACTGGGTCCCAGCGCTGCACCACCACGCCTGGTTACACCGCGCTCATGATGGGAAAAGACCGCGCTAGCAACCTGCGATGTCTTAGCCGCTGCCCGGCATGGCAATGTCGGATAGTTCTGATCCTGCGGGGGGTGCCGCACATCAAGATCGCCGGATTGCGGTCAACTGGCCGCCCGCGCAGTTCAGGTAAACGTAGGACCACTGTCATGCTGGTCGCCATTACGGGGTTCTTGGCGCTTGGGTACGCGCTCGCTGGGTGCGGCACAGCGCACTATGGCATGACGAGATGCCCTGCGGGGACCGTCGTCGGCAAAGCAGCGAGAGCCAGTCACCTGAAGTTGCTGCCAGGCTCAGCGCCCCGCGCGCGCGGATCGACGACACCCGCGGACTGGACCTGCACCTATGTTCCGGCAGGTTATTATCAGCGCTGGCTCCACGGCTCTCATCACGCGCTGAGCGTCGAGATCTATCTGTTCCCGAAAAAGCTCGCTAGCAAGCGGCTCCTCGGAACCGTGGACGGGCACGCCGCGATGCGGCGCGGCGCAGCCAGACTCTCCGGCAACATCACGCTGGCCGGCAACCCGGCGGCGGTCGCACTGTTCAGGTCCGGCTACGGCGCCTGGACAGGGCAACGGCTTCCTGACGGTAGTTACGCGCTGCTGGCGATCTATCTGTCGTCCGGCCAGGCGCCGCGCACCGCCGCCGAATTCCAGAACGAGTTGCAGGCTATGGCGCAAATTAGCGGCCTGGACTGAGCGGCACTAACCCCCGGCGGGTAGCGACGGTGACCTTGGGACGTATCGCGGCATAGCCAGCCCTGCGGTGGGCATGACAACGGGCATACATTCGCAAGGCGAGGGGGGCGTCGCCATGACGACTTATGTATCTTTGGTCAACTGGACCGATCAGGGCGCACAGAACTTCAAGGACACTCTCAACCGTTCCGAGGAGTTCACCAAGCTCGTGGAGAACTCCGGCGGTTCGGTACGCGAGATACTGTGGACACTTGGCGATTACGACACCCTCGCGATCGTGGACTACCCGGACGACGAGACAGCGGTTGCCACGTTGCTCAAGGTCGGCGCCAAGGGCCAGATCCGCACCCACACAATGCGCGCCTTCGGCGCCGAAGAGATTTCAGGCATCATCCGCAAGGCAACCTAAGCGCGTGCCTGCACCGTTCTTATTTCACTGGCATCTGGGGCAAACCTGGGCATAGGCTGCCGCGATGACCTGGATCGCACCCGATGTCGAGCGCTCGGAGAACTATCCGGATCGCCGCAACGATCCCGAGCGGGAGATGCTACGCGACTGGCTTGACTGGCACCGGGCCACTCTGATGCGCAAGTGCGCGGGTCTGGGCCCCGCTGAACTCGCCAGGCGCGCGGTGCCGCCGTCGAACCTCTCGCTGCTCGGCCTGGTCAGGCACATGAGCGACACCGAGCGCGGGTGGGTCAGGCAGACCTTCCGGGGTGAACAGGTGCCCGACCTTTACTATCGCTCCGACGCTCCCGACGCGGACTTCCAGGAGGCCGACCCAGGCGGCGCCGAGGAAGACTTTGAGCGCTACCGGGCTGAATGCCTGGCCGTCGATGCCGCACTCGAGGGCGCCATGCTGGACGACACGTTCACATTCCGGGAAAAGACCATGTCCGTGCGGTGGATGTGGCAGCACCTGGTGGAGGAGTACGCGCGGCACAACGGGCACGCCGACCTGATCCGCGAGGTTATCGACGGCTCGGCCGGTCTCTGAGCCAGGTTCGGCAAGGGGTTTGGTCACGGTGAAGGTGGGGGTCTTCCTGCACGGCACCGCGATCATGCATGCGGCGGCGGCCGGTGTGGAGCGGGACGAACGCGTCCAGCAAGTACGCCGCCGCGACCCCACCGTGCGTGACTTCGCGTCTTATATCCCCACCCCCGGCACCGCGGCCAAGCTGGCGGCCTGGCAACGGCACGGCGCAACCCTTATCTACCTCAGCTCCCACCGGGCTCGCGATGATATCCGGATCGATGAATCGGTCGTCAGCCGCTACGAGTTTCCGGCCGGGCCGGTGCACGGCCGCGGCGACGGGGACGATTACGGGACGCTAATACAGCGGCTTGGGCTTGATGTCCTGATCGAAGACGACTGTGAAAGCATCGGCGGAGCAGCGCAGACGTGTTCCGCCCAGATGGGCCCAGCGGTCAGAGCATCCGTCCGGTGCATCGTGCTGCCGGAGTTTCTGGGGCTGGCCGATCTTCCCGCCGACCCGGCAGAACTGCTTCTTCGCCGGCCCCCGGTTGACGAGCGGGACGCCAGTCAGGGTTGTCCCTGATATTTCCCTGATCTGAGCCGCCAGGTGTAGCGGCTCGATCGTGATACTGGGGATACTACTCGTGGTAATACGGGATTCTAAACTGCGCTCGGAGGTGTCCGTGAGCGTGCGGCACGCACTGTTGGCCCTGCTCAGCGAGGGTTCGAAGTACGGGCTCCAGCTTCGTGAGGAGTTCGAAGCAAACACCGGCCAAGTTTGGCCGCTGAACGGCGGCCAGGTCTATACGACGCTGCAGAGGCTTGAGCGTGACGGCCTGGTGGCCGCGCTCGGCGGCGCTGGGGACCTGGTCCCTGGGCCGCAAAAGGCCTACCGGATCACCGATGCGGGGTCCGCCGAGCTTAACCGGTGGCTGCTCGTCCCGCCGGACCTGTCCACGCCGCCGCGTGACGACCTGGTGATGAAAGTGCTGATCGCGGTGCGGGTGCCGGGCACTGACGTGTCCGAGGTCATCCAGGCGCACCGTCGCTACCTGGTCCAGCTCATGCAGGAGTGGACCAGGCTGAAGGACGACGACAACGGCAGGGATTTGGCGTTCGCGCTGATTGTTGACTCCGAGATGTTCCGGCTCGAGTCCGTTGTCCGCTGGCTGGATGCCGCCGAGGTCCGGCTGCGCCGCGCCTTGGCCGATGGCTGGAACCCCGCCCAGGCCTTCCCCGCGCCAGCGGGTGCCAGGCTGCCTACCCGGCCCGCTATGGGAGCACGGCGATGAACGCACTCGAACTGCGATCTATATCCAAGGTCTACGGTCGGGGTGCCGCCGAAGTGCAGGCGCTTCGCGATGTATCCCTCACCGTCGCGGCCGGCGAGATGGTCGCCGTCATGGGACCGTCAGGGTCAGGAAAGTCCTCCCTGCTCACGATCGCGGGCACCCTGGAGGAGCCGACGTCAGGCGCCGTGCTCATCGATGGCAAGGACACGCTGCGGATGTCCGGCGGCGCGAAGTCTCGGCTGCGCCGCCGCACGATCGGCTATGTCTTCCAGGACTTCAACCTGCTGCCAGGCCTCACCGCAGCGGAGAACGTGTCGATGCCTCTGGAACTCGACGGCACCTCGATGCACAAGGCGCACCTCGCCGCGATCAAGGCCCTGGAGGAGCTTGGCCTTAGCAGCCAGGCCCGTCGCTTTCCCGACCAGCTATCCGGCGGCGAGCGGCAGCGCGTGGCGATCGCCCGCGCGGTCGTCGGGGAGCGGACGCTACTCCTGGCCGACGAGCCATCCGGAGCGCTCGACTCGGTGAACGGCGAGGCGGTGATGCAGCTCATTCACAGCTACTGCAAGCGCGGTACCGCCGCCGTTGTCGTCACCCACGACCTGCAGCTCGCGTCCTGGGCGGATCGGATCGTGTTCCTGCGCGACGGCCGCGTCGTCGACCAGACCGCGGCTCCCGCCGGCCCTGAGACACTGCTGGAGCAGTCGTCATGAGCATGACCATCTACGAGCGGGACGACCGCCCGATCCGCGAGCCGGAAGACCCGCGCCGCGTCGCGATGGCCCGCCGTTCGCTATCCCGCTGGGCGATGCGCCTCGCGCTGCGCGAGTGGCGGCAGCGGGTCCTGATCGTGCTGCTGGTCGCGGTGGCCTCCGGCACGACGCTGCTCGGCATCGCTGTCGCCTCCGCGACGGGCGGCAAGCCCAATGCTGCCAACTTCGGCACCGCGCAGACCCTCGTACAGCTGCCAGGCACCAGCAGGAATCTCAGCGGCGTCATCGCCAGGATGGAGAAGGCCTACGGCACCGCGAGCGTCGTCTACGACGAGCCGATCACGACCGGCCAGGCCGGCGGCGCCGACCTGCGCACCCAGGACCCGTCGGCTCCGTATACCCGGGTGCTGCTCGCGCTTGACTCCGGGCACTACCCGACTGGCACGGAGCAGGTGGCAGTCACGGCCGGTCTCGCGCAGCTCTACAGCCTGAGGATCGGCTCGACCTGGCATGTCCCTGCAGGCACCGGGCCCCAGGCCGGCCGCGCGTTCACCGTCACCGGGATCGTCGAGGACCCGTCCAACCTGCTCGACGAGTTCGCGCTCCTCGCCCCCGGCCAGCTCACCATCCCCGGCCAGCTCACGAGCTCCGGGCAGGTGCGGATCTTCATAGGCGAGTCCCTGGACTCCGCCGCCGCGGCGGCGGCTGGCGACGTCATTCCGAAGGACGCAGTCGTCAGCGCTCCGATCCCGGCCAATACGCTCCTCTCCGCGGCGACCATCGTGCTGATCGTCTCGGTAATCGGCCTGGTCTTCATCGGCCTCGTCGCCACGGCCGCGTTCACCGTCATGGCCCAGCGCAGGCAGCGCGCCCTCGGCATGCTCGCCTCGCTCGGCGCGACCGAGGCCGACGTCAGGTTTGTGCTGATCGCCGACGGCCTGATCGGCGGCGTGACCGGCGCGATCATCGGCGCCGCAGCCGCGCTCGGCGGCTGGCTGTGGTACTACCCGCACCTGGAGACTGCCACCGCGCACCGCATCGACCCCTTCGACCTCCCCTGGGCGGCCGTGGTCATCGGCCTGCTCCTGGCCGTGGCCACCTCTGTCGTCGCCGCCGTCTGGCCGGGCCGGACGGTCAGCAAGGTCCCGGTCGTCGCGGCGATCTCCGGCAGAGTCGAACCGCCCCAGCTGGTCAGCCGTTCGCTGCGGCCCGGCCTGATCTTCCTTGTCGCTGGCCTGTTCGTACTGTTCGCATCCGGTGGCTGGGGCGGTGGCCGGTCCGCCGGGTACCTTGTCATCGCCGGCCTGCTCAGCTGCGAGATCGCCTGCGCTCTGCTCGCTCCGTTCATCGTGGACAAGCTCGCCCGGCTGGCCTGGCGCGCCCCGCTGGCCTCACGGCTGGCCATGCGTGACCTGGCACGGTACCGGTCAAGGTCAGGCGCCGCGCTCGCGGCGGTCTCGTTCGCGGTCTTCATCGCCACGGTCGCGATCGTTCTCGCCAGCGTCCGATACCACGACGCCCTCGACTACAACGGGCCGAACATGGCGTCCAACCAGCTCATTCTCTACGACACCGACCCGAACGCGAACCAGTACCAGCCGGGGCAGCCCGTCCCCGCCGCGAAGCTGGCCGCAACGCGGAAACAGGCGAACGTCATCGCCGCCCAGCTGCATGCGCCCGCACCGGTCGAACTCGAAGTGCCGGTCAGCGTCAATGTGCCCTCGCCCGGCCAGAACCAGTTCGGGACGCTCATCAACCTGCACGGCCAGGGGTCTGGCTCGATCTACGCGGCCACCCCGGCGTTGCTCAAGGCTTTCGGAATCAGTCACAGTGAGGTCAACCCGGCCGCTGATGTCCTCACCATGCGCGGCCTATTGCCGGCCACGAGCGGCCTCGCGCTGGTCAACGGCGACTTCCTCGTCAAGTCACCGCCCGGCTGCCCGGCCGGCATGTGCGTACTCAACCCGGTCATCCAAGAGATGACCAAGCTGCCCGTCGGCACCTCAGTGCCGAACACGGTCATCACCGAGAACGCCATCAAGGCGTTGCACGAGAAGGTCTCCCCGGTCGGCTGGCTCATCCAGGCGCCTTCCGCCCTCACCCCGGTTCAGATCAACGCGGCCCGCCAGGCCGCGCTCGCGATCGGCACCACGATCGAGACGAAGACCGGCCAGCTCAGCCTCGGTGAGATCAGCAACGGCGCGACGATCGGCGGCCTGCTCCTTGCGCTTGGTGTGCTGGCGATGACCGTCGGCCTGATCCGCAGCGAGACCGGTGGTGACCTGCGCACGCTCACCGCTTCTGGCGCTGGCAGCTTGACCAGGCGGATGCTGGCCGGCGTCACCACGGTGGTGATCGCCTTCCTCGGTGCTGCCCTTGGCGCGGTCGCCGCGTGCCTCGCCGTGCTCGCGTGGTCACACGCTGACATCACGACGACCTTCAGCAACGTGCCGTGGAGCGACATCGGTCTGCTGGTCATCGGCATGCCGCTGATCGGAGCCGTGGCCGCGTGGCTCGTCGGCGGCCGTCAGCCGCCGGCTGTCTCCCGCCAGCCGCTGGAATAACCGCAGGCATCCGTTGACGGCGATGCCCTGGGCATTGGCGAAGTGAGAGCGGCGGTCGGTGAAGGTCCGCAGCGGCGCGGCGTCGCCGCGAGCGTGCCTGCTGAACGCGAAAACTCGCGCCGAGCCGGATCCGGTGGACGAGGAGTGCGCCATGACGTAGATCGTCCCGTCACCCTTTGCCATGGTTGCGAACTCGCTGATGCGAGTACGTTTCCCCATGCTGACGCCGACGTAGATCAGGCCGGTCAGCCGCGAGTAGGTGATCACCACCTGGCACGTCGCACAG
>Ga0126381_100002777_pt1 | contig 18980 bp, 16 predicted proteins | sample PanSoiMetPlot_28_FD_96465 | JGI IMG/M metagenome (GOLD analysis project Ga0126381, IMG submission 96465) | Tropical forest soil microbial communities from Panama - MetaG Plot_28 | ecosystem: Environmental > Terrestrial > Soil > Tropical forest > Bulk soil | place: Panama | collected 2016-02-17
ACTCGTGTTGGGGGCGCTCAAGCCCGAGGACGAGGATCGCTTTACTCAATCGGCGGAAGCAGCAGCAAGGAAGCTCGAGACCCCGAAAGCAGAACCGCCCAAGAGAGAAGTCAAATCTGCGCCACCGACGGCACCTGTGGCTGCGGTAGCGGTTAAGCCTGCGCCGGTAGCCACACCTCCAGTTAAAGCGCCTTTGCCGGTACCGGTAGCACCGGTTCAACCCTCAGCGTCTGCGAAGGTCACGGTACCCGCCGTGGCGGTTGCTAGCGCTGCACCGGTTACTCCCGCTGCTCCCTATGCCGCGTCGATCAAAAACGCGGCCGTTCCATCTCCGGGGCCGAAGCCGGTGGCAGCTCAAGTTGCCGCAGTTCCGACAGCGACTCCGGTTTCCCCGAAGGCAGTCGACACTCTGCCCGCTGCGGTCACGGCATCGTTGGCAACCAAGGTCGAAGCTGCGCCCGCGCTTACGTTCGGGCAAATCGATGCAGAAAAATCACAGCGGCCCTGGATGGTATTCATGTTGGTCGGCGTGGTCATCGCCGCGGCATTCACGGTGGGAGTCTGGTGGAAGCTTAAGGCCGCACAAATCGGCGGACAGATGGTGCAGAATCAGCCAATCGCCCAGACCACCCAACCCGCCGACGATCCAAAAACGGACGAAGGCACCGCGGACGCGATCGAACAGGCCGCCGCGATTCCCGATTCCAATCAACCGGAGAACACTCCAGCCAGTCCGCAGGAGTTATCGAAGTTCCCGCGAGTGACCGGAGTGCGGCACTGGTCGTCCTCCGATTCCAGCACCGTCGTACTCGATCTTGAAGATCAGGTGCAATACGAACCCGGTCACCTGTCCAATCCCGAGCGCTTTTATTTCGATCTGCGGGACACTCAGCTTGCCTCCGAATTATCGGGCAAATCGTATGATGGAGACGCCCTGCTCAGCCGTATCCGCGTGGCTCAGCCCGTCTCGGGAATGACACGAGTGGTGCTTGAGGCGAAAAATAGTGCTACGGTGTCGGCTCCCCAGGTGAGCCTGGAGCGCGATCCGTACCGGCTAGTCATTCAGGTCAACAAAGCGGGAGCAACACCGAAGAGCGCGGTGAATCTTTTCCCCAAAGCGCCCGAGACCCAGAAAAACCAAATGGCAATTGTCATCCCGGCTCCAAGCAAAGAGGATCTGCAGTGGCGGGCTAAGGTCGCGAAGCTGCGCATTGTGGTGGATGCAGGGCATGGCGGGTGGGATTTGGGCACGGTCGGGCGTCGCGGACTGCTGGAAAAAGACCTGGTCTTCGAAATTTCCCAGCGCCTCGGGAAGCTGCTGGAATCGCGGCTGGGCGCCGAGATCATCTATACCCGCAATGACGACAATTACATTCCGCTTGACCAGCGCGCGATTCTCGCCAACACATCGCAAGCGGACCTGTTCGTCTCCGTGCACGCCAACTATAGCGATTTACCGTCGGCGCGCGGTGTGGAGACGTACTATACGAACCTCTTCTCGGCTCCCGGTACGCAAGATCTCAGCAATCCCGCAGGGCCGAAGGAAGCGGCGATGCGTTCTGCCGCTCCCAAGAACCTCCCAATCGTCACGCTCACGCCTGTGGAATTGCGCGATCGCGTCGAACAGTCGCGGCGGCTGGCGCAGAGCGTGCAGCGGTCTTTATACGGGACGTTGTCCATGCAAAACTCCGGTTTGCGGGATCGTGGGATCAAGGAAGCAGGGTTCGTAGTGCTTACGGAAAGCGCGATGCCGGGAATTCTGGCGGAAGTGTCGTTCGTGTCGAGCCCTGCCGACGAGCAAAAACTGCGGAGTGACGGCTATCGCGAACAGATCGCGGAAGCGCTGTATCGTGGAATCGCTCGGTATGCGGCGAGTTCCAAGGGCGTGAAGATGGCCAGCGCGGCGAAGTAGGGTTCGGCTTTCGGCTTTCGGCTTTCGGCTTTCAGCTTTCGGCTTTCAGTCTCTGTTCTCAGTCTCTTGATTGCAGTTCCTGCGCGCTCCCGATAACATCTCTCGATGTAATCTGGGGTGCAGGTTTGAAAAAATCCGCTGAGCACTTTGACGTCATCATCATCGGCGCCGGGCTTTCCGGCGTCGGGGCTGGCTACCGTCTGCAGACGCGCTGCCCCGGCAAACGCTATGTGATCCTTGAAGGGCGCGCGAAGATCGGCGGTACGTGGGACCTGTTCCGGTATCCGGGCGTCCGCTCCGATTCGGACATGCACACGTTGGGATATCCCTTTCGTCCGTGGCAGGAACCGGAGGCAATCGCGGAGGGAGCGTCCATCCGAAACTATATCCGCGAGACTGCCGAGGAGTTCGGCATCGACCGCCACATCCGGTTTCGCCAGCGGGTGCTCTCCGCATCCTGGTCATCAGAGGATGCCCGGTGGACTGTCGAAACTCAAGATGACGAAGGAACGATCAGCCGCTATCGATGCAATTTCCTCTACGGATGCACCGGCTATTACCGCTACGAGTCGGGCTATCAACCAGAGTTTCCGGGCTCGGAGCAGTTCCGCGGACGGTTCCTGCACCCGCAGCGCTGGCCGGAGGATCTCGAATATAGGGGCAAGAGAGTTGTCGTGATCGGCAGCGGGGCAACGGCAGTCACGCTCGTTCCCGCGATGGTTCCGACGGCAGCGCACGTCACCATGCTGCAGCGCTCGCCATCATACGTCCTGAGCCTGCCGCAACACGATCCTGTGGCAGACCTGTTGCGGCGCATCTTCCGTCTGCGCACGGCACTTCGGCTGGTGCGATGGAAGAATATCCTGATCAACATCGCCCTTTATCAGATCAGCCGGCTGGCGCCGAGCCGGATGCGTCGGATGCTCCGCGCTGCGGCCGTGAAGGATCTGCCACCAGGGTACGAAGTCGACCGGCACTTCAGCCCGCGGTATCAGCCGTGGGACCAGCGTCTTTGCCTCATTCCCGACTCCGACTTGTATAAGGCGATCAGTTCCGGGAAGGCGTCGATTGTGACAGATGAAATCGAGAAGTTCACCGAGCGCGGTATTCGGCTGAAGTCAGGCAAGGACCTCGATGCTGACATCATCGTCTCGGCGACGGGCTTGCGGATGCTCGCCCTCGGCGGGGTGCAACTCATGGTCGATGGCGAGCCGATCCAGCCGAAGCGTGAGTTTATCTACAAGGGCACGATGCTCAGCAACGTTCCCAATTTCGCTTTCTGCATCGGCTACACGAATGCTCCATGGACGCTCCGGGCTGATCTGGCGTCCAGTTATGTCTGTCGCGTGTTGAATCACATGGAACGGCGCGGCTATCGGACATGCACGCCTCTTTGCGATGCGGGCTCGCTTGAGCCCAGGCCGCTGCTGAATCTGACGTCGGGATATGTCCAGCGTGCGGCTGCCGATCTGCCGAAGTCATCATCGAAAGCACCGTGGCTGATTCGGCAGAATTACATCCGGGACTGGTTCACGATGAGGCTAGGCCGCGTGGAAGATGGGATTCTGCAATTTGCTAAGACCGCTTCAGTCGCCCGTGCAACTATGGCCCAAGAAGTGAGGGCCGTGGGCGACTAGGCCCTTGGGTTCAGCTTATGATTTTCCGAGTTGCAGGTTTCGTCCGAGAAGCAGCCCTGTTCCAATAAACTACTTCTGCGCGGCCCCGTTGCCCTCTTTGAGATAGCCCGAGCTCAAAGTGCTCTTGCTTTTGGCGATTGGCAGCAGCGTGGGATAAAACTGCACAAATGTAGTATCCACGGCACCGTGATCCTGATGGCAGCTGTAGCAAGCGGCACCGGTGGGAGTCATCTTCGCAGTCTTTGCATCGTCGAAACCAAAGAAGGCCCATTTGCCGGTAAAACGGGCTTCATCCTTAACGTGTACCTCTAGCCCCATCACCTCGCTGCCCTGGAAGTTGCCTTTCTGGTTGATCGACCCCTTGCCTTCCGCCTTGCGCACTTCAAGCACCAACATGGTTTTGTCGGGCCAAGTACCGGTCTCGGTAAAGGACTTGTACGCCTCAGGATTGACGAAAACGTTGTCGAACATATGATGATCCATTGCCATCCCGCCCGCGCTGTAACTCATATCAAATCCGGTTGTGAGGTAGACCCATTGGCGATAGTTCTCGGGCAGCTTGAGTTGATCATCGTTCGTATATTCAGGACCATTGGGCGGGAGCGGCGCTGGGGCGGAGCGCAGCACGGCGACGGAGATTAGCAATACAGCGATGGCGAGAATGAGGGCCTTGCATTGGTTGATCATGGGCGACATTCTGCTCTTAACTTACTCGGAACGCTATACCGTCTGCTGCATGGACCCGTTATTTCACTGCATGCTTGACCCTTCGGCCCACGACTGGAGTAGGATTCGGCAATATGGAATCCGATTTCCACAAGTTTGAGCCACCACGATGGTATTGGGTTTTCGGGGTGTGGTGCGGCATTGGGTTGTTCGACGCCACACAGACTGTCTTCGCCATGCGCGCTGAAGGCATGCATCACTACTGGGGTCGCCTGTATTTTACCCAGCTGATCTCGTGGCTGCCCTATATGCTCGCGACGCCGGTTGTTCTGTGGCTTGGCGATAGGTTTGCCATCAATCATTGGAAGCGTGCATCAACCTGGACCGTACACGTTGCGGCAAGTGTCGTCCTGGGCTTGTCTTCTGCAGCATGGATCACGACCTGGGAGGAATGGCTTAATCCATACGCATTGACGCCCGGAACGAATCCTTTCGCGCAACTCGCATTGAGCAAGTTCTACAACGGGATGCTTTCCACGGTCATCCTCTATGGTCTCGTGCTGCTTGTCGGGCACATTCTTGCCTCACAACGCCGATTTGCCATGCAACAAGCGCAAACCGCGCAACTGAACGAACAGCTCACCAAGGCACAGTTGAACGCACTTCGCCGACAGATCGAACCTCACTTCCTGTTCAACACGCTCAACTCTATTGCGGGGCTGGTGCGGGAGCAGCGCAACGAAGCAGCGGTGACCATGATCGCGCGCCTAAGCGAGTTCCTCCGCCGGGTGGTGAACGATTCCGATCGCCAACAGGTTGCTCTGGCCGAGGAACTGGATTTTACGGAGAAGTATCTGGAGATTCAGAAGGCACGGTTTGGTGACCGGCTCGTGTTCAGCCTGGACGTACCGGAGGATCTCAGGTTGGCGCAGGTTCCGAGCCTCATCCTGCAACCGATGGTCGAGAACGCCATCAAGCATGGCATCGCAAAACGGGTGCGGGGAGGCGCTATCCACATTGCCGCCGCGCGTTCGAACGGCACGCTTAGGTTGTGCGTTTACAACGAGGGTCCGAGCCTTTTCCCAGATTGGGAGCAGACAACGTCAGGGGTCGGTGTGCAGAATGTGCGCACGCGTCTGCAGAACCTTTATGGAGATGCTTACGAGTTCAATCTCCTCAATCAACCTGGAGGCGTAGAGGCGTCGCTATCCGTGCCGTATGATGTGGCGGATGCTGGTTCCCCTAGGGCAAGAATCCACTCTATGGTATGACATTGCCGTCCGCAACACCGAACAAAATTCGTACTTTGATCGTGGACGATGAACCGCTGGCGCGAAGCAACATCGCCGTACTTTTACGGGACGATCCGCAAATCGAAATGATCGCCGAGTGCGGGTCGGGAGCGGAGGCGATGGGTGAAATCCGCGCCGCCCAGCCCGATCTGCTCTTTCTCGACGTGCAGATGCCTGAGTGCGATGGCTTCGACGTGCTGGAGATGCTCGGCCGCGATCTGCCGCCGGCCGTGATCTTGGTGACCGCATATGACCAGTACGCATTGCGCGCTTTTGAGGCTGGAGCCCTCGATTACCTGCTCAAGCCCTTCGACAACACGCGTTTCGAACTGGCTGTGGTGCGCGCCAAGCAGCGGATTCAAACGAGCCGTGGCGAAAGTGTGCGGCGCCATCCCGAGCGGATCGTCATCAAGAGTGCGGGAGAAGTCTGCTTCATCAGGATGCGGGACATCGATTGGGTTGAAGCCGCCGACTATTATGCGTGCCTGCATGTCGGACAGCGAAGCCATTTGCTGCGCCGCAGTCTTGCTGATCTAGAGGCTGAACTGGATTCTGACCTCTTTTGCCGGGTCCATCGGTCCAGCATTGTGAACCTCGATCGAGTGTCCAGCCTGAAGCTCCGAGAGGATGGTGAATATGAAGTGCTGCTCCAGACTGGCGCGCGAGTCCGCATGAGCCGGCGGTACCGAAAGGAACTCGAGGCGCGCCTGGGGGTTCAGGGGAGAAAGGTCTGAGCAGCCAGGCTCAGCGGATTAGTCATTCGGCTTCCGGAGTGCATGGCGCTCGTCGATCCGGATGCGGCGGGTGTGTGTGCGCGCAGTTTTCCGCTAATCGTGAGTGTGACATTCATTGATAATTATGTGTCTCAGCGATACCTCTACGCTCGGCTTCGCATCGCGGGACGGACGAATGCCCGTCCCTGCACAAACTGTTCAGTTCGCCGGTACGCCGCCGTATTTTTCCAGCCACTTCAGCTCTTCGCGGACTTTGATTTTTCCGTGCCATGGATTTTTGCCTAGGCCATGGCCTTCACCCGGAAAAATAAGAAGCTTGTTGGGGATGCCCAGCGCGTACAGCGCGTGTTCTAGCAGGTAATCTTCCAGCACCGCGACGCGGATGTCGTTGGCGCCCCCTACCATGTGCGTGGGCGTTTTCACTTTGTCGATTTGATAGATGGCGGCTTCGTCGTGATAGTGCTGCTGGGCTTCCCAAGGGCGTCCGCCGAGGAAATAGGCGTCGTCATACGTGGTGTCGTCGTTGCCCCAGTTTCCTACGTGCTCGACTGCGCCTGCGCCCGTTACTGCGGCTTTGAAGCGCGTGGTCTGCGTGATTAGCCAGTTGGTCATGTAGCCGCCGTAACTGTAGCCGCCTACGGCGAGGTGGTCAGGATCGGCAATGCTATCTTTCACCAGCGCGTCGAGACCCGCGAGAATGTCTTTTCCCGGCCGGGATACGATCTGCGGAACGATTTCCATCAGGAATCTGTCGCCATATCCGGTCGAGCCACGGTAGTTGGGTTCGAAGACTAGCCATCCGTTGGTGGCGGCTAGCGCGCCCCACTGGTACCAGTCGGCTTCGAAGTGATTGCCATCCGCGTCGGCCGGGCCTCCGTGGATCAGAGTGAACAGGGGCAGATGCTTTTGCTCGAATTTGCCCGGTGGATAGATGAGCATGCCCTCGATCGTGGTGCCGTCGTCGGCCTTCCATTGATAGGGTTTTCCTTGCGGCAGATCGGCCTGAGCGAGCTTTTCGTTGAAGGACGTGATCGGGCGTGCTTGGTCAATCTTGTCCGCTGACTGGGCTAGATAGATTTCCTGAGGCTTGCCTAGTGAGGAGAAGGCAAATGCGATTTTTTTTGAGTGCGGCGCGGTTGAGATTTCGGCGTAGGTACCGGGAGTGGCCGTGACGCGGTGCAGTTTGTCCGCGGGCTTGGTGGTGTCGTAGATCTGGACTTCGGTGCCCAGACGAGCAGAGATCAGCAAACGGTCGGGTGTAACCGAATAGTGCTCGACGGGACCGATGAAGGATCTGTCCCATTGTTCGATCTTGCCATCGTTGGTGTCGATCCAGTACAGATGCGGCTGCAGATCGCGGTAGGGGCCGGAGACATCTCCAACTTCGACCGAGAAAAAAATGTGGCGCGAATCAGTCGCCCAGCGTGGACGGGTTTCATAGGCTTCGTTCTTGGTGAGACGGCGAGGCTGGCCTCCGGTGACGTCGAGCACGTAGAGTTCGACGTCCTCGTATTTTTCCTGCCGCTGATTAATCGCGTTAGTCAGAAAGGCGACCTTCGTACCGTCCGGGGATGTGGCCAGATCCTCGACACGCAGCGGCAGGGTCGCAATGATCTGTGCGCCGGGAGTCAAGTCGGGCTGAGATTCGGGCTGGCCCTCCTTCTTTTCTACTTTGGCCGCTTCTGAGTTGTGGCGGGCGATCGCATCCGCCAGTCTCAGCGCAAAAACTGCGTCGCCGCGCTCGGCGGTGCGGTACTGCACGACGTCTTTCCACTCCTGCTTATATTCGTCCTTCCTTTCTTTGCTCCAGGGCTGGCGCGTGGCGTAGTAAATAGTCTGTGAATCCGAAGACCATGCGAAGGTGTGGACGTCTTCTTCTCCCTTGGTGATGGGAAAGGCCTCGCCGCCGTTGGGAGAGATCAGGTAAATCTGGCTCGCGCCTTCCTTAGAGTCGGAGTCGTCTTCCTTGCCCGCTGTGTTCTTTCGATCCGAGAGGAAGGCGACCCATTTGCCGTCGGGCGACCACTTCGGATCAGAGTCGTGGCCCGATTGCGTGAGCTGGATCAGCCTTTTGCTCTCGTCGCGATAAAGCCAGAGATCGGTGCGGAAGATCTGCTGATCCCAGTCGGCGCGGTCGGTGGCGATGACCACTGCATCGCCATCGGGGGAGAGTTCGACCGAACGGAAGCTGACGGAGTTGAAGAAGTCGTCGAGGGTGAGCTTGGGTTTATTTTGGGCTTGAAGAACTGGTACGAAGATGAGCACCGCAAGAACAACAACAACTTTTTGGGTTTGCATAGGTTGCCGTTTGGAAGAAGGGTTATACAACGTCGGGTTCTACACAAGCAAGTTCGCCCTACCCACGAGCGAATATTCATCACATACTATTAGCTCATAGCTAATGAGGACTCGACGCACAATGAAAAGAATCGATTCGTCATTCGAAGGAACCTGCATGCGCAAGTTACGGAGTTGGCTCGGGGTTCTTCAGGGCATCCTCTATGGACTGGCCAGAACGTGGGGCGCCTTCCATCATTCGCCAGCCGTCGTCATAGTCGCGGAATCCGACGACGGATTTGTAATGCACATCGCCGGAGTACAATGCTGCGCCGATTTCGTTCAGCGGTACCCATTTCCAGATAAATTCGACATCGCCTTCGTTGCCCTGCTTGGCAATGCCAGTAACGCCGACCAGCGCTCGTTTGGCAACCGGAATGGAAAGCTGTGAAGTGCCAGTCTGATCCGGGCTGAGGGCAGCGCGAACAGCATCGACACCGGCGGGCGTTAAAAGAATGTCCCAGCATGGCGGCGGGGTGAGATCGCGCGGGCACGGTGCAGAGTTCGCCGAGATCCAGCCATGGTGCTGAAAGACGAGGTATTCGGGCGTGGGGTAATCCTTGCTGGAAACGACACCGGTTTGCAGAACGAATCGTTGCGATGTTTTGAATGGTGCTGAAGAGGAGATCAGGTCCGACGCGAACCGGCGGGTGAGGAAATCGCGCGGGGAACAGGACACTTGGAGAACCGTTGTGAGTACGATCGCAAACTGGATCCGCCTTTTACGCATGGTTATTGCGATGTTTCACCCCAGCTTCACTCGCGCGGGGCTCTCCGGTTCCGCTCAGTCGTAAATCCCACTTTTGGCAGCCCCGGCCAGAAGTGGGGCACCCCTTTCCCTCGACTCATCACAGAACTAAGTTGGCGGCTCTAGGCGATTGGTTAGCGACTTGTGATTGTAAACAAACGGGGGCGTCTGTGTGGCAGGAAAGGACGATCCGTAATCTGGCCGTCGAACTTAGGGGCCCAGCGGCCGGGCACTTCACTTGCGCAGCGGGGACAACGGCCATCCCGCGTGATGCGGTAGTCGGTGATGAGATATCCATGGCGCCGGATTAGCGTTTCCGCGCAGTGGGCGCAGCGGGTGTCTTCCCATTCCTCAACCCTGCCCGGAAGATTGCCGGCATAGATGTAGTGCAGTCCGGCGCTTTTCCCAATGTCGACCGCGCGCAGAAGATCCTCGACCGTGGTATCCCGCTGGTCCTGCATTTTGTAATCGGCGTGGAATGCTGTGACATGCCATGGGATATCAGGCGAGACGCGGGCAACGAACTCGGTGAGTTTGCGGAGTTCGTCCTCAGAATCGTTGAAGCCGGGTATAAGCAGGGTGACGATCTCGAGCCACAGTCCCATCGAGTGGATGCGGCAGATGCTGTCGAGAATCGGGCCAATGCGTCCACCCAGTTCGTGATAATGACGATCGTCGAAACTCTTAAGGTCGACCTTGTATAGATCCAGCCAGGGAAGCAGATAATCCAGCACCTGCGGCGTTCCGTTGCCGTTCGATACGAATCCCGTCACCAGGCCCGCTGCCTTGGCTTCCCTGAAAATTGAGACAGCCCATTCGCTTGTGATAAGGGGTTCGTTGTAAGTGCTGACGAGAACCTTGGCGCCTTGATCAAGCGCATCCCGTACGAGAAGTTGCGGAGAAACTTCCAGCGGCGGCGACAGGGCTCGTGGGTCGCGCAGGGCCTGAGAGGTCACCCAATTCTGACAATACGCGCAATGCAGGTCGCAGCCGAGCATGCCGAAACTATAGGCGAGCGCGCCTGGATAGGCATGAAAGAAGGGCTTCTTCTCGATGGGATCGCATTGCATTCCGGCGGTGTATCCCCAGGGAACGTAAAGCTTGCCACCGCGATTGAAGCGCACTTTGCATACGCCTGCTTGTCCTTCCGGGATAGGGCAGCAGTGGCCGCAAGAGAAGCAGCGCAGGCGGTTGTTGCCGAGATTCTCAACCAGGGATGGATCGGCTTCGCGGACTTTTTGTTCAAGGATGTAGCGCAGGGCGGGCACAGATACCTCTGCTTCTATTTTAGCGCGCTGGAGCAGGGTCATCAGTGGTCAGTTTGCGGCGACTGACTTTAGATTTGGCCTGTGTTGCTGGAGCCATTGGGCGGCGTTCTGTTCGATGGCAGCGACTTGGCTGCGGGTGAGCCTTGCACTGGCGTGCGGGGCGAGAGCCTTGCTGGCTTCGTCACCATTCAAAGAGGCTACTACCATCCAAAAGTAGGCTCGGGTCAGGTCTTGAGAAACACCACGGCCGCTGTAATAGAACGCGCCTAGTTTCGATTGGGCAGCTACATTGCCCTGCTCAGCGGCTTGAGTAAACCAGTGAGCGGCTTCCCGCTCGTTCAGTTTGACGCCTTCTCCCGTGGCGTAGCGCAGGCCGATGGCATTTGCGGCATCTGAGTTCCCGTTGCCTGCCATGCCTTTCAACTGATCGAGGGTAGCAGTCTCGATGTCCTGAGTTGACAACGTTGAAGAGACCGGCGCCTTTGTCGATGCGAGGACGGTTTGCACCCTGGATTCGTGGCGAGTATGAATTTTCCTGATTACCCAAGGTGCAGCCGTGGACTGAACAAAAGGAGCAGTCAGAAATCCTAACGCCATCGAGATGGCGCCGGCCGCAAAGGTCAGGAGCAGAAGATAGGAACGCGGCAGACTGATACCGGGGGCAAGATCATCCTGGCCCGGCGCTTTCTCTTTGTGCTCTTCGTGAGCGGAGGCGAAGAGCACACTGCCTTGTGGAGCGACGAAGGATTCGACACGTGCCTCGGCGATAGTAGGCCGATGGTTAAAACGCTTTGCACGGGTACCAGCGTGGAGCACCGTCTCGGCGAACTTCAGCAGAACCCGCTGATCTACGTCCGAAAACGCATTTGGACTTGTCGAAAATACTTCAATGAGTCCGATTGATTTGTCGCCACTGCGAACCGGAGCGGCGAGAATCGAGCGGATTCCAAGCGCGCGGCAGCTTTCGCGGTCAACGCGGGTATCGAGTTCCGTGTCGTCGCAGCGCAGCGGCATTCCGCTTTTCACGCATTCTCCGGAGAAGCCGGAACCAACCTGCAGGCGCGCGCCCACGGGAGGAGCATCCGGGCCTGAGCTAGCCCGGCAGATCATGAAATCCGGATCGGTCTCGGCGAGAGCAATGGCTGAACCCGAGGCGCGCAGCAGCGCCTCGGCACGCTGGGCAATCAACTGCAGCGCAGCGGCGAAATCTGATCCTAGCGTTTCGACCTGGCGCTGCACGACGGTAACAGCCGCCAACGTGTCGGTGTAGCTGGGCCGCGGAGGTTGAGCACCGGCAAGCAATTCGACTTCACTGGCTACGCCGGACATGACATTGACAAAGAGCCACTCTCGCAATCGCATCAGAGAGTCCGCGGGCAGGGCAGAAAACCGCAACCCGGCACGGCCCGAGTCGTTCGTCCAGATGACATGCGCGGTTGTGAGGATTTGTTGGGGACAATCGGCCAGGTCGAGACAAAGGTCGAGCTGCTGATCTACGTGGAGCAGTGAGTGGCATTGAATCGCCAAGCCATCTTCGCTGATATTCACGATCTCATGGAGATCGAGCCTACTGCTTTGTGCATCCGCGAAAGTGGCGTAGGCGGGCGTCTGGATTTTGTGGCGCACGCGTCGGCGCCGGTTGTGGACACCAGTCTGCAACGGCGAAGTGATCGCAACCATGGGGAATGAGGCGAACCTGTTGCAGCACCATATTAGCGCGAGATTGTGGAAAAGTATGCAGGGAAGAAGAGCTTCCGGCGTCCGGCTCTGGGCTTCCGGGCATGGCCTACAAGCCCCCGGATGTACTTCCGAGTTCTGGCGCAAGAAAATCCAATGAAAACGAGGAAGCGAACTTGCGTGGCGGGGAGGTTAACCCGCACGGCGGAGCGCCTCGGTGCGATGGATGGTCGAGATTCGGGAGATGGCGGCTACCATCATGCTCGACAGTAACTGCATGGTCGCCACATCACCTTCGTCGAAGGCTGCTGGGCTGGACGACAGGACTTCGAAGACACCCAACGTGCGGCGATAGTGGCGAAGGGGCGAGACGAGAATCGAACGTACGCCCAGGCGCCGACAACTGGCGAGATCAACGCGAGGATTGCGCTCGGCGTCGTGGCAGAGCATGATCTCGCCGGAGCGGACGGCTTCGGCGGAAATGCCCGCGTCGGTCTGCAAGCGGACGCCGAGATCCGGAGCCGTGCGCCCGGCGCGGGCGCGGCAGACGATTTCGTCGCCGTTACGGAGCGCAATCGCCGCCCCTGTCGCCCCCGTCAGGTGCTGGGCCCGCTCGGTAATGGCGCTGATTGCAGGCTCGAGATCGAGTTCGCCGGCGTGGATCTCAGCATCTTCGGGTACATGCGCAGCACGAAAGCCGGAAGCAGGATGCGCGGAATTCGCCAGACGAAGTTGATTCCGCTGCGCCAGCAAGGGCATCCGGGAACAATCCTCGTTCGCGAACGAATCGGGAACAGGCACGGTACGAAGCAGATCGCGGACGAGATTGTTCAGTTCGGAGTCGGTGATGAGGTGTGCGGTCTGCTGATGGCGCAAAGATCCGCCCAGCAGCCGCGAGAGGCCAATCAGGGCCTGGCTGCCGCATGCCAGGCAGTACGTACGGGGATTGGCGCTGATCATCTCGCACTGCACGCAGAATGTGGCGGACCGCAGAGGGACAAAGTTGACATCCCTGAAAGTCGTACCGTACAAGCTGTTGCCGAACATGGATTGCCGAGCCTCGCTTGCGATGATGTGACGAAAAGATGATCTGACGAAAGTAAATAGGGGGGCGACCGTACAAAAGTGACGGCAGTGGTACCTAGGTGTGGAAAAACAGGCTTAAACCTTTCGTGTACGCCTGTGCGGAAGTGGTGCCGAACCCCCGTTCACGAGTTAGTGAGCTGCAATCGTCGGCACGCATACTGGAGCGGTGTTAAGGGATTTGCCTCAGGGAGAGCAGCGAAAGTCTGTATTGCTTTGATGGCGCGCTCAAGGTATCTTAAGAGTACGTTACACAGTCCAAACTTGGGCTGCTGGGGGAATCATGGAATGGAAAGCGCCAGTTTTTGAAGAAGTTTGCCTAAACTGCGAGATCAACTCTTACGCAAGCGCGAAGTTGTAGTACCTAACCTGTTTTCCCAATCCTTCCGGTGGTCTGGCGTTGCACGATGATTTCGTGCAAAGCGTGCTGCTGCACCCCATCCCAGAAGAAAAGACGCTGAATCTTGTCTTCCGTTGTCGCCCTTGCTCCAATATGCATACTGTTGTTTGAGGACGTGCTTTAACCTCGGGATATCCCGCCCCACACCAGGATCAGTTGACGAGGAATTGTGTCATCCCGCTTGCGCGGTGATGAGCGAGGAATCTTGCGCAGGCAAAGGGACAAGTTCCGCCGCGCGAACAAGTGTACGGTCTAACGCATCGGCCAGGGCGATGGGAAATTCCCTGGTGAGGAGATTGACGTCCAGCTGCAGATCGCGCACGGAATAGAGACGATGGACAGTTAAAGATCCTCGAAGGTGGTTTGCGGAAGTGAGCAAATCCAAAGACAGTTTCCACGACGACGGATTGTCGATGCTCTTCTGTAGACCGGGCTTGCTCCAGCGAAATGAATTGGGCTTGCGTCTACTGGACGGTTCAATCAACTCCCATGGAACCATTTCCCCAGGACGCAAGTGGAGCAACAATTCGAATCCGTCGAAATCGTTACTGCCGAAGCCGGCCAAGAGGATGCATCGGACCTGCTCATAATCACGCGCGAGTTTGAGTTCCTCTGTGGCACGGCGGATTGCCAGGTTGTTGACGAAAATCTGCGGTTGGTTGAGCGTACGATGCGCTACGCGGGCTAGTTCGCCGAACTCCAGATAGCCGAGATGCTGAACCCCGATCCAGATTCCGATGCCCAAAACTGCGAGCACGAGACCGAGTGAACTTCCAGTCGGCCACAGCAGGAACAGGCTCAACATCGCGAATCCTGCCGAAACGCCGTACAGAAGGATCACGACCTGGAGGTGGGTAAGGCCGTGCTGCAGCAGCTTGTGATGAATGTGCTCACGATCGGCAGTGAAGACGGGACGCCCGCTAATGAGCCGCCGCACAATCGAGAGGACGGTCTCGAGAATGGGCAAACCGAAGGAGACGATTGGAATCGCGACCGCGACAATCGTAGGCGCTTTTTGCGCGCCGTAGAGTGCGAGAGCACTGAGCAGAAACCCGATGAACAGGCTGCCGGAATCGCCGAGGAAGATGGTGGCGGGATTAAAGTTGTACCGCAGGAACCCGAGAATGGCTCCGGCGAGAGCAATGGTCATGAGTTCGATGAGTGCAGGCCCATGCAACAACGCCACCACGAAAACGACCATCGTCGAGAACAGAGCAGAGCCTGCAGCCAAACCATCGAGACCATCAATCAAATTGAAAGCGTTCGTGATCGCGAGGACCCAGATCACGGTCGCGGCCAGACCGACATACCAGGGCAAAACGCGGTCGCCAAACAGGACCGGGATATTCACTATGCGAAGACCGCCCAGGTACAGCATGGTCGCGGCAATGCCCTGCACCGTGAATTTCACGTAGGGGCCAACACCACGGAGATCGTCGTAAACCCCGAGCAAGAAAACAATGGTGGCGGGGCCAAAGATGGTAGCCAATGTCTTCAGGAAGGTGGGACCATGCACCGTGGGATGACGCACTCCCCACCAGCCCGCTACAACCATACATATGCAGAAGCTGATGAAGATTGCGACTCCGCCGAGACGCGGCAGAGGATTGGAATGCATGTGGCGGTCAGGAGTAGGAATTGCGACCAAGCCACGCGAATTCGCAAAATCGCGGACGTACCGTGTCTGGACAAAAGCCGACAGCAGGCCGGTAAAGAACAGCCCCAGGCAGATTAGGGTCAACTACGCTACCTCGACACAGGCGACTACAGAACCAAACTTCTTCCCGAAGTATGGCAGCGGGACGGTGCTGCCAACAGTGAATGCAAAGGTTCTGGTTAGGATCCGGCGCGTCGACTCTAGCAGTCCGCGAATAGCACTTGCAATCGGCTGGGCCGAAAAAGCTGTGGAAAACTCACCCATTGGTGCACGGATTGCCAGCGGGAACTCAAACTCGCTGCGCTAAGCTGCTTCTCACAATTCACAGAGAGTCAGGGGTCCGCGATAAAGTCGGGTACGGGGCTCGTTCGCCGCCGGACGGTTTCATTGGTACTTTTCAGTTGTATCGTTATCGGCGCAGCAATCCACCAACGACGCGAAGCACAAACCCGCAGAACAGCAGAGCGCCGCTCCAACAAATCTTCCTGCTCCACAGCCGATTTCGCAGGACGCCATCAGGGCGTCGGATCCCAGCGGGAAGAGAAGGGCAGCGATGCCACGAAGGATAACCAAGTCAAATCCACAATTGTCACGCTGGGAGCGGACGACCTGATTGAGATTTCTGTCTACAACGTCCCCGGAATTGGCTAGCAAGGTGGGCGATGACATGAGCCGGAACGTCATATCCTGCCAGAGGATACGATCACGGTGCCACGTGCGCCGATCATCTAGGTGGTGGGAGACGTCGCGCGTCCTAGCGGGATTCCTGGCTGCTAACGGAACGATGACCGTGCTTCAGGCCTTTGCGTTGGCGGGTGGGGCGAACCAGACCGCCATCCTGGGCGACGCAGGGATTCTTCGCAAAGGGCCTACCGGGGACGTGGTCGAAAACAAGGTCGGGATTGAGAAGATACTGGAAGCGAAGGTCCTGACGTTCCTTGCAGGCAGACGATATCTTGTTTGTTCCGGTCGCGGTGGGAAAATTCTGACGAAGACACTAGTGGCTGTGCAACACCTGCCCGGCCCCATGGACGCTGGTTTACGATAATGAGCACGGGGTAGCTCTTGCGCCGCTGCTGCCGGCCCGTAACAAACGTTTCGGCGGCTTCGCAGAGCGGCGTGGCATCAGCTTCCGCTATCGATAACCCTCCTTTTTCCAGCTTTTCCAGTCCGCGAAAACCCTCTTCAACATGGCTTGCGTAGCGTCGTGCAGCCATGTCCGTTTCTGTTTGCTGGCGTGGCGGAGAATATCTCTTACTGCGCTTCTGGTTGCCAGGTGTATGTTAGCGACTTCCCTTCCCATGGAGTTCAGAAGTCGCATTTCTGAGCCGTGAACTTCGAGGCCGGTAAGCTCGATACGTGAACAATGTGGACTCAAGCGACGCACAATCCACTGACCATACAGGTGTACAAATGGATCCGGACAGCGAACGGCTTTGTTGATGATGGTCTGATACAAGATTTCCGCCACACCGTGGCCACCTTTGGCCAAATAGCAGGCTGACGGAACCAGGGCCTTCGCCTCGCGGGCGATCCAATTTCCGTTCCACTTGGCGAGGGCAACATAGCGGGCGTGGCCCAGGCTCCCAAGGCCTGCAACGCGCCGCGCCACGCGATATTCGAGATTGCGGGCGGGGAACAGATGCTCCATTCCGTCAATCGCACTGACGGGAACGTCATGGGCGGTCGGCAGAGCTTCCATTTTCTTCCAGAAGCGCACGGGATCGCGGAGATCAGTGAGAGCGATCTCGCGCAGCCAGCCATATTGCTCTTCTAGCACGAAAGGCGTGCCGCCCTGCTGCAGAGTTTCAAGGTAGCCTTCGAGGATCGCGTCGCAGATGTCGTTCTTTCTGAGGGGCAAGTGGCCCGCGTCGGATGCCAAGTGCGCGCTGGCGGCCAGCCGGATCAGATCATTGGTGTAAGGGAGATAATATACTTCGTCAAAATCGTTGATGCCCCAAATAAGACGGCCTTCTATGTCTCGCCATGTTCCGAAATTGTCGACGTGAAGGTCACCGACTGCTAGCACCCGAGGCCCCCTGGATTCATTGGTACAGACCTCGGGCCAGACTTGTGCCCAACGGTAGTAAGTGGCTCGGAAAAACGGGAAGACCGCAAATTTCATTCGGGCATGCTTAAGGCGGAGGTCTTTGCGAATGACGTTGGTGTGCCGCGCCAGCCACTCTTCAAACAGGCGGGTCGACTTGACGATGTTCATAGCGCAGAAGATAGCGGCATTCGTTGGCACCGATCAATGAACGAAGCGTTGGTCCACTTCGAATGAAGCCAGCGGGAGGCCCATCCGCAAGTTGTGGATTGTCTACGGCAGCAATAATAATCGGATATCGGGCAAGTCTGCTGATGCGCACCAGTTGCCCGGCACCCGGTCGTCGAGCCGAGAATTATTGTTTGAAATCCGCGGCGTTCTTCTCGATGAATTCCTTCTTGTCCTCTGGTACGTCCTCAAAGGCATGGATCGCGTCGGAGGTGCAAGCAGGCACACAGACACCGCCGACACCGCAGTCAATACAGCCTTCAGGATCAACGTACATCTGAGTGGAAGCCTCAAAGCCAGGCTCGTCCTGCTGGGGATGGATGCAATCGGTTGGGCAGGCCTCAACGCAGAGGAGTCTTTCATGAATCAGTAATTGCCTAAGCCACGATGAATCAGTCTCCTGGAATGAGCGCTTCCGGCGCGCTCGGGATCAGTGTATGGAGGGCACGCAGAACCGGCGGAGATTTCGATCACATGGACATGGGCTCCGGGAGAAAGGTCGACCGACGGATTGCCCGGTGAACAGGCGACGCGCTCTTATGACAGGAATCACGTAGAAGAGTGACCGCCGTCACAGAAATTTGAGGGTGGATAGGATTTAAATAAGCACAATTGAACTAGGCCTTCTAGTCATAGGATCGCCCGGCTCCACCCACAGAACCCCACAAGCCGTTACCCCAGACGGCGGGAGCCGGGCGTTAGGCTTTATCGAGTCTAGAGTCCCGAATCGCGAGTCCCGAGCAAAAGCCGTGTGTGTTTCCAGACACACCGTGCCGGCGACACACGTGAAATCGGCCTTCTGCTCATGCAAGTTATTGATTCCAAGCGGTATCCGGCATGGCCCTTCGTCTGCCTTGTGCATAACGCAGGTTATTGCACCAAGGGGGCGGAAATGGACCGAGGAAGTCGGTGGGACGCAGCGCATCACATTCTGGCAATCCTAGCCTTGACCGTGTCGGTTCCTTGCCGGTCACAGGAGCCCGTTGCTGACGATGGTGGGCTGCGAAATCGAGTCGTGCTGGTCAGCCTGGTGGACCGCAAACTCGCGCTGGTCGACAACGGCGTAGTCATCGCAACCTTTCAGGTTGCGGTGGGCGCGAGGCTTACCCCGAGTCCCAGTGGTGAGTTCACGATTATCAGTCGAGTTTCCAACCCGACCTACTATCACCGCGGAACAGTCATTCCCACAGGAAAAGACAATCCTGTGGGGACGCGGTGGGTCGGCCTAAACCTAAAGGGCTACGGCATTCACGGCACGAATGCTCCCGCATCGATTGGGCGAGCAGCTTCGCAT
>Ga0126381_100002779_pt1 | contig 18970 bp, 13 predicted proteins | sample PanSoiMetPlot_28_FD_96465 | JGI IMG/M metagenome (GOLD analysis project Ga0126381, IMG submission 96465) | Tropical forest soil microbial communities from Panama - MetaG Plot_28 | ecosystem: Environmental > Terrestrial > Soil > Tropical forest > Bulk soil | place: Panama | collected 2016-02-17
CAGAAGACCGGCCGCGGCTGGTCGCGGTACGACGAGAACCGCAACCCGTCGCCGTCACCCGAAACCGCCGCCCTCATTGAGCAATTGGCACGCGAGGCCGGCATCGAGCGCCGAACCATCAGCCGCGAAGAGGTTGTAGATCGTTGCGTGCTTGCTCTGGTCAACGAGGGCGCCCATCTGCTCGGCGAAGGCGTTGCCCTCCGGGCTGCCGACATCGACGTGGTCTACCTCAACGGCTATGGATTCCCCGCTTGGCGTGGAGGCCCCATGTTTTACGCCGATACCATTGGGCTCAAGGACGCGCTGGTTCGCATCGAACAGTTCCGCGAACGTCACGGCGCTGATCTCTGGAACCCTGCGCCCCTGCTCCGCCGCCTCGCCGAACGCGGCGGCACCTTTGCGGATTTCGACCGCCAGCCCAGAGCGGCCGCTGGAGTTTAGCAAATCATGGCCACCGCAACCGCACTGCTTCCCGTCACTATCGGAGGAGCGTTCCTGATCGAAGACCGCACTGCCTCGGAAATCTTTACCGTTGAAGATCTCACTGACGAGCACCTCGCCGTCGCCCGCACCGTGGATGAGTTTTGGGCTGGGGAAGTGGAGCCCAAGCTCGAAGCCATTCAACACCAGGAGCCCGGAGTAGCACGCAGCATCCTAACCAAGGCCGCCGCGCTCGGTCTGACCGCCATTATGATTCCTGAGAAGTTCGGCGGCATGGAACTCGACATCACCGCAATGATGGTGGCGGCCGAGCACTTCGCGGGCGATGCATCGTGGTCCGGTTGGCAGTCCGTGCACGTCGGCATCGGTTCGCTCCCCATCCTCTTGTTCGGGAATGAAGAGCAAAAGGCCAGGTATTTGCCCAAACTCGCCAGCTTGGAGATGCTGTCCGCCTACGCGCTCACCGAACCGCATGCCGGATCTGATGCGCTCGCAGCCCGCACCCGCGCCGACCTCTTCCCGGACGGCACCCGCTACATTCTGAACGGGCAGAAGATGTGGATCACGAACGGTGGCGCGGCCGATCTGTTCACGGTCTTCGCCAAAGTGGGCGGTGAAAGATTCACCGCCTTCCTGGTGGAACGGTCTTTCGGCGTAAAGAGCGGCGCGGAAGAGCGCAAAATGGGCATCAAGGGAAGTTCCACCACCGCGCTCTATTTTGACAACGTTCCGGTTCCCGTGGAGAACGTTCTGGGCGAAATCGGCCGCGGGCACATCATCGCCTTCAATATTCTGAACATAGGCCGGCTGAAAATGGGGCCAGGGACTTTGGGCTGCGCCAAGCGCGTTCTTGCCACCTGCCTGAAGTACGCGAAAGAGCGCAAAGCATTCGGTTCATCCATCTCCGAGTTCGGCGCCACTCAGCACAAGCTCGCCGAAATGGCCATCCGGATCTTTGCCTCGGAGTCCATTACCTGGCGCTCCATCGGGCTGGTGGAGAGCCGTCTGCGTGGTTTCTCATGGGACGCTCCGGACGCTTCCCAGACGATCCTCAGCGCGGTGGAGGAGTTTGCCCCCGAATGCTCCATCGTTAAAGTCTTCTCCTCGGAAACGTTGAATTACGTTGTCGACGAGGGCGTGCAGATCCACGGCGGCTACGGATTCCACCAGGACTACGCGGTTGAGCGCGCCTACCGCGATTCGCGCATCAATCGCATTTACGAAGGAACCAACGAAATCAACCGTCTGCTCATCCCCGGCATGCTGCTGAAGCGCGCCGCCCGTGGGCGGTTAGCGCTGTTCGAGGCCATGGAAGCAGCGGCCGCCGCCGAGCCGGCGCAAAGCAGCACGGAAGAGGATCGCCTCGTCGCCAATGCCAAGAAGATCGCCCTGCTCTGCCTCGGCGCCGCCCGTGAGGCGTATTCGGACCGCCTGGAGCAGCAACAGGAAGTCCTGATGAACATCGCCGACATCATGATCGAGACCTACTCCATGGAGTCCGCCTTGCTCCGGTCGCGCAAACTCGCCGGACAGGGTAAGGAAACGAATGCCAATCTCTTCGCGGCGGTAATCCTCCGCGATGCCATGACGCGCATCGAAGTGTCCGCCCGCAACGCACTGTCGGCCGTTTCCAACCTCGCGGCTCTAAAGCACTCGCGCCACCTCGCGGAATACCAGCCTGTTAATGCGGTCGACATGCGCCGCCGCATCGCCGCCCGGCTCTTGCAGACCCAGCGATATGTTGTGTAGCCCGCGCCTCCGGCCGCCTCGCGCTGTCACTGGTGCCGCGATAGGGTAAATTGTTTCTACGTCCTGGAGGATGCCATGAAGCTTCCGCTAACCCCCATCCGCTGCCTGTACCGCGCGGTAGACCTCTATGCCAATAAAATCGGAGTCGTCTCCGGCGCGGATCGGTATACGTACGCACAGTTCGGCGAGCGCTGTGAGCGGCTGGCAGGGGGTCTCCACGCCGAGGGCGTCCAGCGAGGGGACCGCGTCGCTTTCCTCAGCTTCAACAACAACCAGCTCCTAGAGGGCTATTATGGCCCACCCCTCATCCGCGCCATTGCCATGCCGCTCAACGTGCGGCTGCAGCCGCCCGAACTCACCGCAATCCTGAATCACGCCGACGCCCGCGCTCTGGCCTTTGAGAACGACTTCGCCGCTCAGGTCGAGCAGCTTCGCGCCACCTGCCCATCCGTCCAGCGATGGATCTCCATCGACGGCCCCAGCCCACTTGCCGACCTCACATTCGACGAACTGCTCTCGCGCCGCCGCATCGATCGCCCCGAGATCCGATCCTTCGATGAGGAGGAGATTGCGGAGCTGTTCTATACCAGCGGCAGCACGGGTACGCCCAAGGGTGTCATGCTCTCGCATCGCACGTTGTACCTTCACGCCCTCGCGGTAGGTGGCACGTTCAACCACGATGACGCCGCGGTCGAATTGCACACCATCCCCCTATTTCATGCCAATGGTTGGGGCCGGCCGCAGACGGCTGTCATGGGCGGCATCAAGCAGGTGATGGTCCGCCGCTTCGATCCAGCCCACGTACTCCGCCTGATCCAGGACGAAGGTGCTACTGCCATGTCGCTCGTTCCCACCATGGCTAACGCGCTCCTGAACTCCCCCGCGCTCGGCACCTTCGATACGTCCACCATGCAGGAGATTCACATAGGCGGCGCGGCTGCCGCGCCCGAACTGATCGCTCAGATGGAAGCCGCCTTCCGTTGCCGAGTGATGGCGGGCTACGGCCTCACCGAGACGTGCCCGGTGGCCACCTCAGCGCGCAACAAATGCACCGTCCAGTATGCCGACGAACACGATCGCATCCGCCACCTCGCAATGGCCGGCTGGACGCTGCCGGGATGTGAAATCCGTGTGGTCGACCTTCACATGCAGGATGTGCCCCGCGACATGGAAACCGTAGGCGAAGTAGTAATCCGCGGCGACAACGTGATGGACGGCTACTTCAAGGAAATGGAGGCGACCGCCGCCGTGATGAGCGGCGACTGGTTCCACACCGGAGATATGGCCGTATGGGATCGCGAGAATTACATCCACATTGTGGACCGCAAAAAAGACATCATCGTCAGCGGCGGCGAGAACATATCTTCCATCGAAGTCGAGAAAGCCATTTGCGCCCATCCGGCGGTTCTGGAATGCGCTGTCGTTGCCGCGCCCGATCCGAAATGGGGAGAGGTGCCGGTGGCGGTCGTGGTTCTCAAGTCCGGTCAGCAGCTCGATGCCGAAACTCTTTGCGCCTTCCTGCAGGGCCGACTGGCTGGTTTCAAGATGCCAAGGCTCGTGGAATTCACCGCCCAACCGCTCCCCAAGACCGGCACGGGAAAAATTCTCAAGCGCCAACTACGGGAAAACTACTGGCAAGGCAAGACGGTCCGAGTCGGCCAGGCGTGACCGGAGTACGTCCTTACCGTTTGCCTTTCAATACCCCACTCATCGCCATTTCCATATAATCGCGGAGCACCTGCGCGGCCGATAGCTTTCCGTCCCGGCGGTACCACCGGGAAATCCAGAGAATCATCCCCAACAGACCGAAAGCGGCAGTAGTCACGCTGACATCGCGCAATTTGCCCTCATCCTCCAGATCTTGCAGCGTCTGGCGAATGAAATCGAAGTACGCCCGTTTGCGGGCCTTGATGATTCGCCGGTGCGGCGCGGTCAGCGCCGGCATTTCTTCCAGGACGATGGTGATGGCGCCGACGCCCTCAACGAGGCTCTTCGTGTGGCATTCCACGATTTTGCGCAGCCGCTCTTCCGGGTCGTCGACCTCCAGTGCCGGGGCCACGATTCGCTGATCGAGATTGTCCATCGCGTAGGTCATAATCTCGAACAACAATTCTTCCTTGCCGCGGATGTAGTGGTAGATGCCGGCCTTGGTCAGCCCAGCCGCCTCCGCAATGTCGTTCATCGATGTGCCTTCATACCCCTTCTCGCACATGATCTCCGCGGCAATTCTATATACGTGGCTTGCGCGCTTCCCTTTGCCCGATGCCGGTATGGGTTCTTTGAATTTAATCAGTCTCTGCAAAATACACCTGAAAAAGGGATCTGGTTTACTGTAACGCCTTAGACCGACGGTACGATGCCGCACCTTGCTATGTCAACTAGGAACAACCGGAAAGCCGTCTCCTGCCCAAGCCGATCTACCGCTCAATTTCCGCTCAATTTCCATTGACACCGGCACTCAACTCTGGTATAAGTTCCACCGAACGGTCGGTCGCTCGGAGACGGTGAAGAACCGCCCGGCCCATCTGGGTGGGGCCAGTTCAGGCGGAGTGAATCGGCATACAAAGGGATCCTGCTGGCTCTAAGAGGGACCGGTCCAAGGGGGTCCACAGATGTCGCCAACGTCCACGTCGATGTTGCTCCTGTGTACGATTACGGCGCTCTCCGTCGCCGCATTCGCGCAAGTACCCACCGGAACGGTTGAGGGAACGGTCACCGACGAATCGGGGGCCGTCATTCCGTTCGCCAAAATCACGATCACTAACAAAGCCACCGACGTGGCCCGGTCGACCGTGACGAATGCCGAAGGCCTTTTCAGCGCGCCGGCCCTTCCGGCCGGTGAATATGAAGTTCGTGGCGAGCAGCCTGGCTTCGCGGTCATCCTGCGCATGGCGACGGTCGGAGCCGGCGGCAGCACCACCGTCAATCTCTCGATGCATGTGGGGACCACCAGGGAAGTGGTCAGTGTGGAGGCCGCCAGCGGCCAGATCAACTATGACAGCCACACCATCCAGGGCGTCATCCAGCACGACAGCATCGAGGACCTTCCACTGAACGGCCGCAGCTTTATGCAGTTGGCCAAGCTCGAACCTGGCGTCACCATCGCGAGTGGATCGGTGGCCCAGTTCAACACTCTCTTCACCGTGAGCGTCCTCGGCGGCGGCAACCGCACCCTGTTCGCGGTCGATGGAGGCAACGTCTCCGACAACGTCGATGTCGGCGGCGGCATGCCTTCCATGAACTTCTCTCAGGAAATGGTGCAGGAGTTTCAGTTGTCGGAGGTGAACTTCGACCTCTCCACCGGCATTTCCTCCGGCGGCGCGGTGAACGTGGTGACGCGCTCCGGCTCAAACGACTGGCACGGTACCGCCTACTACTATTTCCGCGATCACAATCTGGCCGCCTATCCGGCTCTGCAGCGCAATCCGGCCGACCCCAATCCGTTCTTCGCGCGCCGCAATCCGGGGGCGACTTTTGGAGGGCCCATCAAAAAGGACCGGCTGTTCTTTTTCTTCAACTACGAGTACATGAACCAAGTACAGGCGCTCACCATCACGAGCACAGATCCAGCCTTTACTCCTCTGACCGGCACTTACGGCAGTCCTTACAAGGCCACTAACGTCAGCATCCGGGTGGATGACCGCATCACCGACAAGCATAACCTGTTTGTTCGCTTCTCGCATGACGGCAACCGCGGCTTCGGTCAGTCGCTCCAATTCGGTGATCCGTCGAATTGGGCGCGCAATACGAATTGGTCTGACCAGAGTATCGTCGGCCTCACCAGCACGCTCACACCGACGCTGGTCAATGACCTTCGGGTCCAGTTCAACTACTGGAACAACCACAACACTCAGGCGGTCTCTTCCGATTGTTCCGCACCCTGCGTGGCCGGTACGCTGCCCAATATCTTCACCTTCGTCGGTTCCAACTATCCGGCCGTCGGGCCGAATTTCAATGCACCGCAAGGCCGCAACACGCGCCGGTATGAAGTGATCGAGAACCTGGTTTGGCAAAAGGGAGCTCACCGCCTCAAGTTCGGCGGCGACGTGAACGCCACTGACTCCAATGGCCTCTGGGGATTCTGCACTCCACTCTGCGTAGGCGCCTTCTCACCGACTTACGTCAAAGCCACCCTCACACCGTTCATTGGTGCCGCCGGAATCGCCACTTACTTCCCCACCATGCCCTCGGTTTTGACGACCGATGCGGACGCGCTGAACCTGCCGTTACTCACTCAGCCATCTAGCATCTTTAGCGGTGTCGGCGTCGGCGCCGTCTCGACACCCGCTCCCTACGGCTACGACTCGCAGCGCTGGGCCAACCAATACCGCGCCTATTTTCAGGACGATTGGAAGATCTCCTCCAGGCTGACCGTGAATTTCGGACTCGGCTGGAATGCGCAGGTCGGCTTCTATAATGACAACCTGCCCAAACCACAATATCTCTCGCCGATCCTCGGCACGGGTCCCAACAACTTGGGCCCAACCGTGAACAATACGAAGGAATTCCAGCCGGCATTCGGGTTCGCATGGAATCCATTCCACGACAACAAGACTGTGATTCGCGGCGGAGGCGGAATCTACTGGGATAGCACGCCTGGCTATTACAAACTTCGCGAAGCTCCGGTGATTGGGCCGTTGGGCGACGGCCGAAGCACCCTCGCCGCCAGCGCGTTCACCAACATCTTTCCGGGCATGTTCGATTTCTCGACGTCCACGCCGATTCCTGTCGACGCCACCCTGCCCATCGGCCACCTCACTAACATGACGGTCGGCATGTTCGATACTCTGGTGGCCCAGGAACTGCCCGCCATCGAAGCCGTGTTGGCGCCCCCCAATCCGCTGCGCAGCGGTTCGTATTCGGTCAGTGGAATCGATGTAGCCAAGCAGGGTGTCGAGATCTACCCGACGCACTTTCCTCTCGCCCGCAGCTATCAGACCTCGCTGGGCGTGCAGCGCGATCTCGGTAACGGCCTGGTGCTCAATGTCGATTGGGCGAGGCGCCAGGGTGAGAATGTCAGCGTGGGCGAAGTCGATATGAATCTGAACAATCGTTACATCAACTTTGTGCAGACGCCGGTCATTCCCAAGTGCACCCCCAGCCAGCTGTATGTGGCAGGCATCGAGTGCTCCAACGGCTCCATCACGTTTTGGCAGGACCAAGGCCGCGCCGTCTACGATGCCATGCTGCTAAAGCTGACCAAACGCTTCCGGAATCACTACCAGTTCACGGCCTCTTACGCGCTTCAAAAAGGGCTTTCCGAGTCAGTCTGGAACGACACCAACTGGATGGCCGGGTACGGCGAATACTTGCCCCGCCACAATCTGAACGTCGCCGGCCTGGTGGAATTGCGCTGGGGCTGCAGCATTAGCGTGAACTCCTCTTACATCAGCCGCAGCCCGGTGACTGCAAACGTCTCCAACCTCTTCCTGCCGGGTACCGTGCAAGCGGGTAGCTCCGAGCCTCTGCCCGGGCTGGCCTACGGATGTCTGGCCGCCGGCTGTGGCCATGCGGCCCTAACCAATGCCGTGAATTCCTTCAACGCCACCTATGCGGGTACCAAGAATGCCACCGGCGGCATCATCAGCCCACTGGTGCTCCCGCCTAACTACCAATTCGGTGATCCCGCCTTCTCACAGGATTTCCGCATAACCAAGGTAATCAGATTCGCGGAGCGCGGCCGCCTCAACATCTTCGGCGAGGTGTTCAATGCCTTCAACATTTCCAACCTGAGCGGCTATTCGTTCACGCTGGATACGAAGAGCGCCAACCCCGCGACGCAGGTCTACAATTTCGGGCAGCCCACGCAGCGTGTCAACCAGACCTTCGGCTCTGGCGGCCCTCGAGCCTTCCAACTCGGAGCCCGCGTGAGCTTTTAAACCCCTTGTTGTCTCGAAGCGTTTTCGTCTGTCTGCGGAGCGGGTGTTCGAGTGTCGGGCTCACCTCGCCGCCGGCGTCGTAATCAACGCCACCGTAGCCGCTCCCGCTGGCGACACCTCGATCCGAGTAGCCGCCGGGAGCCGCATGGACGAGCGGTACCAATACACATGGGGGAACTGAGCCTTGTACCGATACAGCCAAAGCAAAGGCTCGACGCTCCCATCCGGCCGCGTGGCCGTCACCATCACCGAGCCTCCATCCGCCACTCTCCGAGGCGCGATGGCGGTCAGCTTGATGTCGCTTTTCAGACTCAGCTCACCGTCCACGGGAATTCCCGCCGGCACAGCGACGGGCGCCGCCCTCGCCAACGAAGGTGCTTTCGGTAGCAGCGCCGGATCGCCCTCAGGTGCGCCGCCTTCCACCCAGTCGCCGATCAATTCGATCTGCTCCTGCGTAAGCCCGCCGTCATCCTGAAACTCGCCGAATCCCTTCACCGCGCCCCACGGCGGCATCCGCCGCTCCAGCACTTCTTCCTTGATCGCCACTGCCCAGGGTCGAGCTTCCGCGTAAGTCAGCAGAGAAAACGCGATCCCTCCAGGACGATGGCATTGCGCGCATCGCGCATACACCACACGTGAAATCTCCCGCGCGAATGTAATCGGAGTCGTGATCACATCGTGCCCGGACGTCACACCCTCGCACCAGATTCCGCAAGCGAGAATCGCAGCAGCGCGCCTCATTTCAACTCCGACACCGGCACGGTGAACACCGCGGTGTTCACCACACCCTTGCGCTGGAACTGCACCCAGATCCGATATGTCCGCACCCGAGGAAAGATTACGTTGAACTGGATCTGCGGTCCTCCGTCGGCTAGGAACGGATGCGTATGGATCAGGTCGATCAGATCGTCGCTGGCCGCTAGCATGTGCCCCCAAGCCCCCAGGTATTGCTCCAGCCCCTCGCCTGGCTTCACGTGGAAGAACAGCATCGTTTTGAGCCCGGCCAGCGGAACCGCCGGCTCCATGGTCAAGGACACATCCAGATTCTCGGCGTGCTGCGCGTCCAAACTCGCCGTGGGGTGGCAGGGCTCGAACTTCCCGCCTGGCAGTAGAATCGTCTTCACCGTCAATTGCGGTGTGCCGCCGGTCGGATAGTAATCTGCCAGCAGCCTGTACATCCCACGCTGCGGCAGACTTCCCCGATAGCGGAAACTCCCGTCTTCTGTCATTACCGGGTGGTCGTGCAGGAAAAAGTTCAGGTCCTGGCTCACGATGAACATGTGGAAGAACTTTTCGTGAACCCTCTCGAACCGCGTGACCGGCGCCCCGGATTTCGGATCCTTCACGCGGAATAAGAGCGCCACCGGTTCCCGCGGCTTGGGCATACGCGGCGTTAAAGTCAGATCGAGCTGATATTCCAAAGGGTCCGGAATCCCGAGCACGAGCGTCATGCCGCATCGCGGGCACTTACCTGGTCCCGCCGACCGCACATCGCGATCCATCGGGCATACATAGTCGAGAGGCGGAGCAGGTGCGCCTGGAATGGGAGGCGCCGCGTTCTGCGCGATCACCAGCGCCGTCAGCAGCAGCACCAAACCGGCGAGTGCCAGCCGTTGCACCTTTACTCCTTCCGTTCGGGTTTGACCGCCTCGATCCGGATCTCGCGCAGCACTTCGCTGGCTTGCGGCAGCGGCTCTTTGCCTGCCGGGAATTGATTGGAGCTGAGCACAAACGCCATGATCTCTGCATTGACTTCACGGCTCATGCTGCCAGGCTTGTTCTGCGGCATCGTGCTGCGGGTGCGGTCGAAGAGATCGGCCATGGTCAGGGTATTCCAGTTGGCCAGAAAATCACCGCCTGCCAGCGGCGGAGCCGATTCCCCGCCACCCAGTGTGTCTCCGTGGCACGATGCGCAAAGCTCCGCATACCGCGCCTGGCCACGCTTGGCCTGTTCGGCTGTATAGACTCCATCCCAGACTGAGCGCTGGGTCTCGGAGAGCGACAATCCCGCCAGCCCCATCGCCGCAAACACTGCAACCCTGATCTTCATGTCCTCTCAATATACATCGCGAGAGGCTTCCTTCTTAATCCGCGTCCGGCAGTGCAAACGCCAGATATTCGCCGGAATAGTTGCCGCCGCTCACTGCGATGATGATGTACTGCTTGCCCTGCCACAAATAGGTCATTGGCGAGCCGCTAACCGGGGCTGGCATCCACACCGCTCCCACCTCTTTCCCGGTCGCCTTGTCATAAGCCCGCATCATCGCGCCGCGCGGGTGCGTTACGGATGTTACTTGCGTATCGCCTATAATCACCAGCGTCTTCGTGATCAGAATTCCGCATCCGTTGTAACCGTTCATCCCGGTGTTCGGAATGTCCTTTCCTTTGAGGGCGGGATGCAACCGCACAGCATCGGGTGTCTCGCCGTACGGCACCTGCCACTTCAACTCACCCTTGTCGAGATCGATTGCCGAGAGGACCCCATAAGGCGGTTTCACAATCGGCAAACCCTGCACCGTCAGAGCATATTCGCTGCCTCCGGCAGCCCCGCCGGTCCGGCCGCCGCGTCCGGCGCCGCCCGCTGCCGCTCCGCCCGCGGGAGCCGCACCGTCCGCCGCCCCGCGCCCGGCACCGCCGCCGCGCCGTCCCGGCTGCGGCGCATCCGCCGCCGATCCGTACCCTGGACCTTCCATCACGCGGAACGGCAGATCCTCGCGGCCTGCCACATATCGGATGTCCGAAAAGCCCTCTGGCGGTTTCCGCAAGGACACTGACGACACAAACGAGTTCGCAGCCTGGACGTAGACTGTATGCGTCTCCGGATCGAATCCGCCGCCGGCCCAGTTCGTTCCACCGGTCGCATTGCCCATGCTGATCCCGCCCAGCCACTTGTTCGGATCGCCCACTACCGGCGGCGTGAACATGCCCTCCACACGGTAATGCTTCAAGTGCTCGATTGCCTCCGCCCGCATCTCCGGCGTGAAATCAATCAGGTCCTCGGGAATCCTCAGGTAGCTCCGCGCATAAGCTGGCGGCTTGGTCGGGAACGGCTGCGTCGGCGAGGTCTTCTCACCCGGAACGTCGCTCTGTGGTACCGGGCTTTCTTTGATCGGCCACACGGGCTGCCCGGTCACGCGATCGAACACGTACAGGAACGATTCCTTGCTCGGAAGCGCCACCGCCTTGATCGGCTTTCCACTTACATTGATGTCCATCAGTAACGGTGCCGACGAGAGATCATAGTCCCAGATCGGGTGGTGCACAATCTGGTAGTGCCACCTGCGCTGGCCGGTCTTCAGGTCCACCGCGACCAGGCTTTCGCCGAACAGGTTATTGCCCGGCCGCTCTCCGCCGTAATAGTCCGATGTTGGCGATTCCACTGGCAGGTACACTAGCCCAAGTTGCGGGTCCACCGTGATCTGCGTCCACACACCCGTATTTCCGTTGGTCGCCCACGAGCCGTTCTCCCACGTATCGTTGCCGAATTCACCCGGCTTGGGAATTGTGTGAAACGTCCACAACAGCTTGCCGGTCTTCACGTCGAACGCTCGTACCAAGCCCTTGGTATTGTTGTGGGTCGGAACCGTCATCCCCTCCTTGAAGGCCGATCCCACAATCACCACATCGTTCACTACCGTGGGCGCCGCGTGCAGCCCCGCCTCGCCCTTTTCCAAATCGATCGGCTGCCCGGTCCCCGTAACCATGCCGGCCTTCAGATCCACCAGGCCCTCTTTCCCAAACGAAGTCATCGGCTGCCCTGTATGTGCGTTCAATTCCATCAGCCGATATCCGGTGGTGACATAGATTACGCGGTCGTCGCCCCTGCCGTCGCTCCAGAACGCCAGTCCGCGGCCCGAAAGCTGCCGTGGTGAGATCGCGGCGCGCAGTCCCTCGCGCACACTCTGCATCCAGATCATCTCGCCCGTCTTGGCGTCCAGCGCCACTACCGCCCGGCGCGTTCCCGCCGTTGCATAGATTACGCCGTTGACCATCAGCGGCGTGCCTTCCAGCTTGTACTCCGGACGTGTGCCGAGGTTGTCAGTCTTGAAATGCCAAGCGATCTCCAGCTTGTTGAAGTTGGATGCGTTGATCTGGTCGAGCGGACGGTACTTGCTGCCCGCCCAGTCGCCGGTGTATGTCGGCCATTCGGTATCCTTTGGATGCCATTGGCCCCACGACGGAAACGCGAGCAACAGCAGGCTTGCGGCTACGGAGCGCATAAGAATCGTTAGACGGTCACGGTTCCCCATGATCATTCTCTCCCTCTGAGTGCAATGGACCGAATTCTAGTACAGGGTCTGGCAAAACACAAGCGAGCCTTGCGCCGGTCCCTGACCCGACCGACCGGACGGTCGCGAAATCGATCCGCTGCCCAGTCCTCCGAGGTTGTATACTACACTCAATCACGAGGGTGAATGCCGTCTGTCGCTCATACGCCTGTAACCACCGATGAAGAGCGCGTTCCGTGGTATGTATGGTGCTCTGCCGCCGCTGTGACGTTCGCCATGGTCGGCGTCCATTGGGATATTTCGTGGCACCGTTCCATCGGCCGCGACACTTTCTGGACCCCGGCGCACATCGCCATCCACGTGTGCGGCATCCTGGCCGGAATCTCGTGTGGTTATCTGGTCCTGTCCACAACCTTTGATCCTCGATCCGCCCTGCGCGAATGCTCCGTCACCATTTGGGGATTCCGCGGAGCCCTGGGCGCGTTTATCGCCGCCTGGGGTGGAATCGCGATGCTGACCTCGGCGCCCTTCGATAACTGGTGGCACGATACCTACGGCCTCGACGTCAAGATTCTCAGCCCGCCGCACATGGTATTGGCGCTCGGAGTCCTGGCAGTCCATGTCGGAGCCTTGATTTTAATCCTTGGTGAGATGAACCGTACCTCCGGAGCCCTGCGCAATCGGCTGCTGACGCTTTTTCTTTATGTCGGTGGCATGACGTTGGTCTGCCTCTCCGTTCTGCAGATGGAGCTCTCGTTCCGCCTCTTACAACATCAGGCGCACTTCTATGCCGTGGTCACCATGGTCACCCTCCCCGTCCTTGCCGGAGTGGCGCGCGCGAGCCGCTTCCGCTGGGCTGCCACGAGCGTTGCCGGCGTATATACCGTTTTCTTGTTTCTTATGGGCCGCATTCTGCCGCTGTTCCCAGCCGAACCGAAACTCGGCCCGGTCTATCACCAGCTCCACGAATTCACTCCTCCCGAGTTTCCTCTGCTCTTGGTGATCCCGGCCTTTGTTCTCGATCTCATCTGGCAGCGCACCGAATCCTGGGGTACAACCCGCCAGTCCCTGATTTCCGGCCCCCTATTCCTCGTTGTCTTCGCGGCCGTGCAGTGGCCCTTTGCCGATTTCCTGGCCTCGCCTTTGGCCCGGAACTGGTTTTTCGGCGCCAAGTACTTCGCCTACATCACCCGGCCTGGCTCGTTGATGGCTCGATATGGTTTCGTGGCCACCGAGCAAGGCGCTGATCTCTGGAGGCAGGTAGGACTCGCGCTTGTCATCGCCATCACTACCGGCTGGCTTGGAATCAATTGGGGCAACTGGATGAGGCGGATCCGCCGGTAATGCGACTGCTCCCTATCACGCTCCTCGCGGCGGTTCTCTCGCTTCAGGCCCACGTCGGCAGCCCCGACGTCTTCTTCAAGGGCAGTGCTGGTCCGTATTCCCTGCTGGTCACCATCCGCCCGCCTCAAGTCGTTCCCGGCGTGGCGGAAATCGAAATCCGCAGCGAATCCACGGATATCCATCAAATCCGCGTGGTTCCTCTTCGACTCGGCTATCCCGAAGCGCAGTTTGCACCCGTCCCCGATCTCGCCCAGCCGTCCAAGGACGATCCGCAATTCTTCACAGGCGCTCTTTGGCTGATGACCAGCGGTTCCTGGCAAGTGCGCATCGATGTCGATGGAGCCCGCGGACCAAGCCGGCTCTCGGTGCCCGTACCCGCCGTCGCGACTCGCGTGACGGGAATGCAGAAAGCCATCGCGATTGTCCTGATCCCGCTCGGCCTGGTGCTTTGCATCGGCCTGGTCAGTATCGTAGGCGCCGCCGTGCGGGATGCCATGCTGGAACCAGGCAAGCAGCCCGATGCGGCCCTGCGCCGTCGCGCCCGCATCGCGATGGCAGTAACCGCCGCAATCGTGATCGGAGCCCTCTGGTTCGGCAACAACTGGTGGGGTTCGGCAGCCGGATCCTACGCCCGCATCGTCTTCAAGCCCCTGCGCCTCAAAACTACCCTGCAATTGGGAGATCGACTCAAACTCGAGCTAGAAGACCCAGGCTGGCTCAATCGAACCACCGGCGACCTCCTCCCCGACCACGGGCATCTTATGCATCTTTACGTCATCCGCATTCCGGATATGGACTTGGTCTGGCATCTCCATCCCGAGCGCAACGCGGACGAAGATTTCGAGCAGCGGTTGCCCGCCATGCCGGCTGGCCGCTATACGCTCTTCGGCGACATCGTTCACTCCGATGGCTTGGCGGAGACCGCAACGGCCGAGATTGATCTGCCTCAGATCGCCGGTAATCCACTAACAGGCGACGACGCCGGCGGCAGCGGACCTCCGCTAGCCAAGCGCGGTCTCACCCGTCTCGTGGACGCGCTCCCAGCAGGCTACAAAATGGTCTGGGACCGTGCCGACGCCAAACTCAGCGCTAAACAGCCCTATGAGTTTAAGTTCCGGCTGGAGGACGATCAGGGCGAGCATGCCGAAGGGGTCGAACTCTATATGGGAATGTTGGGCCACGCCGCCTTCGTCAGCGCCGACCGCACCGTCTTTGCCCACGTGCATCCATCAGGTTCCGTCCCGATGCCGGCTTTAGAACTGGCTCAGCCCGACAATCCCCATGCCGGTCACATGATGATGCAGTCCGGTCCGCCGGCCGCAGTCTCATTCCCGTACGGATTTCCCAAACCCGGCTTCTACCGGATTTTCGTGCAGATGAAACGTGCTGGTCAGATCGTCACTGGCATCTTCGACGCCCAAGTCGAATAGCCTCCCGGCCCCCCGGTCCTTCGCAACTCGGCCACCCCGGGTTGGAGCGCCTCAGAACGTAATCCGCCGCCCTCCAGTACCGCGCGTGGTCCGCCCTAACAGAACACCTGCGTTATCCGCTACGTCGGCTGCCCGAGCGCAAACGACTGCGATCCGGCCGAATCCAGGTTGAAGCTCGTATGGCCAAAATACTCAAGCGGCGCGGGAATAATATCGGAGCAGACCGCCGAGGCGGTGGCGGCAACAGATATGTCGGCGACGCGTTTCCAACACCGGGGCGGGGAAGAGGAGCGAATTTTCCGATAGCGCCGGGTCAAAACCGCTTGAAGTAGCCAATGCAAGAGTCATACAGGAAAGTACTATCGAATCGTCCTGGCCACGGAGCTGGGGAACACCGCGATGGTCAACGTTTCCGACGCGTCCGTCAGCACCATCATCAGCAATCGATTCGTGGATAACCTGCCCTTGAACGGGCGCAGCTTCAGCTCGCTGTTCGAGTTGGCGCCGGGGGTGGAGCTGACACAGACGACTTTGAACGAGCAAGGGCAGTTCAGCATAAACCGTGCAAAGCTGGAGGTCTGAATGCGGAATTCCTCCAGAGCGTCCAGCGGCACGAGGTTACTCATCCCACCAAATGCACTGGTCGCCGGAAGTTGGCCGGACCCACTTTGCAGGAGAGTGGATCCACCTCCAGCGCTCCCCAGATTCGCGCTCACCCCCTCCACCATGAAGTAATTGGCATCTGGGCGCCGGCCGGAATACGGGCGCAATCCGCGCGCGCAAATTTCCGTGGTGACGAAGTCCCTACGAATATTTCCGGCCTCGTAATTCCGCTCCGGTTTGCGAACCAGTCATCGGTATCGAGCTTGCGGAGATATTCGAACGCAGTGACGTCAGAATGATTTCGGTGGACCGATCCGAAAAGACAAGGCTTCTACTTCGGTTCCAATGAGGGCAAGCCTCAGGCCGCCAACACCTACGTGCCATCGCTCGCATCACGTCAGAATGCGGCGGCGGCCGTCCAACCCTTCCTTAACGCATTCCCGTTACCGACCGGGCAAGACCTGGGCGACGGCACAACTGCATTTTCCGCAAGCTACTCCGACCCGTCCTCCCTAGATTCTTATGGCATCTGAACGGACTATTTGCCATGGTCGAAGATGGCTGTCTTTGGCTGTTACAGTGACTCTCCGTCATACCTCGATCAGCGCGACGGAGGTTTCCGGCAGACCAATTACAGCTCGGTTTTCGATATCAAGTACCGGACGCAGACGCTTACACTCGGAAGCAACCAGGCCCTTACCGCTCGCCTGACCAACGAGTTCGGGTCCAATTACAGCCGCAGCCGAGTCGCACGCCATTGCGGAGCTCGACGATTTCGGCGCTGCGGTAGTGCCTCCGAATTTCAGTACTGTTTCCTTCCTTCGCTTTCTCCTCAAAATGACCTCTTCGATTTTCTGAGAGGTCTGGATCCGTACGGTCTTCGGCGACTCGACGGCGAGTTTGGGAACAACCTGCAGCAGGAGATCAACAGACAACGTTTCGCGCCTCATGGGCGCGCACCAGATGAAAGCCAAGATCGATTATCGGCGCATCCACCCAAAGCGGGATTAATCGATGCTATGAGCGTAATAGACCACTCCTGCTGGCCACGCTCCTGGGTGTGCAAGAAACCCCACCTTGGTGGATGTCTTCGTGTAATTCTTTTGCCCAGCCTGCGTGATCTCCGGCCCGTTCTCCTCAAGCAGGCGCGTGGGACGATGCGCTGGGCGGACGATGGCAATATGCCCGGGTCGATGCAGGTCGGGGCTCTCGAAGACAACTACGACCAGGTTGCCACGGTTTGCCAGCGACTGCGCCTCATTGGCGTCCTTCACTGGCCGCCACCCGCTCTGCCTGCCGGCCGGTGATCGAAACCATTCCGCCTGCGCGTTTGCAAGCAGAACTTGGCCGTGCTCTGGCGGCCTCAACATGTACACTCCGAGCCGTTTCCCAACCGCGGCAGCGAAGGCGCTGCAATGCGTCGATCGGCCGGGGCCTGCGTAGTCGCTTCCTTTGTCCTGTTCGCCGGTCTCCCAGTTGACGTGTTCATGTGCGAGCCACAAAGACTCTACATTCATTGTGTCGAGTACTGACAAGAGCCGCCTGCCTTGTTCCATGATCTGGCCACAGCAGGACGGTTCGGCTGAAAAGGCGGGACGCGATGTTCCCATCCAGACCGACGGGATCAGGATCATCAGTGCAATTTTCACGGCGACAGGAGTCTGCATCCTCAGAATTATATGTGATTACGCCAGGTCACCGCCCTTCCGTGGCGATTTTTGTAGCTACATCACCAGGACAAGATTGCGCTCCAATATCGCGTGTTCTCTGGTGTTAGCGGTAGCCACTCTGCAGCCTCCGTCCGATGTGCCATCAGGAGCAATAGCGGGAGGTCTGTCATGGGCAGATAACGCCCGCTGAAACAAAGTTAAACTAATCCATGCGGGAACATGGGACGCTGGACTGAAGACGACTACATGGGTGTGGCCGTTCTGAAATTGTTCACGGATCTTCCGATAACTTGCAGCGGCGGACCGGCATCAGTTCGGTGCCCGCTTGAAGATTCTGTCGACATCTCTGCGATTTTAGGTCAGACCGATGGTTCAGGTGAAGATAGATGTTTTTTTTTGCGAAAATAAGGCGGCAGGGGCACCACCCGGAGAGGAGCTGAACCTGGGCGAAAATCCACTTGTTTGAACGGCGTTTTGTTGCCGGAGACGTTGTAGCGCATAAAAGGTAGTCCCGATATTGAGGACGTTACATCTTAAGAGGTTGAGGATTTCAGCCACTTTGGCTCGCCCTGACAAGGAACTTCGCCGTTTTAGGCAGGCCGCAAGAGGGCCGAGCGCGCCAATGTCCGGATCTATCGGCCTGGCGAACTCCGTTGTCGTCCCCGAACATCAGCCGTGATGATGGCAAGTCGGTGCTGTTCGTCCTTTCGGATATTTCCATGCAGCGCTTTTTCATGGCGGCTGAGTAGCCACAACTCAGGAATGACTTCTGCCCTTAGTTCGCCATGCTGGAATACCCGAACCACTGAACTCTCCGACACCACTATGGCTATGGCGCTTGTGGCAAATGAAATGGAAGCTGCTGCGATATGACGACTGCCGAGTCCGAATGGCACATCAATGTTCGCGGCGTTGGCGTCCAAATATCGTCCCGCAGCGAGAAAGACTCCATCGTCAGAGACGACAAAAGCGCCATCCAACTGGGCAAGCTCCTTTACTGTTCCCCACAGGTCGGCGGAGGTGATGCGCCTGCGATTCCTCGGGTGTCCTTCGAAGGGATTGAGAATGAGAGGACGCGACCACGCCATCACCGCTTCGGCATCGCCTATCGTGAACAGCGTGCCGATCCGCCGACCTTCTCTCCCCTCTCGGGCTATTTCGATAGCCAATTCTAGCAATGGTTCGAGGGTTTTCTCATTGCAGTTGGAGAGCTTCGAACATATGATCTTGAACATGAATTGCATCCTTCTCCCGAGAATGCTTCCACCGCGAATTCTCCCCAAAAAGCGCTCTTGTCATGTCCGGACACCTAACAATGGGAGCATATTCACAGTCGGTTTTGCGCTCGCACCGCGAGTCGCAGGACCTCGATTCTTCTATTAATTCTTCTATTAGGATTGACACAAACCGAGCGAAGTCGGTGGCTTTTAGGGCGTTATGGCCTGAGCAGGAAAGACGACCGTAGCAACTGCAGGTACTCTGCGGGCTTTCATACTATGTGGGCTCTATGTGAAGCCTATGTGGGCTTTATGTGAGCGCCGGGCTCCGGCAAGCAGGGGTTTGGCGGCTATACGGAAGTAACCTGTCGGCAAGGCTCGGTAAGTTATTGGAAAGAGCTGCTTAGC
>Ga0126381_100002780_pt1 | contig 18968 bp, 15 predicted proteins | sample PanSoiMetPlot_28_FD_96465 | JGI IMG/M metagenome (GOLD analysis project Ga0126381, IMG submission 96465) | Tropical forest soil microbial communities from Panama - MetaG Plot_28 | ecosystem: Environmental > Terrestrial > Soil > Tropical forest > Bulk soil | place: Panama | collected 2016-02-17
CGCATGAGCGGCATGCCGGCCTTCGGAACGACGCACAAGGACGAGGAGATCTGGAAGATCGTCGCGTTTGTGCGCCGCCTCCCCGCGCTCTCGCCGGACGAGGACAAGGAGCTAAAGGCCGCCGCGGCCGCCGACGCCGAGTGACGCCGCGGCGTCGAGGCCCGACGCGACGACGTCGCCGACCGAGACGCCGCCGCGGTAGTTCCCGAGAAACTTCAATCCGGGCCAGCGCGCTTCGGCGGCCGCCAGGGCGGCGATCCTCTCCTCGTGCCCGCGCTCGTACTGCGGAATCGACTTCTCCCAGCGCGTCAAGAGCACGCGTTCGGGGTCCCCTCGGACCAGACCTTCGGCACGGAGGTCCTGCGCGGCGATGTCCGTGAGCACATCGTCCGAGAGGGACGGCGCTTCGGGATCCCTCGTTCCGCCGAGGAACACGGTCAGCAACGCGCGGCCCAAAGGGGCGCGGCCGGGAAAGAGGCTCGAGCTCCACACGGCGCCGAGGATCCGACGCGCCGGGTCCGGGCAGACGAGGTGGCCGAAGCCATCGAGCGGGCGGAGGAGCGCCGTCTCGGGCCACGAGAGGTGCAGGACGGCGAGCGGAGGGTGCGGAATCGCGGCCAGGGCGGCGGCGGCTTCCGGCGCAAAGCCTTCGACGAGGCGGGCGGCGGCGTGGGCCGGGACGGCGATGAGGAGGCGGTCGCTCTCGCGGCGTTCGTCTCCTCGGGAAACGATCCAGCCCCCGCCGGACCGCGGACCGACTCCGGTGGCGCCGGCTCCGGGGCGGAACGCGGGGCCGAGCTCGGTAGCCATCGCGCGCGGCAGCCCCTCGAGCCCGTCGCGGAACGAGAGCAGCCCGCGCGAAGGCATCGAGGCAGGATTTGGCGCCCGCCGCCGGTCGGCGATCGCGCCCCGCAGCAGGCTGCCGCGCTCCCGCTCCCACCGCACGAGGCGCGGAAACGCGGCCGCCGCCGAGAGACGGTTGGCGGATCCCGCGAAGATCCCGGCGACGAAGGGCTCGACGAGCCGCTCGGCGGCCTCGCGGCCGAGCCGGCGCCCGATGAAATCCGCCACGCTCTCGTCGTCCGGGGAAGCGGAGCGGCGGAAGGGCTCCGTGAGCAGGCGCCACTTGCCCGAGGCCGTGAGCAGGCGTGAGCCGAGCAACGCGGCCGCTCCCATCGGCAGGGCATGGAGCTCGCCACGGAAGTCCACGTAGCGGGGCGCACGCGGGTCAGTCAGGAGAGCCTCGCCGGCGAGGCCGATCTTCGAGACGAGGTCCCAGAGCGGCGCGGTCGGCCGCACGGTGTTGGGCCCGAGCTCGAGCAGAAACCCGTTTCGGCGCTCGCTCCGGACCACGCCGCCTGGCCGTTCCGACGCTTCGAGGACTTCGACGTCGCGCCCGCTTCGCGCGAGCACCCAGGCCGCGGAGAGGCCGGAGAGACCGGCGCCAACGACGATCGTCCGGTCGATCACGCTGCCCAGAACGACTCGGACGAGGCGACGAGATCCCCGAGCGCTCGGATGAAGGTCGGCCGCGCGTTCAGGCCCGGCGTTCGGCGGAAGTGCGTGATGCCCGCGTCGCGGGCCTGGCCGGCGAAGAGCTGGTCGATCTCCTGGAGCGTCTCGACGTGATCGGTCACGAACGCGATCGGAACGACGAGCACCTGTCGCGCGCCGCGGCGGCCGAGCGCGGCGAGGACCTCCGAAGTCGGTGGCCCGAGCCATTCGACGGGCCCGAGCTTCGACTGGTAGGCGAGCGTCGACGGGCCGGTCCACCCGAGACGGGCGAGGATCGCCGTCATGCTGGCCTCGACCTCCGACGGGTAGGGGTCGCCTTCGCGCGTCACCAGCTTCTTCGGGATCGAGTGCGCCGAGAATACGAGCTCCACGGCTTCGGGTCGCGGATCCGGAAAGCGGGCGAGCTCGTCGCGAATGCCCTCGGCGTGTGCCTCGACGAACAGAGGGTGCGTCGGGAACGGTCCGATCTCGGCCAGACGCGCACCCGGGGCGAACCGTCGCACGGCCGCCCGCGTGCGCTCCAGCGCCCCTTTCGTCGTCGTCAGCGAGTATTGCGGATAGAGCGGCAGCGCCAGGAAGCGATCGACGCCGGAAGCGGCGAGGCCGCGAACGACGTCTTCCACGAGCGGCGCGGAACAGGTCATGGCGGCGCGGACGGCCGTGGCTCGGCCGCTCCCGGCCAGGAGGGCCTCCGTCGAGGCCGCCTGCTCCTCCGTCAGGCGCCGGATCGGCGAGCCGCCGCCGATCGAGGCGTAGAGAGCTTTGGAGGTCTTCTTGCGTCCGAGGGCGATCGCGGCGGCGATCGCCTTGCGGACGAGCGCGGGCCGGACCCGGATGACGTCGGGGTCCGAGAAGAGCCGGTACAGGAACGCCGGAACGTCGTCGAGGGTTTCGGGGCCGCCGAGCTGGAGGAAGAGGACCGCGCGGCTCGTCACAGCGTCCGCGAGAACACCGGCTTCTCGGGCGCCGCGTCGAGATAGGCGTCGAACGGCATGGCGAGGTTGCGCAGGAAAACGCGCCCGAGCGGAGTGGCGCGGACGGCCTCCGCCGAGAGGTCGACGAGGCCGTCGGCCGCACAAGCCTCGAGCGCGCCGAGCGCCCCGGCGAAGGTCTCGTCGAAGTCGACGCCGAAACGCTCCTCGATCTCGCTCTTGACGACGACGCCGTGGCAGAGCAGGTTCTGGATGACCGCCCGGCGGAGCAGGTCGTCCTCGGTGAGCCGGGACCCGCGGAACGTTGCCGCCCCTTCCGCGGCGACGGCCGAGGCGTAGGCCGGCAGCTCGCGACGGTTCTGGACGTAGTGCCGGCCGAGGGACCCGATCGCGCTCATCCCGAGCCCGATCAGGTCGGTTCCCGCCTTCGTCGTATAACCCTGGAAATTGCGGTGGAGCGTGCGGTCGCGGCGGGCGCGGGCGAGCTCGTCGTCGGGTCGGGCGAAGTGGTCCATGCCGATGTACTCGTAGCCGGCGTCGGAGAAACGCTCGAGCGCGGTGCGGAAGATGCCGAACTTGGTGGCCTGGTCCGGAAGGTGCGGCTCGAGCACGCTCTGGTGCTTCTTCATCCACGGGACGTTCGCGTAGGAGTACACGGCGAGCCGGTCCGGGCCGATCGTGAGCACGCGATCAATGGTCGCGGAGAAGCTCTCCGGAGTCTGGTGCGGGAGTCCGTAGATCAGGTCCATGTTGACGCTCGGAAAGCCGAGGGCGCGCGCGTCCTCCACGAGCGCCCGGGTCTCCGCGTATGGCTGGATGCGATTGATCGCTTCCTGCACGCGCGGATCGAAGTCCTGAACGCCCATGCTCAGGCGGTTGAAACCGAGGCCGGCGAGGGTCTCGAGATGGGCGCGGGTCGTCACGCGGGGGTCGATCTCGACGCCGAGCTCCGCGTCGGGAGCGAGGGCGAAGCGCGAGAGGAGTCGTCGTCCGAGCGCCTCGAGCAGGTCGGGGGCGAAATATGTCGGCGTCCCGCCGCCCCAGTGGAGCTGGACCACGCTCCGGCCGGTGCCGATGCGGTCCGCCACCCAGTCGATCTCGCGAGCGAGCGTCGCGAGGTACGGATGCTCGGGTCCGTGGCGGGTCCCCGTGATGACGACGGTGCAGCCACAGAAGTAGCAGAGCCGCTCGCAGAAGGGGAGGTGGGCGTACAGCGACAGAGGCGCGCCGCTCGCGGCGCTCTCGCCGAGAATCGCCGCGTAGTCCGGAGCGCCGTAGGTCTCCTTCCATGCCGGCGCGGTCGGATAGGAGGTGTAGCGGGGCCCCGGCACGTTGTAGCGGCGCAGCAGATCCAGGGAGACCTCGGCGGGTTTCATCCCGCGACCTCTTCGACGGCGGCGGAAGGCGATCGGGCCATCCGCACCGCGTCGACGAAGGCCTCGACGCACTCGATCCGTGCGCTCGGCAGGACGCCGTGGCCGAGGTTGGCGACGTGCGCGGCGCCGCCCGTCTGCGCGAGCATCGCGCGGGTGCGGCGGCGGACGTCGTCGGGCGTTCCGCCGAGCACGGCGGGATCGAGGTTGCCCTGGAGCGGCTTGCCGGGGAGCCTCCGGCGCGCATCGGCGAGCGAGGTCCTCCAGTCGACGGAGAGGACGTCGGCGCCCGAGAACGCCATGCTCTCGAGGAGGTGGCTCGACCCGTTCACGTACAGGATCACGGGCTCCGCGTCGCGGCGGATACTCGCGATCGCCCGGGCGGTCGCCGGGAGGGCCCACGCGCGGTAGTCCTCGGCGGAGAGCTCGCCGGCCCAGGTGTCGAAGAGCTGGACGGCGTCGGCGCCGGACGCGATCTGGTACGAAAGGACGTCGGACGCGACGTCGGCGGCGAGGTCGAGCAGGCGGCGGAGAGACGTCGGATCGCGCGTCATCATCGCCTTGATGACCGCGAAGCTCTTCGAGCCGCCTCCCTCGACGAGGTAGGAGGCCAGGGTCCAGGGGGCGCCGCAGAACCCGAGGACCGCCGCGCGGCCACCGACCTCGCGTTCGAGGCGGCGGAGGATGGCGCCCGTGAACGGGATCCGCTCGGACGGGTCGAAGCGCGCGAGCCGGGCGACGTCCGCCGCCGAACGCACGGGCTCGGGAAGCGACGGGCCCGCGTCGCCGAACTCGACTTTCGCTCCCATCGCCTCGGCCGGAACGAGGATGTCCGAAAAGAAGATCACGGCGTCCGGCGCGAACCGTCGGAAGGGCTGGAGCGACACGTCGGCGGCGAGATCGGCCGAGCGGCAGAGCTCCAGGAACGAGACCTTGCGACGGACCTCCTGGTACTCGGGAAGATAGCGGCCGGCCTGACGCATGAGCCAGACCGGTGGGCGATCCACGGGGCGGCCGGAGCAGGCGTCGAGGAAGCGTCGCGCCGAGGGGCTGCCGGCGTCGGTCATCCCAGGAGCTGCCGGAGGACGTACGGAAGGATGCCGCCGTGCCGGTAGTAGTCGGCTTCGATCGGCGTGTCGATCCGGACGCGGAGCGCGACGCGGTGCGACGAACCGTCCTTGCGCCGGATCGTCAGGGAAGTCTCCTGCCGCGGCGAAAGGCCCCGGGCGAGGCCCTCGAGGTCGTAGGTTTCGGTGCCGTCGAGCTGCAGGCTCGCCGCGGTCGTACCCTCGGGGAACTGGAGGGGCAGGACGCCCATCCCGACCAGGTTCGACCGATGAATGCGCTCGTAGCTCTGCGCCACGACCGCCCGCACGCCGAGCAGGCGCGTGCCTTTGGCGGCCCAGTCGCGGGAGCTGCCGGTGCCGTACTCGCTGCCGGCGAAGATCACGAGCGGAATGCCCTCGCTCTGGTACCGCACCGCCGCGTCGTAGATCGGCATCTGCTCCCCGTCGGGCTGGTGGAGCGTCACGCCGCCCTCGACGCCCGGCACCATGCGGTTGCGGATCCGGACGTTCGCGAACGTCCCGCGCGTCATGACCCGGTCGTTGCCCCGGCGCGAGCCGTAGCTGTTGAAGTCGGCCGGCGCAACGCCGAGGGACTGGAGGTACAGGCCCGCCGGCGACGTCGCCTTGATCGCTCCGGCGGGGCTGATGTGGTCGGTGGTCACGGAATCGCCGAAGATCGCGAGGGCGCGGGCGTTCCGGACGTCGGTCAGAGCCGGCGGCGCGAGCCCGAAGCCTTCGAAGAACGGCGGCTCCTGGATGTACGTGGACGCGGGGTCCCAGGCGTAGCTCGTCCCGGCGGCCGCCGGGATCTCGATCCAGAGCGGGTTCGCGGCGGCCAGGTCGGCGTAGAGCCTCCGGTACGTCGCGGCGTCGACCGACGCGAGCAGGGCCTGTTGCACCTCGGCGGACGACGGCCACACGTCGCGGAGGAACACGGGTTCGCCGTCGCGGCCGCGGCCGAGGGGCTCCGTCGTCAGGTCGATGTCCGCGCGTCCCGCCAGCGCGAACGCGACGACGAGCGGAGGGCTCATGAGGAAGTTCGCCTTGATGTTCTGGTGGATGCGCGCCTCGAAGTTGCGGTTTCCCGAGAGGACCGCGGCGGTGACGAGGTCGTTGTGGGTCACCGTGTGCTCGATGCCCGAGTCGAGCGGGCCCGAGTTGCCGATGCACGTCGTGCAGCCGTAGCCGACGAGGTGAAAGCCCAGGCGATCGAGATAGGGCTGCAGGCCGGTGCGGTGGAGGTATTCGGTCACGACGCGAGAGCCGGGCGCGAGCGACGCCTTGACCCGGGGCGAGACGAAGAGTCCCCGCTCGACCGCTTTCTTGGCGACGAGGCCGGCCGCCAGCATGACGCTCGGGTTCGACGTGTTCGTGCACGACGTGATCGCCGCGATGAGCACGTCCCCGTGGCCGACGTCCACGTGAGTGGCGGAGGCGGTGCCGGCCTCCGGGCGGTCCGGAGTCGGGTGGTCGTTGGCCATCTCCACTTCGGTCCACACGCTCGTGTTGCGCTCGCGCGCCGCGGTCACGCTCACCGGCGCCTGGCTTCCGCCTCCGGCCATCGGGCGCCCGAGGGCCGTCGTGTAGCGGCGCGAGAGCGTGGACGGCTCCTTGCCATAGCCGTTCTCCGCCACGGGCCGCGAGAGCAGGTCGCGGAACCGCGCCTTGAGCTCGGGCAGCGGGATACGGTCCTGAGGGCGCTTCGGTCCCGAGACGCTCGGGCGCACCGAGCCGAGGTCGAGCTCGACGGTCTCGGTGTAGTCGCAATCTCCGGGGCGGGGGATGCCGAAGAGTCCCTGCTCCGTGAAGTAGCTCCGGAACGTGTCCACGTGCTCGCGGGTCCGGCCCGTGGCGAGCATGTAGCGGCACGACTCCTCGTCGATGGGGAAGAACCCCATCGTCGCGCCGTACTCGGGGGCCATGTTGGCGACGGTGGCGCGGTCGGTCACGGGCAGCGACGCCGCGCCGTCTCCGAAGAACTCGACGAACTTGCCGACGACCTTGGCGCGGCGCAGCATCTCGGTGACGGTGAGGACGAGATCCGTCGCGGTCACGCCGTCCGAGAGCCGCCCCTTCAGATCAACGCCGACGACGTCGGGCGTGAGGAAATAGACGGGCTGGCCGAGCATTCCCGCCTCGGCCTCGATGCCGCCGACGCCCCAGCCCACGACGCCCAGGCCGTTGATCATGGTGGTGTGAGAGTCGGTGCCGACGAGCGAGTCCGGGTAGTACACGCTGTCCTTCGACGCGACGCCCTGGGCCAGGTACTCGAGGTTGACCTGATGGACGATGCCGATGCCCGGGGGCACGACCTCGAATCCTCGGAACGCCTGCATGCCCCACTTCAGGAACTCGTAGCGCGCGCGGTTCCGGCGGAACTCCATGGCCATGTTCGCGTCGAGGGCGTCGGGCCGCGACCATTCGTCTACCTGAATGGAGTGGTCGACGACGAGGGCAACGGGGACGAGCGGCTCGATCACCCGGGGGTCCCGGCCGAGCCGCTCGACGACGGAGCGCATCGCGGCGAGATCGACGAGGAGCGGAACGCCGGTGAAGTCCTGGAGCACGATGCGGGCGACCACGAAAGGGACCTCGGCGGTGCGCTCCGCCCGGGGCTTCCACGCCGCGAGCGCCCGGACGTCGTCGGCCTTCACCCGTCGGCCGTCGCAGTTTCGGACGAGCGATTCGAGGACGACGCGGATCGTGACCGGCAGGCGGCGAATCGCGCCGAGGCCCTCCCGCTCAAGCTCGGGCAGAGAGTACATCTGGCCGGTCGAGCCGTTCCCGAGCGGGAAGCTCCGCCGCACGCGCTCGAAATCGCCCATCCCGCTATCGTATTACGCCCCGCCGCTCCTGCTAACATCGGCCGCGGATGGCGTCCCATCTCTACGGATGGCTCGCGGTCGCCTGCTACGCGGCTGCGGAGGCCGCGGCGATCCGAATTCTCGTGGCCCCTCGCGAGCGCGCGGCGTGGCTTCCTCCGGCGCTCGTGGTGGTCGGGCTCGCGCTCCACTTCCGCGACCTCCTGGTCCGAGCTCGCGCGCTCGGATCGGTTCCATATCGGACGCTCGGCGGTTCCGTGTCGCTCTTCGGCTGGATGCTCGGCGTCGCGTTCCTGCTGCTGGTGCTCCGACACCGGGAGCGCGCGATCGGACCGTTTCTCATCCCGTTCGTCATCCTGACGACCGGGATCGGGCTCGTCCTTCCCGACTCGACGTCGGCGCCGGCCGAGGGAACGCACGGGTCGCTCTTCGCGCTCCACGTGACGCTGGCGATCCTCGCGTACGCGGCGTTCACGTTTTCGTTCGTGCTGTCGCTCCTGTACCTCGTGCAGGACCGGCAGCTGCGCCATCGGGCCACGGGTGTTCTCTTCGCGCGGCTGCCGGCCCTGGAGGTCATCGGACGGCTCAACCGGACGAGCGTGAGGATCGGTCTCGCCACGCTCGCCGTCTCCCTCGCCTTCGGCCTGATGGAAGCGCGGCTTCTCTGGTCGAGCCTTTCGGACCCGAAGATCGCGTGGGCCGTCGTCACGGTCCTCGTCTACGGGTTCCTGCTCTGGATGGAGCGCCGCGGCTGGGAGGGTCCGCGGGTCGCGATCCTGTCGATCGTGGGATTCGGCGTCGTCATGTTTTCCTACACGGTCGTCAACGTCTACCTCAGCGCGGCGCACCGCTTCCGATGACGACCGCCGGCGAAGCCCGACTGCTCCTGCTCGGCTGGAATTTCCGCACCGCCGCTCTGTCGGTGCGCGAGCGCGTCGCGTTCTCCGGCGACGAGGTCCGGGAGGCCCTCGACCGGATCCGCCGCGAGGGCCTCGTGTCCGAGTCGGTGATCGTCTCGACGTGCAACCGCAGCGAGATCTACGGCGTCTCGGAAGAGACCCGAGCGGGAGAGGGTCTGACGCGGTGCATCTCGGAGTGGCGCGGCCTCGACTTTTCCGAAGCCGCCGCGGGCAGCTTCTTCCGCGAGGGGGCCGACGCCGCACGCCACCTCTTCCGCGTCGCCTCCGGTCTCGAGTCGCTCGCCCTTGGCGAGAGCGAAGTGCTCGGCCAGGTCCGGTCGGCCCTGCGCGTCGCGCGCGAGGCCGGCGCCACGCGCGCGGTGCTGCACCGCCTGTTCGAGACGGCCGTCGCCGCCGGCAAACGCGTGCGCACGGAGACGGAGATCGCACGCCATCCACTCTCGATTCCCTCGATCGGCTTCGAGCTCGCGACGAAGGTCTTCGGCCAGCTGGAGGAGCGGACGGTGCTCGTGCTCGGCGCCGGCGAGACGGGCACGCTTTTCGCCGAGCAGGCCGCGGCCGCGGGAGTCCGGGACATCCGCCTCGCCAATCGCGGCTTCGAGCGGGCCGACGGTTTGTCGCGCCGGCTCGGCGGGCGGCCCGTGCCCTGGGAGAACCTCGCGCGGACGCTGCCGGAGGCCGACGTCGTCGTCGGTACAACGGCGAGCCCGACGCCGGTCGTCTCCCGATCCGACGTGGAAGCCGCGATGCACGAGCGGCGGGGGAGGCCGATGTTCTTCCTCGACCTCGCCATGCCGCGCGATTTCGAGGCCGGCGTGGCGGAGCTCTACAACGTCTACGTCTTCGGCCTGGACGATCTGGGCGCCGTCGCCGAGGAGAACCGGCGGCGACGCAGCCGGGAGATCCCCCTCGCGGAGACGATCCTCGAAGAGGAGCTCGAGCGGTTTCTCGCGTGGTTCGGAAACCTGGCCGTCGTCCCGACGCTCAACGCGCTGCGGGCGCGGCTCGCGGCCCTGCGGGATGCCGAGCTCGAACGCCTTCCCGCCGACGAGCGCGAGCGCTTCCGGGCGTTCGCCGACGCGATCGCGGCCCGGCTCCTGCACGAGCCGCTCCGCCGGCTGAAGTCCGAGAGCGACGCCTCGCGCAAGCTCGACCGGGTCGAGGCGGTCCGCCACCTCTTCGACCTCGACTCATGAGGCTGCGGCTGGGCGCCCGGGGGAGCGCGCTGTCGCTCGCCCAGGCCGCGCTCGTCACGCGCGCGCTCGGCGGCGAGGCCGCGGTCGAGCTCGTCGTCGTTCGGACGACGGGCGACCGGCGGTCGGCCGAGGGCGCGCCGATTTCCTGGAAGGGCGATTTCACGCGCGAGCTCGACGAGGCCCTTCTCGACGGCCGCATCGACCTCGCCGTTCACAGCCTCAAGGACGTTCCGTCGGCGCTGCCGGACGGCCTCCTCCTCGCGGCGGTGCCCGAGCGGGAAGATCCGCGCGACGTCCTCGTGGCCGAGCCGCGCCGAGGATTCGCCGACCTTCCGCGCGGCGCGCGCGTCGGAACTTCCAGTCCGCGCCGCCGGGCTCAACTCCGTCGCGCCCGCTCGGACCTCGACATCGTGGAAGCGCGAGGCAACGTGGATACGCGCATCCGGCGCCTGCGCGAGGGCCGCTTCGATGCGCTGGTCCTGGCGCGCGCCGGGCTCGCTCGCCTCGGCCGCGTCGACGAGATCGCCGACGTCTTCGACGAGGGTGTCCTCCTCCCGGCCGTAGGCCAGGGGGCGCTCGCGATCGTGACGCGGCGCGAGGGCGTGCCCGACGCGATGCGCCGTCTCGACCACGCCGCCTCGCACGCGGAGGTCCTCGCCGAGCGCGCCTTCCTGGCCGGCCTCGAGGCGGGCTGCCGCGCGCCCGTGGCGGGGCGCGCGCGTGTTTCCGGATCGCGGCTCGAGTTCACGGGAGCGGTCTTTTCGGAAGACGGTGCGACGGAGCTCCGGGCATCCGGGTCCGGCGGGGCGGCCGGGGCCGAAGGAATCGGCCGGCGCGCCGCGCAGGAGCTCCTCGCTCGCGGGGCGGCCGACCTCATCGAGGCCCGGGGAGCGTGACCCGGCCGCGCGTCCTCGTCGTTCGCTCGGGCGAGAAGCCGTTTCTCGCCGCGGGGTCGGAATCGCGGGTGGAGGTCGTCGAGCGGGTAACGCACGACGTCGACACGGTCGAGCCCGACGCGCGAGCGCTCGAGAGACCCTTCGACCTGGTCCTCTTTACGAGCCGGATCGCCGTGAAGCATGCGCTCGAGGGCCCCTCGAGGGAGCGGCTGCGCCTCCTCGTGGAGCGTACGAGGCGTGGTGCGGTCGGTGAGGCGACCGCGTCGGCGCTCGGCGCCGCCGGGATGGTCCCCGAGGTCGTGGGCGGAGGCTCGGCCGAAGCCTTGCTCGCCGCACTGCCGGATCGGCTCGACGGTGTCCGTATCCTTCTTCCCTGCGGCGAGGACGCTTCGGCGACGCTCCCTGAGGGGCTGGCCGCTCGAGGCGCACTCGCGACGCGGTGCGTCGTCTACCGGAAGGTCGCCCGCCCGCCCGACGCGGCTTTGCGGGCGGAGCTTCTCGGACCCGGCTTCGCGGCGTTCGGCGCGACCTCGCCCGCGGCGGCCCGATGGCTATTCCAGTGCGCGGGGCCGACGGGAGCCCCGGCGCTGCGCCTGATCCCGGCCGTGGTGCTGGGGAAGACGACCGCCGCGTTTCTCCGGAGCCGCGGCGTGGAGCGGGTGGAGGTGCCCGCGACGCCGCGCTTTTCGGAAGCCCTCGCGCGCCTCGAGGCGCTTGCCTGTCCGGCGGCCCGGAAATAGGCTCCGACGTCGATGGCCGGGTTTCCTCAGCTCCGCCTGCGCCGGTTCCGGCGAACCCCCGCGCTGCGGGGGCTCGTCCGCGAAACGCGGCTCTCGGCGGAGCAGCTGGTGGCGCCGCTCTTCGTCCGCCGCGGGCAGGGATTGCGGGAGCCGATTGCGTCACTCCCCGGCGTCGCGCGGCTGTCTCCCGACGAGGCGGTGGTGGAAGCGCGAACGCTCCACGGGTTGGGAATCCCGGCGGTGCTCCTCTTCGGCATCCCCGAGCGGAAGGACGAGACCGGCAGCGAGGCGTGGAACGACGCCGCGGCCTTGCAGGAGGCCGTGCGGCGGATCAAGGACGGCGTTCCGGGAATGGCCGTGATGACCGACGTCTGCCTCGACGAGTACACCTCCCACGGGCATTGCGGCGTCGTGCGCGACGGCGACGTGGACAACGACGCAACCCTGCCGTTGCTCGCGCGCACGGCCGTCTCGCACGCGCGGGCCGGGGCCGACGTGGTCGCGCCGTCGGACATGATGGACGGCCGCGTCGCCGCGATCCGTCGCGAGCTCGACGCCGCGGGATTCGCGAACGTCGCGATCCTCGCCTATGCCGCGAAGGCGGCGTCGGCCTATTACGGCCCCTTCCGCGAGGCCGCCGATTCCGCTCCGAAATTCGGCGACCGCCGAAGCTACCAGATGGACGGAGCGAACCGGCGCGAGGCGCGGCGCGAGATCGCGCTCGACGTGGAGGAAGGCGCCGACGCCGTCATGGTCAAGCCCGCCCTGGCGTACCTCGACCTCGTCCGTGACGCGCGCGAACGGTTCGACCTTCCGATCGCCGCGTACAACGTGTCGGGCGAGTACGCCATGGTCAAGGCCGCGGCGGCCAACGGCTGGATCGACGAGAAACGGATCGTGCTCGAGACACTGACGTCCATCGTTCGCGCCGGCGCCGATTTCGTGCTCACCTACCACGCCGCCGACGCGGCGCGCTGGCTGAAGGAAGGCGCCTGACCCGTCGCCGCAAGCCGGGAACGGCGGCCTCCTCGCGGCTCTTCGCGCGCGCGAAGGCGGTCATGCCGGGCGGCGTCAGCTCGCCGGTCCGGTCGTTCGCGTCCGTCGGGGGCGAACCGTTCTTCGTGGCCTCGGCCCGCGGGGCGCGCGTGCGGGACGCCGACGGACGGTCCTATCTCGATTACGTCGGGTCCTACGGGCCGCACGTCTTCGGCCACGCGCCGACCTTCGTGCGGCGCGCCCTCGACCGCGCGGCGCGGCGGGGCACCTCCTACGGTGCGCCGACGGAGCTCGAGGTCCGGCTCGCCGAGCGCGTCACGCGGATGGTTCCGTCGGTCGAGATGGTCCGCTTCGTCAACTCCGGCACCGAGGCGACGATGAGCGCCGCCCGCCTCGCCCGGGCCGCCACCGGACGCAAGCGCCTCGTCAAGGTCGAGGGCGGCTACCACGGGCACGGCGACTCGTTCCTCGTCGCGGCGGGCTCCGGCATCGCGACGCTCGGAATCGCCGGAAGTCCCGGGGTTCCGGACGAGCTCGCGGCCCTGACGACGGTCGTGCCTTACAACGACGCCGCCGCGCTCGACGCGGCGTTCGCCCGCTTCCCCGGAGAGATCGCGGCGGTGATCCTCGAGCCCCTCGCCGCGAACATGGGAGTCGTCCTGCCGGCGCCCGGCTACCTCGCGGCGGCTCGGCGCGCGACGGAGGAGGGCGGAGCGCTCCTGATTTTCGACGAGGTGATCTCGGGCTTCCGGCTGGCCGCTGGCGGCGCCCAGGAAGTCTGGGCGATCCGGCCGGATCTGACCACGCTGGGAAAGATCCTCGGCGGGGGGCTGCCCATCGGAGCCTACGGCGGCCGCCGCGACCTGATGGAGCGAATGGCGCCGGTCGGTCCCGTCTACCAGGCGGGCACGTTGTCAGGAAACCCTCTCGCGACGTCGTCGGGAATCGCGATGCTCGACGAGATCCGGCGGCGCCCGCCCTATGCGGAGCTCGAGCGGCGCGGCGCGCTCCTCGAGGCGCTGCTGCGAGAAGTCGCCGCGAAGCTCGGCGTGTCGGAGCGTCTCTGCCTGACGCGGGCGGGGTCGCTGCTGACCCTGTTCTTCGCGCCGGGGCCCATGCGTCACTTTGCCGACGTCCGCCGCTCCGACACGCGACGCTACGCCGCGTTCTTCCATGCCATGCGGAAGCGCGGTGTCTTCCTCCCGCCGGCGCAGTTCGAGGCCTGGTTTCTCTCCGCGGCGCACACCGACGCCGACCTGCGAAAGACGGCCCGCGCGGCCGAGGAGAGCCTGCGGGAGGCGTTCGCGGCGGGCGCGGATTAGGCGCGATTCGGGAAGTCTGGTAGCCTCGCCGCACTCATCATGACGTCCCAGGCGGCAGCGGTCGTGGCGCATCTGGCGCCTACCCGACACCCGCGCGGCCTCTACGTTCTCTTCGCCACCGAGCTCTGGGAGCGTTTCAGCTTCTACACGATGCTGGCGCTCTTCACCCTCTATCTGCAGGACAAGACGCAGGGCTTCGGATGGACCGACGCCCAGGCGACGACGCTCCGGGCCAATTACCTCGGCTTCGTGTTCTTTTCCCCGATCGTCGGCGGGTGGCTGGCCGACCGCTACCTCGGATACCGACGGGCGGTCATGATCGGCGGCGGCTTCTTCATCGCCGGCCACGTCCTCCTGGCGTTTCCGTCGATCGGAGTCGTGTACGCCGCGCTCGTCTGCCTCGTCATCGGCAACGGCCTCTTCAAGCCGAACGTCTCGACGATCGTCGGCAATCTGTATCCCAAGGACAGCCCCCTTCGCGACCGCGCGTACAACATCTTCTACATGGGCATCAACCTCGGCGCGACGGTCGGCCCGATCGTCGTCGAGTTCGTGCACGCGAGGTGGGGCTTCCATCCCGCGTTTGCGGTCGCGGCCGGAGGGATGGTGATCTCGGTGCTGACGCTCGTCGTCTTCCGGAAGGACGTCGAACCGGGAGACCGGCAGCCGGGCAGCAAGAGAGTGGACGTCGAGGACGCGGGGCCTCCGACCGCGATCGACGCGGTGCCCGAAGGCCGGCGGATCTTCGCCCTGATCGTCGTCTATCTCGTCTCGATCGTCTTCTGGATGCTGTTCTTCCAGAACGGCTCGACGCTGACCTATTGGGCCAACGACAACACCAACTGGAACTTCTCGGGGATCATCTCGAACGCCATCGAGCCGTTCTTCGTGATCGCGTTTTCCATCCCGCTCGTCATGCTCTGGAAGGCGCTCGACCGGCGCGGCCTCGAGCCCGCGACGACGACCAAGATCGTCGCCGGAATGTTCCTGATGGCTCTGGCCTACTTCGTCATGTTCTTCGCCGGCCGCGCGGGCGGCGACACCGGGAAGGTCTCACCGTGGTGGCTGATCGGATGCTACGCCCTCATGGGCCTGGCGGAGATCACACTGTCTCCCATGGCCCTGTCGCTCGTCTCGAAGGTCGCTCCGGCCCGCGTCCGCGGGCTCATGATGGGCCTCTGGTTCGTTGCGACGGGCGTCGGCGGCAAGCTGACCCAGATCGGCGTCTACTGGACGGAATGGAGGCACTCGACGTTCTTCCTCGTGCTCGCGTCACTGTCGCTCGCGACGGCGTTCCTGCTCGTCTTCGTGCTGCGGCCGTTGAAGCGCGCGATGCCCGGCGTCTGAGGAATGACCGGCCCGGCGAATCGGCCGGCTGCTGGCGGCGGAGTTAGCTGACCGCGGCTACGGAGATCGGCACCTGGATCGCCCAGACCGGGGCGCACGAGTCGATCGGTTCGATGACGAGGCCGTCGGCGCCGATCGCAGACCCCTCGACGTGCACGCACCGCCGCAGCTTCACATCGAGCGCACCGCGCCGGCGGCACACGGAGCATCGGACGATCGTGCGGGAGTCCGAGACGAGCACGCCGATGGGAAGCTTCGTGAAATCCTCGGTCATCATGGATGGAATCCCCCCTGCACCCGGCGATTCAAGAATCGCGCCAAGCGCTCCGAACCGGCCCGCAAGGGCTCAGCGGGCCGGCGGCAGGGCGCCGAAGAGGGGAACGTCGGTTCGCCAGACGGACTCTTCGCGGCGGGGGCCCGTCGACACGAGCAGGGAAGGAGCGCCGACCGCCTCTTCGAGCGCCCGGACGTAGGCACGGGCGGCCGGCGGCAGATCTTCGTACCGGGTCGTTCCGGTCGTCGTCGACCTCCAGCCGGGCCGGCGCTCGAAGACGGGCTCGAGCCTCGCGACGTCCTCGGCGAGGGGAGGAAGATCCGAGACGGGTTGGCCGTCCAGCCGGTAGCCGACGCAGATCGGGATCTCGTCGAGCTCGTCCAGGCAGTCGAGCTTGGTGATCGCCACCGCGTCGGCGCCCGAGAGCTCGACCGCGGTGCGCGCGACGACGGCGTCGAACCAGCCGGTGCGGCGCGGACGACCCGTAGAGGTGCCGAACTCGTTGCCCCGCTTGCGGAGAAACTCGCCGGTGGCGTCGTGGAGCTCGGTCGGAAACGGCCCCTGTCCCACTCGGGTCGTGTAGGCCTTGATCACGAGGAGGCTCGCATCGAGCGCCTTCGGGGCAATGGCGAGGCCCGACGCCACCGCGCCGGACGTGCAGTGCGAGGAGGTGACGAACGGGTACGTTCCCGACGAGAGGTCGAGCATGGCGCCGTGGGCGCCTTCGGCGAGGAGCGTCCCGCCTCCCGCGAGGTGCCGCCGCAGATATCGGCCCGTATCGGCCACGTGCGGCTCGATGCGGGCCCCCGCGGACCGCAGCGCGGCGACGACCTCGTCGGGACCCGGGACGTGCGTCTCGCCGAGCGCGCGCAATAGCGCGCCCGTCTCGGCATGAACGGCGGCGACCCGGGCCGCCAGAACTTCCGGCCGGAAGAGCTCGGCCACGCGTACGGCGCGGCGCGCGGCGACGGACTCGTACGACGGCCCGATGCCTCGCAGCGTCGTCCCGATCTTGGCGTCGCCGGCCGCCTTCTCGCGGGCCGCGTCGAGGAGGCGATGGTAGGGAAGGATGACCGGTGCCCGGTCCGACACGATGAGGTTGTCGCCCACCGCGACGTCGGCGGCCCGGACCGCTTCGATCTCGGCCAGCAGCGCCTGGAGGTCGACGACGACGCCGGGGCCGATGACGGCGGTCTTCCCGCGGACGATGCCCGCCGGGAGCAGATGCAGCGCGAAGCGCCGGGTGCCGAACTTGACGGTGTGGCCGGCATTGTGTCCGCCGTGGTAGCGCGCAACCACGTCGAAACGGTCGGCGAGCAGGTCGACGACCTTGCCTTTGCCTTCGTCACCCCATTGTCCGCCCAGGACGGCCAGGACCTTCACGTGTCGCTCCTCGCGGTCGGAAAAAGCAGCGCAGACTAGCACAGGCGCGTCCACGAGCTGAAGCGAGCGCGCCCGGATTGCGCAGCCGCGCGAGCGATGGAAGGCGACGGTAGAATCGCCCGCGCATGCGAATGCTGCGGCTCACGGGCGCGGACTTCCGGCTGCCGGACCTCGTGGCCGTGGCGCGACGCGAGGCGCTCGCGGCCCTGTCGCCGGCGGCCCGCCGGTCGATGGCGGCATCCCGGCGGGTCGTGGATCGAGCGGTCCGGCGAGGAGACCGGGTCTACGGCGTGACGACCGGTTTCGGCAAGTTCGCCGACGTCGCGATCCCGCCCCACCAGATCGCCGAGCTCCAGCGCAACCTGATTCGCAGCCACGCGGCCGGGGTCGGCTCGAGGCTCGACGCCCTGGATGTTCGCGCGATGATGGTGTTGCGGGCCAATGCGCTGGCGCGCGGAAACTCCGGAATTCGCGTCGCGACGGTCGAAACCCTCCTCGCGCTGCTCGCCGCCGACATCCTTCCTGTGGTGCCGTCGCAGGGGTCCGTCGGAGCGTCGGGAGACCTCGCCCCGCTGGCGCATCTCGCCCTCGCCCTGATGGGTGAGGGGCGGGTCCTCGCACGGGGACGCGAGGCGTCCGCGGCCGCCGCGCTCCGCCGGGCGCGGATCCGGCCCGTCGAGCTCGCCGCCAAGGAAGGCCTGGCGCTCATCAACGGAGTGCAGATGTCTGTGGCCGTGGGCGGCCTCGCCCTCGCGCGGGCGATCGAGCTCGCCCGGATCGCCGACCTCGTCGGCGCGGCCACGGTGGACGCCTCGCGAGGCTCGGACACGGCGTTCGACGCCCGCATCATGGCCGCGCGTCCGCATCCCGGCGCGGTCGCGAGCGCGAAGAACCTCCGGGCGCTGCTCCGCGGGAGCGCGATCCGCGAGTCGCACCGCGGCTGCGGACGCGTCCAGGATAACTACGCGCTGCGGTGCATGCCGCAGGTCCACGGGGCCGCGCGCGACGCCTTCGGCCACGCGAAGGACGTCCTCGAGCGGGAGATGAACAGCGCCACCGACAACCCGCTCGTGTTCGCCCCAGGAGGCGCGATCCTCTCCGGCGGAAACTTCCACGGGGCGCCCGTCGGGCTCGTCCTCGACTACGCCGCGGTCGCCGCCGCCGACCTCGCGTCGATCTCCGAACGCCGCATCGAGAAGCTGGTCAACCCGGCGCTTTCGGAGCTGCCCGCCTTCCTGGTGCGCGAGGGCGGGCTGCACTCCGGGCTGATGATGGCTCAGGTCACAGCGGCCGCTCTGGTCTCCGAGTGCAAGATCCTGGCGCACCCGGCCTCGGTCGACTCGATCCCGACGTCGGCGGCCAAGGAGGACCACGTCTCGATGTCACCGATCGCGGCACGCAAGCTCGCCGCCGTCGTCGCGAACCTCGAGCGCGTCCTCGCGATCGAGGCGATCGCCGCGGTCCAGGCCATGGAATTCCTGCGGCCGCTCGCCTCCTCCGCGCCCCTCGAGGAGTTTCGCGGCGCGTTCCGTAAGGCCGTTCGCCCGTGGAACCGGGACCGCGAGCTGCACGCCGACGTCGAGAGCGCCCGCCGTTTCCTCGCGTCGGAGGCGATCGAACGGCTCGCGGCGCGGCTGGCGTGAGCCTCGGCCCCGCGGCGCAGCGGATATAATCCGCGCGATGGCGAGCGGTGTTCTCGCGGGTCCCCGCACCGTCCGGGCCGCGCGCGGCTCCGAGCTGCGCTGCCGGGGGTGGGCCCAGGAAGCGGCCCTCCGGATGCTCGAGAACAACCTCGATCCGGACAACGCGGAGCGGCCGGAAGACCTCGTCGTCTACGGAGGGACGGGGCGGGCGGCGCGGAGCTGGGAGTGCTTCGACCGCATCGTCGCGACCCTGCAGCGCCTCCGCGACACCGAGACGATGCTCGTGCAGTCGGGCAAGGCCGTCGGGGTTTTCGAGACGCACGCCGACGCCCCCCGCGTCCTCATCTCGAACTCCATGCTCGTGCCGGCCTGGGCGACGGGGGAGGAGTTCCGCCGCCTCGAGGCGCTGGGCCTGACGATGTACGGCCAGATGACCGCCGGCTCCTGGATCTACATAGGGAGCCAGGGCATCGTCCAGGGCACGTTCGAAACGTTCGCCGAAGCGGGACGGCGCCACTTCGGCGGAGAGCTTGCCGGACGGC
>Ga0126381_100002781_pt1 | contig 18967 bp, 14 predicted proteins | sample PanSoiMetPlot_28_FD_96465 | JGI IMG/M metagenome (GOLD analysis project Ga0126381, IMG submission 96465) | Tropical forest soil microbial communities from Panama - MetaG Plot_28 | ecosystem: Environmental > Terrestrial > Soil > Tropical forest > Bulk soil | place: Panama | collected 2016-02-17
ACATCGAAGAAGAGCTGCGCGTTGGGCAATCCCACCAGGAGCGGAACCGACGCAAGGAAAATGCCAACCGCGCCGCGCAATCCGACCCAGGAGATGAACAGCTTCTCGCGCCATGAGAAGCGGAACGGCGCGAGGCAGAGAAAAACCGCGGCCGGGCGGGCGAAGAACATCAACGTGAGCGCCAACGCGAGCGCCGGCAGGGCATGCTCGGGAATTCGCTCGGGCCAGGCCAGGAGGCCAAGCAGCACGAACATGACGATCTGAGCGAGCCAGGTCGTCGCATCGAGCACCACCACGATCGTGTTGTGGGCGCGCGTGGGCCGATTGCCGACCACCAGGCCCGCGAGATAGGCGGCCAGAAAGCCGGACGCATGCAGCACCGAGGCGAGGCCGAAGATCACAAGCACGCTCGCGGCCACGAACGGGGCGTGCAGTCCCTGCGCCAATGCGAGCCGGTTGAGCGCGATGACGATCAGCCGCCCGCCCAGCATGCCGAGGATCCCGCCCAGGATCGCCTCCTCCGCCAGCGTGAGCACGACGTGCTGCCACGAACCCGTGCCGTTCAGCAGGAACTCGATCAGCATCAGGGTGAGGAACACCGCGAAGGGATCGTTGCTGCCGGATTCGACCTCCAGCGTTGCGGCGACGCGCGGGCGCAGGTGCAGGCCGCGCGCATGGATGAGAAAGAACACCGCCGCCGCATCGGTCGAGGCCACCACGGCGCCGACCAGGAGCGACTCGATCCAGCCAAGGTCGAGCAGATAATGCGCGGCCGGCGCGGTCAGCGCCGCGGTGAGCATCACCCCGATGGTGGCGAGCGCCAGCGCGGGCGCGAACACGCTGCGGAAGGTCGCGTAACGGGTGCGCAGCCCGCCATCGAAGAGGATCAGCGCAAGCGCGATCGAGCCCACCAGATCTGCGGTACGGACGTCGTCAAACTTGATTCCGCCGGGCCCGTATTCGCCCGCCAGCATGCCGACGATCAGGAACACCAGGAGAAGCGGCGCCCCGAACCGCATCGCAATGAGGCTCGACAGGATGCCGGCCAGCAGCAGGATCGCGCCGAGCAGAATACCGATGCTGACGGTGTCGAGCGCAGCCATGGCGTGACGGAGCTAGAGTTTTGTCCGACGGCCTCTCCGCCGTCGTCCCTGCGAAAGCAGGGACCCATACCCTGTGTCCTCTCGATAGTACACGGCCATGGGTCCCCGCCTTCGCGGGGACGACCGCCAAATCCGATAGCGGCTCCCAGCAAACGGCAAAAAAGCGCGCCTACGGCTTCATCCCGGCCGGAGCAACCTGGGAGCTCGTCAATCCCATCGCATCGAATGCGCGGCGCACGGCGCCCGAGGCCTTCTCCTCCTCGATGAAGGCGCTCACATAGGCGAGCGCGGCGGGCTTGTTCTTCGGCACCGCGACCGCGGTGGTGGAGTCCAGAATGCCGCCGTCGAGAATGCGCGAGCCGGGAATTTTTGCGGCCAGGCCGGTGAGCGATTCGCGCGACAGCGGAATCGCATCGGCCTTGCCGGCGCGCATCAGCTCGACCGCCGCATCGACGCCGGCGACCGCGACATGGGTCGCGCTCGGCGACGCCTTCTGGGAGGCGCGGTAGGTTGCCGTGTCGGCGACGCCGGCAATGCGCACGCCTGCGGCATTCACTTCCGCGATCGAATTGAGCTTTGAGCCGGGCGCCACCAGATAAGTGCTCTGCAGGAGATGATAGGGGCTGCCGAAATCGACGAATTTCTTGCGCGCCTCATCGACCGGCATGAAGGTGACATCCCACACCCCGCTCGCGGCCGAATTCTGTATTTCGCCCGAGGCAAGATATCCGACGAACTGCGGCGCGACGGCGATCTTCTTCGCCAACGCCGTGCCGAGATCGATGGTGACCCCGCGCAGCTTGCCGGTCGCCGCATCCTTGACCGAATAGAGCGCGGAAGGCGCCGGCGAGATTGCCACCGCGACCCTGAGCCTGCCGGTCGGGGTCAGGTCCCTGATGGCGGCGCCGTCGTCTGCCGCTGCCGTGCCTCCCGCCAGGGCGAAAAGCGCCGCCCCCCAAAGTCCGAACAATCGCATGGATAACCTCCGGGATACGCCGATTTGCGCGGGCCACCTTGTAGCAAATCGGCTAAAGGTGGTCATGCGCCCGTCGCCTATTTCGCCCGGTGGACGCGGAGTCACCAGGCGCCCCTGACGAATGGCCAAACAGGCCCGAATCACTGTCTTATGCGGCCATCGGGGCCATTGCCCGAGAGGCCATGAGCGAGCTCGATGAGTTCTCCGCGACGTTGGGCAGGGCGATTGCATCCCTGACCGGCCCGCTCGCCACGATCTGGCTGCCGATCGAAGCCGGCCTGATCGTGCTTGCCTTGCTTATCGCCTGGGGCGCCGCCGCTCTCGCGCGCAAGCATATCGATGTCGTATCGCTGACCATGGGATGGCCGCCGTTCGCGCGCCGCATCGCGCGCGCGCTCGCTGACAACGTCGGACCGCTCATCTTCATCCTTGCGCTCCTGGTGTTGCGCGCCGCCTTGCAAGAGTTCGCTGCGCCTGCGGGCATCGATCTTCTGCGCATCGCCATGAACCTCGCCACCGCCTGGGTGGTGATTGCGGTCCTCTCGAGCGTCATCCGCAACCCACTGGCCTATCGGGTGGTGGCGGGATCGGCCTGGACGATCGCCGCGCTGAGCATCCTCGGCCTGCTCGAGCCCGTGGACAAAGCGCTCGATTCGGCAGCGATCGTCATCGGCGGACTGCGCATTACCGCGCTGGTGGCGCTCGAGACCGCGGTGCTGCTGCTGGTGGCGCTGTGGATCGCGGTGGCGCTCGCCAATTTTTTCGACAGCCGGCTGCAGGCGGCGCGCGATCTCACTCCCTCGATCAAGGTGCTGCTCGGCAAGCTCATTCGCGTGGCGCTGATCACGTTCGCGGTGCTGGTGGTGCTGAGCTCGGTCGGGATCGACTTCTCGGCGCTCGCGCTCTTCTCCGGCGCGGTCGGAGTAGGGCTGGGCTTCGGCCTGCAGAAGATCGTCTCGAATCTCGTGAGCGGCATCATTCTGCTGGCCGACAAATCGATCAAGCCGGGCGACGTCATCTCGCTCGGCGAGACCTTCGGCTGGGTCGATACGATGGGGGCGCGCTACACCGCCGTGGTCGCGCGTGACGGACGCGAATATCTGATTCCCAACGAGGACTTCGTGACCCAGCGGGTGATCAATTGGAGCTATTCCAACGACCGCGTGCGGCTCGACGTGCCTTTCGGAGTGAACTACGCGAGCGATCTGCATCAGGTGCGCCGCCTCGCGACCGAGGCGACGATGGGGGTTGCCCGCGTGCTGCGATCGCCCGAGCCGGTGTGCCATCTCACCGCCTTCGGACCCTCGGCGCTCGAGTTCCTGCTGCGCTTCTGGATCTGCGACCCGAGCGAGGGGGTGACCAATGTGCGCAGCGAGGTGATGCTTGCGCTCTGGGAGAGCTTCAAGCGCGAGGGCATCGAGATTCCCTATCCGGTGCGCGACCTGCGCTTCGTCAAGCCGGTGCCGGTGGTGATCGATCGGGACTGAGCCAACCAGATGCGCTTTGCCGCCCCGCTCATTCCGGCGACCCTGATCAGGCGCTACAAGCGCTTCCTGGCCGATGTGACGCTTGCCTCCGGCGAGACCGTGACGGTGCACTGCGCCAACCCGGGCGCCATGCTCGGGCTCATGGAGCCGGGCGCGCGGGTCTGGCTCTCGAAGTCGGCCAATCCCAAGCGCAAGCTCGGCTACAGCTGGGAGCTCGTCGAGGTCGACTTCGGCGGCGGCGCCGAACTTGTGGGCATCAACACCGCCAATCCGAATGCGCTCGCGGCCGAGGCGCTTGCGGGAGGGCGCATTGCGACGCTCGCCGGCTATGATTCGATTCGCCGGGAGGTCAAGTACGGGGAGAATTCCCGGGTGGACTTTCTGCTCGAAGGACGCGGCCGCCCGCCCTGCTATGTGGAGATCAAGAACGTGCACCTGATGCGCCGGCGGGGCCTTGCCGAGTTCCCCGATTCGGTGACGGCACGCGGCGCCAAGCATCTTGGCGAGCTTGCCGCCATGGCGGCCCAGGGCGCGCGGGCCGTCATGCTGTACCTGGTCCAGATTGGCTCGGCCGAGCGCTTCGCGCTCGCCCGCGACATCGACACCGCCTATGCGGCCGCGTTCGACCGGGCGCGGGCTGGGGGTATCGAGGCAATCGCGCACCGCTGCCGGCTCAGCCATGACGCCATCGAGGTCGCCGCCCCCATCGCGATCGTTGATTGACTGCGTCACCTCTCCCATCCGAAGTCGAATATATCCGACTTCGAACAACCTCTTATAATGGCCGAACTCGGATAAATCCGAGTTCGGTCGGGAGAGGTCGACCGAGCAAATCGAGGACGGGTGAGGGTTGCAAACTCTCGATAGGCCCTGACCCCTCGCCCGGTTCCGGCTTCGCCGGAACCGACCTCTCCCTTCGGGAGAGGTGACAGACGGCGCGCTCCGATACCGGCTGCGCGAAACTGTAAGCTTGCGCCGGGCGCAGGCTTGCTTACATTGCAGCCAGACGGCGGGGCATTCGGAGGCGGCACGGCCGCTTTTTTTCATGAGCCAAGTCCTTCCATGAGCTATGTCGACGCGGCGCTGGCACCGCAACGCAAGACCGGCCAGATCAAGCTCCACGGCGCCGCCGCCTTCGAAGGCATGCGCAAGGCTGGCCGGCTGGTCGCCGAATGCCTCGATATGCTCACCGACAGGATCAAGCCCGGCACCACCACAGAGGAGATCGACCGGCTGGTCTTCGATTTCGCCATGGACCACCAGTCGACGCCCGCGACCCTGATGTACCGCGGCTATCGCAAGTCGACCTGCACCTCGGTCAATCACGTGGTCTGCCACGGCATCCCAAGCGAGAAGCCGCTGCGCGACGGCGACATCGTCAACGTGGACGTGACGCTGATCCTCGACGGCTGGCACGGCGATTCGAGCCGCATGTACGCAGTCGGCACGATCCCGCGCCGGGCCGAGCGACTGATCGAGGTCACCTATGAGGCGATGATGCGCGGCATCGCGGTGATCCGTCCGGGCGCCACCTCGGGCGATATCGGGGCGGCGATCCAGGCCTATGTGGAGGCGCAGCACATGACCGTGGTGCGCGATTTCTGCGGCCATGGGCTCGGCCGCCTGTTCCACGACGAGCCCAACATCGTGCATGTAGGGCGAGCCGGCGAAGGCATCGTGCTCAAGCCCGGCATGTTCTTCACGGTCGAGCCGATGATCAATCTCGGCCGACCGCACGTGAAGGTCCTCTCCGACGGCTGGACCGCCGTGACCCGCGACCGCTCGCTCTCCGCCCAGTTCGAGCACACCGTGGCGGTGACCCCGACCGGCGTCGAGATTTTCACGCTGTCCCCCAAGGGCCTCGACCGCCCCCGCAGCAGCGGCGCGCCAGCTTAACCTGCCCTGGAAGAGGGCCTGTAGCCCGCATGGAGCGCAGCGGAATGCGGGAACGGTCCCCCCCGCATTTGCGCTTCGCTCTTCAGCGCGTCGAAGACGCGCGTAAACGCGCTTATCCCGACTGCGTCACGAATTCGTAGGTTGTGCAAAATCGCGCCGTGGTCTGGCAGCGTGCGCAACCGCGCGGCGCGATTTTGCGCACGCGGTCGGCCGAGAATCGCGCGGTTGCACACCTACACCGCGTTTATGACGCAGTCGTGCTAGCCGAGTATCGTTTGCCGCAGCTGCAGCAGCTCGCGACTGCTTTCATCGATCAGCTGCGCGTTTGATTGCGATAAAACCGACCATCTCATTTTGTTTATGGCTGCATCTATGGCGCTCTTGTCTCGATCTGATCAGACTGCCGACATCTCAAATCGAGCCACGAGATGATGTCTGACCATACGTGCGCATACGCTTCCCGCCCGATCAGGATTCCGAGATGCTGCAAAACGACACCGGTTTCGCCCGGATATTCCAAGATTTTCGTATCGCTGGTTGGGACTTGATCGAAAAAGGGCTTGACGGAGGCAAGCGGCGCTATCTCATCTGCCGTGTTGACGACTGCGAGCAGGGGGGTAAATACGTTCAAGGGGCCGACAAGCCTCCCCTTGGCCATCAAGGCACCATCGCAGAACCGGTTTTCGCGATAGAGCCATTCGACCATCTGATGTACGAGCTTCCCCGGAAGCGGCACTTCATCGAGAGCCCAACGCTCGACCCGGGCATGAATGTCCATTGCATGTTGGTCCGAGAAGCTCAGAACCGCGTCCGTCAGCCTCGACCAGATGAACGTGCCCGGAGATGCCAATGCGCTCATGAGCGACAACAGTGAGCCGGGGACTGAATCGGCCTCGGACAGCTTGCGCGGCAGCAGGGAAACCAAAGCGTCACGAAATTGGCTCTTACCCGGCTTAAAGCACAGTGGCGCGCAAAGGAGAACGAGACCCCGGACCTTCTCCGGCGCCGTAGCTGCAAAGATCAGCGCGAGCGTGCCGCCGAGGGAGTGACCGATCACGAAGGGCTTTGTGCCTGCGCATACATTTGAAATCATACTCGTGCAATCATCGATGGCCGTTGTGCAATCATCGATGCCAGGGTTGCCGCTACGCCGAGATGCGGGCATCCACTCCAAGAGAAACAGGTTAAGGCCTTGTTGCAGACAATAACCCACGGCACTTACGGAGGGCGCAAGGTCCCAGATATAGGGCTTCTTAATCGGTGCTGAGACAACAAGCACTGGCCGCAAGCCGTCGCGGTGGCCATAATGGCGAAGCCGCCAGTGTGACCCGGAATGAATGACATCATAGGGATGTTCGATCGCTCCAAGCCCGAATGTCGAAATCACCTCGCCCTGCGCTCGGCGCAGGATGTCGTTCCACCCGAGCTGCGCCCGCTGACATGTCTCAAACGCAGTATCGATTGAGAATGTCCGACTCGGCATTGGCGAACTCCTGATCCGCACTGCCTTTGCAGATAATGCTCATCGGATTCTGCAGGCTCTACAAATGGAGGCCCTTGTCCTTCACGACCGTCCTGTCTGGTTAGGCTTCGCGTACGCTACCGGAGGCATTTTGGACATCGGCAATAAGCGGGTTAAGCGGTGAAAGATGTCCCCAAGAGCAGGACATGTCGATACGGCCGGAGCATTTTATTGGGCTCTGTACGAACGATTCCCTCGCCTGTGGCATTCGGCTCCGACTCTCATTTTGCGCAATCGGCGGCTTGAACCGTTGCGTCCACGGTATCGACCCGTTTCAAGCCGCTTTCGCCCGCCAGCGTCCTCCACCTGAAAAAGCTCAGCGCAGCCCCAACACCGCGCGCGGCTTCGCACTCAGTTTGGCGCCAAGCAGCTCCTGATAGACTGCCATACGCGGCCCGAGCGCCTTCCCGGTCAACGCGTTCCCGAACTACAAGCTGTCGACGTGCGAGTACGTACGGTTGATGCTGACCGGGTCAAGGCAGGAGGGAGGCAAATGCAGCGGCTGAGGGGCCTCCGAGCGAGGTAAGCCGCTGGCCGTCACTTTTCCCAGACCGCGAAGGCCTGCTTGAAGGCGTTGTCGCCCGGCGTGCCCTTCTCGACCGCGAGAATGGCGCGGCGGTTGTTGGTGTAGACGATCGGCATCTCGAACCAGGGCCGGTCCTTGAGCAGCTGGATGTTGCGGTCCCTCTCGGCCGGCGTCGCCGAGAGACCGATCAGGAAGTATCCGGTGGTGACCTTGATGGCGAGGCCGGCGAGCGCGGTGCCCTGGGTCTCCTCCGCCTGCTTCATCCAGATCCCAGGAATGTTGAGGACTCCGCCCGACTGGAAGTCGGACGGCAGCTTGATCATGATCTCGATGGTGTGGCTGGTGGCGCGGTTCTGGTCGGTGTCGCGACGCAACGTCCAGGTCATGCTGATCTTGCGCTCGGGTATCTCGATATCGGCGCGCACCGCGAGCTCCGGCGACTTGCCGGGGCCGGGCGAGACCGCCTCGGTGCGCCACACCGCGGAGCCGACCGAGCGGCGGCCCTGCGGATTGGCCGGATCCTCCTCGTAGAGCACGACGCGCTGGGCGACCGACGCGAGCTCCGCAGGCTGCTGCGGCGGCGCGGAGCCGGGCTCGAGCCGGTCGGGAAGCTTCGGCGGCTTGACGCTGGGTTGCGGCGCCGGCTCCTCCTTGACGACGTCGCTGCTAGGCGTCCAAAGGCTGCGGTAGAGCGCCACCATGGTCGGAAGCTGCCAAACCAGCACCGCGACGACCAGGGCGAGCAGCGCCGCGGCGCTGCCGATCCGGATCATGTCGGCAATCGAACGCCGCGGCGGCGCGTCGGGGTCGACTGGCCGCGGCGGTGGAGACGCCTTCCGGGCGCGCGGCGGCGCCGGACGCGATTCGTCGACGATGAACGACGGCTCGAGCATCACCGGCTCGTCGACCTCGTCGAACTCCATGAAGGCATCGTCGGATTCCGCCGTGCGCGGCGCTTGGGCCCGACGCGGTTCCGGCGGCGGAGCGGGAACCGCCGCGAAGGAGTCGCGCGCGGATTTTTTCGCCCGGGCGGTTGCGCCGCCGAGCTCGTCGGCTTCCGACAGAAGCTCCCGCAGCCCGGAATTGGGTGAGACACGCCGATCATTGGCGGCTCGCTCCCGTTCGTTGGAAGTCCGCTCCCGCTCGTTGGAAGCTCGCTCCCGCCCGTTGGCGGCTCGCTCCAAGCGGGCGCGCCAAGCCGGGCGCGGCGGCTCCGGCGGCTCCGGCGGCTCGTTGCGGGATTCCGCGCGGCGTGCCTCCGGCTTGGCCCGACCCGCGGCGGCAGGCATGCGACCATCCGGCCGCGGCGCTGCCTCACGCCGGCGCGGCGCCGGCTCGGGCTCGATCGCATCATCCGGCCGCTGGCGCGGCGGCTCGAGCTCGATCCGATCATCGGGAGGCAGCGACACCTCGTCATCAGGCTCGACGTGGCGCGGCTCCGCGCGAGCGCGGGCCGACGCGGCGGGCGCCGTGGCCGCTCGGCCATCTCCGCGCGGCGGCTTGCCCCGCGGCAGGCGCGCAGGCGGCGGAGGCGGCGGTTCCGGTTCCGGTTCCTGCCAGCGGGGAAACTCCGGGGCCCTCACCTTGACGGCGGCGTCGATCCGGCTCGCGGTCTGGCGGGCCGATTCCGCCTCGACCTTGCGGATCGCCTCTTCGAGCGCGAGGCGCTCGCGGGTCACGTCCGACTCGTTGAGCGCGGGCGTCACCCCACGCAGCTGCGCCACCAGTGCGGCGCGCGCTCGCTCATAGACGGTACGCCGGGCCTCTCCGGTGTTCCGGTCGAGGCCGGCAACCGCACGGGCAATGAGCGGATAGTAGTCGGCCATCGGTGTCCCAGCCTGCGCCGAATTGCCCTTTAAAGATGGAGCATGATCTTTTCCGAAAACCGGTAGCCACTTTTCGGGATCATGCTCTAGCTCTCAAACGGATTGCGCATCAGGATTGTGTCCTCCCGCTCCGGGCTCGTCGAGAGCAAAGCCACCGGGCAACCCACCAATTCCTCGATGCGGCGCACATATTTGATTGCCTGCGCCGGCAGCTCCGCCCAGGAACGTGCGCGCGCGGTCGGCTCCTGCCAGCCCGCGATCGTCTCGTAGATCGGCTCGGCCCGCGCCTGGGCATGCTCGCTCGCCGGCAGGTAGTCGATCTCGCGCCCGTCGAGACGATAGCCCACCGCGACCTTGATGTCCTGCCAGCCATCGAGGATATCGAGCTTGGTGAGCGCGAGTCCATTGATGCCGCAGGTGCGAACGGTCTGCCGCACCAGGACCGCGTCGAACCAGCCGCAGCGCCGCGGCCGGCCCGTGACGGTGCCGAACTCGCGCCCGCGCTCGCCGATGCGCCGGCCGATCTCGTTGTCCTGCTCGGTCGGAAACGGCCCCTCCCCGACCCGGGTCGTATAGGCCTTGCAGATGCCCAGCACATAGCCGATCGCGGCCGGGCCCAGCCCCGAGCCGGTCGCCGCCTGGGCGGCCACCGTGTTGGAGGAGGTCACGAACGGATAGGTGCCATGGTCGATGTCGAGCAGCGCCCCCTGCGCGCCCTCGAACAGGATGCGCTTGCCTTCCCGCCGCTTCTGGTCGAGCAGCGACCAGACCGAATCCATGTAGGGAAGAACCCGCGGCGCGACGCTCTGGAGCTGGCGTTCCACCGCGTCGGCGCCCACCGGATCGAGCCCGAGCCCGCGGCGCAGCGCGTTGTGATGATGGAGCAGCCGCTCGATCTTGTGGCCGAGCCCCGGCAGATCGGCGAGATCCATCAGCCGGATGGCCCGGCGGCCGACCTTGTCCTCATAGGCCGGGCCGATGCCGCGTCTGGTGGTGCCGATGCGGGTCAGCGTATTCGAGGATTCGCGAATGGCGTCGAGCTCCTGATGCAGGGGAAGAATCAACGGGACGTTTTCCGCGATACGCAAGCTTTGCGGCGTGACCTTGACGCCCTGCCCGGCCAGCCGGTCGATCTCATCGAGAAGCGCCAGCGGATCGAGCACGACCCCATTGCCGATCACCGACAGCTTGCCTTGCCGCACAACCCCCGAGGGCAGCAGCGACAGCTTATAAGTGACCCCGTCGATGACCAGAGTATGGCCGGCATTGTGGCCGCCCTGAAAACGCACGACGATGTCGGCCTGCTCGGAGAGCCAGTCGACGACCTTCCCCTTGCCCTCGTCCCCCCATTGGGAGCCGACAACGACCACATTGGCCATGAGGTGCCTTTGTCCCCGGCTCGCCGGCGGCGAGAATCATCGCGAATCAGCAGTGGGTTACCTGCCGGCCCTTCTGCCGCAATAGATGATGCGGCTTTTCCAGGCAAGGCGGCCGGCCCGCTGCGGATCGCACAGAGGATGCCATAACGTGCTGATTTTTCAAAATTTATCGGACCAACGCCGGCCCGTTCACCAAGGTGGGCGATTTCGCGGCGGCGGCGGCCGGCCGAAGGTATCCCGACGCCGAACCTGGCCGGCCTTTCAAAACTTCAGCGGCTTGGCCTGCTGCACCTGCGGCAACGCGCGCACGGCCGCGAGCACCTGCGCTGGCAGGTCGCCGTCGATCTCGATCAGCGCAACCGCATTGCCGCCCGGCGCGTCGCGGCCAACGTGGAAGGTAGCGATATTGATGCCGGCTTCCCCCAAGGTCGACGAGAACCGTCCGATGAAGCCCGGCTTGTCGAGATTGGTGATGTAGATCATGGAGGAGCCGAACTCCGCATCCATGCGGATGCCCTTGATGTTGACGATGCGCGGGCGCCCGTCGGCGAAGACCGTGCCGGAGACCGAGCGCGACCGGCGCTCGGTCACGACCGTGAGCGTGATCAGGCTCTCGTAGTCGCCCGCCGCCTCGCGCGTCACCTCCTCGACCACGATGCCGCGCTCCTTGGCGACGCTCGGAGCCGAGACCACGTTGACGTCCTGCAGCATCGGGCGAAGGAGGCCCGCGACCGCCGCCGAGGTGAGCGCCTTGGTGTTCATCTGGGCGACCGCGCCCTCGTAGGCGAGCTGGACTTTGCTGATCCCGGTTTCGGTGAGCTGGCCCGCGAATGAGCCGAGCTTCTCGGCGAGCGAGACGAACGGCTTGAGCTTGGGCGCCTCCTCGGCGGTGATGGAGGGAAAATTCACCGCGTTGGAAATCGCGCCGTGCAGGAGATAATCCGACATCTGCTCGGCGATCTGCAGTGCAACGTTCTCCTGCGCCTCGGTGGTGGCGGCGCCCAGATGCGGGGTGCACACGACGTTGGGATGGCCGAACAGCGGATTATTGGTCGCCGGCTCCTCCACGAACACGTCGAAGGCAGCGCCCGCGACTTGTCCGGAATCGAGCGCGTGGCGCAGCGCCTTCTCGTCCACCAGCCCGCCGCGCGCGCAATTGATGATGCGCACGCCCTTCTTCGTCGTGGCGAGCGCCTTGGCGTCGATGATGTTGGCGGTCTTGTCGGTGAGCGGGGTGTGCAGAGTGATGATGTCGGCGCGCTTGAACAGCTCGTCGAGCTCAACCTTGGTCACCCCGAGGTTGAGCGCGCGCTCCGCCGACAGGAACGGATCATAGGCGATCACCTTCATGCGCAGGCCATGCGCCCGGTCGGCGACGATCGAGCCGATATTGCCGCAGCCGATGACGCCCAGCGTCTTGCCGGTGATCTCGACCCCCATGAAGCGGTTCTTCTCCCATTTGCCGGCCTGGGTCGACTGGTCGGCCTGCGGGATCTGGCGCGCCAGCGCCAGCATCAGCGTGATGGCATGCTCGGCGGTCGTGATCGAATTACCGAACGGCGTATTCATCACGATGATGCCGCGCGCGGTGGCGGCCGGAATGTCGACGTTGTCGACCCCGATGCCGGCGCGTCCGATCACCTTCAGGTTCTTGGCCTTTTCGAGAACCTTCGGGGTCACCTTGGTGGCCGAGCGGATCGCGAGACCGTCGAATTGGCCGACGAGCTCAGCGAGCTTCTCCTTGTCGGCGCCGAGCTTGGGCTGGAAATCGACCTCGATGCCGTTGTCCTTGAAGATCTGCACGGCCGCGGGGGAGAGCGCATCGGAGATGAGGACTTTGGGAGCCATGGTTTCGATCCGGATAACGTTGGTTCATTCTCGCCGGTCACGCGGCGCCTGCAGGGAGGCATCCGTCGGTCACGGCGTCGGGGTTCACGGAGTAAGGGGCGCGATCATCGTCACGCCACCCGGGGCAGCGCGTCCTTGGCTTGCCCGAACGCCCAGTCGAGCCAGAGCGTCAGGGCCTCGAGGTCGTGGGCATCGACGGTTGCCCCGCACCAGACCCGCAGGCCGGGCGGCGCATCCCGATAGGCGTCGATGTCGTAGGCGACATTCTCTTTCTCGACGAGGGCCACCAGTCCCTTCACGAAGGCGGCCTGGGCATCGCCCGTCATGACGGTGACGGCGGGATCGACGATCTTGAGGCACACCGAGGTATTGGAACGGGTCGCCGCCTCCTTCGCCAGAAAATCGATCCAGGGCGTGCGCGCGACCCAGTCGGCGATGACCTTGGCGTTGGCGTCCGCCCGCGCCATCAGCGCCTCGAGGCCCCCGATCGACTTCGCCCAGGCCAGCGTGTCGAGATAATCCTCCACGCACAGCATCGAGGGCGTGTTGATGGTCTCGCCCTCGAAAATGCCCTCGATCAGCTTGCCGGCATTGGTCAGGCGGAAGATCTTGGGCAGCGGCCACGGCGGGATGTAGCTCTTGAGCCGCTCGACCGCGCGCGGCGAGAGGATCAGCATGCCGTGCGCCGCCTCGCCGCCGAGCACCTTCTGCCAGGAGAACGTGATCACATCGAGCTTGGGAAAATCGAGCGGCTGCGCGAATGCGGCCGAGGTGGCGTCACAGATCGCCAGGCCTTGCCGGTCGGCGGCGATCCAATGCGCATCCGGCACCCGCACCCCGGAGGTGGTGCCGTTCCAGGTGAAGACGATGTCATGGGAGGAATCGACCTTCTTCAGGTCCGGCAATTCGCCATAGCCGGCCTTGAGCAGGGTCACGTCCTTGAGCTTGAGCTGCTTGACGATATCGGTGACCCAACCTTCGCCGAAGGATTCCCAGGCGAGCACCGTAACCGGGCGCGGCCCCAAGAGCGACCACAAGGCCATCTCGACCGCACCAGTGTCTGATGCCGGCACGATGCCGATCCGGTAGTCCGCCGGCACCTGGAGGACGTCGCGGGTCAGATCGATGGCGCGCTTGAGCTTGGCCTTGCCGATCTTCGAGCGATGGGAACGGCCGAGAACGGCGTCGGTGAGGGCTTGGAGGCTCCAACCGGGGCGCTTGGCGCATGGGCCGGAGGAGAAATGCGGGACGATCGGTCGCCCCGACGGCTTCGTCATGGTCATGCTCTACCCTTCCAGATAGAAGCCCCTCGTTGGGGAGGGGTGTCCCGCATTCGGGGATAAGGAAGAGCGCACGCGCCGTCAAGCTTGGGGAAGTGCGGCCTTTCGAGCCGCGCCCGGGGGCCGCAGCCACTCTTTCAGAACTTCAGGCCGAGGCCGACGTGGGCGGTGTGGATGTGGGAGGTGATCGACCAGACCGGGGAAAACTGGAGGTATTCGTATTCCGCGCGGGCGAACAGGTTGCGCGTCAATGCGATATCGACCCCGCCGCCGCCCGCGTAACCGAGCAGAAATGCGTCATTCTTGGCCTCGGACTGCGTGAAACTGATATTGGCCGGCGGCGTCTGCTGCACGCAGTTGCAGGTCACCGACACCGCCAGATCGGCGCGCGCTGCCGCCACCCCGATGGTCGCGTAGGGCATGAAACTGCCGGCCACCCAGCCAAAGCGCGCCCGCAGCGTGCCGAAGTCATGGATCAGCATGGTGCCGCTGCCGGTGAGAATGACATCATAGGCCGAGCCATTCGAGAGCGGGGGGGTCAGTCGGTTGATCGGGAAAACCGGCGCGGTGACGGTGAGGCTGTTGGTGTGAGTATAGCTGAATTCGAGCCCGATGATCGCGTTCTCGAACTGCCAGTTGTAGCCGGCGAAGCCTCCGACCCCCGCCGCGCGCGATTCGGCTGCTCCGAGCACCTGAACATTCGAAATTCTCTGTTGGTCTTCGAGTATCGAATTCCTGAGTGCGAGCGCCAGCAACGGCTCCGTCGCGCTTGTGAAGTTCGCGTTCGCGTCAGCGCCCGTCAGCTGCCCGCCGGCATAGAATCCCTGCCACGGAAAGTAGCTGGGAAATCCCGGCACATAGGCGATCGGCTCGTGCGCGATCGGAGGAAACGGGAGATCGGCCGCAAACGCCCCCCCGGCAAAACCGATCAAGCCAAGAGCAAGAGCCAAGGGACGCATGACGGCCTCTCGTGTTTCGCAGGCTTAAGCCAACGCCTCGGGCCATCATGATTGATTAACCTTAATGAGCGGTTAGCTCCGGCCCCAAAACGAGAACGGCGCGGGAAGATCCCGCGCCGTCCAAACCGGAGGCTCCCTTTGAAGAGCGCGCCGCGATGCTCACCCCTTGCGGACGAGGGGCGGCGGCGCATAGACCGGCTGCTCCGGCTGCAGCATCCAGCGCAGGCCGAGCTTGAAATCCTGCGATTCGAAGTTCGTCAGCGTGTAGAAGGCCGCGGGTCCCGAGTTCGGGCTGATCTGGCAGCCGTTCGACGAGCAGTTCACCACCGGGGTCTTCACCGAGCCGAGGTTGAGGAAGCGATAGGCAAACTCGAGCTTGAGGTTGCTGGACAGGTTGTAGGAAACGCCGGCATGGGCCGCCCAGGCGAAATTCCAGCTCGACTGGTCCGACGAGGAGAAGCCGAAGCCGGTGGTGCCGTTGGCGATGAATCCGACGTCGGTCACGGTCGAAACCGTATTCCATGCCCCGCCGACGCCGGCGCCGATGAACGGGGTGAGACACCACCAGGTGCCGAGGTCCAGATAGACGTTGGCCAGGAAGACTTCCGCGGAGTGGGAGCCGTCGTAGAGATCGAAGCACGTCGCGCCGCCCGGACAGAACTCGCGATAGCTGCCGAGCACCTTGAACTTCGACGACATGCGATGCTCGCCGATGAAGTCGAACCGCAGCCAGTTGTTCCAGGCATAGCCGACGCCGAAATCGAAGAAGGCCGTGCCATCCATGTGCTTCTGCACGATCTGCCAGCTTGCCGGCCAAACGAACACGGAATTGGTCTGGAAATGATCGAACGCCTCGAACGTCTGCACGCCGACGCCGACGTCGCCGCGCAGGTACCATCCGGTCTCGACGACGGGCGCAGGCGCGGGCGCGACCGGGAAAGCCGGCGGCATCGGGGGAGGAAAGTCGGCGGCGACCGCCGCCGTGCTGAGCGTAGCGGCGGCTGCCGCGAGCGCCAGGATTCTTACACGACCCATTGACTTCGTCCTTTCGTCCGATCGAGGACCCACAGGTATGAAAACCAACAAAGCCGAGGATGGCAGCAAACCGTTAAATGGAGCTTAACCTTAACTTTTAACCGTGAAGCTTAACCTTGGTTGATGCGCCCCCTTGCGGCGAGCGCGCGTCTGCGCTTCGCGCGGACTTCTTCGGCGCCCTGCAGTGACGACGATGCGCGTTCGTTCTGATTATTGCGAGCGGCAGGCGGCAGCCCAGCGAGCCCACACGGCTTAAGGTTTGGTTAGCAAATTGCCGCTCAGGCGGCGGCGTGGCTCAACGCATCGACGATGCCGTCGACCACCTCCTCGACCAGCGCCTTGTCGTCGCCTTCGCCCATGACACGGATGACCGGCTCGGTGCCGGAGGGGCGCACGATCAGGCGGCCCTGGCCGTTGAGACGGCGCTCCCCCTCGCGGATCGCGGAGCGGACATCGGCGCTTTCCAGCGGCTTGCCGCTGCGGTAGCGCACGTTCTTGAGCACCTGCGGAAGAGGGTCGAAGCGATGGCAAACCGCCGATACCGGCTGGCCCTGCTTCTTGACGGCTGCCAGGATCTGCAGCGCGGCGACAAAGCCGTCGCCGGTGGTGGCGTAGTCGGACAGGATGATGTGCCCGGAGGGCTCGCCCCCGACATTGTAGCCATGCTCGCGCATCTGCTCGAGCACGTAGCGGTCGCCGACCGCCGTGCGCTCGAGCGAAAGCCCGAGGGAGGCCAGATAGCGCTCGAGGCCGAGGTTCGACATCACGGTCGCGACCACGCCCGGCTTGGTAAGGCGCCCGTCCTCCTTGAGGCTTGCGGCGATCACCGCCAGGAGCTGATCGCCGTCGATCAGGTGGCCGCGCTCGTCGGCAATGAGCACCCGGTCGGCATCGCCGTCGAGCGCGATGCCGATATCGGCCCGCATTTCCTTGACCTTGGCGCAAAGCGCCGCCGGCTCGGTCGAGCCGCATTCGCGGTTGATGTTGAACCCGTCGGGCTCGACCCCGATCGGCACCACATCGGCGCCGAGCTCCCACAGCGCCTCCGGAACCACCTGATAGGCGGCGCCATTGGCGCAGTCCACGACGATGCGCAGCCCATCGAAGCTGATGGCGCGCGGCAACGTACGTTTGGCGAACTCGATATAACGGCCTGACGCTACCTCGATGCGCTTGGCGCGCCCAAGGTCTTTGGATCCGGCGAGACGCTTGCTGAGGTCGGCATCGATCAGCGACTCGATCTGGCCTTCGACCTCATCGGACAGCTTGTAGCCGTCCGGGCCAAACAGCTTGATGCCGTTATCATCATAAGGATTGTGAGACGCCGAGATCATGACGCCAAGGTCGCAGCGCAGCGATCGCGTCAGCATCGCGACCGCCGGGGTGGGCAGCGGACCGGTCTGAAACACGTCGACGCCGACCGAGGTGAAGCCGGCAACGAGCGCGGTCTCGATCATGTAGCCGGAGAGGCGGGTGTCCTTGCCGATCACCACGCGATGCCGGTGGTCGCCGCGGCGGAACATCAAACCCGCGGCCTGGCCGACGCGAAGCGCCAGCTCCGGAACGATCACGCCGTTGGCGCGGCCGCGGATGCCATCGGTACCGAAATACTTGCCAGCCATGGTCCCCTGTAACCCCTACGCAGACCAGCGTCCATGATAGGGCATTTGGAATGGTCAAATATGGTCAAATTGCTCACGAAATATGTGCAAATTTTAGCCAGCGCGGTCCCTCATGCCGGCTCCTTTGCATCAAGCGCGCTTGGAGGCGGCTGCACGACATTGATTGGATCGGAGGCCGGAAAGGTACCCTCCAGGCCCTGCTCCAGCGACTCTTCCAGGCGCCGCCGCCGCTCCGCCTCGTCCTCGCGATGCGCCTGCGGGGGCCTGCTGGCCGGGACCGCTTCATCCGGCACGGCCTCATGCGACCTACCCATGGCTCACCTCCTGCGTAGAAAGGGTTAACGCCTGGGGCGCCGTTGCCGTTCCGTGCGGGGGATGAGTTTCGAGAGCGGAGGCCTTGCGAGAAGGCCGCGACGAATGGTGGGATGCGCTTCGTAACGCTTGCAAAGCCGTCTGGGACAGGCGCGGCCAGCCAATGCGCACGATGACCTGCATCGAGGACCTGCGGAGACTGGCGCGCCGCAAGGTTCCCAGAATGTTCTTCGATTACGCGGACTCCGGGTCCTATGCGCAAGAAACCCTGCGGCGCAACCGGGTGGACCTCGAGGGCATCAAGCTGCGTCAGCGCGTGCTGGTGGACGTCTCCCAGCGCCAGCTTGCGACCACCATCGCGGGGGAGCCGGCGTCGCTGCCGATTGCGCTGGCTCCCATCGGGCTGTGCGGCATGCAATGGGGCGATGGCGAGATCCTCGCTTGCCGTGCCGCGCAGGCCGCCGGCATTCCATTCTGCCTCTCCACAATGTCGGTGTGCTCGATCGAGGACGTGGCGGCCGCGGTCGGGCGGCCGTTCTGGTTCCAGCTTTATGTAATGCGCGACCGCGGCTTCGTGCGGGCGCTGATCGAGCGGGCGGTCGCGGCCCGATGCAGCGCGCTGGTGCTGACCGTCGATCTGCCGGTGCTCGGGCAGCGCCATTGCGACGTCCGCAACGGCATGACGGTTCCCCCCGAGATCAGCATCCGCAATCTCGTCGACATGGCGATAAGGCCCGCATGGACCGCGAGCATCCTGCGCGGCCGGCGCAGGACCTTCGGCAATATCGCCGGCCATATCCGCGGCATGGAGAACGTGAACTCGCTGGCGAAATGGATCGCCGCGCAGTTCGATCCGGCCCTGAGCTGGAAGGACGTCGAGTGGATCAGGGACCTGTGGCCCGGGGCGCTGGTGATCAAGGGACTGCTCGACGTGGAGGATGCCCGCCGCGCCGCCAGGACCGGGGCGGCCGCCATCGTGGTCTCCAACCATGGCGGAAGGCAGCTCGACGGCGCGGTCTCCTCGATCTCGGCGCTGCGGCCGATCGCCGACGCGGTCGGGTCTGAGATCGAGGTCATGTTCGACGGCGGCATCCGCTCCGGCCAGGATGTCCTGCGCGCGCTCGCGCTCGGCGCGCGCTCCTGCATGATCGGCCGCGCCTATGTCTATGGGCTCGGCGCCGGCGGCGAGCGCGGGG
>Ga0126381_100002782_pt1 | contig 18965 bp, 15 predicted proteins | sample PanSoiMetPlot_28_FD_96465 | JGI IMG/M metagenome (GOLD analysis project Ga0126381, IMG submission 96465) | Tropical forest soil microbial communities from Panama - MetaG Plot_28 | ecosystem: Environmental > Terrestrial > Soil > Tropical forest > Bulk soil | place: Panama | collected 2016-02-17
CCGCCGGCCACCTTGACGCCCACGCGGCGCCCGGACGCACGCTCGAAGTCACGTACCGAGGCCAGCATCACCAGCGCCACCGGCGGCGTCGATGCCGGGGTGACCTTGCCGGTTGAGGTCTTAATGAAGTCGGCGCCCGCGAGCATCGCCAGCCAGGACGCGCGGGAGACGTTGTCCAGCGTCGCGAGCTCGCCGGTTTCCAGGATCACCTTCAGGTGCGCGGGCCCGCAGGCCTCTTTGACGGCGCGGACCTCCTCGTATACCTGGCCGTACCTGCCAGCCAGGAACGCCCCGCGATCGATCACCATGTCGATCTCGTCGGCGCCGGCCGCCACCGCTTCGGCGACGTCGGCCAGCTTCACTGCCAGCGATGCCCGGCCGGATGGGAATGCGGTCGCCACCGACGCGACCGCCACCGGGCTGCCCGCCAGCTCGGCCTTGGCGACGCCGACCAGGTCCGGGTAAACGCATACCGCGGCGACCGGGGGGACCGCCGGGTCGGAAGGATCCGGGCGCGCTGCCTTCGCGCACAGGCCGCGGACCTTCCCAGGCGTGTCGGCTCCTTCCAGCGTGGTCAGGTCCACCATCCGCACCGCCAGATCGAGCGCGCTCAGCTTGGCATCCTTCTTGATGGACCTTGTCGCCAAGCTCGCCGTCCTGGCCTCGGCGCCGACCTGGTCAACGCCGGGCAGACCGTGCAGTACCTGCCGCAGGCCGGCGTCGGACGTTGCCACGTCGGCCAGCCATGATCCGCCGGCTGACCAGGCCGTGCCCGTTCGCTCCGCCGTGCCCGATTGCCCGTCGGCTACCGCATGGCCCGCGCCGCTGGTCACGTCCACTGCCACGGCATCGACGGTACCCGCCCGTCACACTGTTGAGTAGCCCTGCCCGTCGGTCACGCGCGAGGTGGTCATGCGGCCTTGCGTCCGTTTCCCTTCAGGCTGGCATCGCCGATCGGCCGTGTCTTGCCACCTGTCGCCTGACGCCTGGCTCGCGTGGTGATCAGCACGTCCGCGGCTATGACGAAGGCGATGCACATCGCGCCGAGCGCCCACCCGCCAAGCACATCGCTTAGCCAGTTCGCGGCCAGGTAGATGCTGGCCGCTCCGGCAACGATCGTGATAACCGCCGCTGCCGCGAAGATCAGAGCCTGTCGGCGGGCGGGCAGGCCGACAGCCAGCACAACGGCCAGCATTCCGTAAACAGCCAGGGCCAGCGTGGCCCCGGCGGACGGGAACGATGGGCCGACGTAATGGCCCATCCAGAGTGAGGCAGGAGGGCGGGCCCGGACGACGAGCTGCTCGGTTATCGCGGCGAGTCCCGCGGCGCTGGCGGTCGCGAGCGCCAGGCGGATGACCGCGCGGCGGGCGCCGCGGGCCGCGAGGATGGCCACGGCGACCGCGGCAACGACGATCAGCACGGCATCGCTGCCGAGCCAGTAGACGGCGCGCGCAACCGCCGTGAGCCAGCCGCTCCTGTGTCCTGCCAGCCACGACGTGACGTGCGGGTCGTTGAGTGCCAGCTCGTCAGGCGCGAGCACATCCTGGACGAGCGCGCCGAACGCCCAGGCGGCGAGTGCCCCGGCCGCCACGGTGAAGGTGAGCCAGAATCCGCGAGGATCGTCCGCGACCAGCCGGCGACGGCTCCAAGCCACCTGGCGCGGGTATCTGCGCCGAGTCCACCCCAGTGGCGGGGTCGCGGCAAGCCGGTCGCCAAGCGCCTGCAACCTCGGACGAATGGCGGAACGGCGCAGCAGCCTCGACAACGCCAGGGCGACGATGATCAACACGAGCAGGCCGAACCCCGCTCGCCCGGCAATCTTCTCGACGTGCTTGTAGCTGGCCGCGGCGAGATACCCAAGAACGGCCATGCCGGTTCCCCAGATCGCGCCGCCTGCCACGTTGTAGGCGAGGAACACCGGGTACTCGACGTCGGACATGCCAGCCAGCCCAGGCACGAGCACGCGCAACGCAGCCGTGAACCGGCCGAAGAACACAGCGCTGCCGCGCCGCCGGCGGACGTATGCCTGCGCGTTGGCCAGGTGTCTGTCCAGGTGCCGCCGGATGATGGGCAGCCTTCCGATCGTCCCGGTGAGCAGTCGCTCTCCCCATCTGCGGCCGATCAGATACCCGGCTGAGTCGCCGATCACGGCGCCGGACACCGCAGCGACGATCACGGCCCACAACGGGACTGTGCCGCGCGAGGCCGCCACGCCGCCAAGGATCACCGCGATCTCGCCAGGAAAGACGAACCCGACGAAGGCCGATGCCTCGAGCGCCGGGAACAGAAATACCAGCGCGAGCACCAGCCACCCGGGCAGCAGCAGGATCCTGTCGGTGAATCCGCCCGCCAGGGCGTGCGTGGCCGCCGTCACGGCAGGCCTTCCGGCGGGCGGTTACCAACGCTCGACACAGGCATCGACTAACCTCCGGCGCCAACCTACCGGGCGGCAGCCTGCCGACAGCGCATCGGCCGTCACAGCCAGGGGCCGCTGACCGGGCCGGTGGAGACTGGCGGCGCCATCGCCGCCGCGAATCCCGGCTTTATGACGGTGTTGATCAACGCGAGCCTCTCATCGAATGGCGCGAACGCGCTCTTCATCGCGTTGATCGTCAGCCATTGAATATCGGACCAGCCGTAACCGAACGCGTCGCAGAGCGCGGCGAACTCCGATGCCAAGCTCACCCCGCTCATCAGGCGGTTGTCCGTGTTGACCGTTACGCGGAACGACAGCGAGCGCAGCAGTCCGATCGGATGCTCCTTGATCGACCGCGCCGCTCCGGTGTGCACGTTGGAGGTCGGACACATCTCAAGCGGGATCCGCCGGTCCCTGATGTAACTGGCCAGCCGGCCAATCCGCGCGGTCCCGTCAGGCTCGGTGACGATGTCGTCGATGATCCGCACGCCGTGCCCGAGCCGCTCTGCGCCGCACCACTGCACGGCCTCCCAGATCGACGGCAGGCCGAACCCCTCGCCCGCGTGGATCGTGATATGAAAGTTCTCCCTTTCCACATACTGGAAGGCGTCCAGGTGCCTGCTTGGCCTGTTGCCAGCCTCGGCACCGGCGATGTCGAACCCGACCACACCCTGATCCCGGTACTTCACTGCCAGCTCGGCGATCTCCAGCGACCTGGCCGCCGTTCGCATGGCGGTGAGCAGGGTGTAGACCCTGATCGGCCGGCCTTCGCTACCCGCCGCAAAGCCGTCGAGCACGGCCTCAACCACCTCGTCGAGGCTCAGCCCGCCCGTGACGTGCAGCTCGGGTGCGAACCTGACTTCCGCGTACACCACACCGTCGGCCGCGAGGTCCTCGGCACATTCGGCAGCTACTCGCATCAATGCCTCGCGCGTCTGCATGACGCCGACCGTGTGCTTGAACGTCTCGAGGTAGACCTCGAGGTTGCCGCGCTCGGCGGCGGCGGCGCTGATCAGGCCGCCGAGCTCGGCGGGGTCGGTCGTCGGCAGGCCGCCATAGCCTGACGATTCGGCGAGCTCCACGATCGTCTCCGGGCGCAGCCCGCCGTCCAGGTGATCATGCAGCAGGACCTTCGGTACCCGCCTGATCTGCGGAAGCGTCGGCGACATGCCGACTATTGTCGGCTATCCGATCCGTTCAAGGACAGCCGACCCTGCGGTCGGCGGTTCCGTTCCGATCACGATCGCGCCGTCCAGCACCTCGATCGCCCGGCCGAATCGCGCCTCATCGTCGGCTCGCAACTCAAGCACGGGCTGGCCCCGCTCGACCCGTTCCCCAGGCTTGGCCAGACAGATCACCCCGGCCGCGGCGCTGACCGGGTCTTCCTTGCGCGCCCGCCCCGCACCAAGGCGCCAGGCGGCGGTGCCGACCGCGAGCGCGTCCAGGTCTCGCAGCCAACCGGATTCCTCCGCTGGCACCTCCTTGATATGCCGAGCCGGCGGCAGCGACGCATCGGGGTCACCGCCCTGGCCCGCGATCATCTCGCGATACTTCGTCAGGGCCCTGCCGTCGGCAAGCGCGGCGGCCGGGTCCGCATCGATCCCCGCCAGGGCGAGCATCTCCCGCGCCAGCGCCAGCGTCACCTCGACGAGGTCGCCTGGGCCGTCGCCGCGCAGCACGGCGACCGACTCCTCGACCTCCACGGCGTTGCCAACCGCCCGGCCGAGCGGGCAGTCCATCGCCGTCAGAAGCGCGGTCGTGCGCACCCCCGACTCGGTGCCAAGCCGGACCATGGTCTGCGCAAGCTCGCGCGCCGCGCCGCGTTCGCGCATGAAGGCCCCTCGCCCGACCTTGACGTCAAGCACGAGCGCCCGGGTTCTCTCGGCGATCTTCTTGGACATGATCGAGCTTGCGATCAACGGGATCGACTCGACGGTTCCCGTGACGTCGCGCAGGGCGTAGAGCTTGCGGTCAGCGGGCGCCAGATCTTCCCCCGCGGCGCAGATGACGCAGCCGACCGTAGTAAGTAGCTCAACAAACTCGCGGGCGGACAGGCTCGCTCGCCAGCCCGGTATGGCCTCGAGCTTGTCAAGGGTTCCTCCGGTGTGCCCGAGCCCGCGCCCGGAAAGCTGAGGCACCGCGGCACCGCAACTGGCCACAAGCGGAGCCAGGATCAGCGAGACCTTGTCGCCAACGCCGCCTGTGGAGTGCTTGTCGACGGTCGGCGCCGACACGGACCCGAGATCCAGCCTCTGGCCGGACGTCACCATCGCGTCGGTCCACGTCCGCAGCTCGCCAGGGCCGAGTCCGCGGAAGAATACGGCCATCGCCATCGCCGACATCTGCTCGTCGGCGACCACGCCGCGGGTATAGGCGTCGATCAGCCAGCGGATGTCGGCCGCGGCGAGGGTCTGCCCGTCGCGCTTGGCCCTGATCAGCTCGACAGCGTCAGGCATGCGTGTCGCGCCGCTCGGCCAGATCGGTTCCGGTGAACGCGTCAGGAAGCAGCGTGCCGAGGCGGCGCGGCCCGCCGTCGGAGTCGATGAGCAGCTCAGCGCCGCCGGCCTCGAGCAGCAGCTGCCTGCACCTGCCGCAGGGGACCAGGGGCGCGCCGTCGGCCGCGACCACACTGACCCCGATGAGCCTCCCGGCGCCCGCCGCGTGCAGCGCACTGACCAGCCCGCACTCGGCGCACAGCGTGAGGCCGAACGACGCGTTCTCGACGTTGCAGCCGGTTACCACCGTGCCGTTGGCGGCCTGACCGGCGGCGCCGACCCGAAGCCGCGAGTAAGGCGCGTACGCGTTACCGGCAGCCGAGGCAGCGGCAGCTCGCAGGGCAGGCCAGTCGATGGTCATGCGGCAGCTCCGGGCGCTCCGGTCATTGTGGTATAATCAGCTCATTTCGTAAGTTCGAGAGTTTCACCATGATTAACACCGCCGTCACGATTGCACCATATCGATTTCACAACAGGACCGCACTGCCAGGATTACCCGCTTCCGCAACACTCGTGGCGGTAATAGATTCCTGATCATCCCGGGGGGGACTTCCAGGGGTTCCCTTTGCCCTGGCCGGCCGGGCAGGACTCAAAGGCCGGTGCGTCAGGCGGCAACTGGGCCGCCCCCGCTAAGGAGGTACCGTGAGAGGGACATTCAGGGCCGCCGCAGCGCTGAGCGTGCTCGCGCTGCTCGCCGCCGGCTGCGCCAAGCCGGCACCAAAGACGCCGGCTGCCGCTGCCGCCAAGTTCAAGGCGTGCATGGTCACCGACATCGGCGGCGTCAACGACAAGTCGTTCAACCAGTCGTCGTGGGCCGGCATGAAGGCCGCTCAGGCCGCCGAGCCAACCAAGATCCACTCCATCTACCTGCCATCCAGCTCGTCGGCGGACTACGCGAAGAACATCAGCCAGTTCGAGGCCGAGAAGTGCGGGATCATCGTCACCGTCGGCTTCAATATGGGCGCGGCGACCCAGTCCGCGGCCGTGGCCAATCCGAAGCAGAAGTTCGCGATCGTCGACTGCTCGTACGCCTCCTTCTGCATGCCGTCTAAGCCCAGGAAGGTCAAGAACATCGACCAGCTGGTGTTCAACACCGTCCAGGACGCCTTCCTCGGCGGCTATCTGGCGGCGGGGATGACCAAGACCGGGAAGGTCGCCACCTACGGAGGCGCGAAGTTCGGGACCGTGACGATCTACGAGGACGGCTTCTGGGATGGCGTGCAGTATTACAACCAGAAGCACGGCACCCACGTCCAGGTGCTCGGCTGGAACGAGAAGACCCAGAACGGAATCTTCGTCGGCGGATCGAACCCCTTCGGGGACCAGGGAGCCGGCCAGCGGATCGCTAACACCTTCATCAACCAGGGCGCAGACATCATCTTCCCGGTCGCTGGCGGGGACGGCCTCGGCACGGCCGCGGCCGTCAAGACCGCGGATGCCGGCGGCAAGCACGTGTACATGTACTGGGTCGATACAGACGGCTGCCTCCTCGCGAAGCAGTACTGCAAGTACTTCATCACGAGCGTGGAGAAGGGCCTCGCCTCCGCGGTGAAGGCCGCCGTAGTGAGCGCCGCGAATGGCCACTTCGGCGGAAGCTACGTGGGAACGCTCGCCAACGGCGGGGCGGTGCTCGCTCCGTTCCACCCGCCGTGGAACACCCAGGTGCCCGCGAGCCTGCAGAACGCGCTGAAGACAATCGCTAAGCAGATCGAGAGCGGCCAGATCGTCCCCGCCACCAAGAGTCCGGTGTAAAAGGCCGCCTCTCAGTAGGCATGTACCGTAACTCCGGCCAGCGGCCAGCAGGCTGGCCGCTGGCCGGAGCCGGTGGGAGGGAGGCTGCCGGTTGAAGCTTGAGCTGCGCGGCATCACCAAGCGCTTCGGCGACCTCGTCGCCAACGACCACATCGACCTGGTGGTCGAGCCAGGCGAGATCAGGGCGCTGCTCGGCGAGAACGGCGCCGGCAAGACCACCCTGATGAACGTGCTGTACGGGCTGGTGCAGCCGGACGAGGGCGAGATCCTCATTGACGACCGCCCGGCGGCCATCAGGAGCCCGAGGGATGCGATCGCGGCGAAGGTTGGCATGGTGCACCAGCACTTCATGCTGGTGCCGGTGTTCACGGTCGCTGAGAACGTCACGCTCGGACTTGAGCGGGTCGGCCCGTTCGGCCTGCTCGACCGCCGGCGCACCCGCCGCGACGTCCTCGAGCTTTCCGAACAATTCGGCCTGCGGGTGGACCCTGACGCCTACGTCGAGGACCTGCCGGTCGGAGTCCAGCAGCGGGTCGAGATCATCAAGGCGCTCATGCGCGACGCCAGCGTGCTCGTGCTTGATGAGCCAACCGCGGTCCTGACCCCGAGCGAGACCGACGACCTGTTCCGGATCATGCGCGAATTGCGTGCTGGCGGCAGGTCCATCGTGTTCATCTCGCACAAGCTTAAAGAGGTCCAGCAGATCGCCGACGCCATCACGATCATCCGCCGCGGCAAAGTTGTCGGCGAACGTCCGCCGTCCACGACCGACAACGAGCTTGCGGCGCTCATGGTGGGCCGGTCAGTCCAGCTCCGGGTCAGCAAGCTTCCGGCCAAGCCGACCGACGTGGTGCTCGACGTGTCCGCGTTGTCCGTTTACGGCGAGCGCGGCGAACAAGCGGTGCGCGACGTCTCGTTCCAGGTGCGAGCCGGCGAGATCCTCGGCGTCGCGGGCGTGCAGGGCAACGGCCAGACCGAGTTGTGCGAGGCGCTGATCGGCCTGCGGGCATCGACCGGATCGGTACGGCTCAACGGTCGCGACCTGTCGCACGCGAACACCCGTGACCGCCTCCGCGCGGGTATCGGATACGTGCCAGAAGACCGGCAGGAGGACGGGCTTGTTGGCGAGTTCTCGGTCGCGGAGAACCTCGTGCTCGATGTCTATGACCAGCCGCCCTACGCGAGCGGCGTGGCACTCAACCTCGAGGCGATCCGCACGACCGCCCAACGCCGGGTCGCTGACTATGACGTGCGCACCACGTCGATCGCCACCCCGGCCAAAACCCTCTCTGGGGGCAACCAACAGAAGGTCATCGTCGCCAGGGAGATGGGCCGCGAGGTCAAGTTGCTGCTGGCCAGCCAGCCGACCAGAGGCCTGGACGTCGGCTCGATCGAGTTCGTGCATAAGCAGATCGTCGCCCAGCGGGACGAAGGTGCGGCGGTGGTTATCGTGTCCTCCGAGCTCGACGAGATCTACGCCCTGTCCGACACGATCGCGGTCATGTACGAGGGCAGGATCGTGGGCTTCTGCGCGCCCGATACGCCCGAGAACGACCTCGGGCTCATGATGGCCGGCGGGGGCGCCGTCGCAGCCGACGGCGACCGGGCGGCACGGCGGGCTAGCCCGCAGCTGGCGAGCGCGGACGAAAGACTGGAGCAGCTCGGCGCGGTCGAGCCCGGGCTGCCTGCCGAGGAGCCCGAGCCATGACCGAACAGCAGACCGCCGTCACGCCACCCGTCCCAGGCCCGCGACGCGCCCGGGTGACACCTGGCGTGCTCATCGAGGCGGTCACGCAGGGCAGCCCAGCCGCGATCACGATCCTCGCGATCTTCTCCGCCCTTGTGGTTGGCGGCGTGCTCATTGTCGTTACCGACCCGGTCGTGCTGCGCGCCTGGAATTCCCTCGGCTACGCGCCAGGCTCGGCACTGTCCGCGACATGGCAGTCCGTGTCCGCGGCCTACTCCGCGCTCTTCGAGGGCTCGATCTTCAGCCCGGCGACGATCGACCACGCCTTCCACGGCGGGTCGATCGCGGCGATCTTCTACCCGCTGTCGCTCACCGTCTACTTGGCGACGCCGCTGATTCTCACGGGGCTGGCGGTCGCTGTCGCATTCCGGGCAGGCCTGTTCAACATCGGAGCCACGAGCCAGTTCATCGGCGGCGCAATCGTCGCGACCTGGCTGGGCGCCGATGTCAGCCTGCCGCTGGTCATCCACATCGTCGTCTGCGTGGCGGGCGCCATGATCGGCGGAGCGGCGGTGGGCTGGATCGTCGGCGAACTGAAGGCGCGGACCGGGGCCCACGAGGTCATCGTCACGATCATGCTCAATTACGTGATGGCCAACCTGCTGCTTTACCTGCTGAGCGGCCACCACCTGCTCCAGGCGCCGGGCCAGCCCAACCAGATCGCCGCGCCGGTCGCCAGCAACGCGGTCCTGCCCCACGTGGGCGGCCCGCCTCCGCAGGCGGACCTGGGCTTCGTGCTCGCCGTCGCCGCCGCTGCCGCGGTGGCCTGGCTCCTATCGCGCAGCACGCTCGGCTTTCAGTTCCGCACGGTTGGAGCGAACCCGAGCGCTGCGCGCAGCGCCGGCATGAGCGTCGAGCGGACCTGGGTGCGCGTCATGCTGATCGCGGGCGCGCTGGCCGGCCTCGCCGCGGCGACGGTTATCTTGGCTGGCGGCTCACCACCGCCCCCGCTCGCCCCGAGTACTCCGGGCACCTACGGATTCGACGGAATCACGGTCGCCCTGCTCGGCCGTGCCAAGCCGGCCGGCGTGGTGCTCGCCGGGCTGCTGTTCGGCGCGCTGAACGCCGGAGGAACGAACGTCGCAGGAATCACGTCCGTCCCAGTCGACATCGTCCAGGTGCTCGAGGGCCTGATCGTGCTGTTCGTCGCGGCACCGCCGCTGATCAGGGCCATCTACCGGCTCCGCGCGGCGGCCGGCTCCGGCATGGAGGATTTCGCCAAGGGGTGGAACGGATGACTGCCCTCACCGTGCCCGTCCGTCTGCCCAGGGCCGATGTCCGCGCGTATCTTGCCGGGGGCAGCTTTATCGTGCTCGGCCTGATCGACATATTCGTCTTCACCGGCCTCTTCTCCACCGGGCATCACGGGGACGCCGTCTTCGCGCTCTCCCTGCCGGGCTCGGGCATCCAGGTGCCGAGCGTGCACGTGCCGGCGCCACCTACCGTGTTGGCTCTCGGAGTGCTCACGATCGTAGTCGGCTTCGCGCGCGCGATCGTCGATCTGTCCAGGCTGGCGAAACGGTTCGCGATCGGCATCGCGCTGATCGGTTCCCTGTTCGCGCTGCTGTGCTGGGCCGACGCCAGCAACCCGGTCGGCTCGATGAACCTGATCGACTTGCTGCAGGGCACGGTCTTCGCGGCGATACCGCTGGTACTCGGCGCGCTGTCCGGGCTCATGTGCGAACGCTCTGGCGTGATCAACATCGCGATCGAGGGCCAGCTCCTGACTGGCGCGTTCGCGGCAGCCATGGTGTCAAGCGCGGTCGGGGCGACCGTCGGGCTCTGGTCCGGCCTCGTCGCCGGCTGCCTGACCGGCGGGCTGGTCGGCGCGCTGCTCGCCGTCTTCGCCATCAGGTACCTGGTAGACCAGATCATCCTGGGCGTCGTGATCAACCTGCTCGCGATCGGCTTCACCAACTACCTGTACGACCGGGTGATGGTCCCGTACGCCAACTTCAACACGGGAAACTTCTTCACCCCGTACAAGATCCCGCTGCTCGGCGACATCCCGATCATCGGCCCGATCTTCTTCGACTCCAGCGTGATCTTGTACGTCGCCTACATCCTGCTGATCGTGATCCAGGTGGCCCTGTTCCGCACGCGCTGGGGGCTGCGGGTCCGCGCCGTGGGCGAGCACCCCGCCGCTGCCGACACCGTCGGCATCAAGGTGCTGTGGACGCGCTACCGCAACGTGATCTTGGGCGGAATGGTGGCGGGCATCGGCGGGGCCTACCTGACGGTCGGCTCGACGGGGCAATTCTCCACGGGTATCAGCAGCGGATTCGGTTACATCGGCCTGGCCTGCATGATCTTCGGCCGGTGGAGGCCGCTTGGCGCCACAGCGGCGGCGCTGCTGTTCGGTTTCTGCAGGCAGCTCGGGCAGGAACTGCAGTTGCTGACCGTGCCGATATCGCCTTATCTGCTGGCGATGCTGCCCTACGTGGCCACGATAATCGCCGTAGCCGGCCTTGTCGGCAAGGTACGCGCGCCGGCCGCTGACGGAAAGCCGTACATAAAGGCTTGAGCCGTCATCGTCCTGGGGGTGAGCGTTGACAGACGACCCGTATGCCGCCGCGCGGGCCAGCGCCGCGATGCTGGCCGAGTTGTCCGGGCAGGCCGGCCACGACGTTGCCGTGGTGCTCGGCTCGGGCTTCGCGCCGGCCGCCGACGCCCTCGGCTCGCCTGACGCCGAGTTCGCGCTCGACCTGCTCGGCGGCTTCCCGCGGCCGACCGTTTCCGGCCATAGAGGGCTGGCGAGGTCGGTGCGGATCGGATCGCTCCGAGTACTGCTGCTGCTCGGCCGGGTGCACCTCTATGAGGGTCACCCGGTGGCAGTGGTGGTGCACGGGGTTCGCACCGCGGTCGCGGCCGGCTGCCGGATCGTGACGCTGACCAACGCGGCGGGGGGCATCAACGAAGAATTCGGTGTCGGCCAGCCCGTGCTGATCAGCGATCACCTCAACCTGACGGGCCGGTCGCCGCTGGCCGGGCCAACGCCTCCCGAGGGCTACGCTTCCCGGTTCATCGATCTGTCTGATCTCTACTCGGCCCGACTCAGACGGCTGGCCAGGCAGGCCGACCCGGACCTGGCGGAAGGGGTCTACGCGGCGCTGCCAGGACCCCATTACGAGACGCCGGCCGAGATCAGGATGCTGCGGACGGCCGGCGCAGACATGGTAGGCATGTCGACCGCGCTCGAGGCGATCGCGGCCAGGCACATGGGCGCCGAGGTGCTGGGGATCTCGCTGATCACGAACCCGGCTGCCGGGCTCTCCGAGGGCCCGCTCGACCACCTCGACGTGATCGCAGCAGGCCAGCAGGCCGCCGGGCGTCTCGCCGGGCTGCTCGAACAGATCCTGCCCGGAGCACTGCCGTGATCGACGACGACCTGCACGACGAGGTCATGGCGTGGATCGCCGACGACCCCGACGAGCGCGACCGCGCTGAACTGTCCGCATTGCTCAGGAGCGCCACCACGGGCATCGGCGATGCGGCGCAGCAGGCGGCGGCCGAGCTTGAGGACCGGTTCGCAGCCAGGCTCGAGTTCGGCACGGCAGGGCTGCGCGGCAAGATCGCCGCCGGGCCGAACCGGATGAACCGCGCGGTGGTCCGCGGCACGACCGCCGCCCTGTCACGCTGGCTGCTTTATATCGACCCGCGCGCCGCGCAGACCGGGGTCGTGATCGGATGCGATGCGCGGCACAGGTCGGAAGAGTTCGCCAAGGAGGCCGCGCAGGTGCTGGCCGGCGCGGGGATTGCCGTTCACATGCTGGCGCCGCGCCAGCCCACGCCGCTGCTCGCATTCGCCGTGAGGTACCTCGCGGCCGCGGCTGGCATCATGATCACAGCCAGCCACAACCCGCCAGGCGACAACGGCTACAAGCTGTATCTGAGCGACGGTGCCCAGATCGTGCCCCCCGCCGACCTGGAGATCGAGGCGGCGATCAGGGCCATCGACCTGCTGTCGCGCATACCGGTCGCTCCGGCAGACGATCCGCTGATCGTCAGGCACGGCGACGAGATCGCCGCCGCCTACCTTGACGCCATCTGCCCCGCCGCGCGAGCGCCCAAAGGATCGGCCTGGCTGCGGTTCACTTATACCCCGTTGCACGGCGTCGCCGGCCGCCTGGCGTTGCGCGCCTTCGCTCAGGCTGGCTTCACGCAACCCGACATCGTGGAGGCGCAGTTCGCACCCGACCCGGACTTCCACACCGTGGCTTTCCCCAACCCCGAGGAACCTGGCGCACTTGATCTCGCCCTAGCCCAGGCCAGGCGGTCGGGAGCGGACCTGGTGATCGCCAACGACCCGGACGGCGACCGCCTCGCGGTGGCCGTTCCCGACGACGCCGCACCGGGCGGCTGGCGGACGCTGACCGGCGATCAGGTCGGCGCGCTGCTCGGCGCTTACCTGCTCGGCGAGGACGCAGCGGGCATCTCGGCAGACCTGGACGAGCTTGATGAGCCCGGCCGGGTGCAACCGCTTGTGGCCACAACGATCGTGTCCGCCACGATGCTGTCAGCCATCGCGGCGGCGGCTGGCGCTCGATACGCCGAGACACTGACCGGCTTCAAGTGGATCGTCAGGGCGGGAGATCTGACACGTGAGGTTCGTTTCATCTACGGCTATGAGGAGGCACTCGGCTACTGCGTGGGAACGACGGTCAGGGACAAGGACGGAATCGGGGCGGCGCTTGCCGTGCTCTGCCTGGCCGCGAAGGCCAGGTCGGGCGGGGAGTCGCTGCTCGAGGCGTATGACGCGCTCGAGGTCGCCCATGGCGTGCACCTGTCCGCGCAGATCACCGTCCCGACAACCGAGCCGGTGCACGTCATGTCCCGGCTGCGGATCGAGGCCCCGACCGAGCTGGCCGGCCACGCCATCACTGCCACGTCCGACCTGACCGGCGGCACAGACAAGTTGCCGTCGGCGGACGTGCTCAGGTACTGGCTGAACGGCGCGCGCGTTGTGATCAGGCCGAGCGGGACCGAGCCGAAGATCAAGGCCTACCTCGAGATCGTCGAGCCCGTCATCGCCGGACGTCTGAGTGAGGCGCGCCGGGCCGCGCAGGCCAAGATGGATCCGTTGCGTGAGGCGGTCCGCGAACTGCTGAACGGCGGATGACGCCGCCGTAGCGCGGGCCGCCGCAGGCGTGGCAAGCTCAGTGCTATGACCAGCGAACATGATCACGCTTTGCCGTCCGATGACGTACCTGAGCAAGAGCATGCCGATGACGGGCACGATCACCATGGACACCCCGCTCATGGTCATCCTGACCACGTGCACGACGCCGCGTGCGAGGTTGCGCACGGCACCGTCCCCGCCCACGCCGACGGTCGGATGCTGGTCGCTGTCTTCGCCACGCCGGTCGCACAGTACCTGCTGCGCTACGCCGCCGATGCAGGCTATCGGACGGTACTGGTCGAGACCGACACGCTGCTTGCCAAGGAAGCCGACGAGGCGGGATTTGACGTCCGGCCGCGAATGGAGTCGGTCGCCGATGCGAACGCGGACGTGGTCGTGACCGACCATCACAGGGACGAACTTGGCGTCATGCTCCGCGACGCGCTGGCCAGCCCGGCTCGCTGGGTCGGGATCATGGGGAGCCCGCGCGCCGAGCCGCCACACATCCAGGCACTGGCGATGCTCGGTGTCGAGCCCGATGAGGTCGCCAGGGTCCATCGGCCGATCGGCCTTAACATCGGCTCCAAGACCCCGCCGGAGATCGCGATCGCCACCCTGGCTGGGCTGATCGCCGACCGCAACGACCGCCCCGGCGGCTTCACCTTCGACTAGGGCAACGACCCTCGTGCCAGCTCGCAGCGCGTTGCGAGCCAACGAGAATTGCTCGATACTGCCGCATAAGTGACACATGCGTTACCGTGCGATAGGGCGGGAAATGATGTCTCTCATCGGCAAGACGACAGTGATCCTCGCTGTTAGCGGGCTGGCCGTCATGGCACTGGGCAGCCCGGTGCCAGCCTCTGCCGCAACGGGCTGGCAAGTGTTTGCGACCATTGCACCAAACAATGAGGAAGTCCAGCTCAACGCGGTGACCGCGATCGGCAGGGGTGATGCGTGGGCGGTGGGACCGACCGGCGCAAGCACCGGCGACATTGTCGTGCACTGGAATGGCACCGACTGGCGGAAAGCCGCCGTCCCAGCAGGCGTCCTCGCGAAGGTAAGCGTCCTGAGCTCGGTCGCCGGCACGTCGGACAGCAACATCTGGGCGTTCGACTTCAATGGCAACTGGCTTCGCTTCAACGGCTCATCTTGGACCACAGGGCGCGTGCCGACGTTCCCAGGCGGTAACAGAGGCCTCGGGCTAGCCATGGGTCTCGCCGTCGGGATGCATGACGCCTGGGCGTTTGGGTTTGACAGCGTCTCAACCAAAGTCCACTCGTATGCCGCCCACTTCAACGGCAGCACCTGGCGAGCCATGTCGCTCCCCGGCCCGGCCGGCCAGTTCGGCGTCTTCGACGCGAGCGCCGTTTCGGCCAACGACATCTGGGCGGTCGTTGATGGCGGGCCAGGCAAGCCGACGGCCAACGGCCTGGTGCGCTGGAACGATCGCCGCTGGCGCTCGGTCGCCATGCCCTCTTTCCTCGCGCAGAAGACCAACCTGGCGTCCGTGCTCGCGCTGCCTGGCGGGCAGGTGTGGGTGGCTGGCGGCATTCCGCATAGCGCCGGCCACGCCCAGGGCGTCGCCGCGCTGTGGAATGGTCATACCTGGACAGTGGACAAATTGCCCGCCGATCCCACTACCACCGACGACGTGATCGGGGACCTGGTCCCGGATGGGAGCGGCGGGGTCTGGGCGATGGGCTTCACTCCGCTCGGCTGCGCGGGGCCGATGTGGCACGAAAGCGCGGGGACGTGGACCGACACCGGTCTTGTGGGTTGCTCCGTGGGCGCCTACGTGCACGGTCCGCAGGGCCTGGCCAATGTGCCAGGTACCACTTCGGTCTGGGGAGTGGGCGGTCAGAACGACCCCAGCGTGCCCAATGACGAGGCCGGCCTGGTGTTGCTGTACGGCTCACAGCCCTAGCGGCGCGCGTTATGCTGCCGAACTGACGGTCCTGGCAACAGCCAGGGCGGCCAGTCGCAGGAAGGACACGATCCACTTGATGGCCGAGCAGGCGGGTTACTCGGGCACGCCGCTATCGCGCAAGCTCGGCATCGGAGAGGACGACGAAGTTGTCGTCGTCGGCGCACCTAACGGCTTCTCAGACAAGCTCGCCGACGAGGTGGGCGACGAGGCACTCATCCACACCGACCTCGCGGACGCGGCGCTATTCGATGTGATCGTTGCCTTTGTCGCCTGGCGCTCCGAACTCGAGTCGCAGCTCGACCTGTTGCGCGCCCGGATGGCGCCGGCCTGCGGCCTCTGGATCGCATGGCCCAAGCGAGCGTCGAAAGTGGCCACCGACGTGTCAGAGGACGTGATCAGAGAGGTCGCCTTGCCGACCGGCCTGGTCGACAACAAGGTGTGCGCCATCGACCAGACCTGGTCGGGACTGCGCCTGGTGATCAGGCGCGAGCTCCGCTAGCTCTCTGGCGCACAGTCGTCGCGTTGTTTTCGTTGAGCCAGGCTATTCGAGAAGCGCTTCGCCGTTGAAGATCCCGAGCTCCTCGCGGTAGAGCTCGAGCCCGACGCCGTTGGGGTCGCGGAAGTACATGCTGTCCTCCACGCCGCGGTCGGGGCCGAGGTAGTCCGCCCCGGCCTCATCGAGCTTCTTCTTGGCGGCGTCGAACTGGGCGGGCGAGACCGAGATCGCGAGGTGCTGCACCCCGCCGATCGTCTCCATCCATGCCGGGTGGTCGTGGCCAGGGAAGTCGAAGAACCCGAGAAGGTTGTGATTGCCGATGTCGAAGAAGAAGTGGTTGGAGCCCTTGTAGTCACGGTTCTCCACAAGCTCCACCAGCGGGAAGCCGAGGAACTCCTGGTAGAACTTGATCGTCTCCTCCGTGTCGCGGCAGATCAGGGCGAGATGATGAACGCCCTGAACGGTCGTCGGCGGTCGGCTGGCCCTCGGTCTCAGGTACTTGTCGCGCAGCTCGGCGCGGCGCGCGCGGACACGCTCGAGTTCCTTGCCTTCTGGCTCTGGCATGACTATCTCCTGGCTCCGACTCGGGTCTTCAAGACGAGCAAACCCGCGGCAAACGCGGACTTCGGGGCTTGCGGGCTCGCGGGCTCGCATGCTCGCACGACTCCAGTCTCTCCCACGCTGTCAACGGGCCGGGCTCGCTTCGCGGCTCTGCGCCCAGTCCCCACGGCGGATCGAACTGCCACCGACAACTTATTGACAGTTACTGTCATAACCATCTAACCTGATTTTGAGATCAACTTTCGTAAGGAGGTGACTGCCATGACTTCGTCAGACCGCCGCCGCTGGTGGGCTCTGGGCGCACTCTCCCTCAGCGTCCTCGTTGTGGCGCTCGACCTGTTCGTGTTGACGCTCGCTCTCCCCACGGTCTCTGCCGACCTGCACGCCTCGTCCGGTGACCTGCAGTGGTTCGTCGACGCCTACAGCCTGGTCCTCGCGGCGGCCTTGCTGCCGGCCGGGCTGCTCGGTGACCGAGTTGGCCGCAAGCGCCTGCTGACCGGCGCGCTCGTGTTGTTCGGCATCTCGTCTCTGGCATGCGCTTACTCCACCACGGCCGGTGAACTCATCGCGGCCAGGGCAGTACTTGGCCTCGCTGCCGCCGTGATCTTGCCGATGTCACTGGCTGTACTGCCCGTGCTGTTCACGGCCGACGAGCGGCCGAGGGCAATCGCGGCGGTCGGCGGTGCCACCTTCCTCGGCTACCCGATCGGCCCGATACTGGGCGGCTGGCTGCTCGACCACTACTGGTGGGGCTCGGTGTTCCTGATCAATATCCCCGTCGTCGTCATCGCCGTGGCCGCCGTCGCCTTGCTGATGCCGGAATCGCGCGGCGAGGGCAGGCATCGGGTTGACGTGACCGGCATCGCGGTGTCCAGCGCCGGCCTGACGTCGTTGACCTACGGCCTCATTAAGGCTGGCGACAGCGGATGGTCCGACCCGGCCGCGGTCATCACGATGGCAATCGGCGTCGCCGCGCTCGTCGGGTTCGTCGCCTGGGAGCGCCGGGTTAGCCGGCCGCGAGCGGCAGGTCATGCCGATGGCGGGCGGCCCGGGCCGCGCCTGCAGCCGCTCGTAGACCTCGGGCTCTTCGGCTCGGCCGGGTTCACCTGGGGAACAATCCTGTCGACGCTGGTGTCGTTCGCCCTGTTCGGTCTCGTCTTCGCGATGCCGCAGTACTTCCTCGACGTGCGCGGCTTTAACTCGCTCGGCGCCGGGCTCCGGATGCTCCCGATGATCGGAGGGCTGGTCATCGGCCTGGTCGGCGGGCAGCGGCTTCAGACACCGCGCAAGCGGCCGCGTTCGCAGGGTGGTCACGCCGCGGCCGGGGCAGCCGGGACGCCCTCGGCGACGGCCGGGCCGGTTGGCCCAAAGGCGCTGGTGGCGATCGGGTTCGCGATCATGGCCGCGGCCCTTGCGGTCGGCACGGGCACGACGGCGGGCAGCTCCACTGGCTTCGCCGCGACCTGGTTCGCGGTAACCGGGCTCGGTCTCGGCGTCGCCATGCCCACCGCGCTGAACGCGGCGATTGGCGCGCTCTCGCCCGCCAGGAGCGGATCTGGATCTGCGCTGATCACTGCGATGCGGCAGGTTGGCGGCACGATCGGGGTCGCGGTGCTCGGGACCGTCCTAGCCACGGTGTACCGGAGCAAGCTGCACCTCTCAGGACTGCCCACCGTGGCCGAGCACGCCATCCGCGCCAGCGTGGCCGGCGGGGTCGCCACCGCCCGCGCCACAGGCTCTCAGGTATTGCTCGCCGCCGTCCGCGGGGCTTACGTGCACGGACTCGACATCATGCTCTGGGCGTGCAGCGGCATAGCCATCGCGTCCGCGGTGCTCGCGCTGGCGTTCCTGCCAGGCAGGACCGTCCCGGCTGAGCCGGGCGACTCCGCCGACGGGCGGGTCGCGCCGAGCACATCGCTGCTTGACGAGAGCAGAATGACACCATGAACCAGCCGCCAGCCACGCAGCGGCCGGGGCTGCGCGAGCGGAAGAAAGCCAGGACGCGTGCTGCCATCAGGCAGCACGCGCTCAGGCTCTTCCGTGAACAGGGGTACGACGCGACCACTGTCGACCAGATCGCCGAGGCGGCGGATGTCTCGCCGAGCACGTTCTTCAGGTACTTCCCAACCAAGGAAGACGTCGTGCTTCAGGACGATCTCGACGTGCTTGCGATGGCAGCCTTCGAAGCGCAGCCCGCGGACCTGCCACCGATCACCGCATTCCGAGCCGCCTCTAAGGACGCCTTCGCCGCACTCGGCGAAGAGGAGCTCGCCAGGCTGCGCGAGACGACCGAGCTGACCTTGACCGTTCCCGAAGTGCGGGCGAGGGCCATGGACGAGCTCGCCAGGACGATCGACATCATCGCGGATGCCGTGGCCAAGCGGACCGGGCGAGACCCGGCCGACTTCGCCGTGCGCAATCTCGCCGGGGCCGTCGTCGGCGTCATCATCGC
>Ga0126381_100002783_pt1 | contig 18959 bp, 17 predicted proteins | sample PanSoiMetPlot_28_FD_96465 | JGI IMG/M metagenome (GOLD analysis project Ga0126381, IMG submission 96465) | Tropical forest soil microbial communities from Panama - MetaG Plot_28 | ecosystem: Environmental > Terrestrial > Soil > Tropical forest > Bulk soil | place: Panama | collected 2016-02-17
GGGCTTGCGGTCAACGGCAAGCTCACCGCCGTGCAGCAGGCCTGGCTCGACAACGACGTGCCGCAATGCGGCTATTGCCAGAGCGGCATGATCATGGCGGTGACGGCGCTGCTCAAGCAGAAGCCAAAGCCCACCGACGCCGATATCGACGCAGCGATCACCAACATCTGTCGCTGCGGCACCTATCAGCAGATCCGCGCGGCCATCCATGCCGCGGCCAACGCGTGATCAGGGAGGCCGCCATGACCCATATGCCACGCATCAATCGCCGCGCCTTCGTGGTCGGCGCCGCTGCCGCAGGTGGCGGGCTCGCGCTCGGCTTTGAGCTGCCGTTCGGACCGCGCCCCGCCCGCGCCTTGACCACGCCTGAGGTCAATGCCTGGGTGGTGGTCCGCCCCGACGACACCGTCGTGGTGCGGATCGCACGCTCCGAGATGGGGCAAGGCACGCTCACCGGCCTCGCCCAGCTCGTCGCCGAGGAGCTCGACTGCGACTGGTCGAAGGTCACCACCGAGTTCGTGACCCCCGGAGAAAACACTGCCAAGAAGCGCCTCTGGGGCCAGATGCAATCGACCGGCAGCCAGGGCATCCGGCAATCGAACGAATATGTCCGCCAGGGCGGCGCCGCCGCCCGTATCATGCTGATCCAGGCGGCCGCCAGCCAATGGGGCGTGCCGGCCTCCGAATGCACGGCGGGCAACAGCATCATCACCCATACGGCGTCGGGCCGCAGCGTGAGCTACGGGAAGGTCGCGGAAGCCGCCGCCAAGGTCACTCCGCCCGACCCCAAGACCATCAAGCTCAAGGACGTGAAGGACTGGAAGATCGCCGGCAAGGGCGTCAAGCGGCTCGATACCTACAACAAGCTGATCGGCAAGCAGGAATACGGCGTCGACATCAAGATGCCCGGGATGCTGATCGCCAACATCAAGGGCTGTCCGGTCAACGGCGGCAAGCTCAAGAGCTTCGATGCCGCCAAGGTCATGGGCATGCCGGGCGTGAAGAAGGTCGTGAAGGTCGACGACAACGCGGTTGCTGTCGTCGCCGACACGTTCTGGCACGCCAAGAAGGCGGTCGATGCGCTGCCGGTCGAATGGGACCTGGGTGACGGCGCCAAGGCGTCGAGCGCCACGATCGCTGACTTCGTCAAGACCGGGCTCGATGCCGCCGACGCCTATATCGGCAACAAGACCGGCGATGCAGGATCTGCCATCGCGGGCGCCGCCAGGAAGGTCGAGGCGGTCTACAACTACCCGTTCCAGTACCACGCCACGATGGAGCCGATGAACGTGACGGTTCGCTGGACCGCGGACCGTTGCGAGGGCTGGGGGCCCACGCAAAATGCCGAGACTGCGCTCGCCTCCCTCTTCGAGGCCACCGGGCTGCCGGCCGAGAAATGCGAGTTCTACAAGACCCAGAATGCCGGCGGCGGCTTCGGCCGGCGCGGGCGCGGCGACTACGTGCGCCAGGGTGCCCTCATCGCCAAGGAGATGCCGGGCACCCCGATCAAGCTGATGTGGACGCGCGAGGAGGACTTCACGCACTGCACCTATCACCCGATCACGCAGTGCAAAATGACCGCCGCGCTCGACGCCAACAACAACGTGACCGGCGTGCACATGCGCATCGCCGGCCAGTCGATCCTGGCCTCGCTTGCGCCCCAGAACCTGCAGAACGGGATGGACCCGATCGTCTTCCAGGGCCTCACCGCCAACGCGCCGGAGGGAGCGTTCAGCTACAATATTCCGAACGTGCTCATCGACCATGCGATGCGCAACACCCACCTGACGGCGGGCTTCTGGCGCGGCGTCAACGTCAACCACAACGCGATCTATACCGAATGCTTCATGGACGAGGTCGCCAAGGCGGTGGGCCAGGACCCGCTCGCGTTCCGCCGCAAGTACCTCAAGCCGAAGGCTCTCGCGGTGGTCAATGCGGCGGCCGAGAAGGCCGGCTGGGGAACGGCGCCGCCGCAGGGCGTATTCCGCGGCATTGCCCAATATCACGGCTATGCCACCTACTCGGCCGCGGTCGCCGAAGTCTCGATCACCGATCAGGGCCGGGTGAAGATCCACCGCATCGTGGTGGCGCTCGATCCGGGCACGGCCGTCAATCCGGCGCAGATCGAGCGGCAGGCGGCGGGCTCGTTCGTGTATGGGCTCTCGGCGCTCCTTTACGGCGAGATCACCGTCAAGGACGGCGCCATCGAGCAGAAGAACTACGACACCTACGACCTCCTGCGCATGGCCGAGATGCCCAAGGTCGAGGTGGTGCTGATGCCCTCGGGCGGCTTCTGGGGCGGCATCGGCGAGCCCACCATCGCGGTCGCGGCACCCGCGGTGCTCAACGCGATCGCGGCGGCGACCGGCAAGCGGGTGCGCTCGGTGCCGCTGAAGAATACCGACCTGCGGTCGGTCTGACCCCCCTCCCTCCCCTCCCCCGCTTGCGGGGGAGGGTGGGGGGAGCGGCGGGCAACCGCCGCTCCGTCGTGTCCATCTTTTTCCCGCGAGGCGCTGACATGAGCCTGAGGCCCGCCGCCCTTGCAGTTGTGTTGCTGCTGCCCTTCGGCGCCTTCGCCGCCGACGCGCCGCCCGGCGCGTCGTCTTGCTCGGGTTGTCATCCGGTTTCGCGGGCGGTCGAGACGCCGGCCGGCTGGCTCGTCGGGCGCAATCCGGCCGACATCGTCATGGCGATGCAGGCGTTCCGCTCGGGCCAGAGGGCGTCAACCATCATGGATCGCATCGTCAAGGGTTTCACCGACGACGAGATCAAGGCGATCGCGGATTGGTACGGGGCGCAGAAGGATTAGCGTTGTGACTCTAATGATTGTTTCCTGGTGTCCCGGGCGCGGCGCAGCATGGAGCGCGAAGCGCGGAATGGTGCGCCGCAGAACCGGGACCGCCTGTCCCTGCGAAAGCAGGGATCGCAACACAGACCGCGCTTGGGACGGTCCCGGCTCAAGGCCGGGACAAGCTTGGAACGATCCCGGGTCGGCGGTGCAACGCTATCGCGTTGCACCTTGCCCGGGAAACGACGCACTGAATCGAACGTCAGGAACGGAACACCAGGAGGAGCCATGAGCCGCTCACACAGCCGGCGTGATGTCCTCAAGGCAGGCGCCGCCGCTTCGGCCGCGTTGCTGCCGATGCCGGCCCTCGCCCAGAATGCGGGCGGGCGCGTGGTGGTGGTGGGCGGCGGTTTTGCCGGCGCGACCTGCGCGCGCGCTCTCAAGCAGATCGATCCGCGCCTGTCGGTGACGCTGGTCGAGGCCAATCCAACCTTCACGGCCTGCCCGTTCAGCAACGAAGTGATCGCGGGGCTGCGCGACATCAAGGAGCAGCAATTCGACTACAGGAAGATCGCGGGTGAGCAGATCGATGTCGCCGCGACCGCGGCAACCGCGGTCGATACGCAGGCCCGCACCGTGACGCTCGCGAGCGGGACAAGCCTTCGCTACGACCGCCTGGTGCTCGCGCCCGGCATCGATCTGCGTTTCGACGCGGTGCCGGGCTACAGCGAGGCCGCGGCCGAGCGCATGCCGCACGCCTGGAAGGCCGGCGAGCAGACCGTCCTGCTGCGCCGGCAGCTCGAAGCCATGCGGGACGGCGGACTGGTGGTGATTGCGGCGCCCGCCAATCCCTACCGCTGCCCGCCCGGTCCGTATGAGCGGGCAAGCCTCATCGCGTACTACCTCAAGAGGAAGAAGCCCAAGTCGAAGATCGTCATCCTCGACGCCAAGGATGCGTTCTCCAAGCAGCGGCTGTTCCAGGACGGCTGGAAGGAGCTCTATGACGGCATGATCGAATGGATACCGCTGTCGATGGGCGGCAAGGTCACGCGCGTCGATCCCGCCACCATGACGGTCGAGACCGATTTCACCAAGCATCAGGCGGCGGTCGCCAATATCGTGCCGCCGCAGAAGGCCGGGCGAATCGCCGAGCTTGCCGGCGTGGCGGACCGCACCGGCTGGTGCCCGGTCGATCCGGTGAGCTTCGAATCGACGCTCAAGCCTAATGTCCACGTCATCGGCGATGCCTGCATCGCGGGCGCGATGCCGAAGGCCGGGTTTGCCGCTAATGCCCAAGCCAAGGTCTGTGCCGCCGCGGTGGCGCGGTTTCTGCGCGGCAGTCAGCCCGACGAGCCGCGGCTCATCAACACATGCTACAGCATCCTGGCGCCCGACTATGGGATCACGGTCGCGGCGGTGTATCACCCGGCGAACGGGCAGTTGGTCGAGGTCACGAACTCCGGCGGCACGAGCCCGCCGAATGCCCCGAAGGCACTGCGCGAACAGGAAGCGAAGCTTGCCGATGGCTGGTTTCGGACCATCACCGCGGAAATGTTCGGCTGAGCGGTTGCGCGCCATCGCATGGATTTGGGCTGCCTTGGGGGCGGCCATCACATGGACCGGGGCTCGTGCCGAGACGCCCCTGCGCCCATATACGGTTGCGGGCGACGCCATCCCGGCCTCGCTCACCGGCGCCCCGGGCGATCCGGTCCGGGGCCGGGAGATCGTGACGAACCGGCAGGTCGGGCTTTGCCTGTTGTGCCATAGCGGGCCGTTTCCGGAGCAGAAGTTCCAGGGCACGCTCGCCCCCGATCTTTCCGGCGCAGGATCGCGCTCAACGGAGGGCCAGTTGCGGCTGCGGATCGTCGATGCATCGCGGATCAAGCCCGATACCATCATGCCGCCCTATTACCGGGTGGACGGGCTCAACCGGGTGGCTCCGGCGTTCCAGGGCAAGCCGATCCTGAGCGCCGAGCAGATCGAGGATGTGGTAGCCTACCTGATGACGCTGCGCGAATAGGACGAGCGCGATGAAGGACGCTGAAATCGTTGGTACGCTGGGAATCTCTGCCCCCGCTCACTCCCGCGGAAGCGGGGGTCCAGTTCTTCCAGCAAAGGACTGGGTCCCCGCTTTCGCGGGGACGACCGGGCTGACTACCAGACGCGCTTTCCTCGGCGGTGCGGCAACACTGGCGGGCGGCGTTCTCCTCGCGTGCGCCAAGGTCGAATCGGCGCGCGCAACGCCCGCGACCATGAATGCGGCGATCAAGAAGGTCATCGGCGAGGCGCCGCTGCGCAAGGGCAAGGTCACGATCGACGTGCCGCCGCTCGTTGAGAACGGCAACACGGTGCCGGTCACGATCTCGGTCGAGAGCCCGATGACGGCGGCCGAGCACGTCAAGGCGATCCATATGTTCAACGAGAAGAACCCGCAGCCCAACGTGATCGGGGTGAAGCTTTCGCCGCGCGCCGGCAAGGCGCAGCTGTCGACCCGCATCAAGCTTGCCGACGCCCAGAAGATCGTCGCGGTGGCGCAGCTCTCCGACGGCACGTTCTGGTCGGACGACGCCGACGTGATCGTCACTATCGCGGCCTGCGTGGAGGGCCTGCAATGACCGCCCGCGCCCTCATCAACGTTCCCGCCAAGGCGAGGCGCGGCGAGGTGATCGAGATCAAGACGCTGATCCAGCACCCGATGGAGACCGGCTTCCGGGTCGGCCTCAACGGCCAGCTCATTCCACGCGACATCATCACCACGTTCGTCGCCACCTACAACGGCGAGGAAATCTTCCGCGCCGACTTCTCCCCGGCGATCGCCGCCAACCCGTTCGTGACGTTCTTCACCACCGCGACCGAGAGCGGAACGATCGCCTTCCATTGGACCGGCGACAACGGCTTCTCGCAGGTCGAGCAGGCCCCCATCACAGTGGATTGAGCGCGGGATCGATGCGTGTTGTGATTCGATGAGTCTGCGGCACGCACGGTTCGCCCCTCCCCGCTTGCGGGGAGAAGGTGGGGATGAGGGGGCGTCACCACAAACTCGGTTTTGATTGTTCGATTGCAAATGCTCAGACTCGCGGAGAGGCCCCCTCACCCCGACCCTCTCAGCCGAAGTCGGATATATCCGACTTCGGCCACCTTTTTTGAAAGCGACCGAACTCAGGTGAACCTGAGTTCGGTTGCAAGCGGGGAGAGGGAGACTTCGTGGCACCGCTGCATCATGCTCTCAACCATTTTGCTGGCGGCATCGCTGCCGGCGCTTGCGGCGGAGATTCCCGCGAACGAGCGGCGCTCCGACTACGAGTTGATGGGCCCGCAGACGCGCGCCATGCAGGACGACGACACCGCCAATCCGGGCATGCTGTGGGTGTTGGACGGGGAGGCGCTGTGGAATCGGCGCGACGGCGCGGCGCAAAAATCCTGCGCCGACTGTCACGGCGATGCCAGGAGCAACATGAAAGGGGTGGCGACGCGCTATCCGGCCTACAGCGAGGCAAAGCGCGCCCCGATCGATCTCGAAGGCGCGATCAACGCCTCGCGCGTCGCGCATCAGCAGGCGCCGCCCTTCGCGTTCGAGAGCAAGGAGCTCCTCGCGCTCGCCGCCTATGTGGCGCTGCAATCGCGAGGGGAGCCGATCGCGCCTGCGGCCGATCCCCGGCTCGATCCGTTCCGCGCCGCGGGCCAGGACATCTTCAGGCGCCGACAGGGGCAGATCAATCTCTCCTGCGCCCAATGCCATGACGACAACTGGGGTCAGAAGCTTGCCGGCGCGGTGCTGCCGCAGGGCCAGCCCAACGGCTATCCGCTCTACCGGCTGGAATGGCAGAGCCTCGGCTCGCTCGAGCGGCGGCTGCGCAACTGCATGATCGGGATGCGGGCCGAGCCCTATGCCTACGGCTCGCTCGAGAGCGTCGAGCTCGAACTCTACCTGATGTGGCGCGCCCGCGGCCTCAAGATCGAGGCCCCGGCCGTGCGGCCGTAGCCGTCAGGGACACGCGGCCTCTCACTCTTCCTTAGTGGCAAGTCAGGGACGCACGGCCTTTCACTCCTTCTCCCCGGAAGGGAGAAGGGCGGGATGAGGGGGCTCCGGCATTGCGATACGGAATCATCGTGACCCCCTCACCACACCCTCTCCCCTTCGGGGAGAGGGTGTGAAACGCCGTGCCTACAATGACGGTGGCGGCCGTTCCCGCATTGCGCTGGCGCTCCATGCGGGCTACAGGCGGAGCCCGGAACAAGGGGAAAGCCAATGACCGCCTACAAGCTTGCGACCTATCAGACGCCCGAGGGGCCACGGGCGGGGCTCGTCGTGGGGGACCAGCTATTCGACGCCGCCCAACTTACCCGCAACAAGGGCTATCACAGCGTGACCGCCATCCTGGACGACTGGCGACGCGCGGAGGGCGCGCTGCGCAAGGCCGCCGCCTCTGCCGCCAAGAGCAAGGCCGGCAAGCCGCTCCCACGCACCAAGCTCCTTGCCCCGGTGCTGTGGCCCTCGGCGATCTATTGCGCAGGCGCGAACTATGCCGACCATGCGGCCGAGATGAACAAGGTCAACAACCGGCCGCCGGAGCAGGACCCGCATACGCTCGGCCTGCAGAGCTGGCACTTCATCAAGGCCTCCCGCTCGCTCGCCAACCCGGGGGCAACCGTCAAGATTTCCGATTATTCGCAAAAGATGGACTGGGAGATCGAGCTTGCGGCGGTGATCGGGCGGCCCGCCAAGCACGTGCCGCAGGAGAAGGCGCTGAGCTACGTGGCGGGCTATACCTGCGCCAATGATCTTTCCGCTCGCGACCGTGGCCGCCGCCCGCACGTGGCCGACACCTCCCCGTTCAAGGCCGACTGGGTGGCGCACAAGAGTTTCGACGGCTCCTGCCCGCTCGGGCCCTGGATCGTGCCGGCGCGCGACATCAAAGACCCGCAGAATCTCGGCCTCAAGCTGTGGGTCAACGGCGTGCTCAAGCAGGATTCCAACACCGGCAAGATGATCTTCAATCTGGCCGAGCAGATCGCGCACCTCTCCTCGCGCCTCACCCTCCATCCGGGCGACCTGATCCTCACCGGCACGCCCGCCGGCGTCGGCGTCGGCCGCAACGAGTTCCTCAAGGCCGGCGACAAGGTGAAAATCTGGATCGAGCGCATCGGCGAGATCGAGAACACGATGGCGTGAAGTAGTGGCAGGGCCCGTAGCCCGCATTGAGCACTTGCGAAATGCGGGAGCGGCAGTCCCGGATTTCGCTGGCGCTCAATCCGGGCTACGGGCCTCTGCATTTGATCCAGCGCAATGCGGGATCGGCCGCCCCGGATTACGGATTGCACTCACCGTTCGTCCCCGCGAAAGCGGGGACCCAGGGCCATACACCGAGAGGTCACGGCAGCTGGCCCTGGATTCCCGCTTGCGCGGGAATGAGCGGTTGTTGCGGCGCCGCAGACGTGCGGCAGTGCGGAGATTGCGCCAGGACGGCCGAGCGGGCATATTAAGGTTTCAGCAGCTTTGGAGGGTGTTTCACGCATGGCCGAGCAGTTCGTCGGGAAGATTTCCGAGTTCAAGGACGGCGACCGCCGCATCATTTTCGTGGGCGACAACGAGATCGGCGTGTTTCGGCATGAGGGGCAGTTCTACGCCTACAGCAATTTCTGCCTGCACCAGGGCGGCCCGGCCTGCGAGGGGCTGACCATCGCCAAGGTCGAGGAGCGGCTGATGCCCGACAAGACCTCGCGCGGGCTTTATTTCTCCGAGACCGAGATGCATTTCGTCTGCCCCTGGCACGGCTACGAATACGACATGAAGACCGGCGAATGCGTCTCCGACCGCAGGCTCAAGCTGCGCAAGTACAAGGTCGTGGAGAAGGAGGACGAGGTGTATGTCGTCGCCTAAGGCGGCCGCCAAGGTCGCATCCAAGCCCGCAAAGAGCGCTGCGAAGCCGGCTGCGAAAGCCGCGCCGCGGGCAAAGCCGGTCGATGCCATCGCGGTCGAACCGAACCCATCCGCGGCGGCGACACGGCTTGCGGCCGAGATCGAGCGCGGGCTTGCCGACGGCCGCAGCGACGTGCTCACGGCGGCAGCCCTGCATGCCCTGATGGGCGCGGCCTGCAAGGCTTATGCGGCGCAGGTCGAGGCCGGCAATCCGGTGGCGGCGCTTTCCGCGCGCACCAGCGTCACCCCGACCGAGGTCATGATCACGGCCAGCGGGCTCCTGCGCGCCGCCAACCTCGCGGTCTTCGAGCTCGGTATGTGGCAATCCTGGACGGGCCGCTGAAGCGTTTGGAATTTTGAAGGAGACAGCCATGGACCTGATCGCTGAGCGCGGCCGCCGGATATCGGTCGAGGAGCTCAACACCACACGGCTTCTGGCGCATGCCAGGAAGCAGGCCGTGCAGCGCAAGCTCGACGACGTCCTGATCGTCGACGTCGACGCGCACCATTACGAGAACGAGAACTTTCCCGAAATCCTGCCCTATATGGAGAACGAGGTCCTCCGCCAGATCAACCTGGGCGGGCGCGCACGCACCTCGCGCGGCACGATCGTGCCGAGCCAGGCGGGCTTCACCCAGGACATGGGCGGGCGAGTGACCCGCTATCCGCTGCGCACCACGGAAAAGACCGATCCCGGCCGCCTGCGCGACGTGCAGCTCGGCGAGCGCTGGATGGACGCGATGAGCGTCGATTACTCATGCCTGTTCCCGACCGGCATGCTCAACGTCGGCCTGCATCCGCAGAAGGAAATGGAGGTCGACCTCTGCTGGGCCTACAACCGCTGGCTCACCGAGAAGGTGCTGCCGGAGTCGAACGGCCGGTTCTATTCCATGCTGTGCTTGCCGTTCTCCGACCCGGACGCCTCGCTGCGCCATGTGGAGGAGTTCGGCCACCGCAAGCACGTCGGCGGCTTCATGGTGACGACCGTGCGCAACCTGCAGGTCAACGACAACGCCTACATGAAGGTCTACCGGGCGATGGAGGAGCGCGGGCTGGTGCTCTCGTTCCATTCCGGCCCGAACTGGAGCGAGCCGGTGTTCCGGGCCTGCAACCGCTTCATCTCGGTGCATGCCCTGGGCTTCACGTTCTACAACATCCTGCATTGCACCAACTGGGTGATCAACGGCCTGGGCGAGCGCTTCCCCAAGCTGCCGGTGATCTGGATCGAATCCGGCCTCGCCTGGGTCCCGTTCCTGATGCAGCGGCTCGACCACGAATACATGATGCGCCCCTCCGAGGCGCCGCTCCTCAAGAAGAAGCCCTCGGACTACATGCGCGACATGTACTACTCGTCGCAGCCGATGGAGATCCAGGACCACGACGCGATGGAGTGCACGTTCCGGATGATGAACGCGGATACCCAGCTTCTTTATTCATCCGACTATCCGCACTGGGACTTCGACCTGCCGTCCACGATCTACGACCTGCCGTTCCTCTCCGAGAAGGCCAAGCACAACATCCTGGGCGGCACCGCCGCGCGCCTGTTCAAGCTGCCGCCGCGGAATGAGAAGCAGCGGGCGAATCTGGCGAAGCACGGGAATCTGGCGGCGTAAGGCGGGACGCAGCAGGGCGTCCGCAGCATGGCGCAAGATGGCCGGGTGTTTGCCCGGCCATTGTTTTTCCGCTCCGATTGGTCTGCGCACAGTCGTCGTTCACCTTGCGGCCGTCGCGGCTTTCTCCGCTCTTCCCCTTGCGGCGCGGGTCTGTGCTTCGCGCTCGACATTCGACATGATCTGCAGGATCGCCTGATGGGCTTCGAGCGGCATCGACAGCTTGGCAAAGGCTGCCGCCATCTCGTTCCAGAGGGACTGATCGGGCGGCGCGTAGGCACCCTCCTCCCCCCAGGCGCCGCCGGCGCTCAACACGCTCAACACCATCGCCAACCCGACAATCATCCCTCTCTCGCCTCTCATGGCGCGCCTCGTGATCGCTTCCAAATATCGTCCACCGTAAGCAAGCGCGATCGCAGCAACCCCAGCGAGACCAAGCCACGGCCAAGGCCCCCCGATGGGCAAAGGCTCGGAGGCGCCGCCGACACGCGTCACGGTGTAGGCCTCCGAGCCGCCAGCAGTCACGGTCGGCTGGATGAGCAGCTCCCCGTAGCCGTTGCCGGCAATCGTCATGGTTCCTGACGCGTTGCCGCCGGGACCGGCCGCGATCGTCTGGGGCTGCGACGAATTGTTGGCGATCCGGAGGATTCGGCCGAGCGTCGGCTCGGCATCATGGCCGACGCAGCCGACGATGTCGGCGGCCGACGGAAGCGTATCGGTTCGCGGGGCAGTTAGACCGCTGCGGATGATAATCCCGCCGCAGGCCTGCGCGGCCGTGATCGCCCGGTTGCTGTCGGACGAGATCGCGCTGACAGTATATCCGCTCCACAGCTGGGCGGCGGTCTCCAGCGCGACGAGCCCGTTGCCGAGCACGCCGACATTGTCGATCGCCGGGATGCAGGCATAGGAGCCGATCGCGAAGCTCTGCTTGCGCGGCGCGGCCGAGGGGCCGGCGCCGCACTTGCCGGCGCTGTCCCCCATTACGTCCACGTCGGTGTCGCCGTCGAGCCCGTAGATCAATCGGCCCGCGTTGGGAAACCCGGGCGGGACCGTGCCGCTGCCGTCGATCGGCGCGCCGCCGGCGCTTGGCCCGATCGCCGTCACTGCGTTGAGGTTGTCGCCATAGTAGAGCGCCGCATGGCCGAGCCCGTTGACGTAGGAGCCGCTGTGGCCATGGGCGAAGACCGCCCGTCCCACCATGGTCGAAGATCCCACCGTGACGCAGATCTGGCACGCGGCATGGCCGACAATCGTATTGAACGAGTTGGCCGCGGTGTAATTGAGGGTGATCGCCGCCCCGAAGCCGATGAGAACATCGCCCAGATCGGCGGTGATCGCCGAGCCGGTGCCTCCCTCGCCGATCACCACGTTCTGCGAGCATGTCGTGCAGCGCGAAAGCGCATTGGCGCCGATCGCGTCGTTGCCGGAAGCGCCGTCGGCCGCCTGCAAGGCATTCCATCCGATCCCGATCAGCGCCATGCCGCTGGCGCCCCGGAAGGTCAGCCCATTGAGCGTGCCGGCAAACGTGTAGCTCGGCGCCGGCAGGATGGTGGTCCAGACCGGCGCGCCGCCGGTTGTTCCGATCAGCAGCTGGCCGGTCTCTGGCGGCCCGTTGGCGGGCACAACGACGCTTTGGCAGGCGGCATCGAAAGTCTCAGCGTTCCAGACCAGGGCCTGGCCGCGTCCGCACGGCCCCCCCGCTCCCCAGACCGTCGCCCCTACGCCGCGGCCGATCGGGATCGCGTGGTTGGGGACATCCTGAGCCAGGGCCGGCGTGGATAACAGCGCAAGCACGAAAGCCAGGGCGCCGATCAAGCCCTGACTGCCCTGACTTCCGAAGTTGCCGTCAAGAAAGGCTTGCTTGGCCATACGCAACACCCCGCACACCGACCGCATGCCGCGTGAGCGGAAACATGCTTCGGAAAAGCCCCGAATCAGCTAAGCTGCCATCCCTCATGAAAGGCGAACGGTTTTGTTTCCGTTCGTACAGAAACTGGATGGTTAACAAAACTAAACACACATTCGAGGTTGAGTCAACGGCCGACTCGCCTCTGCGCTGGTCGGTCGAGCAGCGGCTCGTCTTCATCGAGGAGCGGCTGTTCTGGATGGGCGCGGTCAACCGCACGGACCTCCTGAACCGGTTCGGGGTCTCGCTCGGGCAGGCCTCCGCCGACATCGCCCGATATCTGGCGCGCTCACCGAAGGGCGTGACCTACGACAAGCGCGCCAAGCGCTACGTGGCGGATGCGAGCTTCCGCCCGGTGGTCGCGGAGCCCGATGCCGGGCGGTTCCTCGGCGCGCTGCGGCTTGCGGAGGCCGGCATTCTGCCGGCGGCGGACACGATGCCCGGACCGCTGCCGCCGTTCGATGCCACGCCGGTGCCGGAGCGGCCCATTGATCCGTTCGTGCTGCGCGCAGTGTTGCGTGCGATGCGCGAGGGCGCCGCGCTGGAGGCGCTGTACCAGTCGATGAGCCGGGCCGAGCCGATGCGGAGGGTGATCGAGCCGCATGCGCTCGCCCATGACGGCTTCCGCTGGCACACGCGGGCGTTCGATCGGGAGTCGGGCGAGTTCCGCGATTTGGTGCTGGGGCGCCTGTCAAAGCCCAAGCCCGCCGGACCCGCCGGCTCGACATCGGCCGCCGACCGGGACTGGGCGACCTTTGTCGAGCTCAAGATCGCGCCGCACCCGGGGCTGACGCCCGCGCAGGCGCGGGCGATCGCGCTCGATTACGGCATCCCCCGCGGCGCCACGCTGTCGCTGCGCGTGCGCCGTGCGCTCCTGTTCTACGCGCTCAAGCGGCTGGGGCTCGATGCAGCGGCGGATGCGCGGCCGCCGAGCGAGCAGCACATCGTGCTGGTCAACCGGGCCGAGGTCGAGGCCGCGCGGGCCCGCCAGCAAGAGACGTGAGAGGCCGAGCTTTGTCTCCGCCAAGCGCGCCACTCGTGCCGCATGATGACACCTTATCGTAAGTTGAGTAAATATAAAACAACTACTTTTAGGAGTGTCGAGCGGAACGAAGGTAAATCAAATTCTGCTGGTGGAACAAGGGGCCAGCGAAGTCCGGGCAGGACTCGGCGTTTGTAGCGTGGCCCCCTCCCCGGGCCTCCCCCGCAAGGCAGGCGGGGGAGCGCGCCTGCGCATGCTGCCCGGCTTACCGCCCCAGCGTCTTGGCCATGATTTCCTCGCAGCGCCTGCCCGCCTCCGGGTCGGCGACGCTGGTGTCGCCGCCCATGGCGGCGCGGACGCGGTTGGAGGCGCTGGTGGCCATGCCCCAGCGGCAGGGGCGCATCGGGAAGTTGCCCCAATAGGCGGCGTCGTGGGGCTCGTAGTCGGTCTCGTCGACCTGCTGGATCTCGGTCGTGTACTCGGTCACGAAGCCGTTGGGCTCGACGAAATAGGAGAACACGTTGTCGCCGGGGCCGTGACGGCCGACGCCCCACTCGATGTTGAAGCCGTATTTCTTCATGCGGCCGGCGCCGCGCATCAGGCCGTCGAAATTCTCCATCTCGTAGGCCATGTGGTTGAGCGAGGGGCCCTCCGAGCGGGCGAACGCGATCGAGTGGTGATCGGCCGAGCAGCGGATGAACTCCATGATGTTGGTGGAGTCGCTGAGCCTGAAGCCGAGCAGGTCGATCAGGAATTTGGTCTCGTCCTGGATGCGGCCGGCGTTGAGCACAACGTGCGACAGCTTCTTGGGCTTGGAGCGATCGTTGATCGTATTGGGATGGCGCGCCACCTCGGCCGAGACGTTGAGCTGGTGGCCTTCGAGGCTGGGGAAGCCGAAACCGAAGCCGCCGCCGGCGCTCCTGGGCAGGTCGGCGGGCTCGCCGTCGACCTGGGCGCCGAAGGCCTTGGCCTTGGCGTGGAGCGCGGTCACGGCCTCGCGGTCGGCGGCGGCGAAGTGGACGCCGAGGAGGCCCGCCGCGGGCCGCTCGCGCAACGTGAGCACGTGATGCTCGTCCGCGTTGGCGCGCAGGTGGACGGTGTCGGCCTCGCGGACGCACTCTTCCAGGCCCCAGACGGCGTTGTAGAAGGCGGCCGATTGATTGAGATCGCGTACCGCGAGCTCAACGCCGCGCAATCCGGTGACTTTAGGGTTGGGCATGGGGTGGGGGCCTTTCAACTACGTTTGGCCGTCGTCCCTGCGAAAGCAGGGACCCATAACCCCGTGCCCTATCGATAAGACACGGCGTATGGGTCCCGGCTCTGCGGCCGCTATCGCGGCCTTGGCCGGGACGACCGAGAGTCGCACCATATCACGTCGGCAGGCCCACGCACTTCTGCGGAGCAACGCCGATATGCACGGATTGCCGCACGCGGAAATCGTGCTCGGGGCGGGCGCGGATGCGCAACTCCGCCTCGCCGATGCTCACGATATAGTCGATGACGTCGCCCAGAAAGACCCGGCCCGCGATGGTGCCGGAGAGCGCGTTCGCGCCGTCGGGCGGCGGGGTGAGGTAGAGCATCAGGTCCTCCGGGCGGGCGGTCACCACCACCTGGGCACCGGCGAGGACCTTGTCGGCAAAGCGGCAGCGGAAGGTGCCGTGGGCGGTTGCGACCTCGACCATGCCGTCGCCATCGGCCTCGCGGCTGACTGTCCCGGGAAAGAAATTGGCGGAGCCGATGAAGTCGGCGACGAAGCGGCTCGCCGGGTGGCTGTAGATCTCCTGCGGGGCGCCGCGCTGGGCGATGCGGCCGGAATTAAACACCGCGACCTCGTCGGAGAGCGCCAGTGCCTCGGACTGGTCGTGGGTGACGTAGACGGTGGTGATGCGCAGCGTGCGCTGCAGGTGCTTGAGCTCGAAGCGCATCTGCTCGCGCAGCTTGGCGTCGAGATTGGAGAGCGGCTCGTCGAGCAGGAGAATGCGCGGCTCGTGCACCAGGCCGCGCGCGAGCGCGAGCCGCTGCTGCTGGCCGCCGGAGAGTTGGGTTGCGGAGCGACGCTCGAAGCCGCCGAGCCTCACCATCTCCAGCGCGCGCGCCACCTTGTCGCGGATCTCGGCCGCGAGATAACGGCGGTTGCGCGCGACCCGCAGCGGGAACGCCACGTTCTCGAACACCGACATGTGCGGCCAGATCGCGTAGGACTGGAACACCATGCCGATGCCGCGGTCGCTGGGCGGCACGAAGATGCGGCGTGCCGAATCGAACACGGTCTGGTCGCCGATCACGATGCGGCCGGAGTCGGGGCGCTCCAGGCCCGCGATGCAGCGCAGCGTGGTGGTCTTGCCGCAGCCGGAGGGGCCGAGCAGCGTCAAGAGCCGCCCGCCCGGAATGCTGAGGCCGACACCGTCGACCGCACGCACCTCGGCGCCGCCGGAGGCCTGGAAGGATTTGTGGAGATTCTCGACTGAGAGCATTGGGCCCCTGTTGCGTAGGGGCGGGACTTGTGCCCGCCCAGCAGGGCGACCACAAGGGTCGCCCCTACGAATTCATTCTGTCCGCGCAGCCTGCTGCCGCCGTTCCACGCGCAGCTCCAGCCAGCGCAGGCCAGCCACGATGGCGATCAGCGGGATGATCTGGATGACGCCGAGCGCGGCGACCGCGCCGTAGCTGCCGCCCTCCTCCCACATGGTGAGCGTGATGGTGCCCAGCACATGGGTGCCGGGGCCGACCAGGAAGATCGAGGCGCCCAGCTCGCGCACCGAAAGGACGAAGACGTAGATCCAGCCGGCGAGCAGCACCGGCAGAAGGAGCGGCAGCAGCACGCGCAGGAATACCTGGCCGAGCCGCGCGCCTGCCACCTCCGCGACCTCCTCGAGCTCGCGGTGAACCTGGGAAATGCCGCTCGAGGCAAAGCGCATGCCGTAGGGCAGGTAGAGCGTCACATAGGCGATGAGCAGGATCCAGATCGTGTTGTAGACCGGGATCGGCAGCATGAGATACGCGACCAGGATGCCGGCGCCCACGATCACGCCCGGGATCGCGATCGGGGTGAACGCGATGGCATCGAGGATCCAGCCGTAGCGCGGCAGCGAGCGCAGCGCCACCCAGGCCATCACCAGGGTCAGGCCCGCGATGATGGTCGCCGCCATGGCGGCGAGCAGCACGCTGGTGCGCACGGCGGAGACGAAGATCGGGTAGCTCAGCACGAAGCGGTAGTTCTCGAGCGTGAAGGGGGCGTCGGAGCCCATGAACGGCAGCGCGAGATTGCGGAAGAAGGACTGCCAGATCAGGGTCAGCAGGGGCAGGCCAAGCGCGAGCGCAAACATCGCCCCGACCAGGATCGCGACCGGCCAGCGCCAGCGGCCGAGCTTGATGCGGGTCGGCATGTAGCCCTTGCCGGTGATGGTGGCGAAGGCCTCCGCATGGCGGGTGGCGCGGCGATAGAAGAACACCGCCACGATGCAGATCGCGAGCAGCGAGAGCGCGAGCGCGCTTGCGACGCCGAACTCGGGCGGGGTCTGGATGATGGCGGACTGGATGTCGGTGGTGAACACGTCGATGCGGGCGGGCCGCCCGATCAGGCGCGGCACCTCGTAGGAGGACATGCCGAGCACAAACAGGAGCAGCATGGCGGAGAGGATCGCGGGACGCAGCAGCGGCAGCGTGATCTTGGCGAGCACCTGCCAGTCGCGGGCGCCGGAGACGACGCCGGCCTCCTCCATGCGCACGTCGAGCACCCGCAGCGCCGGGCCGAGCGCCAGATAGGCGAGCGGAAAATAGTGGCTCGACAGCGCCCAGATCATGCCCCCCATGGTGTAGATGCTGACCGGCGCCGCCTGCAGATGGAAGGCGTTCTGGATGAGCTTGTTGGCCCAGCCGATGTTGGGGCTGAACACGAAGATCCAGGCCATCGCCATGAGCAGGCCCGGGATCGCGAACGAGAGCAGCGCCAGGCTGTGAAACAGCGCGGCGCCGGGCGCATCGGTGCGCTCGACCGCCCAGGAGACGAGGCCGCCGAGCACGAAGGTGGTGAGCGCAGTGCCGGCCGCGAAGACGAACGAGTTGCGGAACAGGCCGAGAATCTGCCAGCTCGAATAGGCCTCGACGAAGTTATCGAGCGAGAAGGCGCCGGGGCCGAAGCCGGTGTCCTCCGTGAAGGCGTTGTAGAACAGCGCCGACACCGGCACGGCGACGAACCAGAGCGCGACGAGCACGCAGGCGGCAAGGATGAAGGTGGATGGCCGCAGCAGGCCCGCAAACCGGCCAGCGCCGGGAAACGGCACGCCTCCGTCGATGCGGCCGTTGGCGACGGTCACGGGCAGCACACTCGGGTCGTCCCGGCCGAGCGCAGCGAGAGCCGGGACCCATACCCCGTGTCCTCTCGATGAGGCACGGCGTATGGGTCCCTGCTTTCGCAGGGACGACGGTGGAGAGGTGTTCGCTTGAACAACGGCATCCTCACCGCGGCTTGAACAGCGAGTCGAAAGTCCGCTGCCATTTGCGCTCTTCCTCGGGGGTGAGCAGTTCGGTCACGACTTTCTTGGTCTGCATCAGCTCGACGATGCCGGGTGGGTTGGAGGCGACGTCGCTGCGGGTCGGGATGCGGCCGAACTTGGCCAAGAACTGCTGGCATTCCTGGCTCAGCATGAAGTTCGCGGCAAGCCGCGCCGCGTTGGGATGGGGCGCAAGCGAGCTGACGCCGACCTCGCCGAAGAACAGCGCCACCGGATCGAGCGGGAAGACCTCGATCGGACCGCCGGCGATCTTCACGTTCTCGGACAGGTTGACGAACTGGTTGAGCGCCAACATATACTCGCCGGCGCCCACCGAGCGCGCCATGGCGAGATGCCCGTCGGTGACCACCGGCTTCACCGCCGCCACGATGTCCTTGATCACCTGGGTGCCGCGCGCCTCGCCGTAGTAGTCGAATATCGCCTTCAGCCAGACATTGTCGGCGTTGTCGATCGCGACCTTGCCGGCCCATTCGGGGTGGCGGGCGAAGTCCTCGTAGGTCTTGGGCAGGTCGGAAGCCTTCACCTTCTGGGTGTTGTAGGCGGGCGCATTGTAGTTGGCGTAGACGCCGTACCAGCGCTTGCCGGGGTCGCGCGCCGCAGGCGCAATCGCCTTGACCTCCGGCACCTCGAACTGAGCGACCATCTGGGACGGTAGCTTGTTGACGGTGGTGGTGTGGAACAGGTCCCAGGCCTTCTGGTTGGCGCGGTACTCGATGGCAACCCGCGACATCAGAGGGGAATCGGCATTGCGGATATATTCGACCTTGATGCCGGTCGCGTCCTCGAAAATCTTGAACAGCGGGAGGCCTTCCTGCTCGTTGGTCGAGGAATAGACGATGAGCGAGCCCTCGCTCTTGGCGGCCGCCAGCAGCGTCGGATCGAGCCAGGGATGCTCGGCCGGCGCACCCTGGCCGAAGGCGGGGGCAAGGGCGAGGAGCACGAGGCCCGCGAGCGCAGCGCTGCGACATGCGGATTTACGGAAGCCGGTCACGTGATCCTCCCAGGCATGGCTTGGCGGTTTGTTAGGCCTTGTTTGCCACCATATCGCAGCGCCGCGAATTGGCCAATCGACGCACAATGGTGCGGTGAAGGTGCGTTAGTGACGCACGGCGCTTCACTCCTTCTCCCCGTAGGGGAGAAGGGCGGGATGAGGGGGCTCCGGCGGTGCGATACGGAAATGCCGGAACCCCCTCACCCCACCCTCTCCCCTCCGGGGAGAGGGAGTGAACCGCTGTGCCA
>Ga0126381_100002786_pt1 | contig 18944 bp, 14 predicted proteins | sample PanSoiMetPlot_28_FD_96465 | JGI IMG/M metagenome (GOLD analysis project Ga0126381, IMG submission 96465) | Tropical forest soil microbial communities from Panama - MetaG Plot_28 | ecosystem: Environmental > Terrestrial > Soil > Tropical forest > Bulk soil | place: Panama | collected 2016-02-17
GCTCCGTGCTTGCCAAAGATCTCGTCCCAGTCGATATCGCCCGGTTTAAGTTGCGAGGCCGCGCTATTCCCGCGGTCCGAGCAGCCGACGGCCCCGCGCAGTCCAAATCCCTTTTCAGTGAAGTTGAGGCCATTGCGGACTTTGCGGCCAACGCCATCATAGGGGACCCATTTTATGTAGGTCTGGTCGACTCCACCCTGGTAGATAAAGTCCTGGATAAGCCTGCCGACCGGGTTGTCGGCGAGCGCGGTCACGACCGCTGTGTCGAGGCCGAAACAGCGCTTGAGTCCGCGCGCGACGTTGTATTCGCCGCCTCCTTCCCAAGCCTTGAAGGTGCGAGTGGTTGCGATTCTGCCATCACCCGGGTCGAGCCTGAGCATTATCTCGCCTAGACTGACCAGGTCCCACCTGGCATCTGCTTTTGATTTCAATGGAAGTCCCGTCATAGGGGCACCGATTGGTAGGGGAATGGCATGGGATTATTCAGTTCTGGGAGTCGATTTTAATGCGCGCCTCTCTGACGGTCGGAACCAGGAGTTGGACTACCAATAGCGCGGCCAGATAAGCCGAGCCGGCGATTAGAAAGATGGGCTTATAGCTGCCAGTAACCTGTAGGACCCTCCCGGTGACTTCGGCGATGAGCATGCCGCCAACAGCTCCGGCCATACCGCCAAATCCGACAACGGAGCCGACGGCTGTTCTGGGGAACATATCAGATGCGAGGGTGAAGAGATTAGCCGACCAGCCCTGATGGGCGGCCGCCGCGAGGCCTATGAGCGCTACTGCTCCCCAAAGAGACGAGACCATCGGGGTAAACACAATGGGAACCACGCAGATTGCGCAGATCAGCATGGCGATTTTGCGGCCCTTATTGACCGACCAGCCTCTCCTGATCATTGTAGACGACAGGAGCCCACCGCCGACGCTTCCGAAATCGGCTATGAGATAAATCGCGATCACGGGAGGGCCTATCGTCGAAAGGTCAAGACCATGCTTGTCTCTGAGGAAACTCGGAATCCAGAACAGGTAGAACCACCAGATTGGGTCAGTAAGGAACTTGCCGACAGCGAAAGCCCATGTCTGGCGATGGGGCAGGAGTTTGAGCCATCCCAGTTTGGCCGGGGGATCAGCAGGGTCAGACTGTATATGAGCGAGTTCCGCATTTGAGATCCGCGGGTGTTCTTGCGGCCTATGGTACAGGGTAAGCCAGACGAGCACCCATATGAAGCCAAGAAGCCCGGTCATTATGAAGGCCCATCGCCACCCGTAGTGGATCGCTATCCAGGGCACGGTGAGAGGCGCAACAATGGCTCCGATATTAGTTCCGGCATTGAATATGCCGGTGGCAAGCGCTCGCTCCTTTTTGGGAAACCACTCGGCAGTGGTCTTTATGGCCGCCGGAAAGTTGCCGCCTTCGCCAAGACCCAATGCGAATCGGGCTGCACTGAAGCCGATCACGGTGCGTGCCAGGGAGTGGCTCATTGCTGCAACACTCCATACCACTATCGCAAGAGTGTACCCGATCTTGCTGCCCAATTTGTCCATGAGGCGGCCGGCCATCAGGAGCCCGACCGCGTAGGCGGCCTGGAATGCCAGTACAATATGGGCGTATTGGAGGTCGTTCCATCCGATCGAACTGCGAAGGTCCTTTTCCAGTATGCTGAGGACCTGGCGGTCGACATAGTTGATGGTGGTCGCAAAGAACAGCAATGCGCATACTACCCACCGGCAATTGCCCACACGCGCATTAAGACTCGAGGTCGCGACAGCCTGAACATTGTTGGCTATTTCGGTGGCTGAGCTTGCTGGAGCAACAGCGTCGATACCGGTAGGTTCAGTTCGCGAGGCCACTCGTTTCCTTTCTCGAGTTCCTGGTGCTTTTAAAAATCCCCAACTTCCGATGTTCGAAAAGCTAATTTACCAGCACTCCTACCAGTCTTTCTACTGGTTCATTCAACTCCGCCTGCGAATTCCTTATATTCGGCCTCGATCTGGCTGGTGGTTGCGTTGCCCGCCAGAATAAGAACCCGGTAGCGGAAGGTCGCCGATTGCCCAGGCTCAATCGAGAAATTCAATCGTTCCTTGCCATTGCTCAAGGCTGCCTGGCCAAGGGGATTGGCGGCGAACAAGCCGTACCCGCGTGCGTGCCAGTAAGTTGGGAATCCCGGATTCCCCGGGTGGTCAACTATAGCGAGAGTGACCGGTTGCTGATCTACAGTGCCGGTCAGCATGACCCACCTGCCCCGCGTTCCCCAAACTGCGTCTCCTTTGAGCCCTTCGCTGCTCAGGTACATTCCGGTGACTCCGGTATTGTCCAGTTTGGGCACTGAAGTGGCCTTTCCGCTCGAGTCGGTGAAGATCTCCGGCTTGTCCGCGGGTAGCTCGAGCGACCTTGCCACTCGCATTCCGATCACGCCTTCTTTGTCATCATTCAGTAGTACCTTCTTGTCGAGCGCGGTCAATTTCGTTATACGGTCGATCGCGCGCAAGTTGGGCCCTGCGTGAAAGATGAACTTCGTTTCTTCCCTGAGGATCGGCTTGCCATCGGGCATTATCCAGTCCATCTCGACATCGAGCTCGCCGCGGTCTTTTCCGTTGACGGTCTTGACGATCCTTTTATGAACGATTGTCCCATAAGGGTGCTTGGGATCGGGTTTGACACTATCTGAGTTGTTCCAGAAATCGACGCCATTGACATTTCCGTAATTGAACCACAGTCCGACATGGTGGGGGTGATCGACTCGTTCACCGGGCCTGGGGTCGAGTGGAAAACCCCTGGTCACTATCGTTCCGGTTGAGGCTCTGAGAGGGTAGAGGACCGGTTTTTTTATTGTGCTGGGCCAAATGTATGACGTGAATGGCTTGCCATCTATGGTTATGTCGACCCGCTGCCCACTTTCATTGACTGTCAGACGCACTCCGTGCTCGCCATCTTTCTTATTTTTGGTTTTGCCTGAGATCACTCCTAAAGGGAGGATCGTAGATAACAGCGCGGCAAGCAATGGCCGCGCCCAAAACCGCATAGACATCTCTCCACCTCTTTACCGTGAGACTGACACAAGGGCGTGCGAGCCATTATTGATTCGGCCGTCGCCGATCACGGCACTATAGTGCATCACTTAAGCCGGCTCGCCAACACAAAACTTGATGTCTTGCATCACCCTGCGACTACGTCCTGTTTTTGATCGTCGAAGGTGACCCGTTTGCCGGTATGCAGCGCGGCGATCGTCATACAGAGCGCGATCGAGTGACTGTAGGCAGCGTGAATATCGGCGTTAGGAGTTTTGCGAGACCGCACGCACTCCATCCAGTTGCGCATGTGGGCGGTCGTGGATTTGTCCGCGCCGGTATTCGCGCTTGTCTCGGCCTGTTCAACCTCTTTGAGCGACATCTGCGGCAGCTGGAATGGCTGCATGCCCATTTCATCAGCGTAGTGCTTGTTCAAGCCGCCCTCGGGACCGATTTTGTTGGTGTCCAGGTTGAGTGACCCGCCGTTTGAGTAATAAATCTCCTTGGTCCCGCCGGCACTGTTGGTCTGGCGGGACGAATACACAACCTGGAAGCCCTTGCCGCCTTTGGCCGCTTCTCCGTAATCAAACACCGCAGTCATAGTGTCGAAGTTCTTGCGGCCATCGCGCCACAAGTAGATACCGCCATTGGCCACGACGCTGGTCGGATGGTTGAATCCGCTGAACCAGTGCACGGTATCGATTTGATGGACCATCCACTGGTCGGGTATACCGGAGGAGTATGGCCAGAAGAGCCGGAACTCGAGGTGCTTTCTGGCGTCAAATGCCTCATACGGCCGGTTGATGAGAAACCGCTTCCAGTCGGTATCCTGCTCCTTTAGCAAGGGGACGACTTTGGGCCGGCGCCAGCGGCCGGGCTGATTCACGTTCCAGGTCATATCGGCCATCACGATATCGCCGAACTTGCCGGATTTGATAAAGTCGTAAGCCGCCATGTAGCTTGGTGTGGAGCGGCGCTGTGTTCCGACCTGGACTATCTGTTTAGAGCTGGAGACGGTTTTGAGGGCTTCACGAGCATCAGACATTATGTTGGCGAAGGGCTTTTCGACGTAGACATCTTTGCCGGCGCGCACAGCCTGTATGCAGTGCTGGGCGTGCTGAAAATCCGCGGTCGCAATGATTACCGCGTCGATGTCCTTCATCGCGAGCAATTCGTCGAGGTTTCGGGCCTTGGCGAGTTGCTCACCGCCGAGGGCAACGTTGTTGTCGGCGGCTTTTTTGGCCACAAAATCAACGCCCTCGTCCCTGCGCCTGTTCCAGATATCACAGACCGCCACCGGTTCGAAGTTCAGCTCGCCCGCGAGCTTCATGAATGCCGGAATTAGCGCGTCGCGCGCGCGGTCGCCCGGTCCAACAAATGCCACACGGACCCGGTCGTTCGCGCCACGGATCTTTCCAAAGCTGAGGGCGCTAGAGCCAATAGCCAGGCCGGCCGCACCCACGGCTGTGGCCTTGATGAAATCGCGACGAGAACTGCTGCTGTTTGACATATTCAATCCTCCGCTCGTTGACAATCAGCAAACCATTGAAGGCTGCATCGCTTCCGGTCCGGACGTAGCGCAAACTGTTAGTTTGCGGTCTTGCGGCACAAGCAATCCATTCTTATCCGCCAAACCTTTGAACCTTTAAACCTTTAAACCTTAATAAGATCACATTGCGCCGGCTTTCTGCAGGAGGCCCTTCATCCCCGCCCAGCTTTGCCTCGAGGATTCTTCCGGAGTTCCGGCACCGCGCCAATGAGTTTCCAGGCTGGCTGTTCCGCGGTATCCGTCTTTGATGAGGGCCCTGAACTGGCCGGTCCAATCTATTATGCCGCGGCCCATGGCCATCCAGCTCGATTTCCCATTCGCATCGCGCACGACGTCCTTGCAGTGCATGTAGCCGATTCGGTCTTTGGGAATCAATGAGTAGCCTCCGGGGTAGGGCGTTTCGCCGGCTGCTGCGGCATTTCCGGGGTCCCAGTTCAACTTGAAGTAGGGTGCGCGAACCGCGGCGAGGGTTCTCGCAGCTTCCTGTCCCGTGGCCGTGTTGCAGGCGTGCTCGTTTTCAAGCAGGAGCGTTGTGGACCTCCGAGCAGCTACCGCGGCGGCCTGGCGGAGTCTTTCATCGATGGCATCCCGATAGGGGTTTTGATCGTCCAGGCGCCAGAAATCGAATATGCGGACCCGGTCGACGTTGAACACCCTGGCCAGCTCGAGCGCCCGTTCAAGCAATTCGCCTTGCTGTTCGTACGTAAAAGCCGCACTGAATTGATCGCGTTTCGGGCTGAACTTTGACCTGGGAGCGCCGGGCCAATCGACCTTGAAGACGGGCGAGCCAATTGAAGAAACGCGCAACTTGTATTTCTCGAGCAGGGTGCGGGCCTCGGCGATCTCCTTTGAGTCGAGATTCATTAAGTTCTTGCCCCACATCTCGCGAAGCTCGACGTACTCAAGGCCGAATTCACCGGCCGCAACCTCAAGGGCCCGCCCTAGGTCCTGCGTGATTTCATCGGTTATGACTGACAGCCGGAAGATGGCCATTCAAACCTTCAGTCCTAGTTTCTGTTCGATATACCGCCTACTGATCAAAGCGCATTCTTTAGCAGTCTTTCCAGGGTCGGGAACCTTGTCTAGTTCGACGACTGCCCAGCCGCTGAAGTTGACCTCCTTCAAGGCCGCGAAGACAGCCGGGATATCAACGGCGCCGCGGCCAAGCTCGAGGAAGCGGTACGAGTGTTTCGCATCGCGGCCCTCTGCTGGCGGGGTACTCTCGACATCTTTGATGTGAAGGAACAAGAGGAGGTCGCGATATTTTCTGACCGCCTTTGCGGGATCACCTCCGCCCTGCTTGTAGTGCGCGATATCAAGTTCGAGCTTGAGGTAGCGAGTATCCGCTGCTTCCAGGACCCAATCAAGTTCATCGGGCCCTTCGCTCAGAGTATTCATATGATTGTGATAGCCGACGGGTACTCCGAGGTCGACGGAGCGTTTTGCTATCTCAGTCAGCGCTCTGCCTGCGGCTTTGTAGTCATCGGCAACCAGTTGTCTGCCCTTGGGCCGAGGCGGCCCTGTGAGCTGGAGGTAACGGCCGCCTACCTCATGGACAAAGCGAGCGTTGCGTGTATGCAGTTGTATCTGGTCAGAGATCATTGCGGGTTCGGCCTTCACGTCACCGCTCGATAGCGCGACCATCTCGAGCTTGTATTTCTCCAGGAGCTCGCGGAGCTCCTTTGGCCGGTCGCCATACTGCTTCAATATCGGAGAGCGCAATTGAATGCCGCGAAACCCTGCTTCCGAGACATCCTTTATAGCCTGATCGTCATTTCCATCCCACGTGATGGCCGCATAGCCGAAGTGAACCTCGAACGGCGCCGACGCAAGCGGTCTATCAAAATAGGAAAGGTCTACTGGTGGATACAAAGGCGGCGGTTCCGTTGCGGCCAACCTGGTTGTTGGTATCACGGAAGCGGCGCCTGCCGCTCCGATCGCGACCAAAAATTGCCGGCGAGAAAGTGCTGATGCCATCTTGCTTGCCCTGCACCGAGGAGTTGCCCAGCGGTTCTCGACCAGGGCCTCATTGGGAGCTCCTGGCCCACGAAACAGGCGCCGAATTACTGCCCTGAGTCCTTCGCAAATTCGTTAGTTAACCGCTTACCTTGGGTTCGTCGCGATCATATACGAATTGACAGCCCAGGGGCAAGCATAATTGGTTGAGCAGAGAAAAGGGGGCCATTTGCAGGCACCTGGCACTCGGGCTTCCGCAGAACGGATTCCTCAAAGGCATTGCTTGACCGGGAACATCGGGCGGATATACCTTAAGCTAGCTTTTGAGGATCAGCCGAGAGAATCTTATCCGGAAAGGTGGATTGAAGAATGCCGATCAAGCAATTCGAGCCGAAGTTCATGCGTGTCGGAGTGCTGACTGCTGCATTGCAGGAGCTGACTCCGCGAGAGGTGAGGGATCCCGACCCGGACAGAGCGATCGAGGAATGGGTGGAGTTCGCTTCGGAGCTGGGGGCAGATAACATTCAGCTCTCGGCTGCGCTACACCCAACCGAGTCGGACGTCCCGGCCGAGGCGATGCTCGATCCCGTGGCCAATACGCTGGATCTGCGGGCGCCCTTCGACAATTCGCGCGCAAAAAGGGTCTTGGCGGCCCTTGATGCACATAAGATTGGCATCTCGGATCTTGGATACTTCGACAACATGCTCCATCACGATCCTTCAATCAGAAAGAAGAAGCACGACTTTATGTTGAGAGTATTCGATGCAGCGGTCCTGTTAGGAGTCGACGCCGTATGCGGATTTGTAGGACGCAACCAGACTCTCAGCATGGATCAGAACCTGTTTGATTTTGCCGAACACTTCGTTCCGTTGCTCCGGCAAGCTCGAGACCGCGGCCTCGTTTATCGCATTGAGCAGTGCCCGATGCCCGGATGGACCACCGGGGACAATTATCACAATAATATTGCCTATACGCCCGGCACCTGGATTGCGCTTCACCGTATCTGCGAGAAGGCCGGAGTTGGGGATCAGCTCAGAATCCACTATGACCCATCGCATGCGATTCTGATGGGGCAGGATACCCGGTCCCTGTTTCAGTATCTAAGAGATGCGGGCTACAACTTCCTCATCGGTGGATTTCATGTCAAAGGACAGGTAATCGACAGCCGAGGCGTCTCAGGCTGGGGATACGGCGGCCAGACTGTGGAGCGTGGCGACTGGATTAATGGCAAGCCGTCTGAGAATCCTGCCGATCAGGCCAATGCCTGGCTTAAACAGACGGTGCTGGCCGAGCATGAATTGCCCGGAACGGCTCGGCACGATCCACTTGCATACCTTCAGAACAGGACAGTGGACTGGCTCGACCATCAACTGGCGGCGCGCGAGCTTCTGAAACTGGACGTTGCTAATACCCACCTGATCGTCGAACATGAATATCCGCCAGCCCGTATACAGGACAAAGAACGACTGAAACCAATTCTGAAGGGCTCAATAGCATTTACACGAAAGATCGACGAGGCCGCCGGTTGCATGTATGCCCTCCAACACGAGGTCCTTGCAACTCAAGACATTCCGGTTCAGGGGATTGGAAGAGAGCCTTACCGCTCCTGAAAATGCTGCGTTGGTTGGTAATGATGCTTACGGAGAAGAGGATGGCACGGCGGAATTTCACGCAAGCAGGTTTATCGGGCGCGACGATTCTCTTGATGTCTATTGCATTGTCGTTGCTGATTTCAGTCCGGCCCGTCCGAGGTCAGGGACAGAATAGTCCAATCGTCAGCGGGAGGCGCTACCCACGGATCGTAATTCGAAATGCCACGGTCGTTGATGGGAATGGGACTCCAGCGGCGGGCCCAAAAGACATCGTGATCGAAGGCAACCGAATCACTGATGTCGTTGCCATCGATCCCGTCGCGGTCAAGTCCGGAGGGTCGAGGCGGCCTGCGGGCGATACTGAAATCGACGCGACGGGTAAGTATGTCCTGCCAGGTCTCATTGATGCTCATGCTCATCTGCAAGACGAACGAGGCGGGATTCCACAACCATTCGAATACGAGCTGAAGATGTGGCTTGCTTGCGGTATCACTACAGTCAGGGACGTCGGGAGCGACACGAAGAAGGCCCTGGAGCTGCGAAGAAAGAGCGGCGCTGGTGAGATTGCCGCTCCACGCATCTTCATCTATCCCATGTTCGGCAATACATCACCGGTTCCAAAGACGCCCGAGCAGGCGCGAGAGCGTGTGCGCCAGTTGCACGAGATGGGTGTTGACGGAATCAAGATCCTGGGCATCGATCGCGACCTGATGGAAGCGATGGAAGATGAAGCCCACAAATTTGGGCTTAGGGTCGCCCACCACGCAGGTGTTGAAGAAACCAATGCCTGGGATGACATCAAGTTCGGCACAACGAGCATCGAGCACTGGTACGGGATACCCGATGCAGCGATTGAATCCGGAGTGCAAAACTTTCCGCCCGGCTACAACTACAATAATGAAGTCGACCGCTTCCGCTACGCGGGACACCTTTGGAGGGAAGCTAGTCCCGAGCGGTTGAGCAAGGTACTGGAATCTATGATCCAGGCGCACGTTGCCTGGGTCCCGACAATGGACATCTATGAGGCCAGCCGCGACCTCCAGCGAGCACAGACCCAGCCATGGTTTGCCGACTACCTTCATCCGACGCTGGAAGAGTATTTCCGTCCGAATCCCGCCAATCACGGATCGTACTTTATCGGCTGGACTTCTACCGACGAGGCCTTTTGGAAGGAGAACTACAGGATTTGGATGGCTGCATTGAGGGAGTTCGAGCAAAAAGGAGGACTGATCGGAGCAGGCGACGACGCCGGATTCATCTACCAGATGTACGGGTTTGGCTTGCTCAGGGAACTCGAGCTTCACCAGGAAGCAGGATTTCATCCAATCAAAGTCATCGAGCACGTCACCGGTAACAACGCCAGAATTCTGGGCCAGGAGGCGAGTATTGGCAGGGTCAAGGCAGGCTATCTGGCTGACCTGATAGTCGTGAATGGGAATCCGCTCGAAAATCTAAAAGTCCTGTATCCGACCGGTGTCACAGAGATCAGGAACGGAAAGGAAGTAAAGACCGGCGGAGTCGAGTGGACGATAAAGGACGGGATTCCCTACTACGGTCCCACAATGCTGGCCGATGTCAAGGAGATCGTAGCCAAAGCCCGCGCGGATAGAAGGGCGCGAGCAACGGCCGATGGAAAGTAAACCATTTGGACTTCATATCGTGTGTCGCAGCCGGCTGTTTCAGCCTGGCCTGTTAGATTCAACCCGACCATTCTAGGCCACTGTCTGCCATGTTCCCGCTGCACTGGCCCGCTCGATTGCATCAAGTACGCGCTGATTTCGGACGCCATCTTCGAAATTCGGCGTAGGCACCTTGCCTTCCTCAATCCCGCGGAGCAAGTCGAGCACGGTGTGGGTGAAGGTATGCTCATACCCGATTATGTGGCCGGGCGGCCACCAGCCAGCCATATAAGGGTGCGATGAATCTGTCACCATTATGTTCTTGAACCCGCTATTAGGGCCTTCCTCGATGTACAGCTCCAGCTCGTTCATTCATTCGAGGTTAAAGACGACAGTGCCTTTGCTGCCGTTTATCTCAAAGCGGTTGTAGTTTTTTCGACCGGTGGCAAATCGAGTACCTTCAATAGTGCCGATGGCGCCATTGTCGAACTTGACCATAGACAACGCCGCATCGTCGACATCGACAGGAGCCATCGTCTTAGTGCCCGGCAGTGGGCGCTCGCTAACAAAGGTTTTTAGGAGGCCCGCTACGCTGGTTATCTCGCCGACGAGGTAGCGGGCTAGATCGATCGAATGCGAGGCGATGTCGCCCAGGGCTCCAGAGCCGGCTTTGGACTTCTCGAGGCGCCAGACCCGTGGAAACGAAGGATTGACGATCCAGTCTTGAAGATAAGTTCCACGATAATGATGAAGTTTGCCGATCTGCCCTTCACTGATGATCTGCTTCGCCAGGGTAACGGCCGGGCATCGCCGGTAATTGTGGCAGATCATATGGATGACGCCGTTGCTGCGCACAGCCTCGAGCATTTTCTCAGACTCGGCCAGTGTGTTGGCCAGGGGCTTTTCGCAGAACACGACTTTCTTGGCCTCAGCGGCCGCAACTGCGATGGGTAGGTGCGAGTCTCCCGGCGTGCAGATGTCGACGATGTCTATGTCTTTTCTGCTGACGACCTGCTCCCAGGACGTCGCGTGTTCCTGCCATCCAAGCGTAGCAGCGGCCTGTTTCACGGCTGCCTCGGAGCGCCCGCATACGACTTTCATAACTGGCTCGAAGGGCGTGTCAAAGAATCTGTCAACTTGCCGCCAGGCGTTGCTGTGCGCCCGGCCCATAAATTGGTACCCGATCATCGCTACGTTCAATTTCTTTTTCATGGCGGCGAAAGTAGAATCTTTTGCCCTCTCTTGTCAAGCCCTCTCTCGTCACGCGAAGACAGGCAGCAAAGTCGTGAAATAATATAAGAGTTCGAAAATCAATCTTTGGTTTGCTCTGGACGGACCGGCTTTACCGGTCCGATTTAAGGCTTGCAATACCTCGATCGCTCGTGATGATATGAGCTTTCCAATTCTAAGAAAACGAGGAGATTCCAAAGGACTATGTGGGTGAGAATACTGACTGTCCTGGTAGTATTGATCGGGTCTTGGTTAGGTATGTCACGGTTGTCCCAGGCGGAGAGTCCGGGAGATGATGCGGCCGCCAGCGCCGCGCCAAAAATTGAAAAGGTGCCATACCTGGGGCAACCCAACTGCTATAAGCTCAGCAACGGTAGTGTCGAGGTTATCGTTACGACGGATATCGGACCGCGGATTATCCGCTATGGCTTTGTAGGTGGCGATAACATGCTCGCTGAGCTGCCGGATCCGGTTACCAAGACCGACCTTGGGGACTGGAAGCCATGGGGTGGCCACAGGTTTTGGGCCGCGCCCGAGGCTATGCCGCGAACCTATTCCCCTGATAGCAGCCCGATCGAATTCAAGATCGAAGGCAATAATACGATTCGCCTGATCCAACCCGTTGAGCCAAAGAGCGGAATCCAGAAAGAAATCACGGTCACCCTGGCGGCAAGCGGGCCAGGAGTCACCATACATCACAGAGTGACGAACAAGAACATGTGGGCGATCGATCTGGCCCCCTGGGCGCTTACAATAATGCACGGCGGCGGAGTCACAATACTGCCCCAGGAGCCGTACAAATCTCACGATGAGGAATTGCTTCCGGCAAGGCCGCTTGTCTTCTGGTACTACACCAACTTGAGCGATCCGCGATGGACCATTGGGAAAAAGTATATACGGCTCAAGACAGACGACAATATTCAAGAAGCGCAAAAAATCGGCATTGCCAACAAGCAGGGCTGGGCAGCGTACCTGAGGAATGGAGAGTTGTTCGTGAAGAGATTTGGGTACCGAGACGGTGCTACCTATCCTGACTATGGCTGCAACAACGAGACTTACACGGCAGGCTCGTTCATGGAGATCGAATCCCTGGGGCCGATGGTTCACCTCGATCCCGGCCAGGCGGCGGAACACGACGAGCGCTGGTCGCTATTCAAAGGGGTGAACACAGGTGTTGACGACGACAGTTTGGAGCGAGCTATTAAACCGCTTATTAAGTAACGAGCCCAGACGGCATAAGAGGTTTTTCATAACCGGTCCAGCATTATCGTAATACTGTCTCTGAGGGATCGTAATGCCGTCAATGAGGGGTCTGACAATCAGGGACAAGCGCCTCGTTGTTCACGAAGAAGAGGCTGCACGTTAGACATCGCAAAGGGCAACAGCTTCTCTCAACGAAGTCAGAGGATCGCGAGTGGGCACGAATTCGTGGGCGACGTAGCCCTGGTATCCTGTTTCTGCGATTGCAGCACAAACCGCGCGCCAGTTTAGCTCCTGAGTTCCATCCAGCTCGTGGCGGCCTGGAACGCCGCCGGTATGAAAATGAGCGATGTACTGGTGATTATTGCGGATCGTCCGGATTACGTCACCCTCCATTATCTGCATGTGATAGATGTCGTACAGCAGCTTGACTCTCGGCGAATCGACGCGCTTGATGACCTCGACTCCAAAGGCCGTATGGTCTCCCTGGTAGCCCTTATGATCCACTTTGCTATTGAGTAGCTCGACCACTACCGTGACGCCGTTGTCTTCCGCGGGCTTTTTGATGCGATTCAAGCCGATCACGCAGTTATCGATCGCCTCTTCGTCGCTTATCCCATACCTGTTTCCGAAAAATGTGATCAGGTTGGGAACACCGTTTTTGGCGGCCAACGGGAGCGCCCGTTCAAGTCCTTTGACAATGGGGTCGTGGTTAGCCTTGTCGTTGACTCCTTTGGGAATATCTCCGCCAACCTTCCAACCAAGCGAGCAAATCAAGCCATAGTTGCGGACTACCGGCCACTGGGTTTCGTCCAGAAGGTCGATTGCAGTCAGGCCCATTTCGGCGACTGCTCTGGCGAACTCAGGCAGAGGTATGCGCCCGTAGCACCAATAGGATACGGATTGTTTCAGCCGGCCACTCTTTACGACTCTCTCGAGCGATCTGGTATTCGCAATACCGCGTGACCTGGCCAACAGTGCAGTACCAAGCGTGCCGGCACCCAACATCGAAATCGCGTTACGTCTCGTAATCAAGGTCATTAACGATTTCAACTCCCTACCCCTTCGCTCTCCAGTTCTCAGATGTTACCTTTCTTAAACTCATCTGCCAGGTAATCCGTGGCGCGCCACGCCAACGCCAGGATTGTAAGAGTCGGGTTCTTTTCGGAGGCGGCTGTGAAGGAACTGCCGTCAACCACGAAGACATTGCGGACCTCGTGCATCTGGTTGAATTTGTTCAGCGCAGAGCGCTTGGGATCAGCTCCCATCCTGCAAGTGCCGTGCTCGTGAATCGCCGATCCGTTCGGTTCGGTGACGCCAGGCTTGTGATACACGATCTCAGCCTTCAATTCGCGAAGGATCATCTCGCACGTGTCGTTCATCTCCTTGGCCATTTTGGCTTCATTGTCGCCCGTTGCATAGACGATCTTCAGAAGGGGAATGCCATAGCGGTCCTGCCCGGTACCTTCGACGGTTACATAGTTTGTTGCTCGCGGGAGCGCTTCGCCAAAGGGGTGAAGCTGAACTAGCGCCGGGTAGCTCTTCCTGATCGAGCGCTTGAGGTCCACGCCGAACCCGGGCAGAGCGCCCCCGAAGTCATCGACTCCCGGCCGCGCGCCTGAGTCCCAGAATTGAATTCCGAATCCGCGGATATAGTCGCGCTTGGGACCCCGATGATTGAATCGCGGCAGATAAATGTGCTCGCCTCCTATGCCGTCGTCGTTGAGTGTATCCCGACTGTAGAGATCCGGGAGCAGCGCCTTTGTGGTCGTCCGAATCTGTTCGCACAAATACTTTCCGATGACGCCGGAACCATTGCCGATGCCGTTCGGAAATCTGTCCGATTTCGAGTTCAGGAGAATTCTGGTCGAGTCTATGCACGAGGCACCGACTACGACGACTTTCGCTCGAACCTGTTCCTCCTGTCCTGACTGCCTGTCGAAGTATTGTACCGAGTCGGCGCGGCCGTCTTTGTTGACCAATATCCGGCCAACGACGGCATTGGTTCTTACCTCGAGCTTGCCGGTTTTGGTGGCGGGGGTAACAAGATAGTCGCCAGCGTTGAAGAAGCTCGATGTATCACACCCTCTTCCGCAATTGCCGCAAAAGTGACATTTTGGAAAACCGTTGTGGTTTTGCGTCAGGACGGCGCGGCGGCCGTGAACAACGGGGATTCCGATGTGGCCAGCGGCACGCTGCAGTAGGAATTCGCCGCATCGAGGATTCGGAGGCGGCAGATGGTACTTGCTGCCGGGCAACGAATCCGAATCATCATCCCCTCCCGATACACCTATGAACTGATCGACCTTGTCGTAATAAGGCGCTATGTCTTTGTAGCTGATGGGCCATGGTATCTCCCATCCGTCACGCTCTGCCGCTTTGAAATCGAGGTCGGCATAGCGCAGGCTCACGCGGCCCCATACATTGGTCTTGCCGCCGATTCCCCACACCCTGACCAGCGAGAACGGCTTGTCGCCAGGAGTAAGATAGGGCTGCTCTTTCACGCTGAGAAAGAACTCGGGAGGGCGCTCGCCCTTTCGAATTCTCTCACGCCATTCGTAAGGCCAGACGTGGGTCCAAAACTCGGCGCGGTTGAATCGCGTTCCTGCGTCGAGCATCAGAACATCGATTCCCTGGCGAGTAAGGTTCCATGCCGCCATTCCTCCGGAAGCGCCTGATCCGATGACGACGACATCATATTGTTTAGGCTGTCTTATGACCTGCATGGTGCCCTTCGGTTGTTGGACAATATACGCTTCGGAAGTGTCCAGTGCAACCGTGCGGGCTGGGCCAGTGTGATTCTGGGCAACTCATTGGCTGTCAGGTGGGGAGGAAGCTGGGAATTGAGTGTTGGATGGAGTATGGGGGAGTAAGTCGATACCCTATTTGATTCGCGTCATGTAACCGCTATCGCGCTTAGCAACGACACTGACTATGTCCCATCGGTCGGCCCACGGCACGTTGAAGCCTTTCAATGCAGGCATTAACCCGGCCCTTGATTCGACCATCTTCAGCTCTATTCTGGTCTGCCTGTCATTGCGAACTGCCCAATAGGGAGTGCTGGTCGTCAAGATCTGAGCAATTGGCTCTACCGCGAGATTGCCTGGATAGAGCGCGAACAACTCCCGGGCCTGGCTGTCCTGATAAAGGACATAAGTACCCGGTGCCAATACGTAGTTGCCAATTGTGACTGCTGTCGGAACGCTGATCGTGAAATGGACTATCGTCCTACTTGGAACCTGCCCCAGGGAGGAAACCGCAATCGAGGCAGAAAGTACCGCCGCGACGAAGACGCCCTTCAAAGAAGCCAGCATCACACCTCCTTATTTGTAGTTAATCACGTGGTAATAAAGCGCAATCTTCGTGCCTGACCTGGCAGCGGGCAGACGAACGATTGTGTGGCGGCTCTGAGGGGCAAAGCGGCAAACCGGGACATGCGTCAGCGTATTAAGGGTTGGTCAGGGAGACCAGTGAGCGAACGCCGGTGGCAATTCTGAGCAATCCGATCAGTGGGCCGCTGGCGAGAGAAATCCGTTCAACCGAAGCCAATCAGCACATAGACCCGGCCAACTGGAAATGCCCTCCAGTTTTGCCCCGAGCCCAAATCCATGCGGACCGTGCTGGTAAAGGTGCAACTCATAAGGCACCTTGGCTCTCTGCAGGGCTTCGGCGAACATCGTACTGTTCTCGACCGGGACGGTTGCGTCGTCAACAGTGTGCACCAGGAATGCGGGAGGCGTACGGCTATCGACTTGTTGCTCATTCGAGAGCAACGTGACCACAGCCGCCTCGGGATTGGAGCCGATGAGATTGCGACGCGAACCCGCATGGGCTTTTTCTCCCATAGTAATGACAGGGTAGACTAGGACCATCAGGTCCGGCCTGGAGCTGACTCGCTCGATCGGGTCGGGCGACCGTGCATCGCCCTGTTCATAGTGTGTTCCGGCGGTCGAAGCGACGTGGCCGCCCGCCGAGAAGCCCAGGATTCCGATCTTAGCGGGATTGATGCCCCATTCAGCAACTCGGGCGCGGACGGTCCTTATCGCACGGGCTGCGTCGAGCATCGGCGTGGGATGATGATATCGCGGGGCGATCCTGTACTTGAGAACGAATGCGGTCACGCCAATTGAATTCAACCATTTCGCAATGGGCGCGCCTTCATGATCGGCCAGATGCTGGTACCCTCCGCCAGGACAGACGATCATAGCCGCTCCGGTAGCGATTTCTTTGGCTGGCAGATACGGAGTCAGAGTGGGCACGTCCTCTGGTTCCTTGCCAATCGCGCCAGGCGCCCCTGCGGTCCAGAGCACGATTGCATCACCTGTCTGAGGGGGCGGAAGGGGTCCTGGCTTTGACAGCAGGCAGTGACCGGCCAGTGCCACGGCGGTCGATAGAACAAAGCCAATTGATGTTGTGTGCATCCTCGCTACCTTACGGGTGTAATCCTTATCTCATACTTATGAAATGCTCCAAGCGAACGTGAGCGATTCCGCATTTCCTCAATCAGGGCATCAAGACCTTGAGCCGCCGGCTCTGCTGTTTGGTAGTCTTTTGCGTAAGGCAACGCGACTTGCCGCCATCTAAAGAAATAGAGGTCAGCGCGCTTGCGTATCAATGAAGCAAGCTGGTCGCTCGCGGCGACCGCCTGCGCGGACACCCGTCCGACTGGTAGCCCCTCGGCTATCGCGTCTGCGCTGTACTGGCCAACGTCCTTGCCGTCGACATTCACAGTATATCGACCCTGGCCGAGGCCCGTTAGTTGGGCGATGACGGTTCCTTCGCCAATTATGTCGGGGTAGGTCTTAGCGATCGTGTCGGAGGGCAGCGGACTGGGCCAGGGCAGCGGCGCCATGATGCTAACCGACGATGTGTCAGCCACGGGAGAGACGCGCGCGTGCACCACGTAGCCTTGAATAGGGGCGCCCCATGCGCGAAGCATCGCGGCAGCCATCACGAGCTGGCCATCTTCGGCGGGGTGAACACCGTCAGGCAGGAACGTATAGGACGTGTTCTGCTGTTTGGCTCGGTTGAGCGCGGCAGTCGTGACTGCGTGAAGATCGATCAACGGCAAGCCCTCCGCTGATGCGATTTGCTGCGCCGCTTCGCTGTATCGGTCCAAAACATCATTGTACTTGTCAGTCTTGGACCACGGAGTGTGCCTTGTTCCGTCGTAGACGGTCGGGGTCATCACGTATATGCGGGCCTGTGTCTTGGACTTGATCTCGGCTATTATAGCGCGCAGCCCGTCCTGGTAAACTTTCATTATGGCGGGGTCGAAATCCTGATACTGGCCATCGTTCATTCCAAACAACAAGGTGACCACGGTTGGATGGTGATCCAGGAGGTCACGCTTTATTCGAGCGAGTCCGCCAACGCCTGCGCAGGGCTGGCAGTCGTTGGCCGTTACCTTATCGCCGCCCCATCCAGTGTTGATGAAAGTTATCCGCCGGTCTGGATAATGCGTGATGCAATAATGCTCTACGTAAGTGGTGTAGAGGCGCTGCTCGGTGATGCTGTCGCCATAGAAGACGACGCGATCGCCGTCTTTTAGCGCGAATTGTCCCGCTGTATGTGTCTGAGCCGCTGGGAGGGCGGTGCGGGCTAACAAGCCGTTACCGCCGGGCTGCGCTAGCGCGGCAATGCCCAGCCAGGCGAAACTGGCTGCCGCGCTCGCAATAAACACGACCACTCGAGTGGCGCCTGATTTGGGTCTCAATGCCATTTGTTTCTCCACAGTGTGAGTTTCTCTGCAGATGGGCGCTCGGAGCTCTGAAAGGGTAGGGGGCGGTGAGCGAACCGAGTTTTGTCTGCGGATAGATAATAGTGCAAGACCGGGATGAATTCCACGGGACATTGGACGGCAGGTTATCTTAATTGAAAGCATTGTGGGGCAAACAGTAGCACTTAAGGGATTTGGCGAGACCCGTACGCCAGCAAGGGCCGGCGAATTGGACCTATATCAGCTAGCTGCGGCTCAACTGGCCGCGACTTGGGATTGAAGCTGGAGGTACCTTAGAATGTCACGACGCCGGAGTATGCCCAGCAAATGACCATTCTGGACCACGGGGACTTGGCGGACATCCTTTGCCGCGAGCCGGTTCAGGGCTTCGCTGGCATCCGCTTGTGGGGTAATCAATTCGAGGCGGCTGGCTGGGGTCATGATTCGGCTTACAGGAGTGGTTTCCCAGTCGTTCCGGGGAAGCCTGCGAACATCCTCGAGGCAGACCAAGCCAATCATCTGGTCCTGATCTATGACGGGGAAGCATCGCTCGTCAGAGTTCATCATGTGGCTGTGTACTAGCTCGCTGACCGAAGCTCCGGGTGAGACCGAAGGAACGTTGGAACGCATCAGCCGTGTGACAGGGACGCCGTGTAACAAGTCGTGGATGAGGACTTGTTGGTAGGTTGATGCCGCGGCATTATTGAGAAACCATCCGATAAAAGCGAGCCAGAGCCCGCCGGTGAAGCCTGTTCCCAGTAACGGGACCCTCATGCCGAATGCCATGGAGAGACCTAATATGATGAAAATCCAGGCAACGGCCTGTCCGATTCGCGCGGCCAGCTTGGAAGCCTTCTTGAGGCTGCCAGTGGCTGCCCATAGTAGTGACCGAAGTATACGCCCACCGTCGAGCGGAAATCCGGGGACCAGATTAAACACGCCGACAGCAATATTGATGGGGCCGAGCCAGAGCAACAGGGTCGAAATGGGATTAGCTCTGGCCAGGTCGTCCATTGAAATACCTCGCCTGGTGGTTAGCGTACCCAGGAGCAAGAATGCGAACCCGAGA